>Ga0209169_10000081_pt1 | contig 53180 bp, 45 predicted proteins | sample HubBroMetageWRM4_FD_188346 | JGI IMG/M metagenome (GOLD analysis project Ga0209169, IMG submission 188346) | Warmed soil microbial communities from the Hubbard Brook experimental Forest, New Hampshire - Hubbard Brook CCASE Soil Metagenome WRM 4... | ecosystem: Environmental > Terrestrial > Soil...
ATAACCTTCGATATGATCTCCGGCATTCACGCGCGCCGGCGTTGCCTCATTGACCTGTCCGTTCACGCAGCAATTCCACGAAGCGATGCCCCACGCGGAGCCGTAATCGGAGTTCCATCCGAGCACAGGCTGAATGATCGTCACAACATCTTTGTTGTCCTCAAAGCCATTGAAGAGGAACACGGTCTGGCCGTCATTGTCTGCCGGCGTCGGTGGGACGTCCCACTCCGAATAGACTTGGCCGTAGGCAGTAGTTGTACTGGTGCTCGCATATTCGATCCAGGCATGGCTGATGTCAGGCTGCTGCTGGCCTGCCTGCTCCTCCCCGGTTACCTGTGCTCCATCGGCTCTGTAATGCGGATAGGCGCACACCGCGATTTTGTCGAAGCTTCCATTTGCGTGTTCGACCGATTTTTCATCCGAATGTAGAACATCTCCCTTGGCCAATTGATTGACGCAGCTGGGATGGAAGTAGCCAAATGGCGTGACGACATAGCCGTCTGGAACTGACGCGGGGTGCTTGGCAGCGGCGCGCGGTTGAGCTTGGACCAGGCTTACGCCCGCAACGAGCATCGTGATGGCGACCGACTTTAGAAGCCGGGAGTAGGTTGAGATACCGAACTTCGTTTTATCATTGATTACTTTATTCATAAAGCCTCCAAGAGCGAATTTTGCTATTGAGGAAGTGGTGTCATACTGTCCGAAATCTCAGGCAACATCCATGGAGCCGTCTGAAGCAATCTGAACTGATCTGAAGAGTTCAGTTAGACGAGGGATGGCACGCCTCTGTGCCACCGTTGGCTCCCGGCTGCCTCACTTTTCGCGGTTTTCGAAGGGTGAGCGCCAGAGAAGCTGGCATCAGAGGATCTTTCTCAGCCGCGATTCGGCTTTCTTGGCCACGTGCACCTCACCGAAACCCTTGGGTAACGATTTAACTGCGATGGAAGGAGCTTTAATCATCTTTGTGGCATAGACTGCAATGAAGTGTCCCGCAATCACATCCAGAGACTTCTGTTTGCCATGCTTTTCGGAAGCATGTTCCTCAGCGGTTGTGGTGTGCCCAACCCCTTCTGCGGAAGTGCACGGCCGGTACCCGTTTTGAGTTCGCTCGTACCGAACCCTGCGACCTTTGCTCAAGTGCAGGATGACCTATTGCTGACCTTGAATGGCAGTAATTTTTATTCTGAATCGGTCATCATGTGGAATGGAGCAGCCCTGGCCACGAACGTCATTAGCAGTACCCGGCTACAGACCACTATTACCACGACCCAGATGCCATCTCCCGGCACCGCCCAGATCGTCGTGCACACTCCTCCCAACCTCGCAGGAGATCTGGGTTGCAACAGCGGAGGCGACAGCCAACCATCGACCCTCACAGTCACCAAATAACGGGTTTTCATTTGAGTTTCCGGAGTCTCCGGTTTCCCAGACTAGAGCAAATCCTTCAGGCGGATCTTAAGTTGCCGGACCAATTGACCGCGCCGAATGGTGAGCAAAACAGTAGTTCCGCTAGGCTTAAGAAATGCGGACGCCTCGCGACCCAGGGCGCGAGGGGCGGCCGATTCCGCCCTCGTCATGACCGTCCTATAAACGAACCTCCCATAAATGAACCTCGTATAATTTGCCTGTGACTAGATCGGTTCCGACTCAACAACAACTTCGTACTCCCGTCTTGCGGCGTTCGTTTCGCAAGTCGTATCCCATGGCCGTTCGCGGCGAAGGAGTCTACGTCTGGGACAGCGACGGCCACCGCTACCTGGATTTCTCGGGATCGGCAGCCGTGAACTTCATCGGTCACGGTGTCCGCGAAATTGCAGACGCCATGGCGGAGCAGGCGCGTCAGTTAGAGTTCGTCCACACCAGCCAGTTCACGACCAACGTGGCCGAAGAATTCGCCGCTGAATTGCTAGATTTTGCCGGAGAAAATTTCACCGGCGGAGCCGTTTACTTCACCTCTGGCGGGTCCGAATCAGTCGAGACGGCGTTGAAGCTGGCGCGCCAGTATCAGGTGGAAATTGGACAGAAGACGCGCCATCAGATTCTAAGCCGCCACCAGAGTTATCACGGAGCGACACTCGGTGCTTTGTCAGTGTCCGGCAACCGAAAGCGGCGCGAGATCTATCTGCCGATGGTGCGCGAGTTTGAGCACATCGGCATTCCATATTGTTATCGCTGCGCCTTCGATTGCACAGACAGTTGCTACAACTGCGGACAACAATATGCCGCGGAGTTGGAGCGCGCTATCGTGTCGGCGCAGGGCACCGCACCGCAGAGTAACAATAATGTCGCAGCTTTCATCTTTGAACCAATGAGCGGAGCGACGCTGGGAGCAGTAACGCCTCCGCCAGGATATTTGCAGGCCATTGCCGATATCTGCCAGCGCCATGGTGTGCTGCTAATCGCTGATGAAGTCATGACCGGCATGGGACGCACTGGCTGCAACTTCGCGGTCGAACATTGGGGAGTTGCGCCCGATATTCTGGTTACAGCCAAAGGCCTTTCTTCGGGATACGCCCCGCTGGGAGCGGTGATTGCCAGTAAGAAAGTTGTCGATGCAATTGCCGATGGTTCCGGAGATGCTTCGGGAGCTTTTTTGCACGGCTTCACCTACAACGCACATCCGGCCGCAGCGGCTGCGGGACAAGCGGTGCTGCGTCGCATCCGATCTACGAATCTGGTGCACGCTGCCGATTCTGGCGCTGGCGAAACCGCTGCTTCCGCTCTAAAGATTGCGCTAGAAAGTTTGCGCGATTTAGACGCAGTCGGCGATGTCCGAGGATTAGGCCTGTTGTGGGGCGTTGAGTTCGTGGCCGACAAAAATACGAAAGCCCCGTTTGCGCCCGAGAAAAATTTTGCCGGATTGGTGGGTCAGGCGTGTCTGCGGCGCGGGCTGCTCGTCTATCCCACGCAGGGATGCGTGGACGGGGTCGCAGGCGACCACGTGCTGATCGCGCCTCCAGCGGTGATTTCCGCAAAAGAGATCGGCTGGGCAGTGGAGCAGATGCGAGCGGCAGTTTTGGAATCGTGTCCCAGGTGAGGAGTAGCTCCACTCGGCGATAACTCGATCCAAACATTCGAAATATAAAGACTTAGCTGTTGATCTAAGTTTTACCAGCACTGCATTGTCATTTCTCTGCGATCGCCGCATAGTGCCTCAAGTTCGGAGGCAATTGTGGCAACATCGCTGACAGACTTTGCGGAACAGATCAACGCCCAGACTTTAGCCGAGGCCCGTCGAGCCGGGTTTCGCCAACCGATTCGCGTCCATGGAAGCTTCCTGGCTGCCGCTGAGAAACGCGTACTAATCTGGATGGCCAAGCGCGTGCCGAAATCGGTCAATTCCGACCATCTAACCCTTCTCGGCTTCGGCGCCCAGATAGCGACTGGCGTTTGCTACGCGCTAGCCGCTCATGATCGCCCCATGCTGCTTGCGGCCATTGTTTGTCTCGCGGCGAATTGGTTTGGCGACAGCCTCGACGGAACCTTGGCCCGCGTTCGCCAGCAACAGCGACCGCGTTACGGATTTTATGTCGACCACATCGTCGACTCCATCGGCGCTGTGGGGATGATGGGCGGTCTGGCGCTCTCCGGCTACATGCATCCGGTGATCGCAATCGGATTGCTGATCGCGTTTCTTTTGCTCTCGATTCAGTCGTATCTGGCGACGTATACGCTTGGCGAATTTCATCTTTCGTTCTGGTGCTTTGGTCCGACTGAGTTGCGGGTTCTACTGATAGCAGGCAATCTGGCGCTATTCCGTTGGGCGTGGGTGATTCACGGCCGCTATCGCTTGTTCGATATTGGTGGTGCCATCGGATTAGCTCTAATGCTGTTGATGCTAATTGTCGTTTGCGTCAAAAATACCGTTCGACTCTATGGCGAAGAGAGAGTTTCATGAGCAGTTCGTGTAGGGACAATGGTCCTCGCGGCCCTGCCCTGAGCGAAGCCGAGGAGCCCCAGCCAAGCGAAGCTCAGCAGACCTTCTTCCGCTGGCTGAAGTTCAACGCTGTCGGCGCCATTGGAGTCATCGTGCAGTTGATGGCACTTGCCGTTTTCCGTTCCTGGTTGAAACTGGATTACCTGCCAGCCACGGCGCTGGCTGTCGAGTTAACCGTGATCCACAACTTCTTGTGGCATGAACGCTTTACTTGGCCTGATCGGCCGAGTGTTCGGCGCATGCAGTGGTTCGCCAGGATGATCAAGTTTAATGTTAGTAACGGAGCGATCTCACTCGTCGGGAACATTTTTCTGATGAGTCTGCTTGTCGGCGAACTGAAATTCAACTATCTCGCTTCGAATATGGTTGCGATCGTCTCGTGTTCGCTGGTTAATTTTCTGCTTGGCGATCGCTTCGTATTTGGTGCAGTGCAGAACTCGACTGCCGTTTCGAAGCAGCGGTAGCGTGTTTTTGGGGGGTTACGCCGCGATCATACTCAAGATATAATCAGTTAGCTGCTATGCGCTCGAACGGCTACATTTCGCTGCTCCGGACCTGCTGGATCGAGGGACGCGCCTGTCCTCGCCGGTACCTGTCCGTTCTGCCGTCGCATGCGCGCGCCAATCTCTTTGGCAGCGATTAATTTTCCTATCGCTACATTGCTTAGCTATCGCTCTTAGCTCTAAGCCTTTAGCCTCTAGCCCAAGCAGCCTGTCTCCGTGGACGCTGCTCGAAATCCGGCCTAATCACAACTGAGTACTGAAAAACGAGCACGAATCAGGAGGACTCCATGACTACCAAGACTTTGACTGCCGGCCCCAAACTCAAGACTGCGATTCCCGGCCCCAATGCCAAGCGCATTCTCGCGGGCGATGAAAAATATATTTCTCCCTCCTACACGCGCTCTTATCCGCTGGTGGCCAAGCGCGGCCGCGGCATTGTCGTCGAAGATGTGGATGGCAACGAGTTCTTCGATTTTTCCGCTGGCATCGCCGTGACCTCCACCGGCCATTGCCATCCTGACGTGGTCGCCGCCATTCAGAAGCAGGCGGCCGAACTGATCCACATGTCGGGCACCGACTTCTACTACGAGTCGCTGGTGACATTGGCCGAGCGTCTCTCGAAGATTGCGCCGATGCCGGGGCCGCACAAGATTTATTACGGAAACTCCGGAGCCGAAGCTGTCGAGTGCGCTTTGAAGCTGGCGCGCTATCACACCAAACGGCAGCAGGTGATCGCCTTCTTCGGAGCTTTCCACGGACGAACCATGGGCGCGCTTTCGTTGACCGCTTCGAAACCGCAACAGAAGCGCCGTTTCTCACCGCTGGTACCGGGAGTTACCCACGTCAGCTATCCCGATGTTTACCGGGCCGGTGTGGCTCCGCAGGATGCCGAGAAATTTGCGCTTGGCTGTGCGCGCTACATCGAAGACAAATTGTTCAAGACCATTCTCCCGCCCGAGGAAGTTGCGGCGATTTTTGTCGAGCCGATCCAAGGCGAAGGCGGATACGTTGTCGCGCCGACGATTTTCATGCAGGAGCTGCGCCGCATTTGCGACAAGCACGGAATTCTGTTGGTGCTCGACGAAGTGCAAAGCGGCATCGGGCGTACCGGAAAATGGTTTGCCGTCGAACACACCGGCGTGCATCCCGACATCGTTTGCATGGCGAAGGGCATTGCCTCCGGAATGCCGCTTGGCGTCACGCTGAGCAAGGCCGACATCATGGATTGGATCCCCGGCTCGCATGCCTCGACTTTCGGGGGCAACCCGGTTTGCATCGCCGCGGCTTTAGCCACGCTCGATGTGATCGAGAAAGAAGGCCTAATGACGAACTCTCAGGAAGTCGGCGATCACATGATGAGGCGGATGGCCGACTGGCCGAGGAAGCACAGGATTGTCGGCGATGTCCGCGGACGCGGTTTGATGATCGGTGTCGAGATTGTGAAAGACCAGAAGACGCGCGAGTACGGTGCCAGCGAGCGCGATCTCATCGTCGAGCAGGCGTTCGAGCGCGGAGTGCTCTTTCTGGGTTGTGGACCAAGCACCGTTCGCATCGCGCCGGCTCTTGTTGTTACCAAAGACGAAGCTGACGTGGCGATGGATGCCCTCGAAGAATCGATCGCAATTGTAGAAGCGCAGAAAGCGTAATTACAAAGGAACGCTATCGTAGAGACACGGCTTGCCGCGTCTCTACACATAATCCCGCACTGGAGAAAGGATGGAACATATGGGCGACACCACTCTGCGCGATCTCGTGTACGGCAAGGGAGCTCATGTTGATCCTGTCGCCTGCGTCGAAGATATTTCATCGGAGCTGGCAGCCCGGACCGTGACGGGATATCCGCACTCCATCTGGCAGATCGTAGAGCACATGAATTATTGGATGGACTACGACCTCGCCAAAATTGCGGGAGACAATCGTCCGTACCCAGAGAAAGCAATTGAAAGTTGGCCGACGCATCCAAATCCAGAGGGCAAGGATTTTGCCCGCAATAACGACAATGACGACGCCTGGCAGGCCACGACTCGCCGCTTCACTGGCTTACTAGCTCGACTGGCATTGCTCGCTGAATCCGATGCGCCCACATTGGAACGAAAAATTCAGAACGTCGGTCCGCCAGCGTCTCCGCGTGAATCTACGGTGCATGCTATGTTGTGGCAAATTGCGATGCATAACAGTTATCACGCAGGCCAGATCGCGTTGCTCCGCCGCCAGTCTGGCGCTTGGCCTCCCGAACGAGGCGGCGATACTTGGTGACCTTTACCGGGAAGCAATAATTGATCACAAACCGGTAAATAAACTCGGCGCACCGATCGCTTTATACCGCTTATACCGCTCTGCATAAGCACAAATTCATCAAATCGAAATTTATTACTGAAAGGAGGCCGCTCTATGGCCGTCTCAATGATCCGCTCTACATCTCGCACTCTTGTCGCTCTCGCGTTCACGCTAGTGGTTTGGGCCTCTGCGTTCGCCGGCATTCGTGCTGGCCTCCGCGCGTATTCGCCAGCGAATCTCGCTATCCTGCGTTTTCTGATCGCGTCCTTAGTGCTCGCTATCTATGCCGCGATTGCGCATTTCCGCCGCCCAGAATTGCGCGACATCCCTGGACTGGTTCTGACTGGCGCCATCGGAATTACCCTGTACAACCTCGCGTTGAATTATGGAGAGACTCGCGTGACCGCGGGCGCGGCCAGCATGCTGATTGCATCCACGCCTATATGGACTGCGCTTGCGGCGCGATTTTGGTTGCACGAAAAACTAACGGTTATCGGATGGTGCGGAGTGCTCGTCAGTTTCGCGGGAGTTGCACTGATCGCCACCGGAGAAAGCCAAGGCATCCATCTTTCACCCCAAGCGCTGATCATTCTTACCGCGGCGGTCGCGTCCGCGCTCTACATGATTCTGCTGAAGCACTATCTCGGCCGGTACAGCGCGCTGGAATTTACCGCGTACTCGATCTGGTTCGGTACAGCCTTGATGCTGCCCTTCGGCAGCGGACTGGCGCATAACCTGCGTACCGCTCCCGTCTCGGCGACGTTGGCAGTCATTTATCTCGGTATTTTCCCCGGAGCGCTTGCCTATGTCGCCTGGTCGTACGTGCTGTCGCACGGTGCCGCTGGGCGAACATCAACGCTGCTCTATGTGATTCCGATTGTGGCGATTGGCATTGCGTGGATCTGGCTGGGCGAGGTTCCGAAGGCGATCTCTCTGGTCGGTGGCGCAGTCGCTCTCGGCGGCGTGGTGCTGGTGAATACGGTTGGAAAAGACAACTCGAATAAGAGTAGCGCCAACGAGAACAGCAGAAACAACGAAAAGCGGGTCGAAGGATCGACTTTGCTGGTTTCGGAAGTAGTGAGCTGAAGCCGTAACCAGCAGCCTTCACCAATCAGAAATGATCGCGGGTCGCGAATTGTACCGGATATGTGGTGATCGTCGTCACATCACGTTTGCTCGGGTCCAAGTTAGGCTGAAGGCGGAGTTTCCCGGAGTTCCCAAGATGTTAGCTGGACGCCTGACGAAAGTAACACTACGCGCATTGGACTGGCTGGCAGCGAAAACACTTCCGCCCGAAGACATACCAGCGCATCAGCGCACCGGTCGTCGCGGCGAGGAAGACGCTTATTTCTATCTGCGCCGTCGCGGCTACACCATCATTGCGCGCAATTACCGTTCGCCCAATCATCGCGGCGAATTGGATCTGATCGGTTGGAACGAAGATGTTCTGTGCGTCATAGAAGTAAAGACCCGAACCAAGCGCGACCTCAAGCCCGCCGAAGCCGCGGTAGATCGCGATAAGCAAAAGGAGTTGTCATTGGTCGCCCGCGATTTCATCCGCCAGATGCCTGTTTCGTCCCATCCCGCGCACTTTTTGCGGGACGGCGTGGAGTGGCGCTTCGATGTGCTCGCCGTATACTATGACCACGGACATAACCAACCCTCATTCGAGCTGTTTCAGAATGCGTTTCCCGTATCGTACAATCGCCGTTTTACGAGATGATAGTTTTGCGGACTTCTATTGAAAGGATTTAATACGTGCCTGAATTAAGAAAAGACCCCATCGTGGGCCGGTGGGTGATTATCTCTACGGATCGAGCTAAACGGCCGACCGACTTCTTGCGTGAAGCTGTGAAGATCAAGGGCGGATTCTGTCCCTTCTGTTACGGCAATGAGGGCAAGACGCCGTCGGAGATTCTGGCATATCGTCCAAGCGTCAATGGCAATACTCCTCAGAAAGACGGGCCGGGCTGGACGATACGCGTCGTTCCGAACAAATTTCCCGCACTTGGCATCGAAGGCAATTTAAATAAGCAAGCCGAGGGCATGTTTGACAAGATGAATGGTATCGGCGCCCACGAAGTCGTCGTCGAAACGCCCGAGCACAGCGCAACTCTGGCGTCGCTACCCGCGAAAAGAATCGAAGACGTTTTATGGGCATTCCGCGATCGCATTCTCGATCTTAAGAAAGACCGCCGCTTCAAGTATGTTCTGCTCTTCAAGAATCACGGAGAAGCTGCCGGCGCCTCGCTCGAGCACACGCACTCACAGTTGATCGCGTTGCCGATTCTGCCGATTTATGTGGCCGAGGAACTGCAGGGAGCCAAGCAGTATTACATCTACAAAGAACGCTGCGTGTTCTGCGATATTATCCGCCAGGAAATCGACAGCGGCATTCGCGTGGTGGCGGAGAACGAGGATTTCATTACCCTCGCCCCCTACGCTCCGCGCTTTCCCTTTGAAACCTGGATACTCCCCAAGCGCCACGAATCTGCCTTCGAGAACTCGTCATCGCAGATGTTTGAAAATCTAGCGAAGGCGCTCAAACTGCTGCTGATGAAAGCGGACCGTGTGCTCGACAATCCGCCGTACAACTTAGTTGTTCACACGTCACCGGTGCAAGATCCCACCAACGAGTTTTATCACTGGCACATCGAATTCATGCCCAAGCTGACCAAGACCGCCGGATTTGAATGGGGTACGGGTTTCTATATCAACCCCACTCCGCCCGAGGAGGCGGCTAAGTTTCTGCGTGAGGCGAGCGTGGAAGATTTGGCGCCGAGTACGGTGGGGGCGCGGTAGGAAGGGCTCCCTTTTTGCCAGTTACAGAGATTCGAGTAGATCGATGTGCAGAGGCCTGCTGCGGTTGAACCCGTAATGAGTGATATCGCGATTTTTTAACAATCATCAGTCGAGTTTGTGCCCGGTGATTAAGGTCATCAGCCACGCGACCACAGCCCACGCACCGGGCAATGCGGTGAGAACTACGGAGAAGACAACGCCCGCTTTATAAAGTCCAACTCGCGGACGGCTCTGAGACGAAAGGGTATCCGCAATCCAACCGAGCGTGTAGCAAGCGTTTGCAATAATGGCATATATGACAGGGCCGAAGATCATGGCCAACGGTTCTTCAAAATCCTCGCCCGGTTTCACTGCTGCTGAACCTGCAATCAGCACAAGGAACCACGTGACGACACCGACCACACCGACGTAGGTGTTAAAATGCAGCCGACGTGCTTCCCACCATCGCACGATGTCAGTGCGCCCGTATTCTGCAGCATCTTCTGTTGGCCAGCTAAGAAGCGATTCCATCGCCTACTCCCAAGGAAATCCTAGCGCTTCCGTCAATTGCCGCAAACAGCCGATTACACACATTGACAACAATAAGTGAAGGGCGATCTGCCGCTGGCTGATCAAAGCGCTATCCCTGCGTTCGGTCGAGAACTTCAGCGTGCCAAGCCATTTGAATCGCCTCCAACTTGGATTCGTTCGACTTGGCGGGATCGTCTTTGAAATCAGGGAGCGCGATCACATATTTGTGCAGGTCGGTAAAACGGATCGCGAGCGGATCGAGCTCGGGATGGGTTTCAGAGAGCAGAATCCCGATGTCTTCGGCATCGCTCCAGGTAAGTTCCTTGGGCATGAATGAATGCTCCTGATGGCCGTTCGCGCTCAGCCGGCCTCGGTATGGTTTTAGCTGAGAGCTGACGGCTGAAAGCTGTGTTCTAGTGCTCTTCCGAAACGTAATTCCGATTCCACGCCGGAATTTCCACGACCACTTTGCCCGGCTTCTTGATCACCGTTTGGCATCCGAGGCGTGAGTTTAACTGAAGATCGGCGGCCATGTCGAGCTTGTCGGCTTCGTCATCTTCCATCTCCGAGATCAGGTCCGCGCCTTCTTTCACCCAGATGTGACAGGTCGTGCAGGCACAGTTGCCTCCGCAAGCGTGATCGAGATGGATGCCAAAGTTCAACGCGACATCGAGCAGCGATTCTTCTTTGCCATGGTCTTTATACGGCAACTTGCCGTGTTCGAAGGTCACCGTCTTGCCTTCAGGAAGAAAAGTGACCTCAACCGTGTTTTCGTTATTTTCGACGGGGGGAGCATCCATTGTAGTTGTTCCGGTTCCCTGCGTTTTTTCTTCAGACATAAAACCCCTGGATTGCGAACTTATTTGTTCGAAATTTTATTCGAAATCTGCTTTCGCCATCGGATGGCCAGCCTGCGGACCTTCTTGCATATCATTATCATCCATGGCCTTTCCTTTGAGCGCGGTCGAAACGGCCGTGTCCATCATTAATTCTGCCAAATGCATCGTGGCTTCGTTCAGCGCGTCGATGCTCGCTCGGATCGCGTGATAGTCGTCACCGTCTTTTGTCGCGACTAGAGCTTTCTCCAGCGTCCCGACATTCCGTCGTTCCTCGTTCGTGAGCTCCCGCCAGGCATGATTGTTCTTTCCCTTCACAAGCGCCGTCAGGATCGTCTCCGCTTCGCGTCTCGCTTCAATGATCTGACGCTGGCGGAAATCTTCCTCGGCGTTGTCATACGACTCGAGCAGCATGTTCTCGACTTGTTCGTCGGTGAGGCCGTAAGTAGGCTGGACGTCGATTTCAGCCTCTTGCCCACTGCGCTGCTCTCGCGCCGACACGCGCAAGATGCCATTGGCATCAATCAGAAACTTTACTTCAATTCGCGGCAGGCCGGCGGGCATCGGTGGAACACCCTTCAGATCAAATCGCGCCAGCGACCGGCAATCGCGCGCCAGTTCACGTTCGCCTTGCAGCACGTGAATCGCGACGTTGGTCTGGCCATCCACCTGGGTCGTGTAGTGCTGCGTTGCGGAAGCAGGAACCGTCGAATTGCGCAAGATGATTTTGTCGGTCACGCCTCCCGCTACCTCGATTCCAAGAGACAACGGGGTCACGTCGAGCAACAACATGTCTTGCGTAATTTCGGAGCCACCGCCCAAAATATGGGCCTGCACGGCCGCGCCCAGCGCAACTACTTCGTCTGGATTTAAATCAGTGTGCGGCACGCGTTTGAACAGTTCCTCGACCAGTCGGCGAACCTTGGGAATACGCGTCGATCCGCCAACCAATACAACTTCGTCAATTTGTTCAGGCTTTAGGCCGGCGTCTTTGAGCGCTTGTTTGCAGGGTCCTACCGTGCGGTCAATGATCGGCTGGATCATCTGCTCAAAAACTTCGAGCGTAATTTCCCGCTGATATTTTCTGCCATCTGGCAAATCGACATCGAGCTTAGCCGAAGGCTGCGACGAGAGTTCAATTTTGGCTTCAATCACGGCCTTCCGGATGCGCGCGACTGCTTCGCTATTGTGCCGAGAGTCGCTCCGAAGATCGAGTCCGAGATCGCCGCGAATGTCGTCAAGCGCGATTGCGATCAGCAGATTATCGATGTCATCTCCGCCGAGATGAGTGTCACCGTTGGTCGAAATCACTTCGAAAATACCGTCGTGCAGTTTGAGAATCGAAATGTCAAATGTGCCGCCGCCGAGATCGTATACGACCACGATTCCGTTCTTCTTTTTATCCAGACCGTAAGCGAGTGATGCAGCCGTCGGTTCATTGACCAGGCGCAGAACATTCAGTCCAGCGATGCGGCCAGCGTCTTTGGTCGCCTGCCGCTGCGCGTCGTTGAAATATGCGGGGACGGTGATGACTGCCTGGGTGACTGGCGCTCCAAAAAAGCGCTCGGCATTGCGTTTGAGCTGGCGCAGCACGAACGCAGAAATCTCGGGCGGAGTGTAAGTTCGCCCACCAAGCTTGATCCGAAGAACTTCTCCCTGCTGAAGATCGTCCGCCAACTGGAATGGAAATAGCTTTAATTCGTCTTGCACGTCCTCGAGGCCGCGGCCCATCAGACGCTTGATCGAGTAGACTGCCCGCTCCGGCGTTTCGATCAGATACTTGCGAGCGGCATTGCCGACTATAATCTGATTCTTCTCATCAAGTGCCACTACGGACGGGACAAGGTTCAGCCCATCCTCCCCGGGGATGACGACTGGGGAATCTCCCTGCATGTAAGCCACCAGCGAGTTCGTGGTGCCGAGATCGATGCCGACGATGTAGTCAGTTGCCATACGTTAATTGCTGAGGTAAGACATCAGATTGCAAAGCTAAAATCAGCGCCGGGTTTTGAACCCCTGCAATCTGACCTCTAACCTAGCCTTCCAATACCTCACTCACGTCGCGAACAAGATTTCGGATATAGTTTCTGCGGTTCAGCACGTCAACCATCTTGTCGAGAATCTGCCGGCGGATAATTTCGATCCTGTTACTTTCACTAGCATCCACGACTTTGTCCCACTCGTTCCACTGGGTCTTGAGCTCGTGCAACAGCGCGTCATGTTTCTCTTCTAGCGCAAGCTTAGCTTGGCTGATTTCTTCAATCAGAGCGGGATCGTCCTCGCCCATCTTTTTCTGCATCCGCAGTTCTTCGAGCTGCATGTTCAGCTCGAACATCTCCTCCAAGAGATCAGGAGGCACGACTTGCTTTTTCAATTCGCCGGTCGCGCGCGCCTTTTCGGTCGCCTGTTTCGACTGTTCTTCCAGTTCGACGCCTTCGAGTTTCAGCAAATACTCGGTGCGCTTGACGGGGTCTTTCAATGTGCGGTAGGCGTCGTTGAGCCGGGAGCTTTGTTCGAGACTCCAAGTGCGCTCCTGGTCGTCAGCTTGCCCAAAAACGTCGGGATGAAGCTTTCGACTCAGCGCGTAGAATTCTTTTTCGAGCGTAGCAGTGTTCAGATTGAGCTTGCGCGGAAACCCAAAAAAAGTGAAATAATCGACCGGCACCGGCGGCTGTACCTTGCCGCATGCGTTGCAGAAGTGCACTGCGCGCATGGTGCCGCATGACCAGCAGCTTGGAGTTGCTTCTCCCGGCATGACCAGCGTCGACTTGTCATCCACATTTGCCATAACAAAATTTAGGGCGAGCGCGCGGCCCGCCCTCTAGCCACTTAGTTGTATGGTGACGGGCCTAGGCCGTCACGCGCGATCTCTACGAGAAAGAACTGCCGCAGCCGCAGGACTTCGTCGAGTTCGGATTGACGAACACGAATCCTTGCTGGATCAAAGTCTCGTGGTAATCGAGGGTTAATCCGTGCAGATAGATAAACGATTTCGGATCCACGAAAACCCGGACATCCTCGAACTGAAACACACGATCGCGCTCACGCGGTTGCGTATCGAACCGTATGTTGTAACTCAGGCCCGAGCACCCGCCACCTTGCACGCCTAAACGAAGGCCGCCCTGCTCCGGCGAAATACTTTCCTTCGCCATTGCGGAGCGAATTTTCTTGAGCGCGTTGCCCGTCACCTGAATGCCCTTGGCTGGAGCCGTGGGCACAGGTTTAACCGGCTGCGCATTCGTCACTTCGTCTTTGACGGCTTGATCCATATTTCAAAACTCAACCGATAAAACTTCAGCAGCCCTGTCATCCCGAGCGAAGCGAGAAATCCGGAGGTTGCCGCGAGATGCAGGAACCCCGCGATCCTCGGATGACAATCCACCAAACCGACAGAATTACTGCGCTGCTTGCACTGCCACCGGCTTCGCCGCTTCCTGCTTCTTCTTCCAATCGCCGATGGCGGCGCGAATTGCGTCCTCTGCCAGCACCGAACAGTGAATCTTCACCGGCGGCAAGGCCAGTTCCTTCACGATCTCTGTGTTCTTGATCGCGAGCGCTTCGTCAATGGTTTTGCCTTTGACCCATTCGGTCGCGAGCGAAGAGGATGCGATCGCGGAGCCGCAGCCGAAGGTCTTGAATTTGGCATCTTCGATGACGTTGGTCTGCGGATTCACCTTGATCTGCAGCTTCATCACGTCGCCACACTCTGGAGCACCGACAAGGCCTGTACCCACGTCGGCATCTTTTTTGTCCATCGATCCAACGTTGCGCGGATTGTTGTAATGGTCGATTACTTTATCGCTGTATGACATCCTCGATCTCCTTGGAAACTCTTTCTATACTCAGCCTTTATAAGGGCCTTTGCTTTCCGACGCTCGCGGTATCGCTAGAGCGATACCCCGATACGAAACTTAGTGCGCTTCCGCTTCTGCCCACTTCACGCTTTTCAAATCCACGCCTTCTTTCGCCATCTCGTAGAGCGGCGAAAGTTCCCGCAGACGCAACACCGTCTCGACTACGCGGTCAGCCACGTAATCGATTTCGGCCTCGGTATTGAAGCGTCCGATGCCGAAGCGGATCGAGCTGTGCGCCAGATCGTCGCCGGTGCCAAGAGCCTTCAATACATAAGATGGTTCAAGCGTCGCAGAGGTGCATGCCGATCCACTAGAAACCGCGATATCGTTGATGCCCATCAGCAGCGACTCACCCTCCACATAGGCGAAGCTGATGTTCAGATTGCCCGGCAGATGATGCTCCATGGAGCCGTTGATATAGACCTCGTCGAGCCGGCTCATGATGCTGTCCTTCAAGCGGTCGCGCATGCCAGCCATTTTGATGGCTTCTTGCGGCATCTCTTCCTGTGCGATGGCGCACGCCTTGCCCAGGCCCGCGATACCGGGAACATTCAGCGTTCCCGAGCGCATCCCACGCTCGTGGCCGCCGCCGTCAATCAGGGGGACGATCTGAACGCGGGGATTCTTGCGTCGCACATACAACGCGCCCGCGCCCTTCGGCCCGTAAAGCTTATGCGCCGTGATGGATGCGACGTCAATGTTCATCTTGTTCACATCAATCGGAACTTTACCAATCGCCTGCACAGCATCGGTATGGAAGATCACGCCGCGTTCGCGGCACATCTTGCCAATCTCCGCAATTGGTTGCAACACGCCAATCTCGTTGTTGGCGGCCATGATCGTAACCAGAATCGTCTTGTCATCCAGTGCGCGCTTCAGGTCATCGAGGTCAATCAATCCACTTTTCTGCACCGGCAGATAGGTTACGCGGAAGCCAAACTTCTCCAGATGCTTGCAGGTATCGAGCACAGCCTTGTGTTCGGTGACAGCCGTGATAATGTGATTGCCCTTCTCGCGGTACATTTCGGCAACACCTTTAATCGCAAGGTTGTCGCTTTCAGTGGCACCGGAGGTAAAGATGATTTCCTTCGGGGTCGCGCCGATCAATTTTGCGATGCGTTCGCGCGACAGCTCAACTGCTTCTTCAGCTGCCCATCCAAACGGGTGATTGCGGCTGGCCGAATTGCCGAACTTTTCCATGAAGTAAGGCAGCATTTCTTCGAGAACCCGCGGATCCATCGGCGTGGTCGCGTGATTGTCCATGTAGATGGGCAGTTTGATCCCGTTGGGATTCGCGTGCTGCCCGATGTCCTGAGTGGCTAGGGTCGCCGTCTTGCCATTCGTGCTCATGTCACCTTCTCCTTAAGATCTGCAGCTCAAAAAAATCTGTTGCTTACTGAAATCTGTGCGCAAGATCGCTGCACGTGAAATGCCACCGTCACGAAATCGTTACCAGTTCCGCCGGTTTCTTGGCCTCATGCTTACTTACTTCGAGAACTTCCGACTCTTCATTCATCTCTGAAATCTTGATGTTTCTCAGAACCTGTTCGATGCTTTCATTTACCTTTCGCAGCGGCTCGCGAATAGTGCAGCGATCGCTCTGATCGCATTCGCCGCGAACGGTCACGCACGACGTAATGAAAAGCGGTCCGTCGATCGCCTTGATTACTTCGAACGCGGAAATCATCTTCGGATCCCGCGTCAGCGTGTAACCGCCATTGATACCATGTTGCGAACGAATCAATCCGACCTTCGCCAGGCGCTGCAGAATCTTGGCCAGAGCTTCCTGCGGGATACCGTAGGCCTCGGCGACATCCTTGGCGCTGCAGGCACCCTGGTCCGCGTGCTCGGCCAGATGCTTCATGGCCATCAGCCCGTAATCCGCTTTTTTGGTAAGTTTCAGCATAGCCGCCGAATGCCGACTCTTATAGTCGTATAAAACTCCGACTGTTTCGGTCGTATTTCAATAGTAACCGCAGTGGCTGGTTCGCGCAAGGCCGAGCAGGCAGCGGTAGAATTTTGCTGGTGAGCGGTAAGCTTAAGTGGGTAAATGGTTTAGGTCTTGAAGCGCGAGCTTTAGATAATTCTCGTAGGTTGCTTGGGCTGGAATTGCCACTGACGTGGTTATGTCCATCCCAATACTGGCCCTACGTCCATGCCGTCATGACTATCGATGCCGAATTTTGACGCTAGCACATTCATTTGAACGGCCTGACTTAACAATGAAGCCGGAGTGTGCACCCCCATCCGCTCAACGTGCAAAAAGTGCGCGCTTCGATCATCGGTTTCATATATCGACACGAAGCGGTATCCGAGTCCAACCAAATGGACAGCGAGTGACTCCAGTTTTTTTCGGCTTCCGGTCCTTGAAGAAGTGATCCCAGAGAAGGTCGCTCGTTGCGTTCGAACCGGATTTATCTCTCATGTTGTCGAACATCTGTTCCAGTTGCTAAATGGAAATATCTGCCGCAGTGACTTCCGCAAATTTACTTGTAGTTTGGCTTTGCACGGCTACTCAGCACGATGCTTCAACCCCTGCAACACCAATCCGCAAATTTCATCGGCAAAGTTTTCATCGAGCTTGGCATGGCGGATCAAGAATCGCATATAGATTGGCCCGTAGAGCGAATCGAGGATGAGGTCGAAGTCGCTGCCGGCAGGAAGTTCGCCGCGATCAATGCCACGCTGCAGAGTTTGATAAGCCTGTTTGCGTCTCGGCCACAGGAAGCGGTCGCGAAAGGCTTCGATCAACTCTGGGTCCGATTGCCCTCCGGCGAGCAATGCTGCCACGACCTTGCCACGATCGGAGCGAAAAACACGAATTAGCCGCTTCATCTGCAGGCTCATGTCGCGTCGCACGGAGCCGGTGTCAGGGAATTGGAGCTCCTGCTCGGCGCTGGTGGAGAAAGCGTCAGCGACCAATGTGCCTTTCGTCGGCCACCAACGATAGACAGTTGTCTTGCCTACGTTGGCATCGGCGGCGATGGCTTCGATGCTGAGTTCCGCAAATCCGCCTGATTGCTTAAGCAGCTTCAGAGTACTGCGCAAGATTGACTGACGCGATTCCTCACTGCGTGGTCGCCCGGGAGGACGTGTCCCATTAGTGCCGTGTCGCCCATTTCGGTCCACGACACTTCGAGTATTGTTTTGAGGCATGGCTGGAGTCTAATATAATTTAAATCCGAAACGTACTGTTTTGAATCTTAATTACGAGTCCCCCGTGCCAGTGCTGGCCGCGGCTTCGGTAGTAGCGAATTCCCGCCAGCATCGCATTTCGGTATCTAAGTCTTTGTTTCTCTTATGTGGATAGTCGCGTTAGCGCTTCGCCGCCCTTATACGTTCGTGGTGATGGCACTGCTCATCATCATTCTTACGCCGATCACTATCCTGCGCACTCCGGTCGACATCTTTCCCGACATCAACATTCCCGTAGTGAGTGTCGTTTGGAACTACACGGGCTTGTCGCCGAGTGAGATGGCGGACCGAATCGTCACTAACTCCGAGCGTGGATTCACGGTCACGGTCAACGATATCGAGCATCAGGAGTCGCAGTCCCTGAACGGCATAGCCGTGATCAAGATCTTCTTCCGTCCGTCCGTCAATATTGCCATGGCAGTGACGCAGGTGACGGCGATCTGCCAGACCACTTTGCGCAGTTTGCCTATTGGTACGACTCCGCCGCTGGTCATTACCTATACGGCATCGTCGACGCCGGTTGTACAACTTGGATTGAGCAGTAAGACGCTTCCCGAGCAGCAGCTGTTCGATCTGGGACAGAATTTTCTGCGCACGCAGTTAAGCACGGTTCAGGGCGCCGGCACTCCGTATCCTTTCGGCGGCAAGCCACGTCAGATCCAGGTGGATCTCGACTCCGCCAAACTCCAGGCTTATGGTTTGTCGCCCAATGACATCGTCAATGCGGTCGCGGCACAGAACCTGATTCTGCCCGCAGGCACGACCAAAATCGGCCCCACCGAGTACAACGTGGAGCTGAACGGGAGCCCCCATACCGTCACCGAACTCAACGACCTACCGGTAAAGACCACGAACTCGTCCACGCTTTATTTGCGGGACGTGGCGCACGTGCGCGACGGGTTTACGCCGCAAACAAACATTGTGCGGCAGGACGGCGTACGCGGCGTGTTGATGGCGATCTTTAAACTCGGTGGATCGACTCTGACTGTAGTGAATGCCGTGAAGGCAATGGTGCCTCTGGCCGCGCAACAATTACCTCCTGAACTCACTATCAAAGCGCTGTTTGATCAGTCACTTTTTGTGCGCGCATCGATTCAGGGAGTGTTGCGGGAAGGCCTGATCGCGGCTTGCCTCACTGCCATCATGATCCTGGTTTTTCTCGGCGATTGGCGGCCAACGATCATCATCGCGGTTTCTATTCCGCTATCCATCTTCGTCTCTGTAATCCTGTTGAGCGCGCTCGGCGAGACCATCAACATCATGACCCTGGGAGGTCTTGCGCTTGCGGTCGGAATCCTCGTGGACGATGCCACGGTGGAGATCGAAAACATTGAGCGCAATCTTGCCATGGGCAAGGAGATGAAGCAGGCGATCCTCGACGGCGCGCAACAGATCGCCGTGCCCGCACTGGTCTCGACGTTGTGCATCTGCATCGTGTTTGTGCCGATGTTCTTTCTCACAGGGGTCGCGAGGTTCCTTTTTGTCCCGCTGGCGGAAGCAGTAAGTTTTGCCATGTTGGCGTCGTATTTGTTGTCGAGAACCCTGATTCCAACAATGGTCATGTTCATCATGCGCGGGCACGAACACCGCGCTGTCGAGACGAAGAATCCTTTTGTAAGATTCCAGCGTAAATTCGAGCGTGGATTTGAGAAATTTCGCGGAAGCTACCAACAACTGCTCGAAACCACGCTCGAACACCGGCAGCTATTCGCCATTTGCTTCGTGATTTTCTGCGTTTTGTCGTTGGGGTTGGTATTTTTTCTGGGTCAGGACTTCTTCCCCCAAGTGGATGCCGGAATGATCCGTCTCCACTTTCGTGCCCGGCCCGGACTGCGCGTAGAAGAGACCGCGCGTTTATGCGATGAAGTCGAGAAGGTGCTGCGGAGCGAGATTCCGAAGGAAGAGTTGCAGACCATGCTCGACAACATCGGCGTTCCCTACTCGGGCATCAATCTCTCTTATGCCAGCTCGGGGGTGATTGGGACGAACGATGCGGAAATCCTGATAGCTCTCGATCCGGAGCACCATCATCCTACGGCGCAGTACATTCGCAAATTACGCCGCGAACTTCCAACACGTTTTCCGGGGGTGGAGTTCTTCTTTCAACCCGCCGATATTGTCACGCAAATTCTCAATTTTGGATTGCCCGCTCCGATCGACATCCAGATCGTGGGCGCGGATATGCGCACTAGCTACGATATCGGTCAGAAGATTGCAAATCGGCTGCGCCAGATTCCTGGAGCGGCGGACGTGCACGTGCAGCAAATGCTGGGCCTGCCCACTCTTTATCTCGACATGGACCGGACGCGCATCAATCAGGTCGGGCTGAATGCACAAAACGTCGCCCAGGATGTGCTGATCAGCTTGAGCGGAAGCTCCCAGACGACGCCCGATTACTGGCTGAATCCAAAGAACGGGGTCACATATCCCCTCGCTATTCAGACGCCGCAATACAAGATGACATCGCTGCAGGACCTGATGAACACGCCGGTGACGGGTGGGAACGGACAGACTACTCCGCAGGTGCTTGGCAATCTGGTTCAACTCACGCCCGTAGCGCGGCCCGCCGTGGTCAATCATTACAACGTTCAGCCGGTCATCGATGTCTACGCCAGCACCCAGGGACGCGATCTGGGTGGAGTTGCATCGGACATCACGAAGGCGCTCAAACCATTCCAGGACAATCTCCCGCGCGGAACGCGCATCGTAGTTCGTGGGCAGATCGTGACCATGCAATCCTCGTTCTTCGGCTTGGGCGTAGGACTTCTGGGCGCGATCGTACTCGTCTATTTGTTGATCGTGGTCAACTTTCAGTCATGGCTCGATCCCTTTATTATCATTACAGCCTTGCCGGGAGCGCTGGCGGGGATCTGCTGGATCCTGCTGATCACGCGCACTACCCTAAGTGTTCCATCTTTGACGGGCGCGGTTATGTGCATGGGCGTAGCGACGGCGAATTCGATTTTGATGGTTTCGTTCGCTCGCGACCGTATGGATGCGGGAGTGCCCGCGATGCAAGCGGCGCTCGAAGCCGGATACACGCGCATGCGTCCCGTGATCATGACGGCCTTGGCCATGATTATTGGCATGATTCCGATGGCGTTGGGCTTCGGAGAGGGTGGCGAGCAGAATGCTCCGCTCGGCCGCGCCGTGGTGGGCGGCCTGCTCTTTGCCACAGTCGCCACCTTATTTTTTGTGCCGAGCGTATTTACGATCATTCATGGCCGTCGACAAGAGCGGCTGCTGCCAAACGAAGAGTAGAGAACAAGCATCAAAAACTTGTTGGAGATTTTGATTATGCCTGTACAACCGCCGCCTGTAACGACTGAGCAGAACGAAACGCATTCCTCCGCGCCTGCGCAGCACGCCCATCCGGAGATCAGCCGGCCTCCCGATCTGCCGCCTGCTCCTGCAGGCCGGGCGAAGCTTCTCGTCGGTGTCGCGTTGCTCGTGCTGCTTGTCGCGGGTGTAATTACTTTTCTGAACCGGAGAAGTGAAGCGCACGCGCTGGTAACGGAAACTGAAGCCGTTGCAGTTCCTAACGTTGCGGTAGTACAGCCCCAAGCCGAGCCTGGAAACGACGAATTGGTGTTGCCAGGAAATCTTCTGGCCTTTATAGAGTCCCCCATTTTTGCCCGAACCAACGGCTACCTTTTGCGCTGGTACAAGGACATTGGAAGCCAGGTGAAGCAAGGTGAGCTGCTGGCGTCGATTGACACACCCGAAGTTGACCAGGAACTCTCCCAGGCCCGAGCCAGCCGCGAGCAGATCAAGGCCGCACTGGGGTTAGCGAAGATATCCGCTGACCGTTGGACGGATCTGCGCAAGACCGACTCGGTTTCGCAGCAGGAAACGGATCAGCAAACAAGCGGCTATCAGCAGGCGCAAGCTAACCTCTCAGCAGCAGATGCGAACGTTCGCCGCCTCGAAGAACTGGAGTCTTTTAAGAGGGTCTATGCTCCTTTTTCCGGCGTGCTTACGCGGCGCAATGTCGATCCCGGCGCGCTAATCAATTCTGGTGCGGCGGCCGGCAGGGAAATGTTCGACATCGCCCGAGTCGATCCGCTTCGGGTGTACGTCAGTGTTCCTCAGGCCTATGCGCCGAACATAAAAGTTGGGATGAAGGCAGATGTGACTCTGCAGGAATTTCCCGGTCAGAAATTTCAAGGGACGGTCGTCCGCACCGCGGATGCCATCGATCTCGCCACGCGCACCCTGAACACCGAAGTCGATGTCCCCAACAAGAACGGCAAGCTGCTGCCCGGTTCTTTCGGTCAAGTGCACTTTGCTGCTGGCACTTCCGTGCCCAGGATTACGATCCCGGTCAACGCCATGTTGTTCCGCGCCCAGGGCCCGCAAGTTGCCGTCGTCGACCAGGACGGCAAAGTGCATTTGCGCTCAATCAACATCGGCCGCGACTTCGGCGCCACACTCGAAATTCTTAGCGGGATTGAGGTAAGCGATCATATCGTCATCAATCCCTCCGACTCACTCGAGGAAGGCCAGAAAGTCCACGTCGTCAAACCCAGCGCCGGAGACGCCCACTCGTGAGGCAATTTCCACCGGTCGCCAAAATTGATTTGAAAACTGCTTTGCTGACGGCGGCGTTACTCGCCTGCTCGGTCGGGTGCACCGTCGGGCCCAGATATAAGCGCCCGACAGCGCAGGTTCCCGACACGTGGAAGGGGGAAGGGCCTTGGCAGACGGCTGCTCCAAAGGATGCCATTCCAAAGGGCACATGGTGGCAGGTATTTCATGACGCGGAACTCGATCAACTGGAGCAACAACTGCTTCAGGCCAATCAATCGCTGGAAGCCGCGCGAGACCGGCTCTCGCAGGCTCGAGCACAGGCGCGCATCGCATCGTCGGCCTATTTTCCCACACTCACCACCGATCCGAGTGGCGCGCGCGAGCGCTTCTCTGGAAACCGTCCACTTGAAGGCGCCAACCCTGCCCTTGTGGTGCCCGATACCGAGAACGTTTTTACCGTCCCTTTTACCGCCAGCTACGAGCTTGATTTGTTTGGACGCGTGCGGCGCGGACTGGAAGCCGCCAATGCTTCGCTGCAAGGCAGCGCGGCTGACCTGGAAAATGTCCGCCTGGTGTTGACCGCCGAACTAGCCGCTGACTATTTCAACTTGCGGGAAAGCGATCGTGAGGCGGGAGTGGTCCGTGAGTCGGTCGAAATCGAACAAAAAGGATTGGATCTGGTCAATCGCCGTCACGAAGGCGGAGTTGCGAATGGACTGGAAGTGGCACAGCAGTCCGCGCTACTGGAGTCGACTGCCACACAGCTTCAACTGGTGCTGCAACAGCGGGCGCAATTCGAACATGCTATCGCTGTATTGACGGGTAAGTCCGCGTCGGTGTTCACTATAGCCGAAGCGCCGTTCGATGTTACCCCTCCAGCGATTCCGACCGGCGTGCCGTCGGAGATTCTGGAGCGCAGGCCCGACGTTGCAACCAGCGAGCGTCAGATGGCGTTCGAAAATGCACAAGTTGGAATCGCGATGACTGCATTTTATCCGCACATTACGCTGTCCGGCAGCGGCGGATGGGAAAGCCGCGACATCGCGACATTGCTGAGCGGTCCCAGCGCAGTGTGGTCATTAGGTGGTGATGTCCTGCAACCGGTTTTTAATGGCGGCCGCAATCGCGCCAACCTAGCATCAAGCCGCGCGGCCTATGACCAATCTGTCGCTAACTATCGCGAATCTGTGCTGGAAGCGTTTCAGCAGGTCGAGGACGGACTCTCCGGTCTCGCGCTGCTTGACCAGGCGGCAAAAACTCAGCAGGCGGCTGTCACTGCGTCGCGACGCGCGCTCGACATCGCCAACGACCGTTACGTTGGAGGCCTCACGACGTACCTCGATGTGATTACGGCGCAATCCACTCTGCTGAGCAACGAGCGCCTGGCAACGCAGTTACTCGGCGAGCAAATGACGACTTCCGTTTTCCTGGTGAAAGCTTTGGGCGGCGCGTGGGACGCGTCTGAAATTCAGAACGAACAGGTGAGGCCGAAGCTGGTCCAGGCCGTACAGCAGTAGCTGCTGATTAAAATCGTCATGCCAGGACACCCCCCGGGCGGCACCTATGCGGAGTGCTGTTCCTGCCCACCATGGAGCGAGAGAATTTCACGCTCCGCAACCAGCCAGTCCTGATTCTCGTCGCCGTTCCCGCTTCCTGCCGTCGCTCTCCGTTGCAGGTAAAGTTCATAGGCGCGTTGGCGAATCTTCTCTTCTAGATTAACCGTGGGAATATTAGTCGTGGAGAGACTTGCCACACGAAAATTAGCTGCGGAATTGCCGGGAATTTCCTGCACTGGCTTCCCATTCGTGGGAGCTTCGGATGCAACCTGCACTGTCGAAGGCTGAAGGGTGGTCTCAACTTTCTTTTTGCGAGTGGTGGTCGTATTTCCAGTCGTCTTGCGAGCCATGCTGTACTCCTTACAGGTACCCAACTCAAGAAATGGTCTTACATAATGAAGAAGCGACATATGCGTACTCCGATAGCCGCCATCGACTACTTGCTGCGAACTATATATTTAAATATAACGCGAACGGCTGTGGAAGTGGGTTGCACGGCAGTGAAAAATCCCTTTTTCCGTACAAAGAGAGTCACTCTTTTGGGCACGGACAATCCCCCGTTTTCAGAGGCAGCAAAGATCGCGTAGACTCACGATCTTGCGATTGATACGCTCTCACACAAATCGCTATGCGTATTCTCTTTAAGGTTGAAGATGTGTTCGAGGTTTCGGGGCGCGGTTATGTCATCACTCCAGTAATACCCGCCGATGCGACTTTCGAGATTCGGGCAAAAGATCCGATCCAACTCCGTACTCCTGACGGGCATGTGCTTGATACATACATCGCTGCCATTGAATTCTTGAAGCTGCAGGACGGTGGCGGGTGTCGTACCGCGATCATGTTGCCACATGATCTTGCAAAACAGGATATTCCCACGGGAACAGAAGTCTGGCTCCTATAGCCGTAATTATTTGCCGAAAATTTTCTGCTAATTTGGGCTGGCCCCTCTGGATGGTGCAGCTGCCAGAACAAATACATGCAATAGAATCAGCTAGTTGCTTTGTTTTCAATAGCTTCTTAAAGTACTCCAGTAACTTGTCGAAAACCGTCTGTGACCGCAGGATGGATGAGTCACGTTTACCGCATCGCTTTAAAGCGCTGCACCAGGGCACAACTATGTCATCCACTGGCAATCAGGGATCCGCCGCCAAAGCCGCCAAGGCCGGTATCGGCGAATTAGAAAGCATGCTTTCGGAATCCCCGAGCTCCGATAGAGTTTGCCTGAAACTCGCGCAGATTTTGCGCGTGCGCCGGAACGAAGTGGCGCTACTCCGGCTGGATAAGGGCAGCCTGCGATTTGTGTTTCCACCAGAGTTGCGATCGGCCGGCGTTCTACCGCTTAACGGTTCGGCAGTAGCGGCGCGCACGGCATCGACTCGCACTCCACTTCTGTCAAACGCTTTCATGCGCGTGAAGCATGTCAGCCTTTTTGAAGCCGTCAAGCTCGGACCTCAGCAAGAAGAAGATCAAAGCCAGGATCGAATGCCGATCCAGAAAATCATGTCTGTTCCGGTGGCTGGCTCCGAGGGAAATGTAATTGGAGTGGTCCAAGTTTCGCGGAAGGGGCTGGATTCGTCTCTCTCCGGCGCGGACTTTACCGGCGATGATCTGAAACAACTGGAAAAGGCTGCAGAAATTCTCTCGCGCATGCCGTTCATGCAAGAAGGCGCAGAGATTTAGTAGAGCTACCTACTACAGCGTTTCGCCGGAATCCCTACACTGCCTGCCCGGCGCAAAATCCTGAAGCCCAAGCCCACTGAAAGTTAAAGCCGCCGAGTTGTCCGGTAACGTCGACCACTTCTCCGATAAAAAAAAGACCGGGCACTTTGCGGGATTCCATTGTCTTGGCAGAGAGCTCACCAGTGTCGACCCCGCCCGCGGTAACTTCCGCTTTCCCGTAGCCCTCGGTCCCTTCCGGCCTGATCTCCCACGAATGCAGTTGACGTTCAGCGTCGACGAAGGCGCGATCGGAGTTACCAGATAAGGGATAAGTTTCGAGCCAGCGATCGGCGAGGCGGCGAGGCAGGATCTCTCTCAGTAGAGCATTCCAACTTGACTTATCGCGATGACCACGCGTTCGTAACTCAGCCATGAGATTGCGGTCGGGCGCAAGGTCGAGAAGAACCGGCTCTTCGCTATTCCAATAAGAAGAGATCTGGAGAATCGCGGGCCCGCTGAGACCGTGATGAGTGAAAAGCATGTTCTCGCGAAATGTCTGCTTCGTACTGCGAACGGAAGCGACGACCTCGGTCGAAACTCCCGCCAAATCGCACCAGCGCTTGCGATCGTGTTCACTGAAGACAAAAGGTACCAGTGCAGCGCCCATGGGCTCGATCTTCAGCCCAAATTGCCGAGCCAGATCATAACCAAACGATGTGGCACCGATTTTCGCGATCGACAAACCTCCCGTAGCGACTACCAGCCGCGGCGCGCTGAATTCAGCGTCGTCGGCTTGCACCGAGAACTGGTCAAGCTCGGGTCCCTCGTTCTTGCTGACCTCGCTTACTCTCACATTGAGCCTGATTTCTACCCCGGCGTCCCGGCACTCTTGCTCGAGCATTGTCGTAATGTCGCTCGCGGCTCGATCGCAAAACAGCTGGCCAAGCTTTTTCTCGTGGTATGGAATGCGATGTTTTTCGACGAGGCGCACGAAGTCAGCAGGAGTGTAGCGAGCTAGTGCTGACTTGGCAAAGTGTCGGTTGGCCGAAAGAAAATTCTCTGAGTTGGTGTGCAGATTGGTGAAATTGCAGCGGCCGCCGCCGGAGATCAGAATCTTCTTTCCAATTCGATCCGCGCGTTCAAGCAGCAGAACGCGACGCCCTCGCTTCCCAGCTTCAACGGCGCACATCAAGCCAGCAGCGCCGGCTCCGAGGATGATGACGTCGTGTTTATGTTTCACGCAGCCCGAGTCCTATCCACATAAGCTAAAAGAATAACCTGCGGATCATGCGCCGCAATCCAATCGCTTCAATTGTGGAGAACGACGGACAGTCAGAATACGCATGGCTCGGGGTCTAAGCGAGGAGTTGCGTGAGCGGACGCGTCCGAGCAGCAGCAACGCGAAGAACACTTATAATTGTCCATTCGATCGTTCCTCAGAAGCGATTGCTCACACAATCAGCCTCTTTGGTTCGATCGAATGGACAGCCTGTTGAAAGATCCCAGCCAGCCTCAAGCCCCAAAGCAACGCGAAGCTCGGCACGCTAGGTCGAGTCTAGAAAACACACCCGCCAGTGTAGGCGCAGCCCGTATCGTAGAAATAGACCGAATACTTGCCTTCGACGACGGGAACTGAGATGACCTGGGTGTAACCGTCATCGACCATATCAAAGATGTAGGTCGACGATGCGGTTGAACCAGGGCCGTTCTCTGTGCCTTTGAGGTTGTAATCCCATGACAAGGCGAAGTCCCAGATGTAGTTTGCCAGGGGATAATAATTGTTGTTATCGCCAAAGGGACGTTCGACGATAATTTCTGCGCTGTTTCCAATCAGACAAGGGCCATTCAGCCAATTGAGTTGGTAAGTACCGAACGAGAGAGTGGTTTCGTCCTCAACGTACACAAACCCCGGATTGCAGCCACCGGAAGTATCATACGTCGAGACGTAGATGTCGTCTCCAGGATTCACCGGAAACACTTCCTCGATCGGGTAGCTGGGGTACCATTCCACCCACGCGAAATAGTACTGCGCGGTTTTGTTGCTTTTGCAATAGGCTTGTGATGAACTGCCCCCTTGCAGCACCGTTCCATCCTTGGCGCCATCGATGCCGTTCCAGGTAACTTCCCAGTCATAGTAGCCATCGCAGACCTCAAACGGTTGCTGCACAACTGGAACGTTGAACTGGGAGTAGACATAGCCGAACGAAGTTTTGGCGTTCCACTTGGTGAGCGTGTTGGTATTGGCGACTCCGCTCCAGTTGGCACTGTCGAAGGTGATAGGTGTTCCTGAGCCCTGAAGTTGCCCTTTTGGAGCGCCTTTCACATCGGCTGGACGACTCATCGCCTCGGGGTGAGGTTTGAGGTCCCCGGTCCAACGCTTCTTGGCGCTCATCATGGCTCGCTGCCACAGCAGGTAACCGTGGGCATCGCTTTGTTTATCGGGACGCGGCGGAAAGCCGTAGCTTGCCAGCGCTTCGTCGGTGGCAGACAGCGGATCAAAAGCTGCGGGTGCCACTGGGAATGTGCGGATACCGGCTACGTTGGTTGGAATGGATGCCGCTGACTCGTAAATTGCGCGGACGGCATCGCTCTGCGCAACTGCGAAGGTGGCAAAACTTAGCACCAAACCTGCCACGAGCGCACGAACCGCAGATGATTTAGTTGATTTTTTCATAACATTTCTCCTTGGTTTTCCTGAATGAAGGGCGGACTTTCTGCGCCTCTACTTGGAATATCGAAAACGGCCGGGAAAAGACGACAGCCAGAGCTTCCAGGAAATCGCAAAATGGAAGGGAAAACACGACACGGGAGTGGAAAATAATGTTGCGGGAGGGCGACGATACGCTAATGCGTTGGATCGAGACTAGCTAACTGAACCGCATTGCGAGTCTCGGGATGATCGAAGCCGAGGCATTTTTCGAGATTCTCGGATGCTGAAACGGCCGCGGCACGGGCATCGTCATGTTTGCCTTGAGCATCGAGGCCTCGCGCGAGTGCTAGGTAGGCGTAACCGAGAATGCTAGAGAAAGAATTTTGCGGCGCATTTGACTTTACCAAAGCTAGGGCACGGTTCGCGTCTGCTACAGCCTGCTCCGTTTTCCCTGATGCGAGTTCGATGGAGGAACGAGTCAGCAAAAAGCCAGGAAAAGCGTACGCACCCTGCCCTCCGGACTTCAGTGCACTTTCTCCGATGGCAACCGACTGATTAGATAACTGTAGTGCAAGCGCCGTATCGCCTTCTCCTAACGCGATCTTGGCCCGGTCTGCCGCCAGACTCGCGAAAGCATAGTGGCCCGGAGGAAGGTGTTTTCGCATCTGCGGCTCGACCTCGGAAAGTAGCTCGGTAGCTTCAGGAAATTTATGTTGACTAATTGCAATTCGCGCCCGCTCCAGCAGCGATTGGCCAATCACTATTTGGTTGTGCTCCTTCTGCGCTCTGTCGTAAGAGCGTTGCGCATACCCGGCCGCATCGTCCAACCGATTCAGTTTCCGCAGCATCTTCGCATAGTTGTTCATGAACATCGAGGTTGAGAGTTCAACGGAGTTGCCGTCCTGTGTGAGGTCGAGAACCTGCCGTTCAATTTTTTCGGCCTCCAGAGGGCGTCCCATCTGGTCCAATTCCAGAGCCCAGTTATTGAACAGGTGGACACTCGTCTCAGTTTCTTCCCATCCGAGCGAGGACAATAGAGAACTTGCGTGCTCGAACTCCGACAACGCTTCGGAGTTGCGTCCAGCGTCACTGTAGGCAGATGCCAAGTCCACCGAAGTGCTCATCTTTAGAAGATCTGTTGCGACAGGCGACTGCTGCACGATGCGTTGCGCCTCCAGGATGCGTGCCACTCCTTCTTGTGCGTGTCCGGCTTGCCGGGCAACTTCGCTTCCAATGCGGAGACAAGACACGCGATCCAACGCGTACCGCGGATCATCAGGTAGTTCGCGGAGACCTTCCTGGACCATCGACTCGGCGCGCACCAAGTCCAAATCCTGAGATAAGCTGTCCGCCATAAAGCACGATGCGCGCGCGCGAATTGAAATATCAGAGAGACCACGACTAATCTGATACGCCTTTTCGACCAGAACACGCGCTTGAGCAGTCTGATCCTCAGACGAATAGTTGTCTCCGATCCACATTAAAAGATCAGCGCGCCGCAACGGATCAGAAGAGTGGCGCTTTTCGATCACCTGCGCGGCGCGTGCGAGTAGATCGCTGACCGAGGTTGCCTTCTTGGGCGCGGCATCGAAAAGGAGGAAATTCATTAACTCGTCGTGCTCCTGGCTGCGTTTGAGTTGCTGGAAGGCAAAGTCCCTCTGAATCCGCGCCGTTCGGGCCTGTATCAATGTGCCGATAAGTCCCGCGAGTATGGCGAGCACGGCTACCGTCGTCAGGGAGAGCACAACCCGATTCCTGCGCACGAACTTGGCTGCGCGGTACGCGACCGTATCGGGACGAGCACTGATTGGTTCGTGCCGCAAGTATCGGCGCAAATCGTCCGCGAACGCCGTGACCGAGGTATAACGTTCCTGCGGATTTTTCTTCAGCGCCTTCGTGACAATCGTATCGAGATCTCCGCGCAGCATTCGGCTTAATTTCTCAGGGGTTGTCGTACGCCGAGCGGCATTGGTCGTAGTTTCTTCGCCGTTCGCTTTTACTGTGGCCACAACGTTCGAGGGACGCGTCGGCTCGGTGTCGACAATTGCCTTAACCAGTTCGGCAGCGGAGCGAAGGTTACGCCCGGCTGGATGTTGGCCGGTCAGCAGTACGTACAAGAGCACGCCCAGCGCGTAAACATCAGTCGCGGTGGTGACTGGCGCACCCGTTACTTGCTCGGGAGCCGCATACTCTGGCGTCATCATGCGACCACCGTCCATGGTAAGCGCCGTCGCTGCTCCGTCCTGGCTTTCGCCTTCTAATAGTTTGGCGATGCCGAAGTCGAGCAACTTGACCTGGCCGTCTTTGTTCACCAGCACATTCGGAGGCTTCAGGTCCCGGTGCACGATCAGGTTGGCGTGCGCGTGAGCGACGGCGGCGAGTACATCGAGAAAGAGTTCGATGCGAGCTTCTATATCCAGTTTTTTTTCATCACAATAGCGATCGATGTGTTCGCCTTCAACATAATCGAGCACCAGGTAAGGCTGCCCCGAAGGCGAGACACCCGCATCCAGCAATTCGGCAATACGCTCGTGCGCTAACCGGCCGAGAATGCTTCCCTCGCGCTTGAACCGCTCCTCGCCGCCTTTGCCCATCAGGGAGAGATTGAGAAACTTGACGGCCACGCGTCGTTCGAATCGCCCATCGCTGCGCTCGCCCAACCACACGCTTCCCATTCCACCCTGTCCGATTTGGGAGATCAGAGTGTATGGGCCAAGCGTCTGGCCCGAGAGTCCTGCGGAGTTCGGCAACGCGAACCGACTGTTCTCTAGAAACCCTTCTTGTACCAGGGCCCGGTGGTCATCGAGGAGTTCCGTCAACTGCGCGACAAGCGTAGGATTCTGCTCGCCAAGCGAGCGCAGCCAGACAACGCGCTCATCTTCAGACAATGCGAGCGCCTGATCGAGGTATGGACTGATTGCCTGCCACTCATCGGGACTCAGTGTGGGCATAAAATCCTCAGAGCGATAAATCTGCGCTGATTTTCCGGTGGAGATAAATGCGGGCCTTCTCCCAGTTGCGTTGTACGGTGCGTTCCGACACGTCTCGCATGGTCGCAATTTCTCCGAACGTAAATCCGCAAAAGAACTTCAAATCCACCACCTCGGCCAGGGCCGGTTCCACCTTACCCAACTCGTCCAACGCACCGCCGATTCGCACAAGTTCTGTATGATCTACCGCATTCTCCATGGCGTCGGTGTCGAGCGAAGTTAACTCGAACAGCCCCCCGCGCTTCTGGGCATGCCGTTCTCGCGCATGATCGATGATTAACCCCCGCATTACCCGCGCCGCGTATCCCATGAAACGCGCCCGGTCCGGAAACGACGACCCGTTGCGTGCAGCCATATCCAGGTACGCCTCGTGCAACAGGGTTGTGGCGCTCAGGCTGACGACGGCGCCCGGCCGCGCGAGCTCGCGCTTGGCCAGTTGCCGCAACTCCGCGTAGAGAGCACCGAAAAGCGCGTCAGCGGCGGCCGCGTCGCCTTGTTCGGCGGCGCCGATAAGCCCTGGAATTGTGGCGTCCGGCTTCATCTCGTTCGCGCGAAAGCGTCTCTTATTTCTGCTGATTAGTCAATACGGTCGGCCCGTCCGCGTAACGCTGGCTCCCTTGGGGCGGACGCGAACAAATCAGACTCATGTCGTCAGCTGCCGGGACATCATAGGAAAGCTCTAACTTGGTTCTCTCTCCGCGATCCGAGCCGCTTGGGTCATGAGGTAATTCTGTTCCGGGATGCTTGTTGTCCGGCTTGCCGCAATTCGGTAGTGTTTGATAGAGCTTTGATAATCGCCAACCATTTCGAGTAAATGCGCGCGAACCGCATCGAGACGATAGTGACTGGCAAGACGGCCATCTTCATCGAGCGCACGGAGTAGTTCGAGACCTTTCGAAGGGCCGTGCACCATCGCGGCCGCGATTGCATGATTGAGCGTCACCATTGGGCTGGGAGCGACATGTTTCAGCAGTTCATACAGCGCCAGGATTTGTGGCCAGTCTGTGTCTTCCGCGTGCGCGGCTTCGTCATGGACTGCCGCGATCGCGGCCTGCAACTGATACAGACCCACGGAACCCTTCGACAGTGCGGCGGTCAAGAGTTCGACGCCTTCGGAGATCTCGGCCTGACACCACAGAGTTCGATCTTGTTTGTCCAAGGGGATCAATTCCTCATCCGGTCCGGTTCGTGCCGCACGCCGAGCATTGGTTAACAACATGAGAGCTAAGAGGCCCATTACTTCTGAATCATCGGGGAGGAGCCCTTTCGCACTGCGAGTTAACCGGATCGCCTCGCGTGCCAAATCGAGTCGCTGCAAATGCGCTCCGGTGCTGCTGGCGTAACCCTCGTTGAAGATCAGGTAGAGCACATGGAGAACCGCGGGCAGCCGTTCGCTACGCTCTTGGGAAGAAGGCAGCCGGAATGGCACTCCGGAAGCCTTGATGTTTTGCTTCGCGCGACTAATCCGCTGCGCCATCGTTGCCTCGGGAACCAAGAATGCGTTGGCAATTTCCACCGTGGTCAAACCGCCGACCGCGCGCAGAGTCAGAGCAATCGCCGAAGACGAGGTGAGCGCGGCGTGGCAGCACATGAACAGCAAAATCAGCGTGTCATCCGGGTCCATGTCAGCCTCGATTTCAACGGCCGGTACGACAGTGTCCGTCTCCCTCGCCACCGCCGTTTCCCTCTCGCGACGGGCAATTTCGCTGCGTACCTGGTCGGTTAGGCGTCGGGATGCGACCTGAATCAACCAGCCGCGTGGATGGTCGGGAATACCCCCCTCGGGCCATTGTGTAAAGGCCGCAATCATTGCCTCCTGTACAGCATCCTCGGCGGCGGAGAAATCTCGAAAGCGGCGAGCGACCGCGCCAAGCACCTGCGGTGCAAGTTCGCGCAAGAGGTGCTCGGAGGTCGCGTCCCACGACTTTGTCATCGTAGCTCTCTTTACAGCATCTCCGGCGGAGGTCCGCTCATAATTGGGCGGACTTCAATCGGCATGTTCAATGGTTTGCCACCGGGACCCGGTGCCGCTGACACTTTTGCCGCGATGGCATAAGCCCGCTCCGGAGAGTCGACGTCGACAATCCAGTATCCTGCGAGAAATTCCTTGCTCTCAGGAAATACGCCGTCCGTAACGGGCAAGCCATCCTTACCAGCCCGCACCAGCTTAGCCTGTTCGGGAAACGACAGACCTTCGGCGGAGATGAACTCGCCTGATTGGCGGAGCTCTTTGTTGAGGCCGATCATAAATGCGATATGTGCCTGCAGGTCTTTTTGCGGCCACTCAGGGATCCCGTGGCCGGCTCGCATCGTGTTCATCATGATGATGTATTTCATTTTCTCTTCTCCGTGACTTCATCCCACTGATTTCATCCCACTGATTTCATGCCAACGATTTCATTGGGCGACTTTCCCGCTTTTCGCGGGTTGCCAAACATGCACCGAATTCTGAGTGTTCCGTCATTCGGTCTTAGACTGCTCTAAGAATGCGAACTTCCTGACTTCAATTGGCACATTTGTAGGTACTCCGCCGGGTCCTGGCGCCGTGGAAATCCGTGCCGCGATGGCATAGGCGCGTTCGGGAGTCGCTACGTCAACAATCCAGTAGCCCAGCAGGAACTCCTTCGACTCAGGGAAGATGCCGTCGGTGATCGGGATGCCATTCTTCTCACCGCGCACCACCTTCGCTTCATCTGGTCCGGCCAAGCCCTGTGTGGCCACAAACTCTCCGGATTCGGTCAGTTCCTTGTTGATCCGCCCAAGGACCGCCATATGCGCCCCAATATCTTTTTGCGACCAGGCGCGATAGCTGTCAACGCCTGCCTTCATACCGGACATCAGCAAAATGTATTTCATAGCTTCGCTCCTATATCGTTGTGTTCACCATGATGCAAATCGCCTACGACTTCTCGTTGGTTTGAAACATCCACCGGACACCGAATTTGTCGTTCAGTGCTCCGTATGTGCCGAAGAACTGCTCTTTCAGCGGGTCGGTCACTTCGGCGCCCTCCGAGAGTCTTTCAAATAGAGTTTTCAATTCATCGAATGTGCCTCCACTCAGATAGAGGCAAACCGTATTGCCCCGAATCGGAGTCTGGGCTGGCCGTAGCCAGTCCGACGCGGAAATCTCCAACTTGCCATTTCTCAGCCGGGCATTGACGATTTTCTCGTGCTGAAAGGGAGGCATGAAATCCCTAGCCGGAGAATCCTTAACCTTGGTCGCTGCCAATTCTCCACCAAAACACAATTTGTAGAATTCCATCGCCTGCTGGCATTTGCCATCGAATAACAGGTACGGCGTCAGGGTAGTCATTGCGGCTCCTCTTTTCTGCATCTTAGCGTCCGCTGACAAACGAGCCGGTAAAGCCGCCAATGCCACAGCGGAGAGAGCGGATCCAACAAAACCGCGCCGAGATAATTCAGTTGCTTTTCCCATGCCCGCTCTCCTTGTGAACTCTCCACTTGCCAGCCGCTAATATGCGCTTTCAATGGGTAGTCGGAGCCGTCGCGGCGTCCTCTACATCATCTCCCAAAATATTTTTTAATGAAAAATCCGGCCGACGTGTCGATTTCTCTCTCGCCCAGAACCGGCGTCAAAGTGGAGGTTAGGAAATGACCGACCAACGGTGGGTGGTTGAGGTTAGCCAGCATTGGGTTCTGGTCCGCGATGTCCAGCCGCGGCAACTCGTTCCTAACCCGTTCCAGTGTGTGCACGTCTGATACTGCGGCGGGACCACCAAGTAATGGCTGAAAATTTCGGAGGGGGGTCGATTGGCGCCGGCGGGGAGTGAAGCAGAGGTTTGCCTTCCGACCCGAGAATGCTTGGTCGCGTGTTCGTTCCCGGCTTTCAAAGTCCGTTTCAATGTTCGCTCTTGACATTCTGGAATTCTGCGACTATTTTTGACGGCATTCGGTGACGGAAAAGCGAAACTCGCGCTGAGTTTCGCTTCAAGGGGTTCTTCTCGCCGACTTCCCCAGGAATTGATTGTTGGTTTTTGGCGCGAGACTGGAGCGCTTGAGCGGAAGTGTGCGCAGCCGTTAAGAGACGAAGCACTTAACTTCTAAGGCCATCCCAGAACTGCTGCGACTCTCGTCCGCAATTAAGCACTCGTGTCAGAAAAGAACCCGCCGTAAAGGCCGACAGGTTCTCGACCACAAGGCTTTTCCAGAAAACATGTACACCCGGCTTGCCCGATGCCACTCTGCAGCGGGCTGATTGATAGGTGCTAGAGAGACAACATCCGCTGCGACTCAATCAGGAGATCGCCGCAGATTCCGGGCGTTGCCGTAGCCAACGGCTTTGGGAGTTAGCATGAGTCGCTTTCTAGATTGGATCATACGAACTGTCAGGCTCGCGATTTCGGTAGCTCGTATTTTCATCGATTCATTTAAGAGAAACTGGCGCAGGCACGTGATCGCTCTCTGTTTTCTTCTGGTCGTGACGGTGATCGTTACCACCACCATCTCCAAGCTCTACCAGTTCTGGGATGTAGGTTCCAATTCCTGGTTCGATCGCCTCAAGGGTAAGGGCTGGGAGTTTCAGCGTGGAGCTGCCACGGTCGAACATGACCAATTCGGCGATCAATTTTCAAGCGTAAAGTACTTAGCGCAGGGATGGACGCCCGCGGAAAGCATGTGGTTCTACAACACCACGCAGGGCTCAGACCTGCTTCCCTATGATTTCTTCATGGCCTTGGAGAAACCCGGTACCTCCGAGCTTTTCCGCTCCAACGACAACTTGAATTTCTACCGGTATCTACCGCAGAAGCCTACTTTGAGCAATCCCGACGGATTGCCAGTCGGGTTCGTAAAAGACAGGTACAAGGGCGTTGATTACCTGGGCTTTACCTGTGCCGCGTGTCACACCGCTCAGCTCAACTACAAGGGTACCGCTATTCGCATCGACGGTGGTCCGGCGGCGAGCGACATGGATTCCTTCTTAGAGAATCTTGCCACCGCTGTATGGGCTGCGAGGACCGACGCTGGCGGTGCTCGCGCCGGGTTCATCAAGAGAGTCATGGATCGCGGCCACTATGCTTCAGAGAAGGACGTGATCAACGACTTGCAGAAGTACGCCCAGCGTCTTTCCATGTACAACGTCATCAATCAAAGCGAGACGCAGTACGGCTACTCGCGATTGGACGCGTTCGGGCGAATTTACAACCGCGTTCTAGAGCACATTATTACCCAAAGCGAACTCAAGGAGCAGCTCGATCTGGCGGTGGCGGATTTGGTGAAAGAAGGCACGCTCACACAGTCCGACGTGAATGCCATCGTGCAGCAGCAGAAGCAGGGCGGCGTTTTGAGCGACAAACAGCGCGACCATCTCGTACTGCGGCTCTCTCAGCATCTTCCTCCGAAGGTCCTGGTCAAAATCGGCAATCGGATTTTCAATCGTCCGGATGCTCCCGTCAGTTACCCCTTCTTGTGGGACATTCCGCAGCACGATTATGTGCAATGGAACGGGCTGGGAGCGAATGCGGGCCTGGGACCGATAGGTCGCAACGCTGGCGAGGTCATCGGGGTTTTTGGAACTCTGGATTGGGCCGAAGAGCCAGGGATATCCGTGGCCTCGTTCATCAGCGGCCAGGGGATCCACGCTACTCACATCAGCTTCAAGTCTTCGATCAATGTGCATAACTTGCGCCTCATCGAGAATCAGCTGAAAAGTTTGCAATCTCCACAATGGCCTGAAGATATCTTAGGACCCATCGACCAGGCCCGAAAGGCACGTGGGGAACGCTTGTTTACGACATACTGCGAAAGTTGCCACACGAGAATCAAACGCGACGACCCGATGCGCCGTATCGTCGCATCTATGATCAAGCTTGCAGATATTGGTACTGATCAACAGATGGCTCATAATGCGGCTACCTACAAGGGACGGAGTGGCATCCTGAGGAATGACTATGTGACCGCAGGCCCCGGCGACGTTCTTATAGACGAGAAGGCTCCAGTTGCGGCGCTATTGACCAAGGCAACTCTCAGTGTGGTCGCAACTCCCGGAGAGCGCAGCTACCAGTGGCTCAATGATTTGGTGAAGGGGTACTTAGGCAACGAGATTAAACCTTCGCTGAAGAGCGGCGATTACGATCCGGACACGACCGTCGATCCCTATGCATCTTTGCTTTCTTACAAAGGGCGCTCGCTGAACGGCATCTGGGCGACGGCGCCATATCTGCATAACGGTTCCGTACCCAGTCTCTATGAACTGCTACTGCCTAGACGAGGTCCCAAGGATCCACCGACTGGCGGAAATTTCCGCCCAGATAAATTCGAGGTCGGATCGCGGGAGTTTGACCCCAAAAAAGTGGGCTTGAAGAGCAGCGGAATCCCCACTGGATTCCTCTTCGATACCGCTCATAAAGGCAACAGTAACGCTGGACATAATTACGGCACGAATCTGAGCGACGAAGATCGCTGGGACCTTGTGGAGTATCTCAAGAGTTTGTAGCAGGTGTCCCGCTGACCTGGTGAGCAAGGCGGTAACCTATGAGTGAACAACGACCTCTACACGTAACTTCCTCGTTTCGTCACCTTCTACAGTTATGCAAGCGATATTACAAATTTCACGAAATCCCTCTTAAGACCCTGTAGCAATTCGTTACCCGCCGTTTCGTAAGGAGGACCGCCATGAACGCACAAGCAACTCCGAGGCCCACCGATTATCTGGAGCAGTTCGATACGGCCGCCCCCACAGACAAATATCCTCTGGTTCGCCACTGGATGGACACCGAGCCTCTGCCATTCTTCAAGGAATTGCGCGAAAGACGGCCAATTCTGGTCACTCCGATGTGCACGCTGTTGTCGCTGTTTGACGATGTCACCGACGTGCTTAACATGCCCCTGATATTCACCACGGCACTCTATTTGCCGAAGATGGGGAACGGCCTTTATCTCATGGCCCATGATGACGACGCTTTACACACTCGGGAAAAATCGCTCATGCAGGGGATACTCAATCGAGACGATCTGCCCCAGGTCCGCAAGATGGTAGCAGAGATAGCCAAAGATTTGCTCGATGCTGCCGACGGTCACATGGAAGCGATCAATGGTTACTGCCGGATGGTGCCGGCGACTCTGGTGCAGGAATACTTCGGGCTCATTGGTATCGACAAAAAGGATCTTATCGAATGGTCCTATTGGAGCCAGGCTGATACTTTCCATAACCAACCCTTCGATCTGTTATCGGATGCGAAACGCAAAGAAATTTCGGATCGTCATACCGAGACCGGTGAACAGCTGAGTAACTACATTGCCGAGCTGACTTTGGCTTCTGTTCTTGCTGTAAAAGCGCAGGGGGCGGAGAACTTTTTGCTCGCTCCCTGGTATCTGCTGCGCAGGCTGGTGCGCAAACTTCTAGGCAAGACCGACCCTAAGTTGACGGACAATATCGTCACAAGAATGGTGCGCACTTCGTATCCAGCGGCGGTCGATTTCGACGACAAACGACTGGCCATTAATGCAGGCGGACTGCTGATCGGCTCGATTGAAACTACTTCTCAGGCGGTCGCGCAGGTGATCCAATACTTGTTGGATAGCCCTAACTATCTGGCCAGGGCCAAGAATGAAGCACGGGCAGACAATCCGGCAGAATTCGACGGTATTGTCTGGGAAGCTCTCCGCTTTGTTCCCATTTCACCTTATTTATTTCGTCAGGCCGCCAGCGACTTCACGGTTGCGAAGGGCACCGATCATCCGACCATGATTCCTAAGGGAACTTATGTCTTGCCGTTGACGCAATCGGCGATGTTCGACCCGAAGGCATTTGAGAACCCGGACCAGTTCATACCGACTCGCAATTGGTATCACTACTTTCACTTCGGTTTCGGCAGCCATGAATGCCTTGGCAAGTATGTCGGCATGGTCATGATTCCGGAGATGGTACGCCAAATTCTCCTCCGACCAGGAATCACAGCGAACGGCGAGATTGATTTTCAAGGTGGCCGATTGCCGCAGCGGTACGACCTTTCATGGGGCTGACCTAAACTGTCCGCGAAACTGGATCGGTAGCCGATCGACCCATTGAGGACTTGGCCAATGCTAGCGTCGGCAGAAGCGGCGCTTCGCGTCCGCGGGCGGTAACTTTCTCCACTGATGCGATCTGGCCGTCCTGTACGATGAGCGCGGAATCAAAGTTGTTCACCGTAGGACAGACATGGCGCGGCAGGAGATAGAGCGCGTCGCCTACCTGCGGACCTGCGGTTTTGCCGTTCCAGGCCATCGGAAGATGCTCTTCACTGGGTGTGAGAGGCGTCAGTTCTGGATGTCCGGCGACCACGCACGTGGGCACGCCAGCATCGGCTGAGACGGCTTTGTGACCCGCGTCGCAGGTGATGATTCCGTCGTGAGGCCGGCTGACCACACGTGTTAATACCAGAGCCGCTGGGGCATAGCCGTATTCAGTGGGCAGTTGCGCCAGACTCGTGGCATCGCAATAGACAACTGTTCCAGGCGAGACGCGGTGGATGAACCCTGCTCCGCGAAAACCTTCGTATGCGAGAGAGCAGGGGAACGTCGGCGTCCCTGCGGTGATGACTTCGGGCACGCTCATCCCACTGAGCTGGATTGCGTTTACAAGTTTCAGCAAACAATCGTAGCCGGCATGCGCCGCTGCGGTGCGTTCGGGTTCGCCGAGTCCGCCGTACTGCCCGTCATAATAGTGCAGGCCTCTGAATTGCAGCTCCGCTTCTTCAACAGCACGCACAACCCGAACCACTTTGTCGGTATGGCTCTGTTCGACTCCTGTTCGATTCATGCCGGGATTTATATCGACAAACACGCCGACTGAGCTACCTCGCCATTGCCGTACCTGTTCCTCATTCTCGACCAGTACAGAAATCCGGACGCGCGGGAACCGATTCGCAATTTCGAGCACCCGGCGTGCATTCGCTCCCACCACCGGGTAGGCAAGAAGGACGTCGGCTACTCCGCTGTCGCAAGCTACCAGCAGTTCGAGCGTGGTTGAACACTTGAAGTTCCGGACACCTCGCTCGATAAGCATACAAAGCGTGTAGGCCAGCTTTGCGGTCTTGATGTGCGCACGCCAGCGATCCCCATCGCCTCCGAGCAGATGCAATGTCCGCGCGATGTTTGACGCCACGATTTCCGGATAGACCACAAGCGCAGGAGTAAGGACGTCCTCAATGCCAGCCACGCGATGACGTTCGTCCCAAGTAAACTTGCTCAGCATGAATTTATGCGCTGCCATCGCGGCTTCGATCATATCGCGCAAACCTGAAGCAACGCTATGGGCCCATGCTTCTCGGTAGAGATCGACTCCGCGTGCCGCTCCAGCCCTAGCCAACCGGCTCGTTCAGTCGGAATCCGAGTAACCAATCCTAGTATGATGGAGCCTCTCGACGATAGTTAACATCATCGATGTCGCCGGCTAAAGTCGGCAGTTCCGCGCGAAGTATCGTTTTGAGGAGGCACTGACAAGAAATGAACCGCAGAAAATTTGTCCAGAACACCGCAATGGTTGCGGCAGGCACAGCTGCCCTGAGTAGCTCGGCGCTGTCCTATGGGCGCATATTGGGTGCGAATGATCGCATTTCACTCGGCCACATTGGGCCCGGGGCCCGGGGGATGGAACTGGTAGGCATGGTGGGTGAGCTCAAAAATAAGTTCCAGGTTGAAATGACGGCGGTTTGCGATCTCTGGACCCACAACCTGGAGCGGGCAGTGGATGCCAACACGAAGTTATACGGAAAAGCGCCGCGTGCGTGCCACCACCCGGAAGAACTAATTGCCCTGAAGGATGTCGACGCCGTCATCATCTCCACCCCCGAGCATTCTCACTCCCCACTGCTCAAGATGGTCGCCGATGCGGGAAAGGACGGCTACTGCGAAAAGCCGATGGGGAATGTTCTCGAAGAAGCAAAGGCGGCTCGCGATGCGGTGCAGGCCAGGAACCTGATCGTGCAGATCGGCACGGAGCACCGCAGTGAGCCTTACCAGCTTGCCGTACGCGATCTCATCCGCGGCGGCGCGCTGGGAGACGTCACCAAATACGAAATCGCTTGGAACTATCATGGACCACGTTGGCGCGGACGTCCGGAAGTGAAGCAGATCCGCGAGCAGGACACGGATTGGGGTGCTTGGCTAATGAACAAGCCGTATCGTCCGTTCGATCCGCAGCTTTATTTTGAGTACCGCTTGTACAAGGATTTTTCCAGCGGGATTTCTGACCAGTGGCTCAGCCATGGCATCGACTTGGTCCATTTCTTTATGGACGAAACATACCCGGAGTCGGTCGTCGCTCACGGCGGAATTTTTGCCTGGCACGATGGCCGCGAAAATCCAGATACGTTCCAAGCTCTGTTGACGTATCCGAAAGGTTTCTTGGTGAGCTACTCCACTAGTTTCGGTAATGATGCGACCGGGTACACGCGCATCATGGGAAAGAAAGCCACTATGTACAACACGGGCGGGGAAGGTAGCCCGCGCTGGCAGATGGTCCCGGAGGTCGGCAATCATGAGGATGACACCGAGATCGATCGGAAGCGCGTCGCCAAAGATATTCTGTTGCCTGGAGATACGGGCCTGCCACCGATAGGCATCGGGGACGACAATCTTTCGCACATGACGAATTGGTTCGAGTGTCTGCGTACACGCAAACAACCGAACGCCACGGTGCAGAATGGATTTTCGCATTCCGTAGCATGCATGATGGCGACACAGGCATATTGGACCGGCAAGAGAATCTATTTTGATCCGAAAACGGAGCAGATTCTCGACCATCCGCCCGCAGCATAAATTACGCTTGTTGAGGGCACGATCGGCGGAAAAACGGTGCAAGTTGGAATTGTTCTGAATCATGAAAACTTAGTGCGGAAGGAAACCGAAGGTGCTTATTAAGGTATTTGAAGAAAAGAAAGATCTCGGCCGAGCCGCAGCCGAGCAGGCTGCTTCTGCTATTCGCAGCGCGATCCGCGAATCGGGCCGCGCTCGCATTATCGCTGCCACTGGCGCGGCCCAGTTTGACTTCCTGGAAGTCTTGACCAAGACCGCAGATATCGATTGGCCGCGCGTCGAGATGTTTCACCTGGATGAGTACATCGGTTTGCCGATGTCACATCCCGCGAGTTTCCGCAGGTTTCTCCAGGAACGTTTGATTAAAAAAACCGGGATCATTCTCTATCACCTTCTCGACGGCGATACCGATCCGTCAGCGGCGATTCGGAACGCAAGCGAAGCCATTAGCGCCGCGCCCATCGATATTGCCTTCGTCGGCATTGGTGAGAACGGCCATCTCGCGTTCAATGATCCGCCCGCTGATTTCGAGACCGAAGAGCCTTACTTGATCGTCAATCTGGACGAAGCTTGTCGGCTCCAGCAGGTCGGAGAAGGATGGTTCAAGAATATTTCCGAAACGCCCACGCAGGCGATTTCGATGTCAATACGCCAAATCCTGAAAGCCAAAGAGATCTTGGCCGTTGTCCCCGATTCACGCAAGGCGAAGGCAGTAAAAGCTTGCCTCGAGGGAGAGATCAATCCCATGGCTCCCGCTTCGATTTTGCGCCGTCATGAAAACACGACCGTGTACCTCGACAAGAATTCAGCAGCATTGCTGACGCAGGCCACGCTTACCGTTGTCTAGAAACTAGTGTCTAGCCCCAGCAGGTCCGCTTGGCAGCAGGGAGATTGACGACTGAATTCCCCCGAACCGAGATATCCGGCGTGACTGCCCCAAGGCCTAGGCCCATTCCAGCGTTGCGCTGGTGGATCGGCGGGCTTCTGTTTGCTTCGACCGTCATCAATTACGTTGACCGCCAAACTCTCTCGTTACTAGCTCCATATCTCAAACTGCAGTACCACTGGACCAACTCCGACTACGCTGACATCGTTATCGGGTTCCGCGTGGCCTACTCCATCGGACAGATGATCTGTGGCCGGCTGATGGACCGTGTCGGCGCAAGACGGGGTTTGACTCTGACGGTAGTTTGGTACTCGATAGCGTCAATGCTCACTTCGCTGGCAAGCGGCTTTTATAGCTTTATGGGATTTCGCTTCCTTCTGGGAGCGGGGGAATCCGGGAACTGGCCAGCTGCGACCAAGGTTGTAGGCGAATGGTTTCCCAAACGTGAACGCGCTTTGGCTACTGCGCTGTTCGATAGTGGTAGCTCAGTAGGAGGCGCGATCGCGCCATTTATCGTGCTCGGAATTTATTTCCGCTGGGGCTGGCGCCCCGCCTTCGTAATCCCAGGCTTGTTGGGTTTGCTTTGGCTGTTTGGCTGGCGGTGGCTTTATCAGCCACCGGAAAAACATGCTCGTCTGTCCACCGCCGAGTTGGCTTTTATCCAGGCAGAAAGAGGTGACATCCGCTCTCGACCGGCTGGCCGAACAGTCCCGCGCTGGAAAGACCTTCTGAAGTTGCCACAGACGTGGGGAATTATTATCGCGAAGAGTTTCACTGATCCAGTCTGGTTCTTCGTTACCGATTGGTTCCCCATCTACCTGGTTGCAAAAGGGATCGATCTTAGAAGCGGCCTGATCGCCGTCTGGATACCATTTATCGCTGCAGACATAGGCAACTTTTTCAGCGGTTGGCTGTCGGGTCACTTGATCAACGGCGGATGGTCACTTGGTGCGGCGCGCAAGGCGCTCGTTGTATTTGGCGGGGTGGGCGTGATGCTGCTCATTCCGACCGTACTCACCACGAATCTCTACCTGATCACATCGCTGTTCGCGCTCTCGACATTCGCCTATGCCAGTTTCAGCACAATGGCCAATGTGCTTCCATCAGACGTATTCAACAACGAGTCGGTCGCATCAGTCAGCGGTCTGAGCGGGGCCGGGGCCGGCATTGGCACAATCATTGCTTTCAAGTTAGTCGGGCATTTTTCCGACGCGAGGCAGGCGGCTGCGACTCACGTCTTCGATCCGATCGTGATAGTAGCTGGGTTGGTCCCATTTGTGGGAATGGTTTTGGTGCTGCTCCTTGTCCGCAACACGAAAGCGACAGACGAGGGCCTCGTACGGGAACTCTAGGACTGAGTGGGAATCGTTCTCCGCGACGTGGAACCCAACGACGCGGCCCGGCTTCCTGATTCCGATGATGTCGAAGACTATGGATCGCTGGCAAAAAATGCTACAGGGTCCGAAAGTAATAAAAGCGGGGATCAGGAAACATTGCGGACTCGCTGCGGTCTCTGGGCCCTCCGGGCAACCGGGATCGGGTCTGACGCATCCGTTCAAATCAACGGGCTGATATTCGTACATACCAACCGGTTCGTATGCTAAGGTGCTTCAGGCTACATCATCGAAAAGGAGAACCAACAATGACAAGGATCGCAGTGTCGCGCAGGAATCTGCTCGCAACTGGGGCCTGGGCGCTGGTCGGTGCCGCGAGCCTGCGGGGAACGGCAAGTGCCAGCGCATCGGGAGGGCAGAACTTAACGAACGAGGAGCTAGTCCGGAATTGGTACGCAGCCTGGGAGCAGAGAGACTGGAGCCCAGTGGATAACCTGCTCGCTGATAACTTCACCTTTACAAGCGCGGCCGGCGACGACCACATCAGCAAAAGCACTTTCAAAACGCGATGCTGGGAAACACAGATCGATTTCATTGGACATTTTGACCTGGAGCGAGTCACCACTGGCCCGGACGATGCTTTTGTGAAGTATCTTTGCCACACCAAAGACGGTAAATCGTTTCGGAACGTGGAGTATCTCCGAATCAAGAACGGAAAGTTGCACTCCATTGAGTGCTATTTCGGCGCCCAATCCAGCTTTCCGTCAGCAGTGAGCGCTCGGCAGAAGTAACACCGGCCTCAAAGATAAAGGCGTAGGGCCGATCTGCCGAAATCAGTGGTGATGCAGGATCCATAATTCAAAGACGCTCAACCAATCCACGCTTTGTGGCTTCCGTGGGCAGGCGGTCAAACGGATGTCCTTCGCGGAGCAGAAGCGCTCGTAAACCGGACTAGAGAAAGTGTCTTCTCAATACCAGAAGCGAAGTCAGAATTTGTTGTGTTCGACTTCGCGCCCAATCCGTAACCTGCATTCTCGGTCGTGGCTTGCTCAGCGCCCTCTTACTTCAAACTGCACAGGCCTTGCTGTCGCAGTAACGTTCGGATCGTAGTACTCGTAGACGCGCGACGCGAATCCCTGTGCATGGATGGGGTACTTTGCCCGCAGACGGTACTGCACTTTGAACGAATCGCGCGGCGCGATCGAATCAAAATATAAGATTGCCTGGGTCGCCGTCATATTGAATTTTTCAAGCCGACCGCTTTTTGAGGCAGCGGTTCTCTCCACCATCTTTTGCAAATCTTCGCTCAGTAATTCGAATCCCGGCGGAATTCCCAAATCGACCATCACCATTTTGGCAGTCTTATCCAGAGTGTTGTGGATTGTCGCCGTTCCTTTCACAATCTCGTCCTGGGCCAGCCGCGTGCGATCGTAATTTACGTCGATTGTCAGTGCCCCAGGCGTTGTCGCTTCCGGCCAGGGAACAAAATAGCGCCCAGCGATCTGATAAGCCAATCCACCTTCGCCGGAAAAACGTATCTCAACTTCGTTGTCGCGAACCATGTTCATCTGCGGCAGGACGAACTGGTGCAACAGATCATTGTTCTTCCTGTCGATCTCGACACTCGTGACTTCTTTCCCATTGAGTAGAATCGCCACCTTTCCGCGGGCGTCACTCCCGCTTTGTTCGGAGGCCCTCAGTAGAGCGCGTAATGCCATGATTGTTGCTTGCGTAGTGCCCCAATTACCGCTCCCATTCTTTTTTGAGGCAATCCACGCGAGCGATTTTCGAACGATATCGGAGTATCCGCCGGCCTTAAGGAAGGCCTGCAGCGCGAGCCCTGTTGTCTCGACGGCCGCGCTGTCGCCAGTCGCATAGACGCCGGTTTCGTCCGCCGACCACCACACGAATTCGTCCTTACGCGATGCTGAGTCCTTCAGCAGTTCGAGGGCTCTGCGCGTCAGTTCTGAGTCCTTATCACGCTCTACGGCGAAATTCGCAACAACCGCGAGCGTGTAGGTATCCATCTTGCCGTCGAGATGTTTCTCAATAAACTGCTTGGCCTTCTGAATTGCCTCTCCTTTGTAATCCGCCGACTCGAGTGCCCACGCGATGTAAGCTGTGATGCGCAGAAGATCTGCGTTGAAGCGGTTCGTTGCGCCTTCGTTGATGAATTGTGTGTCGGGGTTCCAGCTTCCGTCCGCCTGCTGCTGCCGGACCAGCCAATCGCGAGTGCGCGCAACCACTTGCGGGTCGATATCGTAAACGTTCGCCATGTCGTGAAACTCCATCAGTCCGTACGCCGTGAGAATCTTGTTGGCTGGGGCGTTCCCGAACCACGAGAATCCGCCTCCTGGAACTTCGAAGGTCAGGAGCCGTTGATAGCCGGTTGCGACGAACCCTTCCGCTTTCGCATGAATTTCCGGCGTCAGTTTCTTGGTCCGTTTCATGTAATCGAGCGCCAGCACGTTCGGATAAGTCGCCGAGGAGGTTTGTTCGAAGCAGCCGAAGGGCATGCTCAGAATGCCGTCCATCCCCTCGATTACCTGGCTCAACGGCCCGGGATAAAGCCGGACGAAAATTTTGCTCGCATCTGGAATGGAAGATTCAGGGAAGCGCACGGTCTCGCGCGCCTCCGAATCCAGCCGGCTGCTGAAAACGATCTCTTTGGCCTCTCCATTGGGCACAACTTCGATCTCGCGCACCACGGTGTCTTCGCGCTCCGAGCCGCCGTGCATGCGGCCCTTAAGCGTCAGTTTGTACCTACCGATCTTTTTCGCTGCGATGTTGAAGTGAGCGGCGCCGACCTGCCCCGCTCCGACCGAGACGGTCTGCTGATCCGCACTTTCCAGCGAGAACCACTGATCGGGTTCCAGTTTCAAATCCACGTCGCCGCGCAGGCTGGCATAGTTGTATACGGCCACGGGTATAGAGACTGTGTCTCCTTGCGTCAGGGTCACGGGAAGATCGAGATCCACAAAGAAATCCTGGAAGACCTTCAGTTCCGACGATCCGGTTCCGAGCGCTCCCGTCTGCGTTGAAGCCAGCATTGCCATGCGCCAGGTAGTAATCGAATCGGCCAACGGGATCGTGATGCTCGCCCTGCCATCGCCATTGGTGAGTATCTCGGGATTGATGTAGAGCGCTTCGGGGAAGTAGCTCCGGATATGACCGCCCGATGCGGCGGCGGGGCCCGACTCTCCGTTTGCATTCACACGTTCCCTAGTCTTCTTGTCGGCTTCGACCACTGCCAGATCCGAAAAATTGCGTCCGTTCGACGGCATTGCGAATATGCGCTCCCCAGCAATTGCCGCGTCTTGCGTCTGAACTTGCGCCATCGCTGCCCCTGTCACCTCTACTACTTCACTCGTGCGGCCAACCTCCAGCTTCGCAGAAAGAACTCCCCGATCACGGGCTGAGAGGGAGATCATTCGAACGCTGGTTCTAAATCCAATTGCCTCGACTTGCACTCTATATCGGCCCGGAGGCAATGCCGCGAACGAAAATTTGCCTGCCGCATCGGTGTCGATATTTCGGATGCTCTTATCCCCAATTCGCTGAATTTGAACCTGCGCGCGCGAAACCACGGCGCCCGTCATATCCGTGACCGTGCCGTCGATTTCGGCAAGACCATTCTCGGGACCGACTCCATGCTCCATTCGCATGGTGATTGTGCTTTCCCGCGACATCCAGGGGTTCGATTGCGGCTGGGTCGACACCCAGGCGGTTTCGGGCTCCAGCCATACCACCAGATCGTCGCCGGTATTAAACATGCGGTCAGGACCCGCGCTGGTCACCCGGTACAAACGGTAGTTCCCATTTCGCCAGGGGGCACGATCGAGGCGCAGCTCGGTGCCCCATGCGTCGCGTGGGGAGCGGCCGCCAGAATCTTTCAGTTCTTTAAATGCCCCGGCCACATCCTGTTTACGGTCGAGGTCCTTTATCTTTGCGGCAAGTTCCCGGACGTAGTCGAGAAGCTCATTCTGGTACCGCGCCATGTAGTCGGCCTTTTTCGTATCGGGCAGCGCGCGCCCGGACTCACTATCGAGCGTGTGTGCGGCGACTGTTTCCGCGGCTGCAAAGAGTGCTCGTGCAGCGCGCTCGTGCGATTCCGTGGACTCATCTCCCGCTGGGCCGACAATCTCGTTTGAAGACAGTGAATGAATTTCATAGTGGGGCTTCATCAGCTCTTGCTCCAGATAGAAGAAGACCTTTGCGAATCCCGGCTGTTTCTCTGCGAGCGCAAAGACCGCCTGATCGACAACCTCCAGTCCCAGCGCAGCGCTGACGCCTTCGCCCTTTTGATTGGTCACGTGGAAGTGCACACTCGCTTCGGCGCCCGGCAGATAACTCCTCGCATCCGCCACGGCTTCGATATGCAATTCTTCGGCGGGCTCCACAAACACCAGTCTTTGGTCCTCAGCCTCCCGGCCATCCTGGCCAATCACATAGGCATTAATCGCCATTGTCCCGCTCATCTCCGGACCGGCGATCAAATTCATCTCCGCGCGACCGTTCTCGAGATCCACATCGCGCGTTAGAATCGTCTGCCCATCGTGCACGAGGTCAATGTAGGCCGCTCCGCTGCGCCGCGTCGAGAGCACCACAATCTCCATACGATCGCCGGGCTTGACGACGGCGTGAGCGGTGCGCAACAGCACCTGATCTTCTCCCGCGCGTGTTTCCAGGGTTATAGTCTCCGAGACGCGACTGCCTTTCCGGTCATCCGCGTCGATGCGCAGAACGCTGTTCGCGTCGTTTCCCGGAATCTGAATTGTGGCGATTCCGGCTTCATCTGTCTTTACTCGCTGCCGGGAAGCGCCAGTGTGTACTTCGAGGTCAGCTTTGGTCGGCGTGCCGTCGGGATACGACGCCAGAACAAAGACCTCATTTTCAAGACCCCGCACCAGCTTGCCACCCTCGGGAACAGCCGTAATCAGTAGCGATGCCTGGCTTACGGTAATCGGCTCGCCGCGCGTCTCCGCGTGGTCCGCTGCATCCTTCACCTTGGCTTCCACCACCACCGACGCCACACCATGGCGTTTTCCATTGCTCGCAAAGAATTGCGGCAGCACGAGATCGAAGCGATAAGTACCTTCGCGATCAGTATGGCCGTTCGCTGATGCCGCGTCGAAAAGCTCCGCATCCATTGCCGAAGCCTTGATCGTAACCGCTGCGTTGTCCACAGGCTTACCGAAGAAGTAGTTTGCTTTCACGGATCCGACGACGTGATCGCCAGGCCGGTAATCGCGCCTTGGCTTGCCGTTTTTTGAGTCAAATTCGATCGCCACGCGGAACTTCGGCAATACGTACCGCTCCACGTTGACCGTTAATTCGGCGGCGCTCACCTCGCCAGTCTTTGCACGGACGTGATACGCTCCCAAATTCACTTCGTCGGCCAGCGTAAACTCCGCTGACGCCACGCCAAAATTATCTGTCGCGGTCTCTTTGCGGAACACTTTGTTCCCGTGCGGATCTTCCACTTCGAAGGTAAGTGAGCGCCCACCTGCAGCATGTCGATCAGCGCGGTTCAATGCCAGTGCGCGCAAATGAATGGTCTGCGAGGGCTGATAGATCGGCTTCTCGCTCGTCAAGAGTACTGAGACCTTGTCTTCCAGATCGACAGTCTCTGTAATCTCGACGCGACCTAAACGCGTATCGGCCGAGAACCGCACCGGGAAGCTACCCGTCAGCCCTTCGGGAAAGTGAAAAGATGCTTCTGCGGATCCCCGGCGGTCAAGAACTCCAGTAAAGAGCAACTTGGGCCCATGATTGGGAGCGAGCAGCTCAATCCTCACCGTTCCTCGTTTGATTAAGGCCGTCGTCTGTTGAGCGCTTGAGCTCGAAACGATGATTCGCATAGCCGCCGGCGCTCCAGCGATATACGATCGCTGTCCGAGAACGCGTAGCACGGGTCGCTCGAGAATTTCCGACAAGGAATGGATCTCCTCGAGATCGGGCGCTGACTGGTCGATGAAGCGCAGCGTATAGCGTAGGCGCTCCCAGGCGAGTTCGTCTAAAGTCATCGGCTCATGGAGCGCGATCCTCGCATTCCAGACCGCGTTCCCTTCAGTCACACGCGTGCGGTGCTTCACTTGGCCGAGGATGCGATCCTCCGGGTCGAGCAGCTCCACTGTGAGCTCTGCCTCGCCGCTGCGCGCCGCCTGATAGGGCACTGAAAGAGAAAGAGTATTGTGCAAATAGACGGCGGAGATTGTTGTCGACTCCGCGTTTCCCAAGGTCGCTGCAAATAGCAGCGCCAATACTGCGAAAGCCAGAAACGGACGAGGCATGACGCGTCCCCCTCGCGGCGAGCGGCGAACCGCCGCGCCGCGTTTCTTTGTTCAATCGGAGTTCGCGCCTGATTGGAGATTTTGCAGAATATTTTTTGAGGAATTTTGAGAGGTTACTGCTGGTGCCAGTGCGCCCCGTCTTTACTGCTCCAAACGGCGCTGGTGTCCGTAGTTAGCTGGAAGACAGCCCCCTCGTTCGCCGCAGCGGCAGTCTCGTTTTTAGCCTTCGGCGGAGCTTGACTGCTATATGCTGGCGTCAACTCGACTCGGACTGCCTTGCCCACCCATTGCGGTTTGACCTTCTTCCATTTCTTACCTTCATTGCGGCTCAAGAAAAGATTGCCCGCGCTATCCAGAGAAAGAAACCGCTTGCCGTGCGATACAGTCGCCGCAACTGGGAGGCCGGACGGTACCGTGGTGACTCTGTCCGCACCGGGCATTTCTGTAATGACCCGGCCTGCATCTACCTGGCTCACGTTAGCCGATTCAGTTTGGACCTCTTGGGCCGCGCTCGCCTCCACAGCAACCTGTTCTGACGCCGCCCCCATGTCAAGCTTCGGCTGCAGCATGGCAAGTTCACTAGGTTTCAATTCTACCGACTGGTTGCTCGTCTTGAAGCCCCTTGCCGTCGCCATCAACTCGTACTGTCCAGCCGGCAGTTCTGTTATATGGAACCTGCCATCCACGCCGGTCGTCGTCTCCCGCGTCGTGCCGGCTGCATCGCGCAGAGTTACCGTCGCCCCCGAGATGACGGCGCCGGTTCGGTCCGTAATGCGGCCGGAAACTTCCGCAAGCGTGCCTCCTTGCCCCCTCGCGCGCTGTATCTGCAATGCCGGCAGGTCTTTTTTCATGGCTAGGCTGTTTTGCGACGCCGCGCCCTTTGTGTCTGCTGTACCGAGCTGCTGCAAATTCGCGACATTCCGGCCATTCAACGGCAATTCGGATACTGTCGTGGAACTGATGGTGTTCTGCGCCAGCGCCCCATCGGTAGTCGTAACCGGGGCAGACGGAGCGGCTCCTGTGGTCCGCGGAACGATGCCTGCGGTCGCTTGATCCCTCTTCTTCGATGCCGGCAAATTCAATCTACCGGCGACGCGGCTTTGCTGCCGGGAGGCGTCCGTCGCAGCTGCGCCTGGCGCGAAGCTGCTCTGTGGTCCTCCGGATTGCGTAACCCGATCTGAGTTGGTGTTGGGAGCAATCGTCGTAGCAGGATGCTCGATGTCTGGCTGCCGCACGCTTGCAATCTGTTGCGGGTTCGGAGGGGCGGCGCCATGTGGCCGAAAATAGATAAAGACGGCGATCAGTCCGCAGGCAATCGCCGCTGCGGGCAGCCCTATTGGCACGAGCCGTCGCCAGACCCATCCTTTCAACGGCGTTGCCATGACTCGTTCAACCTCCTCATGCGGTTGCATGAGAAACACAGCCTTCCGGCACTCCGTGCATTCGGCCAGGTGCGCCAGCATCCGCTCCTGCTCCCGCGCGGTGGCTGCCCCCTCGACAAAAACACTGAGCTTGTCAGCGTCAGGATGTATCCCGGGTTGGAGATTCCGGTTCAAACTTGGTCTTCCTTATCGGGGATCGTATCTCCCTCCGATTTTTGCAGCAACTTACGCAGATTGACGTCTACATCCCTCGGGTCGGTCCCCAGCGCTTCCTCTGCGCCACGCCGGCTCAGGCCCCGCGCCCGAAGGGTCCGCAGAAGGTGTTTGCGCAGACGCTCGGTTGCACGCTTTAGTTTGCGGCTAACCGTCGCTTCATGAACCCGTAGGACGCGGCTCATCTCATGCAGAGTATGCTGGTCGAGGTAGTAGGCTGAGAGCAGGAAGCGTTCTTCGGCGGAAGCCTTGCTCAGCGTCAACTTTATAGCCACCCGCAAATCTTCTAACCGTTCAAGCTCAGGTTGCTCAGAAACTGCTGCCGCTGGTTCGATCTCACCTAGCGCAGTTTCCCGACCGATTTTCCGGTACTGGTTCACGCGGCGTTGCGCCAGGATCGCGCGCAGCCACCCCATCAGCGATCCTCGACCCGAGTATCGAAGTAGCGGGGACCAGCGCTGGCCTTCGCGCTCTGTCAGCCCGAACAACTCTGAATAAAGCGCACTTGCCAACTCTTCGCCCAACGCGGCCGATCCTGTCATCTCCACCGCAGCTCTGTTCAGCGGTTCCTGATATTGTGCAAGAAAACGCCGCCATGCGGACTCCCGCCCCAGCGCGCATCCGCGCGCGATGGCAAGCTCCTCCAGGTGCAGTGCACGCCAGAATGTTTCTCGCTGCCGTTCATTGGCTTGCTTTTCTGGATCGAGTCCAAAATTCTCTCTGGCTCCTATCGTTTCGAGGGCCCCGCCAAACTCCGCCTTGCTAACCTCGACCAACTCTGCACCAGATGCTCGCCAAAGCTCTTCGCCGAGCATTTCGGGCAAGCGTCGGCTCTCCGGCCCGAGTTCGATCTCCATCGCCACCGGCGCGGTGCGATCTGCTGCCCCCGAAGATTGTGATTGAGTGATGTTGGCAGGCGGAATATCCACGCCGGCCCATTAAATCACATTGTCCCGTCGAGGCCCATTCTTGTCCACCGCCAATAGCCGAACGATCGCGGTTTGGGTAAATTTCCCGG
>Ga0209169_10000082_pt1 | contig 52905 bp, 48 predicted proteins | sample HubBroMetageWRM4_FD_188346 | JGI IMG/M metagenome (GOLD analysis project Ga0209169, IMG submission 188346) | Warmed soil microbial communities from the Hubbard Brook experimental Forest, New Hampshire - Hubbard Brook CCASE Soil Metagenome WRM 4... | ecosystem: Environmental > Terrestrial > Soil...
GCCTGGGAGATCAATGACACCGTCACGCCCGGCGGCAAAGCGAGGTATGGTTCTTCCGACAAGGACCTTATCCTGCTATTTCTTGAGCGAAAAGACAAAACGCCCGGCAGAATTATTCTGAGCGCTTGGAATTCGGCCAGTCACCCCGGCAACGCTCAGGATTTTGTTTCCGCGGAACACGCGCAAATCGACCAATCGACGGAAAAAACCGAACCGGTTCAAGATGCTTTTGCCGTCGATTACGGTGGAAGACATTTTTTTCGCTCGAACCAAAAGTCATTTGTAGCCGGCAACGTTTCTTGGTACCCAGCAAAGATCTACACGGAGTTCCGCGGCTACTTTATCGGAGCGAATCTCGTATCTACATCGCCAGCAGGATTGAATGAAGCTGCCGATTCCCTCCAGAAAATTTCCTTCCGGGAAGATCAAGTCAACCCTAAGTGCGTCGTGAGCTGGAATACCGCCGCCGCGCCTGCGGGTACCAAGAACGCGACTCCAGAACGTGTCCGCGTTTCATCAGAAGTCTCCACGGGCTTACTGATTAAGAAAGTTCAACCGCAATATCCCGCAGGCGCGAAACAGGCACGCGTCCAAGGCACAGTTGTGATGAAGGCCGAGATCGACAAGAAAGGACACGTAGAGGAGCTCTCTCTTATCTCAGGTGATCCTTTGCTCGCCCCGGCAGCTCTGAAGGCAGTCAAGAAATGGAAGTACAAGCCGTACGTGCTTAATGGTCAACCCGTGAAAGTCGAAACCCAGGTTGTTGTGAAGTTCACTTTGTCGAGCTCCTAGCCGTCGGAGATCGGTCTACTGTCGGACGGACGAATACGTCCAGCTCTAAGTATTCTCAGGTACAGCTAAAATAGGTCCGGGCGCTTCTAACCCAATAGAATCATGAACTGCTTTCTCGTAGTTTTGCTCTCGTACGCGGTGACCGGAGTCCAAACCGCTCCCACGCCAACTCCTCCTGCGCACTCTGCCCAATCTTCCATCAATCTGAATGACTCCGACAATGCCCGCCAGGCGCGGGCTGTCCTCGACAAATCGATTGAAGCTCTCGGCGGTCAGCCTTATCTCACCTACGAAAACCGGGTTGAAGAGGGCCGCTATTATCCCCTCTATCACGGACATACCAATAGCACCGGAATTCCCTACCGATACTATCTCCAGTATCCCGACAAGGACCGTTTCGAAGTCATCCGCACCAAAGACATTCACCTTCTGCCCGGAACGATCGACATCGGGGGGGTAAAGGTCAAGAACAAGTTCGATCTCGCGCTGATTCACAATGGCGATAAAGGGTACGAAATCACTTACAAAGGAACGGCGGCGCAGGAAAAGCTCGATTTGGAAAACTATCTTCGCCGCCGCGATCATTCCCTCGAATGGGTGTTCCGCAAGTGGATGCGCGACCCGAATGTCGCGCTTTTCTATGAAGGACTCGCGGTCGTCGATGGGAAGGAAACCGAAGGAGTGACGCTGCTCAACAGCCAGAACGACTCGGTGAGCATTTACCTGGACCAGAATTCGCACTATCCAGTGAAGATCAGTTATTCGTGGCGCGATCCGAAAGACAAGCAGAAAAATACGGAAGATGAGGTTTACGACGGCTACAAATTGGAGCAGGGCATCTGGACCCCACACTCCATTACCCGCTATTACAACGGAGAATCTTCGCAGCAGCGCTTCATCAACACAGCAAGCTACAATCTGAAGCTGCCGGATACAATGTTCGAAGCGGCCGTTACGTATGACCCTAAAGCGCCGATGAAGAGCCATTAAAGGCTGGCCGAATGGGGTAAAAACTTACTTTAGTACCCCAAAACTGGCCTGAGTTCCCCCGCAGATACCCTCAAACATCTATAACGGCCTGAATAACTTAGCGTTGCCCTCGGCGAAACTTGCCACGGACTGTGGCTGTTTTGCCACATGCAAAATTCTTTCCACGGCAGTAAGCTAATACCAGCAAAAGACTTAGACGATTTCCCCTTTGACGCACGAGCAAACAATTCGTGCCGCAGTGACTTGCACTGGAGTAGGTCTGCACAGTGGAGCTGCCGTCACACTGCGGATTCTTCCCGCCCCTGCCGGAACGGGAATCGTGTTCCACCGCACCGACCTTGACAGCTTCGCTATCGAAGCAAGCGGACGCAATGTGGCCCGCGTTAGTTACGCTACGAGCTTGATGAAAAAGGGCGTGCTCATCTCCACCACCGAGCACCTCCTGTCGGCATTTACTGGAGTCGGCATCGATAACGCCATTGTGGAACTGGATAATCTTGAACTTCCCATACTGGATGGCAGCGCCCGTCCATTCATCGAAATGATTCAGAAGGCTGGCATTCGGAAACAGCGAAAAGCGCGCACTTATCTCCGCATCATGCGAGACATCGAGTTGCGCGAGGGCGATAAGTTCATTGCCGTATACCCGTCCGACGTCTATTCGGTTTCATATTCCATTAACTTTCCTCATCCTCTGATTGGCAAGCAAAGTTTCTGCGTGCGGCTGACAAATGGCAGCTATTTGAAAGAAATTGCTCCGGCGCGTACTTTCGGATTTCTGCACGAAGCGGACGCCATGCGGCAGCAGGGATTGATCCGGGGAGCATCGACCGAGAACGCCATCGTGCTGAACCGCGACGAATTGCTGAACCCACCTTTGCGTTTTGCCGATGAGTTCGTACGTCACAAAGTTCTCGATCTCATTGGAGACCTGGCGCTGATCGGCAAACAGATCTTAGGTTCGGTGGTCGCTGACCGTGCCGGCCACGCTATGCATACTGCCCTGGTATCACGCATTCTACGCGACCGCTCATACTGGGAAGAAACAGCATTGGAAGACGAATCTGCGGCGCCTACGCTAGCATCTGCAGTCAGCGTTGGCGTCTAGTCCGTGCATTCTCCACGCGCACACAGATTGTTAAGTGCACCCGATATCCATGCTGAATTCCATTCGCAGCACCAATTATCACAAGTAGGGCGGGACGAGCCGTAGTCCCCGAAAGCATAAGCCTAGGACCATGTCCTTAAGACAATAGACAATACCATTGGAGCGGCGAGAGGCTTAGCTAGCATAAAGCCAGGCGCTCCCACTCATTGCGCACTTTGCGATGAGTGGGATTCCACACGGCGCGGGACGCGACACTAGAACTTATTCCACAGATACTGGTTATAAACATCGTGGTGGTACTGCACTTCGGGCGCTTTTACGAACGTCCCCAACAAGCGTGCGCAGCGATCGGCCGACGCCTCTTTCAGGTCGGCATAGCGACCCTTAACGTCATCGCCCATTAACTTCGATGTCCAGCTGGCTTTGCGGAAGTCCTCAATCGCCTTATAGATGTTATCCGGTAGGTAGCGTTCCGCCTGGCGCAGGTTCTTGATCTTCGACGTGTTGCCTTCGAGTCCCGTCTTGAAGATCGAAAGCATCACTAGATACGGATTCGCATCCGGAGCTACAGAACGTACCTCGACACGCATACTGCGCTCGTTGCCGATTGGAATGCGGATCATCGATCCACGATCGACCGCGGACGCTTTGATCTGGTTCGGCGCTTCGAAGTGAGGATCGAGACGGCGATAGGCGTTGACGCTCGGATTCAGCAGCAGGCAGATGTCGTTGCCATGAGTCAGAATGCGGTCGACGAATTCCCATCCCGTCTTGCTCAGCTTTTCTTCGCCCTTCGGGTCCCAGAACAAATTCTTGCCGCCCTTGCTGATCGAAACATTGGTGTGCATGCCGCTGCCATTGACACCCACAACCGGCTTCGGCAGGAACGAAGCGGTAAGCCCCATGTTGCGCGCGACCTGGCGACAGATCAGTTTATAGAGCTGGATGTGGTCAGCCGCAGCCACCACTTCCGCATAGTTGTAATTGATCTCGAACTGCGAAGGCGCAACCTCAGGGTGATCCTTTTCATTCTGGAATCCCATGGCGCGCTGCACTTCCGCAGTCGTGTCGATAAAGTTGCGCAGCGGATCGCCCGGCAGCGAGTGATAATAGCCGCCGGTATTCACATACTCGAATTTGCCTGTCTCGTGGTACGTACGCTCCGCGTCCGGCCCATTAAACAGGAAACCTTCAATCTCATTGGCGGCGTTTAACGTGTAACCGTGCTTTTTATTCAGACCCTCCGCAAAAGTCTTGAGCACACCGCGCATATCGGCTGAGTAAGGCTCGCCGCCCTTGTCAATGACTTCACCAAACACCATCACCTTGCCGGGTCCAAACACATCCGCCGGGCCCCAATAGAATGCCGACCAGTCGATACCGAGACGCAGATCGCTCTCCCGCTGCGCGGTGAAGCCGCGAATTGAAGAGCCGTCGAACGTTAGATTGTCATAGCTCTTGACCAGAAATTTCTTGTCATAGTCGAGCATGTGCAGACGGCCTTCGAGGTCGCTGAACATCACCGTCACGGCCTTGATGCCGGGTTCGTCTGCCAGATATTTCAATCGCTCTTCCTGAATTTCGTCAGGAGCGACGCGATCCAGGCGCTGCTTCTTCGCCTTCAGATTCAACTCTTCCAGTTCGTCGTAGGGGATCGCTAAAAAATTCCGCAGTTCAGTAGACATGCCTCTCCTTGTTGGTGCGCTGCCCATGAATCAGATTGAACGTCCGGGGGACTAGTAAGGCTATCGTGTTACATGTACCCAGACAAATAGAAATCGATTATAGCAACGATCAGTTTTTCCAATTTGCATCAGAAATGGTGCAGAAGCTGCCCGCTGAAATTGTTCTGAGGTTGCTTTCGAGCCTGGGGGTAGAAATCTATGACTAGCTTCATCCATGAAATAATCAATTTGAGGAATCACATTTGAGTTGCGTTATCTGTAGCGAACGAAAAGAAAAACGATTCTGTCCTGCCGTGCATGGAAAAATCTGCCCCCAGTGCTGCGGGGAACAGCGTGAGGTGACGCTGGACTGCCCTAGCGACTGTCCTTATCTATTGCAATCACGCCAGCAGGCACGTGAACATTTCACGTCCCACGGTGATCAAGTTCAGCCGATTGATCGGGAGGCACTGTTCCCCAATGTGGAGATCGCTGAGCAGTTCCTCTACGAGCGCGAAGAACTGATCATGGGGCTCAGCTTCGCATTGACCAAGAGCGCCCGCGCCGATCGCACGCTCACCGACCGCGATCTCATCTCCGCCATCGGTTCGCTCGCTAAAAGTTACCAAACGATGGTGAATTCCAGCCTCATCTATGAGCCTCCGACTACAAATCTGGCGCACCAGGCGATTGCCCGCGAACTCGAAACCATGATCAAAGAATTTCGCGAGGCCGAGCAGCGGCACTTGGGTCATACTCGACTGCGAGATTCGGACGTTCTGAAAGCATTGGTTTTTCTCTTACGGATGGGATTGGGACGCTCATCCGGCAGACCAAAATCGCGCGCCTTCATCGATTTCCTATTTGCGCAGTTCCCGGAGAAATACTCGACCATCGCCGGTGCCGAAGAAGCAGGCAGCAGGATTGTGATTCCGTAGGAGACTATGCCCGGTCACGACAAGAGGATTTTCACTTCCACGTAGAGTATGGCGGTTCCGAACAGAAGCAAGAACAACCCCGCCGCCCGATGCCGAACCCAGAGCATTTTTTCAATCGAGAGCCGCTTCTCCGACCCTGTTTTCCGCGAATGCCGATTCCAGAGATCTGCATATCTCCGGGGATCGAAGAGCATGAGATAGCCGAGACCGATGAATCCCGATTCAAAGACAATCATATGATCCAATAAGCAGTCTTGAGCACAATGAGTGCATTCTCTCAAAGCCGCCGCACTGTTTGCCCGTGAGCCAGCGCCGCCAGAAGTTCTCGCGCCGTCTTTCCAAGTTCAGGGTGCCGCACATCGGGAGCAATCTCAACCAGCGGTTCGAGAACAAACCGCCGATTCTGCATCGCCGGATGCGGAATTTTCAAGCCTGGCTCATCCACCACTTCATCTCCATACAAGACCACATCGATATCAATCTTGCGCGCGCCTTTATCTCGTAACCGCATACGTCCCATCGTCGCCTCGATCCGCAGCGCAATCTGGAGCAGTTCCCGCGGCACCTTGTTTGTTTCAACGGCCGCCAGGCAATTCAAAAACCAGGGCTGATCCGGCACGTCCAACGGTTGCGTTTCATACATTGAAGATACCGCTAGTAGCCGTCCCGCAACCTCCAATTGCGCGATCGCCGCACTCAAGTTAGCGGCACGATCTCCCAGGTTCGATCCCAACGACAAATAAGCGATTTCGCTCACGCTGCTAGTCTCGCACACAACACATTTTGGCCGGTGGCAGATTTCACGAGTGACAAAGGGCTGTCTTGGCGTCGTACCTTTGTTCGGTACCAAGGTCACTTTCTTAACTTCTCTTCAGCCGATAGTATTGAAAATGCTATGAATCTGGACTCCCTCCTCATCAGCCGCGACGCCGATTTGCTTGGTGTCCTGCGTCCTGCGCTGGAGAATATCTCGGTCGATATTGAGGTTTGTCTAGAATTCCGCATCGGCAACGATCTGCTGGCAAAGCGCAAGTTCGATGCGGTCATTATCGACTGCGACGATCTGGAAAAAGGCTTTGATCTCCTGAAGGGGCTCCGCCAAACTCAAAGCAACGCCAAGTCCGTAGCCTTTGCCGTATTGAACGGGAAGACAACCACTCAGGAAGCCTTCCATTCCGGAGCTAATTTCGTTCTACAGAAGCCGCTCAGTCCGCTTCATGCTTCCCGCTGTTTTAATGCGGCGCTCAATTTTATGGTGCGAGAACGGCGCCGCTACTTCCGACATCCTTTAGATATGTCGTTGCGAATCAGCCTGCCGAACAATCACGAACAAACCGCCACCGCGACCAACATAAGCGAGGGCGGTATGGCGATCCGCTTTCTCGGCAAATTGAGCAAAGACACTAAGGCACAGTTTCGATTCACGCTTCCCGGTTCGAACGTTCCGCTCGAACTGAACGGCCAAGTTGCCTGGGCGGATGGCACCGGCCACGCCGGCATCAGCTTCCTCGATGTTCCCCAAAGCGCGCAGCGTCAGCTCGAAAACTGGCTGACCGACAGGTTGCAGGAAGAAATGCCGCCGAAGCTGCAAGGCTACGTGGCGCTGCCCTAACCCCTTATCTGCTCTGCAATAAGACCCCGCATCCAGCTTGTAACTTGCGCCCAGCCACGGCTATGGCACTGTAGAGATTGAGCTTACCGTGTCTAATGGTGGGTCCTGACTGCATTTCATGATCACATTGAACGAAAGAATTGCCAAAACTCAGCGCTTGCTTCGCCGCTTGGAAGAAGACCAGCCTTATTTACATGTGCGCTTATCTGCGCTGGGAGCCGATCATCGTCAAAGCGCCAACGCCTTCGCCGCCCTGATGCGTGCTGAAGCAGAAGCCGAACTCCAGCGCCTATTGGCAGAACAAGCTATGCCCTATGAGTGGACAGTCCCCCAGCCCGCCGATTGAATTGACTTGGGGTGGTATAGCGGCTTAACGCTGCGATAAACGGTTCTTATTTGACGAAAGACTTTTAGCCGCCCGCGGTCAGCGGCCCCACAGAAAATATTTTCGCTAGTGCATCGCCGCCGCGTTCACTAAGTTGGCATTCAGATAGCGGCTCATCGCCAGATCGACAATCGACCCAATCATCTCTGTATAAGAAAGTCCCGAAGCCTTCGCGGCCATGGCAAATTCCTGCCGACTGGCCAGCCAGGGATTCGGATTCGCCTCAATGACATAAACATCGCCATTCGGAGCCAGCCTCATATCGATACGCCCATAGTCGCGCAACTTCAGCGCCCGATAAGCAGCGAGTGCCGTATCTTCCAACCGCTTCACGGTCTTCTCGTCCAGATTTTCCGCGATCGCCGATTTGGTAAGTTTGTAGGCCTCAGTATTTTTTTCAAACTTCACGTCATAACTCGCAATTTTCGGAGTTCCTTCAGGCAAGCGCGACAGATCGAGCTCGACTAGCGGCAAAACTTGCGTCCGTTCATAGCTGCCCAGAATTCCAGCATAGATTTCACGCCCCTCGATATATTCCTCAATCAGCGCCGGAGCATCGAACTCATCCTGTATGTACTGGATCCGCTCCATCATCTCCTTGACGTTTTTCACCACCGCGCCTGCATCGATGCCAATCGATCCATCTTCCCAGGACGGTTTGACGATAAGGGGAAAAGAAATGTCATGAGCATGTTCAGTGCGTCCGCGATAAGAAGTAGCAAAGAATGGAGTTTTAATACCGTGAAATGCAAAAATCTTCTTGGCAATCGCCTTATCCTGCGACATAAAAATCGCGTGTGGACCGGCACCCGTGTAGCGCAATCCCAGCAGGTCGACATAGGCGACCACGTTCATTTCCTTGGTGTCATCGCCATCGAAAGATTCCGTCAGGTTAAAAATCAGATCGGCATCGCAACGCGAGAGCGAGTGTAACGACTGCGGCCGACCGTCCAATTCGAAATAGGAAGGCTCGTGGCCCAACTTTTGCAAAGCTTCGAAGATTTCTTCGCGATCGGTCTTTTCTTTCTTGACCTTCTTCACTTTTTTGCGGGGTTTGCGCGCTGCTTCCGCCTCTTCTTTAGCCGCCGCCGCGACCGGATCTTCATTCCACAGGTCATACAGCAGCGCGATCTTAAGTTTTGCTCCGATCATCGTTTCTCCTCGGAAACCATCACTAGTACGCCTGGCCTCGGGTCTTAGTTGCCAGATCTCAGGAAATCTTTGATGTTGATCTCTGCTCGCAAGGTTTTCCTGATACCTGCAACTAAAACCTGAGACCTCTCTTACGGCTGAATAAATTTTCCTTTCGTCACATAAGTCATCACCAGTGCCGTCGCGTAAGCCGTAACTTCAGCCAGATGTTCCGCTCCCCGCGTCTTGTCGGCCCGCAAATCGAGTTCCCCTGCGCGCTTTTCAATCGTGTCGATTAAAGTCTTGATCAGCGGACGCTGTGCTCCCGTCCACTGCGCAACTTTGTCGATCACCGCCTTGCGATGCTGATGCAAGAATTCATGTGCCGGCACAGCCGTCTTCCGCCGCTTCGACACGGGAAAGATATCGCGCAAATCCGTGTCCGGTGCCAGCTCACTAACGCACAGCTCAGTCACGGCAACTTCTTCCCGCGCGGATTGCTGTACGTGATAAAACTCCGCTAGCGTTCCTTCCATGTCATCCACCGTAATATCAGTGATGCCACGCCGCCGCAGCGGATCGCTCTTTCCCAACTTCCGCGCCAGCCGGTTCAGATAGAGCAGCTTCGCCATCGCACCCCAGCCGCGATAACGCTTCCGCCAGTTCGAACGCGGCGTCAGCCACACCGCAAACGTCTCGGCAAAATCTTCATCCGGATGCTTCTGCGCATACCATCCCGGCAAATGCCGCACATAATCGCGCGAAAACGGAACCGGCTGATAGTTGTCGCGATACGGCCGCCGGAACGGCCCAAAAATCTGCTTCCACTCCGGCTTATTGTGCAGCTTGTAAGCATAAGTGAATGCGTGCCCCGCCTCATGCCGCAGATACATCATGATCTCGCGAGCATCCTCAAGATCATGCGTCTCTTTCTCCAACTGCGCCAAAGCCGCATGAGCCAGATAAAACGGAATCCCAATAATCGGCTCGCCCGAAGGGCATCCCCACTCATCGGTCAAATAACAAGCCGGACGAAACTTGCTGAGCCCCTTAGCCTCCAACTCGCGATAAAGCTGTTCCACAAACCGCTCCACCGGAGACCCGGCAAGCGTAAGCCCCAGCTCGCGAATCGGCCGGCTGAGCAATTCGTCGTACGGACGTGCTTGGTACGCGGGTTCAGTTTTTGCGCTATCGGTATTAATCACAATGTTATGCACAAACGCTCGCTGACAAATAGTCTGCAACCGCGCAGGCACACACGGGGAGAGGCAGTATCACTACCGTTAACAGTAATAGAAAGCAGAGTTATTTAGAAGTGACTGCGGTAATACGAGCGAGGGCTATTTATCCCAGCGGCAACGCCTCTTGTTTCGCCACTCCGATACTTTCGACCGGAACCGCTAGCAGGATCTCCCCGATTCCCAGTGCATTGCATTTCGCTGTCCATGACTGCTGCGAAATGATACCGTCCGAGATCTCCCGCACCAGTTTGTGAGGATCTAGCTTTTCGTCGCCATGATCCAGGTGAAATTCTCCCGGAGTCGCATGCAGGTTCCAACCGTTCTTGACGAGGGCAAGTCCGAGGGCCGCACTCAAAAGTGAGCGCGCTCGTTCAACTCTCTGTTCGGGCGTCAAGAGCATCCCTTTCGGGTCACGGATCTGCGATGCGATCTCTGGAACCTTGCCAATCGACTCGGCAAGGTTTCCGGCGGTGATGCCTTCAAGAAGACGAGCATATTCGCCCGCAAAATTCGCCCAAGATGGAATCAGTACCGAAGGCCCTTGTTCCTCCCATGAAACGCGCCTCAAAGCATTTTTAGGCATCTGGGGATTGAGCGCTTCCAGAAATGCCAACTCCGCCGCGCCTCCGTCCTCCAGCAAGCTCAATGCGGATTGCGTGTCTTCCGGCTGAAAATCATTCGGCAAGGCTTGGGCAGCAGCGATGCGTTCACGAAGTGGTGGATGGCTATCGTAAGGTTCAGTCTTGCCTTCGCGCATTTCCTTTTCAATCCCCTTCTCGACTTGCTTCGCAATCGCTGGAGCAGCGAGAAACTGCGAAAAGCCTCCTGCAATCGACGGCAGAAAACCCGAATTGAGCATGGGTCCGACTTCCGTTTTCCAATAAGCAGGCCAAGCCATACCCGCCCCGTGGATAACGCGCAGTCCGCTTATCAACGGTTGTGGCCCGGCCACAATGCAGGCCAGTTCATCGGCCCTGAACTCCTGGCGCCGGGAGACAAAATTGATGGCGCGTAGAAACAACAGCCAGTACCAATTGAGTATCCCAAAGACCACGCGATAGAGGACCTGCATCAGAGCGACCCGCATTGCTGTCCCCACCGAGCCCATGTTCTGAAATGTACGGATCATCGCCATCTGGGTCTTGTGCAACCAGGGTCCGAGCTTAGTGTCCCCGCCGTAATAGTGCGCAAATTCGTGTGCGAGGATGGCTCGAAACTGCGAAACATTCAACGCCCCCAGTAAGGGCAAACCGAGCCCCATAACGCGTCGACTGCCAAAACCCATCAGCCCTCCGCGGTCTGCCACCCACGCGTTAGCATCGCCAATGAGGTAAACCTCGCTCGGCAACGGCTCGTCCAGAGCGCCAGCGATACTGTCGATTTCCGCAAACAAACGCGGATGCGATGTGCGCTCCAGCGGTAGTCCGGGAGCAGTAAACTTATCCCGCCGTGGTATGAGCGACCACATCATCGAGCCGGCAACGATCACACCTGCGACAAATAAAGCAAGAGTCTGGAAGTTGGCCAAATGAGTGACTATGAGCCAAGGCAGATAAACGCACGCAACCGCCAGCAGCAGGATTACTAGATAAGAGACCAACACCATCAGCATCGCCAGGGCGGCGAAGATAGCCAGTGATCGGCGTGGAGGTATGACAACGACAGGGGCGCAAGGCTGCATAAGTCGGTGACTATATCAGTCCGCGAAGGTAACTGCCACTAATACGACTCACGCCGATTTCGAGAGTAAGTGGGCGGTTGGCCCACCTTTGCACCCAGGGCAAACTCTGCCTGACACTTCGCAGCTTTCATAAGTGGCCAATTTGTGGCTACGGCAGGACCGCGATACAATTCGCAGACCAGAGGTCTAATTTCCGGGAGCAATTCATGAGATCCAATCCCCTGCCTTCCTTGTTTTGTTTCCTTTCCCTATCCTTTGCGGTGGGTCTCGCGTCTGACCGCGCCAACGCGAGTGCGACACCTCGCCAGAGTAGTGCACAACCCCAAACTCAAAGCAACGACGCGCAAAGCAATAAAGCGGCCGTCAATCCACCCCAGACCAATGCGTCCGGAGACTCAATCATTCAAGTAGAAAATTGGACTAAGCCCAAGCCCGGTTGGCTCTATGTCCTCGATCCGAAACCCGATGCCGGTGGTCCGGGAGGCCGCGTCTGGCTAGTCGATGCTCGACACGCACACTTGGCGAAAGATCGGCACCATCAAAACCAAGATGCCGTTCTGGAGCGCAGTGATTGGAAAAACGGCACCATGCTCTATGCCACGGCTCCGCAGAAGCAGAGCATTTTGGTGATCGACACCGCAGAGATGCGCCAGATCAACGTCCTCAAAATCGGCGGGGCGCCGACGCTAGCGCTAGTCGCACCCTGAGCTAGTCTCGACCTAAGGCAATTTCAGAATGATTGTGGAGGGGCTGTTCTACCTCTGCAATCTGAAACTCTGACCTCACTGCCTTACTGAATCAGCGTCCCATTCCCCGTAGGCTCGTCCGGAGGAATCACTACCGCCGCCGCCACCCGGTCTCCCGGCTCAATATTCAGCAGCCGGACACCCTGCGCCGACCGCCCCGACTCGCGAATAAACTTCGACTCGATCCGAATAATCTTCCCATACTGCGAGATCAGCATCACCTCGGATTTCTCGGTAACCTGCGAGATGCCAACGACTTTGCCATTGCGTTCCGTGGTCTTGACGTTAATCACGCCCTTGCCGCCGCGATTGGTCAGTCGATACTCGTCGGCAGGAGTGCGCTTCCCATACCCATTCTCAGTGACAGAAAGAATGAGCGAGCCCTTTTCCGGAACCAGATCTGCGACCTCAGGAGCAACATCGCCTTCTTTAGCGACCGCCTTAGCCTCGGGCTTAATCGTGGTGGCCATGCCGACAATGTAATCTTTCTCACCCAGGTTCATGCCGCGTACGCCCGTGGCGTTGCGTCCCATAGACCGCACGTCATTTTCATCAAAGCGAATTGCCTGCCCATCATGCGAAGCAAGGAACACGATTTGGTTTCCGTCCGTCAGCGAGGCCGCGACGAGTTCATCGCCCTGCTCAATATTGATGGCGATAATCCCGCGCTGCATCACGTGCGAGAAGTCTTTGACCTCAGTCTTCTTCACCGTCCCATTGTGCGTGGCAAAGAAGACATATCGACCTTCTTCTTCCAAATCGCGCACAGCGAGCATGGTACGCACAGTTTCGCCGGGTTGCAGACCGACCAGATTGCCGACATGCTTCCCCTTGCCAGCAGCAGCAATGTCAGGAATCTCATACACCTTCAGCCAATAAACGCGCCCCGTATTCGTGAAGATCAAAATGTAAGCGTGAGTCGAAGCGATAAACAGATGCTCGACAAAATCCTCATCGCGCGTCTTCATCCCAGTGCGCCCAGTGCCGCCGCGGCGCTGCATACGGTACGTCGAAATCGGAGTCCGCTTCATGTAGCCGGAGTGGCTGACCGTGACCGCAACCTGCTCGTCGGCGATCAGATCCTCCAGCATGATCTCGGCAGCTTCGTCTTCAATCACCGTGCGCCGAGCATCGCCGTAAAGCTTCTTGACCTCTTCCAGTTCCTTAATGATGACCTTACGTAGCTTAGTCTCCGAAGCAAGAATCGATTCATACTCGGCAATCGCCTCGCGCACCGACTTCAATTCGTTAGAGATTTCATCAATCGAAAGTTTCGTCAGCCGGTGCAGCTGCAGTTCAAGGATGGCGTCAGCCTGCTTAGCGGTGAACGGCTTATCAGCATCCAGCTTCGGAGCCCGCCCGGTGGTATTGATGTCGATCTTCTTGCCGCCAAAATAAGCGACCAAATTTTCGCGCGCGTCGCCGCGGTTGGCACTGCCTCGAATGATCGCGATCACATTATCCAGGTGATCGAGCGCGGTCAGGTAGCCTTCCAAAATGTGCTCGCGATCGCGCGCCTTATTCAGTAAGTAAGAAGTTCGCCGCCGCACCACATCGACGCGATGATCGATGAAGTGTTTGATCGCCTGGATCAGCCCCATTTCCTTCGGCTGGGCGTTGACCACCGCGAGCAGGATCATGCTGAAGCCTTCCTGCATCGACGTGTGCTTGTAGAGCTGGTTGAGGACAATCTGCGGCTCCGCGCCGCGCTTCAGTTCGATCACAATGCGCATTCCGTCGCGATCGCTCTCGTCGCGAATATCGGAAATATCGTCGATCGTCTTCTCGTTGACTAAATCAGCGATGCGCTCGATCAGCCGAGCCTTATTCACCTGATAAGGAATCTCAGTAACAATGATCGCCTGCTTGTCCTTGGTAACATTCTCAATCGCCGCGCGAGCCCGCATCATGAAACGCCCGCGGCCAGTTCGATAAGCCTCAAAAATTCCCGCGCGGCCATGAATGATGCCAGCCGTAGGAAAATCCGGCCCCTGCACAAATTTCAAAATTTCCGGCAACTGCGCCGCTGGATTATTCACCAGCGTAATCGTCGCATCGACAATCTCAGTCAGATTGTGTGGCGGAATTTTGGTAGCCATGCCAACCGCAATTCCATCCGACCCATTCACGAGCAAGTTGGGATAACGCGCCGGCAACACCGCCGGCTGTGTTTCCGTCCCGTCGTAATTGGGATAAAAATCAACCGCTTCTTTGTCGAGATCCTCAAGCAGCGCGGTAGAAACACGCGTCAGCCGAGCTTCTGTATATCGATCCGCCGCCGGAGGATCGCCATCCACCGAGCCAAAGTTGCCCTGTCCATCCACCAAAGGTGCGCGCATAGCAAACGGCTGCGCTAGGCGCACCAACGCATCGTAAACAGCGAGATTTCCATGCGGATGGTACTTGCCCATCACTTCGCCGACGATGCGGGCGCACTTACGCGTAGCCCGTCCCGGAGCCAAACCCATCTGCTGCATGGTGTAAAGAATCCGGCGGTGCACCGGCTTCAATCCGTCGCGGACATCCGGCAAAGCGCGGCCAATAATCACCGACAAGGAATAGTCGAGATACGACCGCTTCATCTCGTCTTCAATGTTGACCGGTTGCATGTTGAGCGCGCCCGGACCCGCGGGAGGTTGTCCATCGCCTCCAGCAGGAGGAGTCAAGGGAAGTTCAGGATTCTGATCGTCAGCCATGAAGTTCGGTTCTCAATTTCTCGGAAAAAAGTTCTCGATAAAGATTGTGCAGATCTAATTTGTGGCGGGCGTTTGGCTAGTCCGAACGGAGCAAAGCCCCGCCCCGCCACCCCCACCACGAATGCCGCTAAGTGCCTGCATCTACAGGTGCTTATCTATTCCGATTTACCCCGCAATTATACCACGTTCGAGGCCTGGGAAGATGACGTTGAAGACGATGAATCTAGCGCTGGCCGGCATAACCAGGAGACATCTGAAAGCGGAAAAGAAACCTGAAATAATGACTACTCTATGCCAGTCCTGATCGTGCTGTTCGCTTCATGGTTGATCCTGAGAGGCACCGGCGCGCTCGGCGTCACCGCACTCGCCACCTGGCACGACTCGGTCCGTTACGCGCTCGCCCTCATGTTTGTCTTCACCGGTATCGCGCACTTCAACAAAATGAGACACGATCTCGCGCGGATGATCCCATCTTTTTTTCCGCAGCCGATGCTCATCGTCTACATCACCGGTATCTGCGAATTCCTAGGAGCGGCCGGTTTACTAATTCCAGGATTCCGCTCCCTCGCCGGAATCTGTCTCATCCTGCTACTCATCGGAATGTTCACCGCCAACGTCAACGCCGCTTTGAAGGAAGTAACGTTGCGCGGCAAGCCCGTAACCGCGCTCTGGCTGCGGACACCGATGCAAATCCTGTTCATCGGCCTGATCTGGTGGGCGTCAAGTTAGAAGTTGCGAAGAGTGGAGCGGTAATATTATAAATTCGATTTTGCCGAATGGAGCGCCGGACTGACCTCGCCTGGCGGAACCTTTCGACTATGCTCAGAATACGCGCCAGCGAGACAACTCTCTAGCTATGCGGCACGCAACGTCAGCAGCGTAATCTCCGGAGGCACCCCGATGCGCACTGGAAAACCAAAAGTTCCCAGCCCGCGATTCACATAAAGCGCAGCTTTCTGCCCGTTGGTCGAAGTAGCAATCGGCAGTCGATAAAGCCCCGCCACAAAAGGAGTAATCAACCGCGCCGGGCTAACGCTACGATCCACAATTTCAACCTTAATCTGCCCGCCGTGCGTATGTCCGGCGAGGCTAAGCTCAATGCCCAGCTCAGCCGCACGCCGAAACGAATTCGGATTATGCGACAGCAAAACATTCGGCATGTCGCGCCGGATGAGATGTTCGATCTCCGCCAGCATCGGCCCCGTCTGCTCCCCGCTAGTCATGTGGTCGCGCTGGTAATCGACGCCCAGCAGATTAAAGCGTCCACCATTGTGCTCCACGATCGCGTTTGAGGCACGCAGCAACCGCATTCCTTTTTCGCGGAAGAGCCGTTCCGCCTCATCTTCCACGCCCGCGTAAATTTCGTGATTGCCATTGCATCCCCAAACGCCCAGCGGAGCGCGCAACCGGCTCAGTTCCGTAATGCAGGCATCCAGCGGATCGCCCTCGCTCGAAACAAAGTCTCCCGTAACAAAAGAAATGTCAGGCTGCAGCGAGTTAGCCATGTCAACCGCGCGAGCAATTTCCCGCGGAGGCATGTAATCGCCAATGTGTATGTCACTGAGCTGAGCAATGCGCAGCCCCTCTAACTCGGGAGGAAGATTGGCCACCGGCACATCGACGCGCTCGATGGTATAGCGCAAGCGCCCAGCGGCAAATCCATAAGTAGCGGCCAGAAATGGAAAGCCTCCAGCCAGCACGGCAGCATATTGAAAAAATGCCCGGCGCGAAGGACTGAATCCACCCGCAACCGGATTCGAATGAGGCAGAAGCCGCGCTGCAACATTCGTAACCCACTCAATCGCTCCCACCGATTCAACTGCCAGGAATCCAAAGACCGAAGCAACCATCCAAAGGCGCGAAAATGTGGAGAGCGATTTCCCAAAGTTCAACCCGCCAACACCAAGCCGCGAAATTCCATGCCCAAGTAGCGGGTCAAGCAAAGTAGCGAGAAGTGCAGCTGCGAGCGCGATCAGTCCAGCATGCAGCCCGAACCGCCAGTTGGCATTCGAGAACGAGGCAATCCAAGTCCACGCCCGCACGAACCAGAATCGCTGGACGGCATAGAGAGCTAGGAGAAACAAGGTGAAGAAAAAAATGCGAGTAATCAGGGTTAGGGCTCCGTTAAGAACTTCTCTCGATTTAGATGCATTGCGAGGGCTAGAAGGCTCGGAGGCAGAAACTGTGACGGTCTATCCCAATAACGAAAGCGCGGCTGGGCTTCGCAGAGCAACTGCCCGCTCTCGAGCATTCTGCAACGCGCGCTTGACGTGACGAGGAGCGGTGCCTCCCGGGACATCGTGCAGCGCCAGCACCTCGCTAAGTCCGAGGCAGGAATGGAAGCCCGCATCAAAACTCGAGTGGATCACTTGCAGATCGGCGAGTGGAAGTTTTTGTAAATCGCATCCGCGTTCCACCGCCAAAGCAACCGCCTTCCCGACTGCTTCATGGGCGAGGCGCGAGGGTACTCCGCGTTCGACAAGATAGGCTGCGGCAGCCCATGCGTTCATAAAACTCGAACTCGCCGCCTGATTCATTTTGGCGTCGTTGAAGTCGACCGTGTTCATAAATCCGGTCACGAGCGGCAACATACCGATGATCGTGTCGGACGCGTTGAACACAGGCTCCTGAGTTTCCTGCATATCTTTGTTGTAGGCGAGCGGCAAGCCCTTCACAAGAGTTTGCAGCGTAGTGGCGCAACCCATGACACGCGCCGCTTTGCCACGGACTAACTCGAGCAAGTCAGGATTTTTTTTCTGCGGCATGGCGCTGCTTCCGGTGGAAAAAGCCTCGGGCAACTCGACGAATCCGTAAGCGGCCGTGGAGAACAAAATCATCTCCTCCGCCCAACGGCTAAGATGGAGCGCAAGCAGCGTGAGCGCGTCGACGAATTCAATGGCAAAATCACGATCGCTGGTAGCGTCGATGCTGTTCGCTGTTGGAGCATCGAAGCCCAACTCCGCAGCCATCGCTTGACGATTGAGTGTGAGCGTAGCTCCAGCGACAGCGCCTGAGCCCAGTGGACAAAGGTTCGCGCGTTTGCGGCAATCGGCAAGTCGCGAAGCGTCGCGGAGAAACATTTCGACATAGGCCAGCAGCCAATGCGCCACCAAAACCGGCTCTGCTGGCTGCAAGTGCGTATAAGCAGGCATTGCCAAAAGTGAAGAAGAGTTGCCTGCCGCATCAGCGCGAGAAAGGATCGCCTCGATCCAATCGGCAATCAGATTTTGCAGCGTGTCGATGCTGCGACGCACGAAGAGGCGGAGATCGGTTGCGATCTGCTCATTACGGCTACGTCCCGTATGCAATTTGTAGCCAGTTGCGCCGATCAGCGCCGCAAGTTGCTTTTCGACAAAGTGGTGAACATCTTCGGCTTCGGAATCGTTGAGAAATTCCGGCTCGGTTTCGGCTCGCTGCCCAATTTTTCTCAGAGCCGTGACGATTTCAGAAAGTTCTTCCGAGGAAAGCACTCCCGCATGTTCAAGAGCATTTGCGTGAGCACAACTGGCAGCAAGTTCGAAAGGCAGAAGCCGTTGATCAAACGGAAACGACCGCTGCCATTTTTCAAATTCAGGGTCAAGAGGCTGCCGGAAGCGGCCCGACCACATCTTCATTGCGAAACCTCAACCTTATGCTGCGTCTGAGCACGGCAACGCGACGGTAATCCAAGAATACGGATGAAGCCTTCGGCATCTTTCTGGTCGTAACTCGCGTCCATGGTGAACGAAGACAGGTCCGTACGATAGAGCGAGTACTCGGATTTGCGGCTCACGATGCTGACATTGCCCTTGTAGAGCGACAATTTCACCGTTCCAGTCAGATTCTGCTGCGTGGTTTCGACGAAAGCATCGAGCGCTTCGCGCAATGGCGTGAACCATAGGCCGAAGTAAACCAGTTCGGCATATTTCAGTCCGACATGTTGCTTGAAGTGCAGCAGATCGCGATCAAGGCAAAGAGCCTCGAGTTCGTTATGAGCGGCAAGCAGCAGCGTGCCTCCAGGAGTTTCGTAGCAGCCACGCGACTTGATGCCGACGAAGCGGTTCTCCACTAGATCGATGCGGCCGACAGCGTTGCGTCCGCCGATTTCGTTCAGCAGTTCAACCAGCGATACGGGGTCGAGAGTTTGTCCGCCCACCGAAACTGGTACGCCTTTTTCGAACCCAATTTCAACCTGCTCTTCTTTGTCAGGAGCCTCTTGCGGAGACTTCGTCAGCTGCCATGTGCTCGCGAACGGCGCGTTGCCCGCGTCTTCCAACTCTCCGCCTTCGTGGCTGATGTGCCAGAGATTGCGATCGCGACTGTGGATCTTTTCGCGGCTGGCAGTTACAGAGATGCCACGCTTCTCGGCGTAGTCGAGACAGTCTTCGCGCGATTTGAGATCCCATTCGCGCCATGGTGCGATAACTTTCAGCTCAGGAGCAAGCGCCTGATAAGCCATCTCAAAGCGAACCTGATCGTTGCCTTTACCAGTGCAACCATGACTGACAGCCGAAGCGCCCTCCCGCAGCGCGACTTCAACCTGATGCTTTGCGATCACGGGACGGGCGAGCGAAGTTCCGAGCAGATACTTATTTTCATAAACCGCACCTGCTTTCAGCGCAGGCCAGACGTATCCGGTAAGAAATTCTTCGCGCAGATCTTCGACAACGACCTTGCTGGCTCCAGTTTTGTAGGCCTTGTTGACAACGGCCTCGACATCATCCCCTTGGCCAACATCGGCGACCATCGCGATCACTTCGTAGGCGTAGTTTTCTTTGAGCCATGGAATGATGATGGAGGTATCGAGTCCACCAGAGTAAGCAAGAACAATTTTTTCAGGTTTATTAGGCATGAGCGTGTGTACTCCTCGCCGAGAAGCGACCAGTAGCGCCGCCCAACAGCCATACCAGTATAGCTTTCTGAATGTGCAGACGATTCTCCGCTTGATCGAAGACGACCGAGTTCACCGAATCGATGACTTGGTCGGTAACTTCCTGTCCGCGATGCGCGGGCAGGCAGTGCATAAACCGGGCGTTCGATTTTGCGAGTTGCATTAGCGAAGAATTCACCTGATAAGGGGAGAAAATCGCGGCGCGCTCCGCGGCTTCGTGTTCGTCTCCCATGCTCGCCCAGGCATCGGTGTAAACGGCGTCGGCCCCGATAACCGCTTTGCGCGGGTCGGTCAGAATGCGTAGCGTGGCTTTGGTCTCTTCTGCAATGGCCTTCGCCACGGTCACTATTACGGGATTGAGCGCGTAAGCTTCTGGCGTCGCAATCGAAACTTTTGCGCCAACAGAAGCGCCCGCCAGCAGCAGCGAGTGCGCCATGTTGTTACCATCACCCACGTAGGCGAAGTGAATTTTGGAGAGGTCGCCGAAATGTTCCTGCAAGGTGAAGAAGTCGGCAAGCGCCTGACATGGATGCTCGAGCTCGCTGAGCGCATTGATCACCGGAACACCAGCGTAAGTGGCCATCTCTTCGACAACCGCATGGCTGAAGGTACGCAGCACGATGATGTCAATCCAGCGTTCGAGGTTATGAGCGATGTCGTAGAGCGACTCGCGGGCATTGAGACGATTGGCTGTCTGGTCGAAAAAGAATGTGCTGCCGCCGAGACTGTCCATGCCAGCTTCGAACGTAAGGCGCGTGCGCAAAGAAGGTTTTTCGAAGAACATCACCATCTGCTTGCCGGCGAGAAGGCCACGGAAAGCCGCAGGGCGCTGTTTGAGCATGGCGGTGAGATTAAAGAGCGAAAGGACTTCGGCGGGGCGGAGATCGTGAATGGAGACCAGATCGCGCGGCGCGACCGGTTCCGACATCAGGCCCGACGGGGGCATTTTCGTCTTCATCGTAGGCGAGTTCATCTTTGCTAGTTCTGACAGGTCCATCAGTGCCATAAGATCGGTTCTCATTTTGCGTTTCGCAACACTCCATTTCAAGAAATCAGGTTGTAATGGGCATCGCTTTGGTGATGCCACAAGTTCTGCGCTAATCGATCCCCCTCAGGGACCACTTTTTACGACAGCTCGCGAATGCGTTTGGCGAGCGCTTGCGCTTTCTGTTTGTCAGTGGCAATGACCAGCACGGTGTCGTCGCCAGCAATAGTGCCTACCACTTCAGGCCAGTGCGAAGCGTCGAGCGCGGCAGCAACCGGCTGCGCGCTGCCGACCGTGGTCTTGACCACCAGCAGATTCTGGGCTTGCCGCATTTCGATCACAAACTGGCGCGCCAGATGCATCACTGAGGGCAAAACGCTTTCTGCTCCGAAACTCTCGCCAGCGCGACGATAGCCGTCGGCGCCTTTCACGAGTTTTAGTTCGTGAATATCGCGGGACAGCGTCGCCTGTCCTACATCAAAGCCTTTGCGCTCCAGCCGCTGCTGGAGCGAGTCCTGGCTTTCGACAGGGCCTTCGTCGAGCAGATCCAGAATCGCTTTGTGGCGCGCTGTTTTCGACATGAATAAAAATGCACCGTAATGCATAAGTATCCATTTGTCGACGGGTCCGTGTCAAGCGAGAAATCGAGGAGCGATTACGACGGGGAGCGCAGAGAATTCCTGGGAAAACCCTGTCTTCCCCGTGGTTACTGGCGGGCAGCGTTAACCGGAATCTGGAAGTCCACGCCATTGTCGTCGTTCGCTTTGCGAGTGGCGGGAAGATCCAGATCGGCGAGGAGAATTTTCTTAGTTCGGCCGTCGGCAAAGTCAAAAAGCGTATCACCTACGATGGCGTAGTTGAGGACGTCAAACTGGTGGCCATCTTTGAAAACCAGCACGGTCGATGGCTGAGCGGTCACGGGGTCTTCGGACGCTAGCGAGCCCGAATCGCGGTCAGGGGAGTATTTGCTGGCGGCATCCACGTTCCACACGCCAGGAGCCTGAACATAGTCATCGGGCGAGTCATCATCACCGGCTTCTTGAGCGTACGGGACAGCAAATGGAACGTAAACGGGCTCAATGATGCCAATCGGGAAATCAGCGTGAGCCTGATCGCGATTTTTGTCCTTGCGGTTATGGCGGTGCACTGAGGATGACGGTGGATTCAGATTGGCTGGTAAAAAGAAGTTGGAACCTCCAAAAGCCGAAGCGCTCGTATAACCGTTTGGCCCGAGCGACGTCACGCTGGGTCGGATACCGCGCGGGGCATTACTCCCGCCAAAAGCCATTGAAGTGACTGAGGGGGCAATGCCGTTAACCTGAGCGTGAACGGGCGAACCGGCAACGAAGTAAAACACCACGAAGAAGGAAAGCAGGAAACAGCATCGCATACCGGCCAGCATGGAAACCTCTCCGCAACAGGGTACATCAATTTTTCGGCCAGATTTATTGGCCTGCTTAGTTAGAACTTGCGGTCACTGGGAAAGTTGCGTGAAAAAATTTCGCAGGGCAGAATTCTGTCGGTTAGGCTGCGGTGAGCGGCGCACGCGACGTGATCCGGCGCAGTTCCAGCATTCGATGGCGAACATAGCCATCCTCGGTTAAATGCGCAGAAGCAATAGCTTTGCGGCTGCTCGCGACCATCTGATCAAGCGGGCTGCGCTGGGGAAATTGCGGGTCGAGCTCTCGGCAAAATTCACAAGGCCGACTCGAGCGTGTGTCGAAGCGATAGATGACGGCGGGGTCGATGTGTTCCACGAAAATTGGCTCCTGGGAAGGGCGAAAACGCATTCGCCTGATTGTGAGGCAGAGTCATAGTACTTTGCCTCGGATTATCATCAATTGTCTGTTCGAGGCCTTTGTACACCATGGGACCCGATGTATACAAGTCCCTCGCGACAAGTGCGATTTTGCTGCTTTTTCACACTTCGGAGTTGTTCACATGCGAGAGAAGTGGGATAAATCGCAGCCGGGCCGGCAACGACTTTCGGCAATGTTTTCTGGCATGATTTTCTGGCATCATAGGGCACACTTTTATTTTTGGCGAGGGGTCGTTCTGGAGAACCTGTGAATCGTGCTGACGCCAACCCGAGCACCATCTTCTTTTTCGACGTAGACAATACGCTGCTCGACAATGATCGCGTGTCGGAAGATCTGAAGCGGCACCTCGCGAACAAAGTGGGTGAGGCTAGTGGGCGACGCTATTGGGAAATCTTCGAACAGTTGCGCACCGAACTTGGATATGCGGACTATCTCGGCGCACTGCAGCGTTATCGCATCGAACAGCCGCGCGATCCTAAGCTGCTGGCGGTGTCGCACTTCATGATCAATTACCCCTTTGCTAACCGGTTGTTTCCGGAGTCACTCGACGCCGTGGAATACGCGCAGCGGTTGGGGCAAGCGGTGATTCTGAGCGACGGAGACGTGGTTTTTCAGCCGCGCAAGATCGATCGGTCGGGCCTCTATGAAATTTTCGAGGGGCACGTTCTGATTTATATCCACAAGGAACTGGAACTAGATGATGTGGAGACGAAATATCCAGCAACTCACTACGTGATGGTCGATGATAAGGTGCGTATTCTGGCGGCGATCAAGAAGTATTGGGGCTCGCGGGTAACGACAGTGTTTCCGCGTCAGGGACACTATGCACTCGATGCAACACAGGTGGCACAGTATCCGAAACCGGACATCACGCTGGAGAGGATCGGGGAGTTGCAGAAGTATTCACTGGAAGAGATCTTGGCGGCGGCTGGAAAGTGAGCGCTTACTCGGATTCTTCTTCTTGTTCCTGAGACGCGCCACCTTGGACCAAGCTCTCCAATTCGCGGTTCAGGCCGACTCGGCTGCCTTCGGACAATTCCAAGAAGCGAAAAGGCTGGAGGCATCCTTGTGTTGCCCACATGGGGAACAACATTTGCCCACGGCAGCGGATGCTGGTTAGGCCGAGGTGGAACAGGACTGTTACGCGAATGCCTTCGTCGAGCGGTTGCTCGAGCGAGACTAATCCGCCGTTGATGGAGAGCTGACTCATGCGGCCGCGAATCTGACGTCCGTTCTCGAGCAGCACCAGCGCGAGGATCGAGCCACCGAGCTTGACGCGCAAGCCTCTTTGTCCTCGGTGCGAAATTGCCGTGGAGGGCATTCTGCATCAATTTTGCATCAGGAGGCGGTAACAGGGCAGATTACCAAAGTCAGGTCTCGGGCCTGGCTTGCGCTTCCGGCGATTCACTCCTTCGTGTTGGCACAGCTACACTGCGCGTGCGAGAATGCTCCACCGTTTCGAGGAGACGACATGATTAGACGAATGGCGATGCTGGCTTTGGTGATGTGCATTATGAGCTTTCCGCAAGCGAGTTCTGCGCAAAAGGCAAATAAGGTCGCGGTTGAGAGCGCAACGGTCGACAAAGCCTACCTGCAGAAGATTTGGGATGGTTGGGCAACGCTCGATGCTACTAGCCAGAAACAGTACTATGCGCAAGGTCCGCATGTGTTCTTCGACGTTTCGCCGCTTAAGTACGGCAGTTGGGACGAATATCAGTCCACGGTGAGCAAAGATCTTGCGGACTACAAGGCCGCACGATTTTCGGTGAACGATGACGCGCAGATTCACAAGAGCGGTGATGCTTACTGGGTCACTGCGACAGTGGCATCGGACATGACACGGAAATCAGGCAAGCGCGAGATGGCTACATTCCGCTGGACAGCCATCTTCGAAAAGCAAAATGGAAAGTGGCTGATCGTCCACGAACACGTGTCAGAGCCGCAGCCATAGCGCGTTACTCCACGGATGCTAATGCGCCATTGGCTTTGGCGGGCGGAGGCCAGAGTCGTACACTGCGCCGTAATCCAAATACTGCGCTACCGGATCGTCCCAATAGCTGATCTCGACTTTATCGACTGCGTCATTCTTTCCAAAGCTGGCGCTTAAGTGCGCGTTCACGCCCGCATAATATGTCGGCAGGTTTAGTTTCTGATAACGCGCCAGCACCTGGTCGCGCAGCGCGGGATCGAAATGGACTCCGTATTTGTCGACTAACGCCTTGATGGCGTCGTAATCTCCTTCTGCCTTGATGCGCATGAGTTCGGCGAGCAACATACCTACTCCTTGACGCATTTTCTGATAATCGGCTACACGAACATAGGTCTTGCCATCGCGATTGAACTGCTCGATTGAGCCGGAAACTTTATCGGCAATGTAGTGTGCGATCAACTGCCGGTCGCGTTCGTGGTCTTCTTCAATGGAGTCGCCGTGAGGAATGCGGCGTAGTTGGGTAAGGGCGACTTCGGCCGCATTGTCATACATGGCCTTGGCCACTTCTTCCTGGTTTGAGATCAAGCCCAGTTCTTTCAGCTTCGGATCCCACACGTTCCACAGCGCCATCAGGTCGGCACGTCCTTCTTCCAGCGTGGAAAAATATTCCTTAAGGAAGGGCTGCGCTCCGGCGCTGACGCGGTCACTCAGTTTTCCGGAGCCGTGGCCAATGACTTCGTGCATGGCGACCAGAAGATCGCTCGCTTCCGTGCCGTATTTTGCAGCACGCTCAATTTCAGCGGCATTGGAGGCGAACTCGGCGGTAGCAGCTTGTCCAGTGGTCTCTTCCAGAGCGCGCTTGCTGCCCATGAAGAGAAAATTCTTCGATCCGTACTTTTCGTGGATCTCATTTTCATTCGGCAGATTGTCGCCGATTGTGGTTACGCTGAAATCGCCGGTCTCAATCAGGGTTTCGACGGCTTTCACTACGGGAAGCTTGAACGACGTGAGTTTGTATTTCGCGTCCCATGGAGCCTTCTGTTCGAAATAAGCGGCATTTTCCGCCAGTTTTTTCATGGCGGTGGTGACCGGCTTATCGGTGATAGTGACGAAACTCTGCGAGCTTCCTTTGGCGCCGCGCGCGTCGCGATAGACCTCGATGAAGCCGTTATCAAAGTCGACGGTGGCATCGTTTTGAACCCAGGCAGTGCCGAACGCAACCCATTCCGCATAATCGCCAGTCTGGTAGTAGCGGATGAGATGATCGATAGCTGCGGCTTGCTCGGGTTCAGCGTAGCCGCGAGCTTTCTCGAAGCAGTCGTTCGCCCGCTTTAAGAATGTTGCATACAATCCGCGAGGAACTTTGCCATCGGGCGTGCCGGCGCGATAGACGAGCTCGGTGAGCTGGCCGTTAGCCCCTTTTACTACGCGCGAGTTCAGCGGGTACTTGTCTTGAAATCCCTTCAGGTCGTCGAGACTGACGTTCTTATAAAAAGTGTTCGAGCTGGCCTGGATCGTGTCTTTACCTCCCACTGGACTCTTGGCGGTGATCATCGGCTCAAATGCAGGATCTAGGAGCGAGGCGCGCAATGATTCCAGCTCGCGAATAACATCGGCGGGTTGGGTGAGCGGTGGAAGATCGGCATAGGCGGTACGAAACGCTCCGTTTTGCTGTGCGATCAACGCGGCTTTTTCCAGTTGCCCAAAGTCAAAATCGGGTAAAAATTTTTGCGACGTAATCTCGTTGTGATTACCGCGGTTGGCCCAGAAGAGCTTCGCAAATTCGGCGATCTTCGCCAGCGCTGATGGATCGATTCCCTTGGGGTGCGCCATGATCTCTTCGAACAGGCGTTTCTGTTGCAGACCGTAGGCGGACAACTGATCGTAAAAAATGGGATCGATGGCGATCGAAGCCTGCGTCAACCAGTACGCCAACGCTTGCTGCCGGGGAGTGAGCGCCTGGAAGCTGGGCGCGTGCAGTTGAATGAATGCCGTATCGCCTACGCGCTCGACTAGAACGCTGCCGGGCTTAGCTTGCTGGCAATGCGCTGGTGTGACGGTGGCGAATGCGAGCGAAAGAGAAAACAAGAGTGCGAATGTCAGCGACTTCAACGACTCTAGCAAATGGGCCTCCGTGCGATTTGGTCCGCGCCGGACCAAACTTCGCAGGCTAACACAAACGATGAGCGGGCTGAGAAAGAAATGGCGCGAGTGTCTGTTCGCGCTAATTGGGTACCCCCCACCCCCCCCCACCCCCCTAGTATCATTGGTATAAACAGTAATGTTGTCATTTATATAAACAAGTTTGGCGGGGCGATGGCTCGGAAAAGGCTCTCCGAGACGTCAATTTGTCAAAGATTGCCGAAGGTGGTTTTTCAGCAGTTGCGGAACCGTCTCTGGAGACGGACACAGTTCTGAACCGTACTAAATCAGTAAAACATTCTCTCACTTGTTGGGATTGGCGTCTGTGATGGTGGTCACGGCTGAATGTGATGAATTGGCGAGCAATCCATCGGCGAGCAGATGAACGGCGAGCCCTTGAGATACCACCATGCTGTCGCCCTTGGGAGTATGGGGTGGTCGCAGGGGGGCAAATCCATGAGGTGACCGGGGCTAAGCCGATCAATTGACCTGGGGAAATCATATAGACCCACCAATGGGCGGGAACGCTTGACACGGACCTCTATCGGTAGCTGGAAGAAATCCCGCCCGAGCAGAGTTGGCGACCGCGAGTTTACTTCACGCCCTTTGCCGGGTCCCATGACCCTTGCAATTTGCGGATAAAAATAATCTGCCCGGTGTGGTAGGCGTTGTGGGTAGCGATGTTCGCAATCGTGGGAGCCCACGATTCCACTTTCTTGTCATCGGCCGCTTCGACGGCTTTTTCCCATTCCGTCATCACCGCGTCCAGCTGTTGCACCGTGGCCCCCCATGACTTCGTGTCGAAACTATTGAAAGTTTCATCGTTGTTGCCGGCATACTTGTCCAGTGGTTCTCCTTTGAACTTTTCGAGGTTTCTGCGGTCCCAGAAAAGAATATGATTCGCGAGCTGCCCAATGGAGTGCTCGTCGTCCTTCGGTTTCCAGCTAGCCTGTTCGGCCGTTAACCCTTCGACCGCAGTATTCGCAGGCGCAAACCATCCTGCGACATTGTGTGTGGAACGAAGCTGGTCCAGCAGAATGCTCTTCAGGGTGTGCGTCTTGTTATCTTGCGCGTAGGCGTGAAGAGAGATGGAAAGAACGAGAAATGCAAAGATTGCTTTCATATGGATCGATCTCCTCGGTCGAAGAATATAGACGGTCGGGTTCTGTCTTGGCGAGCAAGGAACGTTTTCAAACCCTTCGACGCTCGTTGGCGCATGCCATCTGGCGTTCTTCAAGGATTGTCCCTCCGAGACTAGCCTCCAGCAATGGCGCCGATGATGATCAAGGGCTCTGTACCGGATACGACCGCATCAGGCAGTGGGGCGTCGGGCAGCTCATGCGATAGATCCTCCTCGCAGGCGAAAAACCGCAAGAACGGACGGCGCTGTTGCGTTATTTGATCGCGGATCGTGCCGCGCAACATAGGATAGCGGGTCTCGAGCGCGTCGAGGACTGAGCGCTGCGTGACCTGACCCTCAACGTCGAGTTCGACTTCGCTGCCGACGTGAGCTAAGGTTCGGAGGTGGAAGGGAAGAATAACGCGAATCATGCTTCTCTGGGTATCAGAGTCCGTCCCACGTTTTTCTGGTTTTCATATAGGCGTCGTCGTTAAAAAATGGAGCAAATATCTCGGTGAAGAATGGAATGTCCTCATTCCCCACTTCCATTGCCTTGTATTGTAACGAGGATAAAAGTTCAACCCAATAACGAATAACCTGTAGTACGTACAGCTGGCGATGGGGAGAGACGGCTTCGTAAAAGCCCGTCATTTGACTCGCTTTTTCAAGATCAGTGATCTCCTCCCCTGTTTCCGAAGTGTGCAACACCATAACGTGCTGTTGTAGCGTCGATGCAATAACTCCAGCGTTCTTTTTGATTGTGTCCTTCTTTTTTTGTGCAACGCGCGCCTGATATATCGATTGGTCTACCCGCAAGAACCACGAGGCAACTGGATCGTTCTGGTGCCTCCCGCCCACTAGGAGGTCGATATTGGAGTAGCGATCGCCCAAGCCAAACTCCGAAAGGATCGACAGAATCGCTTGGTGGATAGGGTCATCGAGGTTCTGTGGAGATTGAATTGAGATCGAATGCTTTTTAATTATCGCCTTTCGATCGCTGGTAGATTGTTTCGATGTTGTGCCCGATTTGATTCTTCATGTGGTTCGCATCGGGAAATTGGCCATTGTGATCGATATAGTGGTCCAGCATCAGACAAAGCTTGCCGATGCGCTCGAGACCCGTCGATAAACTTGTGAACGCCTGAAAGTACACGCCTTTCGAAGCATGGTTAGCCTTCCTGATCTGCGTGGCTCCCGAAGCCAAGCATTTCTTTTGTAAACTGGCCTTCTTATTTAGCGCCTTGAACGTCTCGTTTAGGAAGTGCCTATTCTTAAGATATCGCTTACGCCAGAGTCTGCACCTCTACGCTCAGCACCGCTGGCAAGTCACGCACAATCGGATTCCAACTGTCTCCAGCATCCGCCGATGCGTAGACTTGACCACCGCTGGTGCCAAAATACACGCCGCACTCATCCAGCGAATCGACGGCCATGGCGTCGCGCAACACATTGACATAGCAGTTAGCCTGCGGCAGGCCCTTGGTTAGCGGCTCCCACTCATTGCCGCCAGTGCGACTGCGGAACACGCGCAGTTTGCCGTCGGGAACAAAGTGCTCCGAATCGCTTTTGATGGGCACAACGTAGATCGTTTCCGGCTCGTGCGAGTGTACGTCGATCACGAAGCCAAAGTCAGTCGGCAGATTCCCGCTGATTTTGGTCCAATTGTCGCCGGCGTCCTCCGAACGCATGACATCCCAGTGCTTCTGCATGAAGAGGACTCCTGGGCGCTTCGGATTCATGGCCACGTGGTGCACGCAATGGCCGACCTCAGCGGTTGGGTTGGGGATGTATTTCGAGTAAAGCCCGCGGTTGATCGGCTTCCACGTTTCACCGCCATCGTCGGTGCGGAAGGCGCCCGCCGCCGAGATGGCGATAAAGATTCGGTTGGGGTTACTGGGATCGAGAATGATGGTGTGCAAGCACATGCCACCCGCGCCAGGCTGCCACTGCGGGCCGGTGCCGTGGCCGCGCAGTCCGGGAAGTTCCATCCAGTTCTCGCCGCCATCTACGGAGCGAAATAGGGCCGCGTCTTCCACGCCGGCATAGACGGTATCCGGAGCGGTAAGAGACGGCTCGATATGCCAGACGCGCTTGAACTCCCAGGGATGTTGCGTACCGTCATACCACTGATGCGTGGTGAGTGGATTGGCGGACGCGTCGTAGGTGAACTTGTTGCTTGCGCTCTTCGGTGGACCAGACGCGGCAGGTTCTCCGGCGGGCGTTCCCGGCTGATGCCAGGTCTTGCCGCCATCGTCTGACCGTTGGATCAGTTGTCCGAACCATCCGCTCGTCTGCGATGCGTAAATTCGATTGGGGTCGACTGGCGATCCTTTGAGGTGATAAATCTCCCAGCCAGCAAAGTGAGGGCCGCTGACATCCCAATTTTCGCGCTTGCCGTCCGACGTCAGAATGAACGCGCCTTTGCGCGTGCCGACCAGAACTCGTACCTGGCTCATACTTCGCTCCTTCGTAATGGATGTTCGGACCAATTTGTTCTGACCAAATATATTCAAAGATAACTCGTCGAAATCGAATGTCAGTGCTCGTGCATCGGAGCAGGTGTGCCGTCTGACCATTTGCCGACCGGAATCAGAAATAAAGTCAGTCGGTCCAAGGCATCCGCAATTCCCAGAATTGGGGAGCCGGGTAGATTCGCGCCCCAGGTGGCAGTGTCCGTTTGCGGAACGAAGAACATCAGGTGCGGATGCCAGTGGCCGTCTCGGTCGCTCAAATAGGCTTGTTTTGACAACATGTAGCACATGGCGCCCGGCTCCGGCGTCGCCAGTTCCTTCCGGTCGAAGGCAGCTTTGACACCTTCGGCCATCTGAGAGGCGGATTGCCCGGCCAACACCAATTCGGTCTTCTTGAGAGTGAGAGGAATTTGGGATCGAGCGCCCGCTGGGTTGAAGCAGATTGCACCTCGCACCTTGGGATTCCAAAAGTCAGGATCGTCGATGCCAGCGGTCCACGATCGTTCCACTATGCACACGAAACCGTTCTTGCCTTGGACTGCGGTTTCGTAGCCATGCCGTCCAAGGACCATGACCTCGGCGTCGCGTGAGATGGATTCCGGGGCCGCGCTCCGCGCCAGGGCTATCTCGTCGTTCCGATCCGCGATCAGGTATTGCTCGAGCGGGGCCATGCTCGGATATGGCGTTTTGGCGTTCTGCGCGTGCGCTCGCCAAGCCGCGCCCAGCAAGATGATGAGCAAAGCGATCCACACAATGCCGAGCGTCAAGCTTATTAGCGTGACCGTTCTGGCGGTCTTTCGCTTCATTGATTTTTCTTGTCTCATTTTTCAGTCGCCTCGATATGCTCGCTTCAGGCCTTCGATATCGATCTTGATCATGCCCATCATGGCTTTGAAGACTCTTTGTGATTTCATGGGGTCTTTGTCCTGCATCAGTTCGATCAACGTTCTTGGGATGATCTGCCATGACACGCCAAATTTGTCTCGCAGCCATCCGCATTGCACATCCGAACCGCCGGCGGTGAGCTTCTCCCACAACTCATCCACCTCGGCCTGGGTTTCGCAATTTACAAAGAATGATATAGCCGGAGAAAAAGTGTAATAGGGACCGCCGTTCAGTGCCATGAAGTCCTGGCCTTCGAGTTGGAAGTTCATAGTCATCACTGTCCCTTTCGGGCCCGGCCCGGCATCTCCGTAACGGGCGATGTTCAGAATTTTCGAATTCTTAAAAATGGATATATAAAAGTTCACTGCCTCTTCGGCATTGCTGTCGAACCACAGGAAGGGAACGATTCTTTGCATGAAGTCCTCTATAGGATTGATCTTCTTTTATATTCGCATTCGTTGCTTGGTCGGATCGAACGTCAGGGTTCATTCCGCGGGAGCAGCTGTTCCGTCTGACCACTTGGAAACTGAAATGATGAACTCGGTAATCGGTTGAGGAGAATATTGATGCACGTACACAGGCGAGCCCGAAATACCTGCGCCCCAAAACATATCGTCTGTCTTCGGAAACCAGAACATCAGATGAGGATCCGCGTTCTTGTACTTGCGGCCAAAGTACTGTTGCTTCGACATCATGTAGCACATGGCACCCGATTCCGGCAGTGGTAGTTCTTTCTTGTCGAATGCGGCCTTGATACCGTTGAAGATCTGAGTTTTGGATAGTCCAGCCAATGCCAATTCTGTGGTCTTGAAAGTGAGTGGCAGGTGGGACCGGGCGCCCGGCGGATTAAGGCAAAGAGGGAGCCGCTGATCAGGATTCAAAAACTCGGGATCGTCGAAGGGGGCCATCCATGAACGTTCCACGATACATACGAAGCCGTTCTTGCCTTTGACCGCGGTCTCGTAGCCATGCCGCCCGAGAATTAGGACCTCGGCATCACGTGAGATGGATTCCGGGGCGGCGGTTCGCGCCAGGGCTATCTCGGCATTCCGATCGACGATCAGGTATTGCTCGATCGGGGCCATGCTCAGATACTGCGCTTCGGCGTTCTGGCCCTGGGTTGGCCGCGCCGCGCCGAACGGGGAGACGATCGGCACAATGAGCAGCACGAACCTTGTCAACGTGATCGTCCCGACTATCTTTCGCTTCATTGATTCCTCCTCAGTTACCGAAAGCGAAGTCGCAAATCTCTGAACGAGGAAACTTTATCGATATTACTTGTTAAATGCAAGTGATAATTGCTATGGTATTAGCGTGCCGAAGATAGGCAAAGCGAAGCGGCGGTCGGAGTGTCCCCTTAATGCTTCGGTCGAGATGCTGGGAGATCGCTGGTCGCTGTTGATCATCCGCGACATGATGCTGCGCGGGTTCCGAAGCTATAAGGAATTCATGGAGTGTTACGAGGGCATTGCGACGAATATTCTGGCGGATCGTCTGCGCAAGCTGGTCGCTTATGGAATTATCAGCGCGGAACCAGATCCAGCGGATGGAAGGAAGCTGATTTACAGCCTGACCGCCAAAGGAATTGATCTTGCGCCCGTGCTGACGGAAATGGTGCTCTGGGCTGCTGCACACGAAGAGACCGGCAATCAGGCGCTGGTCAGGCTGATGCGGGCGGACAAGGTGAAGTTTATGGCGGAGGTGCGGGAACGATGGGCCAATCGGCCTACACCCAGAAGGTAATCTCCGCGTTGCCATAGAGTGTGGCTGGAATCGGCGTCGTTCCCTGGCTTCCATTCTGAAAGCGGGAAGCGATTGTTTTCCGAAACCGGACGTACACTCCCTTTCGGTAACCTCCGGTAATCGTTGGTAACCATCGTCCTCAGAGTACCCGGCCTTACAATTACCTTACTCCGCAGTCCGGGTTGCGCGGTTTTGCGGGGTTTCGTCTGGGAATCTCCCGGCGAGGTTCGGAGCCGTTCGACGCTGGCGGAAATCGCAGGCGTTCGGCGGGAAAAAGGCTGGAGTCCGCACTCTATGGCGTTTGGTTTTGGCTTTAACAAACAAAAGGTTCTCAGCGCCGCGGAAAAGTTTGTCCAGCAGGGCAAGCTGCAGAACGCCATTGCTGAGTACGACAAGATTCTGAAGCACGACGCCAACGATCTGACTGTCAATAATACGATTGGCGATCTTTACGCTCGTCTCGGCGACAGTGCCAAAGCCATTGAGAGCTTCAAAAAAGTTGGCGATGCTTATGCCGCCCAAGGCTTCACGGTCAAGGGCATCGCCATGTACAAAAAGATCACCAAGCTTCAGCCGAGCGTGGATGCATCTCTGAAACTGGCGGAACTTTATACGCAGCAGGGGCTATTTAACGACGCACGAGCGCAGTATCTACAAGTCGCCGAGGACTTCATGAAGAACGGCGACCTCGACCAGGCGGTGCGCCTTTTCCAGAAGGTCCTCGAAATGGATCCGGAAAATGTGCCCATGCGGATCAAACTGGCCGAGGTTTATCTCAAGCTGGGAAAAAAGAAAGAAGCATGGGAGATTTTCAGCGCCGCCGCTGAAGCGCTGCGCGCGCGTGGTTCACTCGCCGCCGCGGAAGACATTCTGAAGCGGATGTTGGTGCTCGATCCCGGCAACGGCTATGTTCTGCTGCTACGAGGTAAGGCTGCGATTGAGAGCGACGATCCGAAGAGCGCGATAGAGTATCTCGAGAAAGCGCCCGATCTCGATTCCCATCCCGAGGGCTTGCGCGACCTGCTGAAAGCGTACCTGCAAATTGGGAACACGACGAAGGCCGCGCCGATTGCCGAGAAGCTGCTCACGGTACACAACGATCCCGAAGGATTGTTTCTGCTGGCGGAGGGCTGCACCCGTCTAGGCCAATATCACGAGGCGCTCGATGTTTACACCCGGCATGCCGATCGCTTGCTGGCCACCGACTCCGCAAAATTGCTAAGCAGCTTACATACGATGATTACCCATGTGCGCGACGATTCAGGCGCACTGGACGCACTCCTGCTGCTGCTGAACAAGGCTGGCGAAAGCACGCACGTTAATGAAGTCACCGAGTTGCTCGCTCACGCCTCCGTCAAGGACGGTAATCTGTCCCGCGCCCGCGACCTATACCAGATGCTGGCCACCACCGAGCCCCAAAATCAATTGCACATGCAAAACTACCAGCAGGTGGTGGGGCGCATGGAAGAGGCATCGCCCTCTGTCGGGATCACTGCCGAAGAGGGATCAGTGATTGTTGAAGAACTGGAAGCTACGGCGCCGGTTATCGATCAATTTTACCCCGACAATGTTGCGATCGCAGTACGAGCCGCAGTCACCGATGCGGACCTGTTTCTTTCTTATAATTTGCCGGACAAGGCGGTTGTACCGCTGCTGGGTGCTCTGCCGCAGGCGCCGCGAGATGCGCGCTTGAATCAACGTCTGGCCGCGCTGCATACGCGCTTCTATCGCTTTACCGAAGCTGCTGTCTGCTGCCGCACGCTGGAGAGCGTGTACCACGATGCTGGCTATCCTGATGAGGCGGTACGCTACGGAGAATTAGCAGCACGCTATGAGCACAGCGCGGAACTTGCTCCAGTTGCTGCAACCACTCCTGTGCCTCCAGCTTCGGCTGTAGTTCCGGCGGTTGCCGCCCGGGCCGCTGCCGCCGTTAGCGCTTCATCGGTTGCGATTCCGGCTGCGAACCCGGTAAGGGCACGATCGTCTGCGGCCGCCGCGCCTTCGCACGCTCCCGCCTCGCCCTGGCCAACGGCTGTGCCGTCGAATGCGGGTCAAGAAATCGCCGGAGTCGCGCACCCTGAATTTTCTGTGCAGGAATTTGCAGTCCACGAGTCAGACGTGCAAGCTCCTCCCGAAGTGCAGGATCATTCCCCGGCACCTTCATCCGTCGATGATCTTGCTTCCGAATGGGAACAATCCCTTTCTGTCGAGGAGTCCGCCGCGTCAGTAGAGCCACCGGCAGTTATTGAAACCGCGGCGGATGCGGATTCCAGCAATCCTGAAATCGCAGAGACGGTTGAAGAAGTTCGTTTCTATCTTGAACACTTCATGATCGATCAGGCACGCGCCGGAATCGAGAAGCTGGAAAAGCTAACCAGCGATGCCAGTATTCTTGATCCGCTACGGGCTGAAGTTGAATCCGCTAGCCAGCCTCCGGCCGAGCCAGAAGCGGACATCGCTGAGATCAATGCCGACGATCCCGCCTTCGAAATTCCATTGGAGACGCAGCCAGAGGCTGAGCTTGCGGTCTCGCCAGATCTGATGGCTGGTTACCAGCCTGAGACTGAGAGCGATTCGCACGGTGTGTCTAGCGAAGAGATTCCAGCGGAAATTGAACTTGAGTCCACAGATAACGAGCCGGCACATGCCGAGCCGGAGCACGCAGAGACGGTGGAGGCGGAAGCGAGCGAGTTGACATCGTTTGTGGCAGATCTGGAAGCGTCGCTTGGTGACTCATTCCCACAGGCACCGCCCGCAAGGGAGATTCCCAAGGCCAATGCTGCGGTAAACTCGCCATTGCCGAATTGGCCAGCTGTGCCTGGGCCAAAGCCCTCCAAAGCGCCAGCCGTCAGCAAAACGCCGGAGGCAGAACCGGTGCCTGCGGTCGTGGCACAGACTGAAGTCAAGACCTCGGTTGCTCCGACATCCAAGCCTGCGATTGCTGCATCGGCCGCAGGAGCCGCAACCGCCGTTTCTCCGGCTATGACTCCTGCGATTAGTTACAGCGCGGCTGCGGAGCGTCCCTTGGGGGCAGGGGCCCAGGCGATGCATCCTTCCGGCAGCATCGATCTCTCGGAGATGTTTGGGGAATTGAAGCAGGAACTTGAAGAAGAGGTTGCGGCGGGCGACGACGATCCGGAGACGCATTACAACCTGGGTGTGGCCTTCCGCGAAATGGGGCTGCTCGACGAGGCTATTGCCGAATTGCAAAAAGTTTGTACCGCGATCGAACGTGGCAAGGCATTTTCGCAACCCATTCAGACCTATACATGGCTGGCGCAGTGTTTCCTCGATAAGGGAGTTCCTGATGCTGCCATTCGCTGGTATGAAAAGGCGCTGGGCATTCCTGGACTTGATGACGAAGCCCGACTGGCAATCAACTATGAACTTGGGTCAGCGTGCGAAGCTGCCATGGATAAGCCCGCCGCACTGCGTCATTTCACCAGCGTGTACGGCGCAAATATCGATTATCGCGACGTGGCCGAGCGCATACAGGCCCTGAAGTCGTAGAATGCACAGAGTGGGTTTCGAATTTTTGCTTGGGATGCGACCCCAGCTGCGCCCACTCCACGGCCTTACTTTCGGCCCGCTTAAAACGACACGCGATGATTTCCGATCCCAAGCTACCTTTTGCCAGCGATTCCACCGGTATCGGAGAACTTAAATCTCCGGCCGAAAGCTCACGCCCTCTTGCCCCAGTGGTTGTTTCCCCCGCTTCGTCTTCGGCTGCGCGCCTTTGGCTGCGACGCATCGGAGTGCTGTTGTTCGTGTTCCTGTGCGCCACGCTCGGCGTGATGTTGATGATTTTGCCGTGGCGTCCGGATTGGTCTGACAATCCTTTGCTTTTGTCCTATCCCACGCTCCGCGCCGTGGTAGCCAGTGGTTTCGTCCGCGGTCTTTCGACCGGGTTGGGCGTGCTCAATGTGTGGATCGGATTTTGGGAGGCGGTTCAATATCGAGAGGAATGAATCGCAGTCGTTGACCGACTTTCGATGGTCGGTCGTCGCTCGCGAGCGGCGGCTTTCAGGGTATTCCCATTTATTCAACTTTGACGAAGAAAGACTTACTACTAGCGACCCACGATTGATTTACTTATGACTGATCAAGAACTTAAGCCCGCACCGCTCGCTTATCAGAACGAGCAATTTCTCAACAGTCCTGACGGCAGAATACTGCGCCTGCTGTCCGAATATAGTGAGCCGCTCTCGCGCTTTCGCCGTGAGCAAATTCAGGACACCGTCGTCTTTTTCGGTTCGGCTCGCATCCCCAGCCGTGATCAAGCTGCGACCCGTCTGATCGAAGTCCGTGGCAATGGCGCTCATGTGTCTGCCGAACAGCAAGCCAAGGATCTAAAGCGTGCCGAGGCCGCCGTTGACATGGCTCGCTATTATGAGGACGCGCGGCGACTGGCGCGGATGCTCACTGAGTGGACTACGCATATCCCCGCCAAGCGCCATCGCTTCGTGGTTACCACGGGTGGCGGTCCGGGCATTATGGAAGCTGCAAATCTTGGGGCGCATGAGGCTGGAGGGAAGACCATGGGTCTTAACATCAAACTTCCCTTCGAGCAGAACCCGAACCAATACATAACGCCTTCACTGAACTTTGAATTCCATTACTTTTTCATGCGTAAATTCTGGTTCGCATATCTGGCGAAGGCGCTGGTGATTTTTCCGGGCGGCTTCGGCACGCTGGACGAGCTCTTTGAAATTCTCACTCTTGCCCAGACGGAAAAACTTGCCAAGAAAATTGTGGTTGTTATTTACGGTAGCGCTTATTGGAAGAAGATTATCAATTTCGAAGCCATGGCAGATGCCGGCGTGATCTCGCCAGGCGATCTCGATTTGTTCAAGATATCGGATTCACCAGAAGAAAGTTTCGAGTTCCTAAAAGAAGGACTAACCAAGTACCATCTTGCTCCGCAACAAGCCAAACGCACCGGTGAGCCGGCTGTCCCGGAGATCGCCAAGACGCGACCCTAGACTGGGTGAGGTGGGCGCGCTTGTCTGCCTGCTTTCAATCTGACGTTAGAGCCGCGTGCATCCCGATGTGTGCTCAAATTTGAACTCCTGGCAGCCCGACTCCGTATACACTTCTGCGGGTAGGTGTTTCCGGAGATAAACGACAAATGACCTCACGAAAATTCTTGGCGACAGCATTCTGTTGCCTGTTTTTTTTCTGCGCAACTCTTTGCGTAACGTCCGCGTTCGCGCAACCACCAGCGGCTAACGAGATGCCATCGGTAATCCAGGTTCCAACGGAGGCACAGCCCTCGCCGCATTTCGACGCTACGGCAGCGACCAATGCTTATCTTGCGCAGATTCCTGCCGAGAAGACAGCCCGTTCCGATGCCTATTTCGAAGGCGGCTACTGGCTGATTCTTTGGGACTTTCTCTATGGAGTAGTGATCGCGCTGCTCTTGCTGAATTTGCGGTGGTCGGCTCGTATGAGGGATTTGTCGGAGCGCGTGACTCGTTTCAAGCCGGTGCACACGTTTGTGTATTGGTTGCAGTATCTCGTGCTGACCACCGTCCTGGTTTTTCCGCTCTCAGTGTACGAAGATTATTTCCGCGAGCACAAGTACGGACTTGCCACGCAAACCTTCGGACCGTGGATGGGAGATCAGCTAAAGATGCTTGCGGTAAATCTGGTACTGGGAGGCGTGTTGGCGATTGTGCTCTTCGGCGTCGTTCGTCGCTGGCCGCATACCTGGTGGATCCGGGCTTCCGTTGTCAGTATCGTGTTCGTGGTCGTCGTCATTTTGATCACGCCTGTCTACATCGTTCCTATCTTCAATACTCCCAAGATCCTCAATGATCCGAAGATCGTCGACCCTATTCTGAGTATGGCGCGAGCCAACGGTATCCCCGCCAATAACGTCTATGAGATTGATGCTTCCAAGCAGACGACGAAGATGAGCGCGAACGTTAGCGGCTTTGGCAATACCATGCGCATCACTCTTAATGACAATCTCCTGCGCCGCGGCTCACCAGAAGAAATCCAAGCGGTCATGGGACACGAGATGGGCCACTATGTTCTAAATCACATCTATAAGGACATCATATTTCTCTCGATCGTGATCGTGCTGGCCTTCGCCTATCTATACTTGGGACTCGGCTGGGCGCTCCAGCATTGGGGCGAGAGGTGGCGGATTCGAGGGGTGGGAGATACGGCTGTTCTGCCGCTCGTAATGCTGCTATTCGCGATCTTTGGTTTTGTCATCACTCCAGTCATGAATACCTGGACCCGCACACAGGAATACGAAGCCGACATGTATGGATTGAACACGAGCCGGCAGCCTGACGGCTTTGCTCAGGCAGCGATCCATCTTGGTGAATATCGGAAGATGAATCCTGGGCCGATCGAAGAGTGGATATTCTTCGATCACCCTAGCGGACGGAATCGTATTTACGCTGCGATGCGGTGGAAGGCGGAGAATTTGAAGTTGTTCATGGAGCAGCAGCAATCCTCCGGAGGAGCGACGGCGGCGGCGCCTGCAGCGTCCGGCGCGGTCGACAAGAAGTGAGCGGTCTTTCTTAGTACGACTCTCGTGGTACGGCTCTCGTAGTAGGCTGAGAGTTGATGGCTGGGCGCTGTCTGCTTTGTTACATTACGGACCGAAGCCAGTTTGGCGGCGACGACCGCTCCCGTCGCCGCTCTCTGCTTGCTAAAATTGCCGAAGCTGCCCGTGCTGGTATCGATTACATCCAGCTTCGGGAGCGAGATTTGAGCGCACGGGAACTCGAACTTTTTGCACGAGAGGCCGTCGTGGTGGTAAGCGAAAATGCGCGCGAATTTGCGGCCGAGAATGCTCGCAAGAATTCTCGATCAACACGTCTCTTGATCAACCATCGCACGGATGTCGCGCTAGCTGTGAGAGCCGATGGCGTTCATTTACGCTCGGATGATGTTGCTCCTCATGAAGTGCGGAGTGTATTGAATGCTTCGGTCCACCTTCCTGTAGCCACCGACCGCTTTCTTATCGCTTCCTCCTGCCACACGTATGACGACGTGATACGTGCTGAGTCCAATGGAACTGACTTTGTCTTCTTCGCTCCGGTGTTTGGAAAGAACAGTGCTCCCGCAATGCAGCCTGCGGGCCTCTCTGCCTTGCGCGAGGCATGTCTTGCAGAGATTCCGGTGCTTGCTCTCGGCGGCGTCACCATGGAGAACGCTGGATCATGCCTAAATGCGGGAGCGGCGGGCGTTGCTGGCATCCGATTGTTTCAGGAGAATAAAATCGAAGATGTTGTCCGCACACTGCGGACGCTCTGACAAATGGACCCGACGGCAGCGACGCAACTGTTCTCCCGATCCCAAGCCGAAGAATATCTTCCCGTGCTCGTCCGCATCCCCGCGGGGTGGTTCGCTATGGGCTGCGAGACCGGTCAGGATAATGAGAAGCCGGTGCATTGCGTCTGGATTGACGAGTTTCTGCTGGCTGCTCTTCAGGTCACGAACGCCGATTACGAACGCTTCCTGCGCGACACCGCGTCGATGCCGCCACCGTTTTGGACCGACCCTGCATTCAGCCATCCGGAGCAACCGGTTGTGGGCGTGTCGTGGCATGACGCAACTACTTACTGCGATTGGCTCACCAGATGCATATCGACCGGCAAGAAATTTCGCTTGCCGACTGAGGCGGAATGGGAGCGCGCAGCCCGAGGAGGTCACGAGAACCCAGGTGCGCTATATCCGTGGGGCGACGCGCATCCACGGTCGCTGCCCAATTATGCCAGTCGTTGCAATTCCCATTGGATGACCGGTCCTGAGCCGGTTGGCCTCGCTGACGCCAATCGATATGGCCTCTACAACATGTGCGACAACGTGCATGAGTGGTGCAGCGACTGGTATGTTTCCGATTACTATGCGGTGTCGCCCGAGCGCAATCCACGGGGCCCTGAGACCGGCGAGCGACGAGCTTCTCGCGGAGGCTCATGGCGTCACCACATCAAGATTTCGCGGTGTGCCACCCGTTCCAGTATTCCTGCTGAGTTCAAGTATTCGGACTATGGGTTTCGCGTCGCCTGCGACGTTGTAGCTGGTGTAAATTTATGAGCGTAGGTTTATCAATCCCCGTTTAAGTTTTATCAGTTCCTATGACCGACCTTGCTACTCACTACCTCGAGGAGATGAAGCGCCAGTTTCGCGGCCACAAGCGGATGGGCGAGGCCGCTATGGCTCAACTGGAAGACAAAGATTTCTTTGTGTCACTCGACCCAGAATCGAATTCTGTTGCTGCGCTGGTCAAACACATCGCGGGGAACGCACGGTCACGATTTACCGACTTCCTCAGCAGCGATGGCGAGAAGCCTGATCGTTTTCGCGATCAGGAATTTGAAGTCTCGGCGAAAACCACACGCGCAGAAGTTCTTGGTTGGTGGGAGCAGGCGTGGACGCATGTATTTTCGGCGCTCGATTCACTCCAGCCTGAGGATGTGCAGCGGAAGGTGACGATCCGCAACGAACCGCACACAGTCATGCAGGCTCTGAATCGCGCGCTCGCCCATTACGCGCAGCACACTGGACAAATCGTCTTTTTGGCCAAACACCTGCGCTCTTCACGCTGGCAGACGCTGAGCATTCCTCGCGGAAAATCGGAAGACTACAAGAATGCAAGCCCGAATACGGCTGCTCGCGGAACCTTCAAAGCGTAGCCAATTCCAAACCTGCCGGCTGACATCGAGAACCGGAGACCAGAGAACATGCGAAAACTATTCATGATTGCGATTCTCACCGTGTCGAGTGCCATCGTGCTAAACGCGCAGCAGGCTGGCTTGCAAGCCGATACGAATCCCGCTGCGGAAGGCGAAATTAAATCTCTGGAGACGAAGTTCGCCGAGCTAATCGTTCACGGTGACTGGGACGAGTATGCGAGCCATCTTGCTTCCGGCTATATACACACTCGCGAGAACGGGCAGATCGAAAGTAAAGATGAGGCGTTGGCGAGCCTGCGCGACATCAAACGCAAAATCATCGTCATGGAGATGGAGCCAGCCAGCCTCGCCATTCGGATCTACGGCGACACGGCTGTTTCCAACGCGGAATTTACGATCACTGTTCGCGAATCAGGACAGGTAAAAGGCCGCCGTACCCGCCTGACCGATGTGTTTCTGAAACGCGACGGGCAATGGTGGCTGGTTGCGGAACAAGGCGTGGCCATCGGCAAGTGATGCGTGAGGGGATTTCACCCAATCAGTTCAGCGGACCGTAGTATCGATAGTGTCCGGTGATTTTCCAGTTGAAGAGTACATCCTCAATCCTCGGCCCTTGTCCGATGTTGTGCTCGATCATATAACGCCCGCTCATACCTTTGCGATTAACGACAATTCCGATATGCGGCACATTGCCGGATCCTTGCGCGCAGTCCGTGGGTATCAAATTGCAATGTTAAAATGGATAGTTTGCTCTTCCAATTCCGCACCGATAAGGGAACTCCATGCCAAATACCATGCTAGCGGTGGTAAAGCCGGAAGCCGCGCCGGGCGCGGAGATCCGTGAAGTTAAGATTCCCAACTACGGACGCAATGAAGTCCTCGTTAAGGTCAAGGTGGCTTCCATTTGCGGCACCGATCTTCACATTTATGAATGGGACCGCTGGGCGCAGGGGCGAATTCGTCCGCCTCTAATCCCGGGACACGAATTTTGCGGCGAGGTAGTCGCTTTCGGCGACGAAGTCACGAGCGTTAAGGAAGGCGATTTCGTATCCGCCGAAATGCATGTGGCTTGCGGTAAATGTCTGCAGTGCCGCACCGGCGAAGCACATATTTGCCAGAACGTAAAAATTATCGGCGTCGATTCTGACGGGGCTTTCGCCGAGTACGTCGTCATTCCTGAGTCGAACATCTGGAAGCTTGACCCGGCAATCCCACAGGAATACGCATCTATTCTTGATCCGCTGGGAAACGCTGTACATACAGTGCTGGCTGGGGAGATCGCCGCAAAAACCGTAGCTGTTACCGGCTGCGGGCCGATCGGATTGTTCTCAATCGCGGTGGCGCGGGCTGTCGGAGCAACCACGATCTTTGCCATCGAAGTCAATGAACACCGGCGCAAGCTCGCGACAAAGATGCATGCGGATTATGCGCTTGATCCTTCGAAAGAAGATGTGCGTGCCATCGTCGCGGAAAAAACCGGAGGCCTCGGTGTGGACGCGGTCCTGGAAATGGCGGGCCATCCCGACGCCATTCGAACGGCGTTTGATATTGTGCGGCGTGGAGGCCGCATCTCGCTGCTTGGTCTTACATCGAAGCCTATTCCGCTTAACTTTTCTGAAGACATCATTTTTAAGGGCATCACCATTCAGGGCATCAACGGCCGACGAATGTATCAGACCTGGTATCAAATGACTGCTTTACTGAAGAGCGGACGCCTCGATCTTCATCCGGTGATCACCGATCGCATCCCGATGAAAGATTTTTCCAAAGCCATGGCCCGTTTGAAGACGGGCGAGGCGAGCAAGATACTGGTGTATCCGAACGGGACGAAATAACTTGTCGCGGGTTGCGGCTAATTTCGGTGTTATTACGTTGGAACTTGTCTGGTCGACTCGCGCACGACCAGCGTTGGTTCGATCGCGATCTCGCAAGAATCCTCTGCGCCGTGTTCGATCATTCTGGCCTCGATCATTCGGACCAAAGTCTCGGCAGCGATTTGTCCCATCTTGCTCAGGGGTTGCCGTACAGTGGTCAGGCTGGGGGTATGAAATGCGGCCCATGGAATATCGTCGAATCCCACCACAGAGACATCCTGCGGGATCCGAAGACCTTCTTCCTGAATCGCGCGGATGGCGCCGATCGCCGAGATGTCGTTGTATGCGAACAGAGCGGTGAACGGCTTCTTGCGTGCTAGAAGTTGCTTCGCGTAGGGATATCCGACCTGAGGAGACGGATCGTCAAACTCCAGATTGACGATCAAGTCCGAATCCATCTCAAGACCGAGTGCTTGCGACACTTTGCAAATTGCCTTCCACCGATCTTCTGAGTCCGAACTGTACGGCTGACCCTTCATAAACGCGATCTTGCGATGTCCAAGGCGCAGTAGATGCTCCAGGGCCAACCGCGCACCGTGCTCCTGGTCCAACACGATGTTCGTAACTCCCTTCAGGGTTCGATGTCCGGCCACGGAAACCGTCGGAAGAGGTAACGCTTCTGGCAGGCTGGTGTCGACGGTGATGAAGCCTTCCACACCCCGCTCCAGGAGTAGGTGAGAGTGATCACGCAGCATGGATGCCTCATGCCGGTGAATAACCGTCAGAAAGAAGTAATTGTGCTGTCGCAGATAGGATTCGACTCCGCTGATGATCATGGAGCCGTAAGCGTCGCCAATCTCCTCGATGATTAGCCCTACGGTGTAGGTGCGCTTCTTGCGCAACGATCGCGCAAGAAAATTTGGCCGGTAATTTAGTTTTTGAGCGGCAGCATGGACTCGCTGTTGTGTGTGCTCCGGAATGGCGCGCGCGGAAGGTGCATTGTTCAGGATGGCTGAGACCGTGCCGGGCGCCAACCCGACGTGTCCTGCAACCTCGCGCAGCGTGACTTTGCCGGGTTCGCTAAGGTGAGATGCTTTCTTTTTCCCCATTGCGACGCGATTATCGCAGACCGCTCCGATATCTGCACTGAAGCGCGCCTCCGACATCGAAACAGAACAATTGGCAAGGTGAATTCAGACTGTAGTAAAACAGTAGTACGGAGAGGTGGTAGAGCGGTTGAATACACCGGTCTTGAAAACCGGCATACCTGAAAGGGTATCGGGGGTTCGAATCCCTCCCTCTCCGCCAGAACTTTCGTGGTTTTCAACCCTGCGGATCTCAATTTGGAACAACTACTTAAAATCAGGTGGATACAGTGATGATCGACCGTTCGGTCGCTAATGTAATGGGCTATATTTCGCCAATCAATTGGCCACCTTCTACTTAGCATGTAAACGCTAGTATCGCTGTCCTGCGGGGCTAACGCTGGCTACTGCGGCGTTTGGTTGTGTCAATTGCCTTAGTCTTCGAATCAACTCAGTTCCCAAGTACACCTTATCGAGACATCCATTGGCGCCAATCTGAAGCGCTATAGGCGAGATCATTGCAGCATCACCTTGGCTCATGATCAGGACTTTGAGTTCAGGGAATTCCAGACGGAGTTGACGCGCCACTTGAAAACCGTCCGACTCCGGCATATGAATGTCTAACAACACAATATCTGGTAACAGTTGTCGTGCCAGTTCGAGTGTTTGCTGCCCATGAGCAGCTTCTCCGCAAACTTGGAAGTCGGCCTCGGTGTTCAACATTACTTTGATGGCGTTGCGGATTCGATCGTTGTCATCAGCAATTAGAATGCGCATAAAGGATTGAAGAAAAGATAAGGGCGAAAAACTACACGGCGGATTCGAGCGGTTCCTCATTTGCCTTTGAACTCGCGATTTCTCTGGAGACTGGAATAGTAACAACCACCGTGGTCCCGCTGCCGGTGGAATCCAGAATCATCTCTCCTTGGAATTGTCGCAGTCGTTCTCGCATTCCTCTTATTCCAACGCCCGCGCGCCCGTATTGGATCTGTGCGAGCTTCTCTTTCGGAATGCCTTTGCCCTGATCGCGAACTTCGATCAGAACTCTGTCCGAGTCTCGAACGATCCGGATGATGGCTCTTTTACTACCGGAGTGACGATGGATGTTGGTTAGACCCTCTTGCACCAATCGAAAGACCACCAATTCCATGTCGCGCGGAAGCCGGCCGAATTCTTCCGAGATACTGAAGGCAATATCGAGTCCGCTACGTTCGCTCAAACCCCTTATGTACCATGAAAGGGCAGCCGGCAGGCCATTCTCGTCCAAAAGAGGAGGATGCAATAAATATGAAGTCGTACGGATTTCCTTCGTCAGCTCCTCAAGGATCTCGTGCGTCTGCTCGGCAGTTTCGACAATGTCGGGCGCTTGCTTCCTGGCATTTTCGATAATAGTTGCCAGATTCATTCCAAGCACGGCAAGTGTCTGACCGGCACTATCGTGGAGTTCGCGCGCTATGTGGCGTCGTTCTTCATCTTGCGTGCGCAATAACTGCCAGGAAAGCTGGCGTACCTGTTCTGCTTGCGTCAGCACTTCACCATTACGTTGTTCAAGTTCTTCAGTACGGGCACGAACCTCCGCGTCAAGAGTTTCCGCCAGCTTGCGGAACCGTTCTTCACTCTGTCGAAGCGCGATTTCCGATTGCATGCGTTGGCTGATATCGCGCGCAACTTTTGAAGCCCCAATAATGCGGCCCGTGGAATCTTTAACTGGCGAAATGGTCGCAGAAATATCTATGAGAGTCCCGTCTTTCCGTTGCCGGACTGTCTCGAAGTGATCGACGCGATTGCCGGTTCTGATGCGCCGAAGGATGCCAATCTCTTCATCCTGTCGGTCTGCAGGGATGATCAGGGAGATATGTTTGCCTACAGCCTCTTCCGGCGTGTATCCAAAAATGCGCTCCGCGGCATTGTTCCAACTGGTAATGATTCCATCCAGACTTTTACTGACAATAGCATCGTCTGAGGAGCCTACGATGGAAGCGAGCAGGTTATTCGCTCTCTCGGCCTGAGTGACATCGACACCGTGGATCAAGATGCCCTCGACCTCGCCAGTTGTTCCCCGCATGGGTTGGTAGACAAAATCGAAGTACACTTCTTCGGGCTGTGCGTTTAGGCCTCGGTTGAGTGTCACCTTTCTTGCAGTTCCAATAAAAGGAGCTCCCGTGCGATAGACGCCATCGAGGAGTTCCAGGAGCCCCTGGCCTTCGAGCTCAGGTAAAGCCTCGCGGACTGTTTTGCCGATAAAATCTTCGACCCTTCGGCGGCCGGTGACCTTTATCCAATCGAGATTGACGAATGTAAACCGGTGCTGGGGACCACTCAGGAATCCGATAGCAGCAGGAGCTTGCATGAACAGATCGTGGAGCCGGCTACGTTCGAGTTCGGCTTCAGCCCGCAGCTTGCGTTCCACCCGTGCCGCCTCTCGGCGAATCCGCGCCATCTTTAAGTGCGAGTTCACGCGCGCCAGTAGTTCGCGAGCAGAGAACGGTTTGATGAGATAGTCGTCGGCTCCCGCGCTGAGCCCCTCTACTCGCGATTCTTCTCCGGCGCGGGCAGAAAGCATAATTACCGGAATCGTTTCAGTGCGTTCGTCCGACCTCAATTCTTTCAACAAACCGAATCCATCGAGCTTCGGCATCATCACGTCGGTCAGGACGAGGTCGGGAGGGTGCTGACGGATAGCTTCAAGTGCCGCCTCACCGTCAGGCACAGCCTGGACGTCGCAACTGGATGACAAGAGCTTCCGCACGTATTCCCTCATGTCCGCGTTGTCATCGGCGATCAAAATCCGTGAGCGGCGTTCTGCACCTTGGAACTCTGGGATTTCGGGCGGCACAAGTACGGAGGCTAATGGAAAATCCCGAGCATGCTGCACATCTGGTAGCCAGTGCAGAGCTTCTTCCACATAGGTTTCACCCTCGAGAGTAGTTGACGTCAACATGCGCTTTGCGCTGATTCGGTCGGCAGGCAAGTGATTTTTGCCGAACGGAATTGTTACTCTGAACGTGCTTCCGCAACCCATTTCGCTTTCGACTGTCGCGCTACCGCCATGCTGTTCCGCGAGTTCCTGCACGAGCGCAAGGCCGATACCACTGCCCTCGAACGTACGCGCGCGGGCATTCTTGACTCGATAGAATCTCTCGAATAGATGTGACACCTCCTCAGCTGGAATGCCCGTCCCAGTATCTCTCACTGCAAGCTCCACGCCGGCGTCGCGCTTGGCAATGGAAATCTCAATCTCCCCTTCAAAAGTAAACTTGAAAGCATTCGACAACAGATTGAAGACAATTTTCTCCCACAACTCGCGGTCTACATAGACTGGTTCGTCAACTTGGGGGCAGCTAATAATAAATTTGAGGCCTGCTCGCTCCATGACGGATTGAAAGACACTCGCAAGTTCGGAAGTTAGTTGGGAAAGATCGGTTGGCTCGTAGGATGCCTGAAAACGCCCAGCTTCAATGCGGGAGAAATCCAGGAGTGTATTGACCAGCTTAAGCAAACGGAGCGAGTTTCGATGCGCAATGTCCAGCCGCTCATGATGCTGCGGAGAGAGTCCATCGGACTCCGCGAGCATGTCTTCCAGGGGAGACAGCATGAGCGTGAGTGGAGTGCGAAATTCGTGACTCACGTTGCTGAAAAACGCGGTCTTGGCACGGTCGATTTCCGCCAGAGCCTCGGCGCGTTTCTTCTCGTCTTCGTAAGCACGCGCGTTGGCAATGCTTGCAGCGACCTGTCCAGCGATGAGGTTGAGAAATCCAGCGTAGCTCACGTCGAGTGGACGATATGGATTGAGCCCAATCACGATGATTCCAGCAGGAGTGCTCTGTGCTTGACTCATCATTGGAAGGAGAAGTGCACGGCTTGGGGGGTTATCCCACGCTCCAGTTGGCAATGACCCGAATCGCTCCGCCAGATCATCGACGATCACGGAGTCTTTGCCGCTAAGCAGTGCGCTCATCGGCCACGTCCGGTTCTCTTGGGATAACTCAATCACCCCTGGTGCAGCCGGGTGATCGGCTGTGATACCGGTGCGGCAAGCAAGGCGAGCTTGCCTTCCATCTTGAGACAAGAGATACGTGAGAGTGAACGGCAAATCCTGCTCATTCTCCGAGAGACTACGCGATAATGACGAAACCACATCTTCTTCTGTGATTGTCTTGCTCAGCTCTGTTGCCAGCGAGCGTAAGGTCTTAAGCCGGCGTTCGCCAATGACGCGGTCGGTTTCCTCGGTGACAACACAGAGGTGACCAGCGATCTTGCCGTCGTCCCCGGACAATGGACTATATGAGAAGGTGTGATAGGTTTCTTCGCGATATCCGCTCCGCTCCAAAAACAGAAGCAAAGCTTCATCCCATGTCGCTTCGCCCGTGTCTAGCACCTTTTGAATTCGGGGGCCGATGTCGTCCCAAATTTCTTCCCAAACTTTCTGAGACGGCTTCCCCAGCGCCCACGGATGTTTCTTACCGAGTGTCATCTTGGCATACGCATCGTTATAGAGGAAGGTTAGGTCTGGCCCCCAGCTCATCCACATCGCGAAGCGGGACGTGAGCATTACGCGAACAATAGTCTTAAGGCTTTGTGGCCATTTTTCCTTTGCGCCAAGGGGAGTTTCGGACCAATCAAATTCGTGGACCAATTTTGCCAATGCTCCGCCCGCTCGCACCCACCCTTCTGTGGCTGCTCCTTCAGCTATGGATTCCGCACGTGGCTCGGGGTTGGCATCCCAGAAGATTTTCCCAATGGCGGGAAGCAGATCTCTTGTGAGATCGGATTTTGTGAGTGAGGCTTTGGCGTCCACGCTGCGAGCTTGCTCGCGAGCGATCGTCGGATGGTTCTGAGTGACAAGGATCACGTTGCATTCAGGAAATTCACGCTTAATGACTCGGGTTGCTTCCAGGCCGTCCATACGAGGCATGTTGATGTCCATGAGCACAATGTCAGGATGTAGTTGACGGGCCTTTTCAATAGCTTCGATCCCATCGCCCGCTTCGCCACAGACGCTGTAGCCGGGCTGAGATTCAAGGAAAGATCGAACAGTACGCCTAAAGAGCTCATGATCGTCGGCGATTAGGATATCGATGGAACTCATTTTCTTAAGGAAGAAGGCCCCCACCCGCAGGCGCACCAATGCCGAAGCCCACCCAGCTCACTAGAATGCATTGAGGCCAAAGCAGAAACCTATACAGTATTTACTGTAGAGGTCGTGACTGTTTGCCAAACCGAGAACCAATCGCACCCGGCTCAAGATTGTGGGAACTGTAGCCGAAGATCGGTAGTGCTCGTAACCGGGGTATTCGTCCGCAACTATTTCGCGACTCCTCTCTCACCAACCCGAGAAAGTGTCCTTATTTTCTGCTCAATTCTGCTTCTTTGGTATGAACACCGATTTCGGTGGATCAATCTTGTAGGCTGCTGCAAAACTGGCTTGGTTGAGCGCGAAACTGGCTCGTCCGCGCGAATCTATATATAACAACGGCTGTTTGAGCGGCACATCGCTGAACGTCCTGACGAAGGGCATTTCAACTTCATGACCGGCAATGGTGACTTTCAGCTTATCGCCACGCTGATAGCCAAGCTTGATAAAATCGTCGGCGCTGATATTCGTGATCAGGTTGCCGAACGGCCCGTCGAGGGCAATTATTTCGCCGGTTAGACCTTTCTCACCCACGGTCGCGGGTTTCAGATCAAGCCGGACGAGTTCTTTAACCGCAGGGCCAACCTGGGCCCAGTCGTCGCCGCGCGCGATGTGAGCGCCGACGGGCGAGAAAATATCGCGGCCATGGAAAGTGGAGGAAACTTTTGAACCGACCATCCAATCAGGATTCGTGACCTCGCGAATGCTATCTATGCCATCGCGATCTTCGACCATTGTCATCAGACCGTTGTCGGGCAACACGAAAAATTGTCCGCGCTTCGATTTTACGACCACAGCTTTGCGTGTACTGCCCACGCCGGGATCGATGACGACCACAAACACCGTTCCCGCCGGGAAATACGGCGTGGCGCCAAACAGGAAGCGAGCTCCGTCTCGAATCGAAAAAGGGTTGACCTGGTGTGTGAGATCGACAATGCGGAGATTCGGCGTGATGCCGTACATGACGCCCTTGCAGAGAGCCACAGAATCGTCCACGATGCCGAAATCGGTCATGAATACAACGGTCGGCGGAGGCTGTAGGCCCGACGGCTGCGACAGAAGTGGGTTTGAGACGAAAGTGGTCGCCAGGACGAACAGTAAGATGAACCGTGAACGGAGCGCTCGCGATGATTTTCCTGATGGTGGTGTCTTCCGCATACTCAAAACCTCCGCAAAGACTAGTAGTCTACTTGAGATTAGCGTAAGCGCAACCTTGGAAGCGCGCTTACTGTGATAGATCACCCGATCCTCGTGTTCAGAGAGGCACTGCTTCAATACGGCGCCAATTGGCTCGCTGTACTAAGTCCCCTCAAAAAAGCCTGCTGGACTCGGTTGAAGCTGCGTCCGTGCAGAATCGCAGCGACGATAGTGCGCGTCGCGCGCGCGTCGCTAAGGCGCACATAGCGGCAGTCAGCACTCCTGTCTATCGCCATCTCGGGGGCGAGCGAGATGCCTACACCAGCGGCGACCATTCCAAAGAGGCTGCTGAACTGAGCGCTCTCGAAGGCGATGCGTGGCGTGATGCGTGCGTGTGTGCAGGCTGCGATGCTGAGGTCGCGGAAGCAATGGCCATCGCGCAGCATCACGAAGGATTCTCCACGAAGATCTTTCAGGGCAAGCGATTTGGTAGCGGCAAGGGGATGTTTCTTGGGTAGTACTGCGAATAGTGGTTCAGTAAGAAGCGGAAACATCTGCAGATCTTTGTGACGCAGAGGAAGAGCAAGAATAGCGAGATCGATCGAGAGGTCCCGCAGGTTTTCAACCAGGATCGGCGTTGTTTCTTCGACGATACGCAGCTTCGCTTCTGGATACTTCTTCGTAAACGACATCGTGAAACGCGGCATCAGGTAAGGCGCAATGGTCGGGATAACCCCCACGGCGACGCTGCCCCGAACGTCTGCGCATTTATCGACGACGCTCGACCGCGCCGTCTCCCTCTGGCTCAGAATCGAACGGGCGTAGGGCAGAAAGACGCGACCGGCCTCGGTGAGGCGGACGCTGCGGCCCAGGCGATCGAAGAGTTTTGCACCCAAATCTTTCTCGAGTTTGAGAACCTGCTGGGAGAGTGACGGCTGGGCAATCTGGCAGCGCTCGGCGGCGCGGCTGAAACTGCCTGTATCCGCGATTGCACAGACATAACGCAGCTGGTGGAACTCCATAGGTGATACCTATACTTTGAATGGGAACTATGTATTGGAGCTATCCCTCCTTATGATGCTACATTTGTTGCAACTAGACAAACTTATCTGAACCAACAGTCCCGATTGGACTCAAACAATGAATAAATAAAGGAGACAAAGCATGGCAACCGAAGCAAAGTGCCCATTTCATCACGCCGCAGGCGAAGGCACATCGAACCGTGACTGGTGGCCGAACCAGTTGAAACTGAAGATCCTGAACCAGCACTCACCCCTCTCCGATCCTTTGGGCAAAGACTTCAACTATGCTGAAGCCTTCAAGAGCCTCGACTTGGCAGCGGTGAAGAAGGACCTTCTGACGGTGATGACTAACTCCCAGGACTGGTGGCCCGCGGACTTCGGCCACTACGGACCTTTGTTTATTCGAATGGCGTGGCATAGCGCCGGAACCTACCGCACCGGCGATGGCCGTGGTGGTGCGGGATCCGGCCAGCAGCGATTCGCTCCTCTCAACAGTTGGCCGGACAACGTTAGCCTAGACAAAGCGCGACGGCTGATCTGGCCGGTCAAGCAGAAGTACGGCAACAAGATTTCATGGGCCGACCTGATCATCCTCGCCGGAAACGTTGCCCTGGAATCGATGGGCTTTAAGACTTTCGGTTTCGGCGGTGGACGCGAGGATGTCTGGGAGCCGGACGAGGACGTCTATTGGGGCACAGAGAAAACATGGCTGGGCGGCGACCATCGCTACGGCAAGGGACAGTCCGGCGAAGGCGTGATCGTTGCCGACGAAGAGTTGCACGGTAGCGAGAAAGATCGTACTCGTTCTGGCACGAATGAACGCAATCTCGAGAATCCGCTCGCCGCGGTGCAGATGGGTCTGATCTACGTGAACCCGGAAGGCCCGGACGGCTTCCCGGACCCGATCGCTGCGGCCCACGATATCCGCGAGACCTTCGCGCGCATGGCGATGAACGACGAAGAAACGGTCGCGCTGATCGCGGGCGGTCATACCTTCGGCAAGACTCACGGTGCTGGTCCTTCGTCCAATGTGGGGCCTGAGCCCGAAGCAGCCGGCATCGAGCAGCAGGGCTTTGGCTGGAAGAACAGCTTTGGCACCGGCAAGG
>Ga0209169_10000083_pt1 | contig 52704 bp, 32 predicted proteins | sample HubBroMetageWRM4_FD_188346 | JGI IMG/M metagenome (GOLD analysis project Ga0209169, IMG submission 188346) | Warmed soil microbial communities from the Hubbard Brook experimental Forest, New Hampshire - Hubbard Brook CCASE Soil Metagenome WRM 4... | ecosystem: Environmental > Terrestrial > Soil...
CGGCACGACCGGGCGGCCCAAGGGCGTGATGCTGTCGCACCGCAACATCGTCGCGCACACCGAGAACACGGCCGACCTGGCGCCGCTCGGACCGGGTGACCGCAACCTGGTGGCGATGCCGCTGTTCCACGTCGGCGGCACCTGCTACGCGCTGTTCGGCGTCTACGCCGGGGTGCCGAGCACGTTCACCCGCCAGCCGGATCCCGCGTCGCTGCTGGCGGCGTTCGCTGCCGGGGCCACCCACGCGTTCTTGGTGCCCGCGGTGGTAGCCGGGCTGCTCGCGGGGGGCGAGCAGGCGATCGCCGCGCTGAGCGGGCTGAAATACCTGGTCTACGGGGCCGCGCCGATGCCGCTCCCGCTGCTGCGCCAGGCGCTGGCGGCGTGGCCCCAGCTGAACTTCGTCCAGGTCTACGGCCTGACCGAGCTGGCCGGGGTGATCAGCAGCGTGTCGCCGCAGACCCACAGGGACACCGCACGGGAGGACCGGCTCACCTCCGCAGGGACCCTGGTGCCCGGCGCGCAGGTACGGGTGGTCGACCCGGCAACCGGGCAGGATGTCGCGGCCGGCCAGCCGGGCGAGTTCTGGTTCCGGTCGGCGCAGCGGATGATGGGCTACCTGAACAAGCCCGAGGACACCGCCCAGGCGATCACCGAGGATGGCTGGCTGCGCAGCGGCGACATCGGGCACGTCGACGACGGCGGGTACCTGTTCATCTCCGACCGGGTCAAGGACATGATCATCACCGGCGGGGAGAACGTCTATTCACCCGAGGTCGAGCAGGCCGTGGCCGAGCACCCGGCGGTGGCCGAGGTCGCAGTGATCGGCGTTCCCGACGACCAATGGGGCGAGGCCGTCAAGGCGGTGGTCGTGCTCCTGCCCGGCCAGCAGGCGACCGGGCAGGAGATCATCGAATTCGCCAGGGAGCGGCTGGCTCACTACAAATGCCCAAGCACCGTCGACATCATCGACGAACTGCCGCGCACTCCCAGCGGAAAGGTACTCAAGCGCACCCTGCGCGCCCCGTACTGGGAAGGACGCGACCGGCAGATCTGACCACTGGCCATGCTCGCCACCGCCTTCCTCACCATCACCGCCGCCACCGAGCACGCTCACGACCAAAGATCGCTAGGAGACCTTTGTCGGCGCGTCCGGGTCAAATGCCGCCTCCACGGCGACGTCCTCCACGCCGCGCAGGAGCGCCTCGACCTGCCCATCGGTCAGGCAGGACAGGTCCCACATCATGTGCAGCGACACCACATCCGGCCGGTTCTCGACCAGTATGAGCACCTGCTCGTGCATGTTCTCCCTGGGACCGAGCCAGGTCAGTGAGGTCTCCACCAGCCTCCGCCGGACCTGCTCGGGTGTCAGCTCCAGGTCGGCCGCCGTACCCGAGCGCATGATCATCGCGCGCTGGTCGTTAATCCGGCACGTGATGCTAGCCGGGTAGCCGCGTTCGGCGTCCAGTCGGGCGGCAGCCTTCGTGAGGTCCTCCGGGTCGTAGTACGCGCGCATGCCGGCGGTCAGCGTGGTGGAACGGGCCCGGGCTACCACCTCGTCGACTGAGGTGTCCGCGGCATCGATGGTGACCACCGAATTCTGCGCAACCGGAGCGATGACGTCAGCCATGCCCGGCCTGAACCGGTTGTTCACCATGACCTTTGCCGTCAGCGGATGTATGCCCGTGGCGCGGCCGATGGCCGTCGCGATAACGGCGAGCGTCACTCGGGAAGCATCGGTGCCGGTGCGCCTGGAAATGGCCAGCATGGCCATGTGGGCCGCAGTCGAACTGAACCGGGCCTGCCGGTAGCGCTGCCCTGCCTGACCAGGCGCCCCAGCGGGGCCGCTGAAGGTCTGCGGCGGGATATGCAAGAGCTGCGATTCCCAGTACCGCATCGTGCGGCCGCTAAGCTGCCGAAGCTGCGACGTCTGCTCGCTCCGGGCAATGTCGAGCACGTTCGGGTGCCGGGGCTCCTTGGCCCTGCCCGTTTCGTCTGCCAGCAAGTCTGCCAGCAGCAGGAGGAGCCCTCCGCCGTCGGCAGCCAGATGGGACAGTACGAAGACCAGGTGCAGGCAGGCGCCGCGATGTCTGAGCACCGCCGCGCGCAACGGCCAGTCGTGATGGAAGTCGAACCGCTCGGCCGGCCAGTTAATGTACAGATCATCTCGGTATCGCGCGACGTCGGTCCGATCGGCGTCCTCGGGGAACGTCAGGATGTCCAGGCCGAACTGCCCCGACCCGGCAACCTCCTGACACGGGCGGCCCGCCAGGTCGGCACCGAGACGCATCCGCAGGGCGGCATGCCGGACCAGGAGGCCGTTCACTCGCGCCGCGGCATCCGCTACCGTGCCGCCCTCGGGCAGGTCGATCCGCCCTCGCATGCTGAACTGGTTGCCGCTCTCTCGCATGTCCTGCAAGAACGCCTTCTGGCCCCAGGTCAAGGGCTCGGTGCCGGCCTGCGCCCCGGCGAACTGAACGACCATCCTGTCCTTATCGATCCCGTCAGACATGAACGATTATGGGCAACTACCGACTCCCCGTGTCAATCGATGAGATGGCCGCCGCTGCCGGACTCCTGCGCGGCCCGGCAGGGGAACATCCGGTCAGATATTTATTCACGCAGCGTCGCCACCGTCTGGAGATCGGCCGGGACAGCGCGGACATCACCGCCATCGCAGGCGGTCATTGTCACTGAAGGTAATCGCAATCCCTTCGCCGGGGTGCGGCCACGCAGGGTCCGGTCGGTCTTCAGCATGCCGTTGGTCTTGACGTAAAGTGCCCTTACGAGACTGTTGCCTAACTATGCACAGCTATCCCCTGAATCGGCGGGCCTTCTAAGAACAGAGGACAGTTCGTGACGGTGCTCGACCACGTTCGATCCTGCGTTGCGCGGGCGCCCGATGCGATAGCTGTGCAGGACGGCGAGCTGCGGCTGACCTACCTGGAGCTGGCCAGGCACGCCGCTGGTCTGGCGGCCAGGCTCTCGCGGCGCGGAATCGGACCAGACGATGTGGTTGCCGTCTACGCCGACAGATCCGCCGAACTCGTCGTGGCCGAGCTTTCCGTGCTGCTGGCCGGCGCCGCTTACCTGCCGCTCGATCCTGCCAACCCGACCGCGCGGATCGGCGAATTGCTCGCGCTGTCCGGCGCTGCCGCCGTGATCACTACCGGCCCGCTGTCGTCAGATGACGCGCTGCGTGGCCATGATCTCGAGGTCGTAGGCCTGACGGCAGCACCCCCGGAGCCGCTGGCGGTGTCGGCCAGGCTGGACGATGCCTCGCTGGCCTACGTGATCTACACGTCGGGCTCGACCGGTCGGCCCAAAGGCGTCGCGGTCAGCCACGGCAGCCTCACGAACCTGATGCGCTGGCATCAGAAGACTTACCAGCTGAGTCCGCAGGACCGGACGACGCTGCTGAGCAGCCCCGGGTTCGACGTGTCGGTCTGGGATACCTGGCCCACCATTTCCGCAGGAGGGACGCTGGTGGTGCCGCCCGCGCAGGTGCGCACCTCGCCGCCGGACCTCGTCGCCTGGCTCGCTGACGAGCGGATCACCGTGACGCACCTGCCCACCCCGCTGGCCGAGGCGGTTCTCGACGAGCGGTGGCCGTCCCACACCGTACTGAGGCTGGTGCACGCGGGCGGCTCGGCGTTCCAGCGCGGCGTGCCGCCCGGCCTGCCGTTCAGCCTGGTCAACGTCTACGGGCCGGCCGAGTGCACGGTAGCCGTGACGACGGCTGCCCTGCTGCCGGACAGCCCGGTGCCGCCGCCCATCGGGCTTCCCATCGATGGCGTGCGCTGCTACGTGCTCGACGGTCTCGAGGCGGTGCCTGACGGCGAGCCCGGCGAGATGTGCCTGGCCGGCGCGTGCGTAGCACGCGGCTACCTGGGTGACCCGGTGACCACGGCGAGGTCCTTCGTCCCGGATATCACGGTTCCTGGCCAGCGGATGTACCGGACCGGCGACAAGGTCCGCCGCCGGGTCGACGGATCCTTCGAGTACCTCGGGCGGCTCGACGATCAGGTCAAGATCCGCGGGTTCCGGATCGAGCCGGGTGAGGTGGCCGCCGTATTGCGGCAGCATCCGGCGGTCAGGCAATCCTTCGTGGCCGCCGAGCGGTCCGATTCCGCCGACCCACGGCTGATCGGCTACGTCGCCGCCGAGACGGGCCCCGCCGAACTGATCGCCTTCGTCGCGTCACGGCTGCCGAGCTATATGGTGCCCGCCGCGATCGTCGTGCTGCCGGTGCTGCCGGTGACTCCCAACGGCAAGGTGGACCGCGCCGCGTTGCCGGCGCCGGACCGGGCAGCCGCTGGCCTGGCCGAGGCGGCCGCTGCGCCGCATACGCCGACTGAGCGTGCGCTGGCCAAGATCGTGGCGAGGTTGCTGGGGGGTGTGCAGGTCGGTGCCGCGGATGACTTTTTTGCTCTGGGGGGTAATTCGCTGCTTGCCGGACGGCTGGCGATGGAGATCAGTGCTCAGCTGGCCGTGACGCTGAGCCTGGCAGATGTGTACCGTGCACCGGCGGTGTCGGCGATCGCCGCCCTGATTGATGAGCGGGCCGGGCAGCGTACCGTGGTGTCAGGCGTGCAGCCGGATGCGCCGCCGCCGATGCCGTCCAGGCTGCCGGTGCGCCAGGCTCGGCAGGGTCGGCTGATACCGCTGTCGCTGCAGCAGCAGCGGGTGTGGTTTTTCGAGCAGTTGGCGCCGGGAAACCTGGCCTACACCATTCAGGCCACCGTGTCGCTGCACGGCGACGTGGATACCGGGGTGCTGCGCGCGGCGCTCGATGAGATCGTCCGCAGGCATGAGATCTTGCGGACCGCGTTCGTCACAGTTGATGGGGTGGCGATGCAGCAGCTGGTCGCGGGCGTGACCGCGCCGCTGCGAGTGCTTGACGTCCCGGCCGAGCTGGCCGAGGAGGTTATCGCTGCCGAGTTTCGCAAGCCATTCGACCTGACCAGGCCACCGCTCGCGCGCTGGGTGCTGGTGCGGCACGGGGATGGCGAGAACACGCTGGTTTACTCGGAGCACCACATCGTGCACGACGGCTGGTCGCAGGGCGTGCTGCTGTCCGAGCTAGGCGTCCTTTACCAGGCCTTCGCGGCCGGTGAGCCGTCGCCATTGCCTGAGCCCGCCGCCCAGTACGCGGATTACGCGCTGTGGCAGCGGGAGTGGATGCAAGGTGAGGTCCTGAAGGCGCATGCGGACCACGGCGCCGCGATGCTGGCCGACGCACCTCACGTCCTGGAGCTGCCGGCCGATCACCCGCGGCCGCCGGTCATGAGCTTCCGCGGCGCGGCGCCGCGGTTCGAGGTTCCGGCCGAGCTGTCCCGCGCGCTGCGCTCGTTCAGCCAGCAGCACCGGATGTCGCTGTTCGCGACCATGTATGCCGGGTTCGCGGCACTGCTGTACCGGTATACCGGTCAGGAGGACATGCTCGTGGGCACGGGCGCGGCGAACCGCAGCCTGCCTGAGCTCCAGCAGATGCTTGGCATGATCGTCAATACCCTGGTGCTGCGGACCAGGGTTCGCGGCCAGATGTCGTTCGCGGACCTGCTCGACCAGGTGCAGCAGACCGTCGTCGACACGCTGGCCTGGCCAGATACGCCGGTAGACGCCGTCATCGACGCGATCGGCCCGGCCCGCGATGCCTCCCGGACCCCGCTGTTCCAGGTGATCTTTACCTTCCACGACTCCGTCGTGCCCGACCTGGACTTCGGCGGGCTCGCTGGCGCTGTCACCGAGCGCGAGAACGGCGCGGCCATGTGCGACCTCACCGTGATGGTGGTGCCGCGGGCCGCGCAGCGGCTCGGCCGCGAGCCCCGCCCCGAGGATGACGACCTGACCCTCGTCTGGGAGTACTCGACCGACCTGTTCGACGAGCCCACCATGAGCCGGATGGCCGCGCACTACCTGAACCTGCTCACCAGCGCCCTGGCCATGCCATCGACCCAGATCGCCGACTTGCGCCTGGTTGCCGACTCCGAGCTGGCCATGCTCGACTCCTGGAGCCGCGGCCCGGCGGCCACCGAGGGCTACCTGGCCGACGCGACGATTCCGGCGCTGTTCGCCGCCCAGGTCCTCGCGAACCCGGACGCGGCCGCGGTGGCCTACGGCAGCACCGCGGTCAGCTACGCCGAGCTGGACCGGCGCAGCAATGCGCTGGCCTGGCTGCTGCGCCGCCGCGGCGTGAGCACGGACACGCCGGTCGCGGTGGCGATTGAGCGCGGCCCCGACCTCATCACCGCGCTGCTGGCCGTGCTAAAAGCCGGCGGCGCCTACCTCCCGGTCGATCCCGGCAGTCCTCCGGCCCGCGTCGCCGCCATGATCGACGCCGTCGGCGCCCGGCTCGTGCTGGCCACCGGCACCACCGCCACCACGATGACGCAGCTCCCCAAGGTGGATGTGGTCCGCGCCGACGGGATCGGCTTGACCGAACCCGCGCTGGCCTCCGGCGGCTTGGCCGGACCGCCGGATACGGCGCATCCGCTGAGCCTTGCTTACATCAGCTTCACGTCGGGCTCGACCGGGGTCCCCAAAGGGGTCGCCGTACCACAACGTGGTGTCATCCGGCTGATCAGCAAGCCGGCGTTCGCGTCGCTCGGCCCCGGCGAGCGGGTGCTGCACCTGGCCCCGGTCGCGTTCGATGCCGCCACGCTGGAGATCTGGGGTGCGTTGTTGAATGGCGGTACGGTCGTGGTCGCGCCGCCGGGCCCGCTGGGCCTGTCGGACATCGCCGCGCTGCTGCGGAATGCCGGCGTGACGGTCGTATGGCTCACCGCCGGGCTGTTCGACCAGCTCGCCGAGGCTGATCTCGACGCGATCGCCGACGTACCCCTGGTTCTGGCCGGCGGCGACGCGCTCACCCCGGACACGGTCCGCGCCGTGCTAGCGGCGCGCCGAGGCCGGCCGCTGGTCAACGGCTACGGACCGACCGAGAACACCACCTTCACCACCTGCCACGTGATGACCGACCCGGGCCAGGTCGGACCCACGGTGCCGATCGGCCGCCCGATCCAGCACACCACCGTGCGCATCCTCGACGACCGTGGGCAGCCGGTGCCGGCCGGCGTGACCGGGGAACTGTATACCGGCGGCGACGGCCTGGCTCGCGGCTACGCCGGGAACGCCGCCGCCACCGCGCGCGCCTTCGTGCCCGATCCGACCGGGCACGGCACCCGCCTGTACCGCACCGGAGACCTGGCCCGCTGGCGCGGCGACGGCATCATCGAGTTCGTCGGCCGTGCTGACGACCAGGTCAAGATCCGCGGGTTCCGGGTCGAGCCCGGCGAGGTCGCCGCCGTCCTGCGCTCTCACCCCGCCGTGCGCGACGCCGTCGTCATCGTCACAAGCAGCGGCACGCAACGGCGCCTGGTCGGCTACGTCACCCCCGCCGACGGCCGGGACCCCAGCACGCTGCGGTCCGCACAACTACGGGACTTCCTCGCCCACCGGCTGCCCGACTACCTGATACCGGTCGGCTTCAAAGCCGTCGACCGGCTCCCCCTCAACGCCAGCGGCAAAGTCGACCGCACCGCCCTCCCGGCACCCGACCACGACACCTGCGGGCCCGCCACGCCGCCGCGCGGCGCCACGGAGGAGCGGCTCGCCGAGATCTGGTCGGCGCTGCTGCCCGGGGACGGCGCCCACGGTGAGATCGGCCGCGAACACGATTTCTTCGCGTTCGGCGGCGACTCTCTGCTGGCGGCGCGCCTGATGTTCCGCATCGGTGAGGTGTTCGGCGTCGAACTGGGACTGGCCGGGTTCTACCAGACCCGAACGCTGGCCGGCTGCGCCGCCGCCATCGACGCGGCCCGCAGCCAGACAGCACCGTCGACCATCGGCCGCAGGACCGGGAAGCGCATCGCAGTGTCGCACCGCGAGCGGCTGGGCAGAGACTAGGAAGGCTGATCGTGGCTGAGTACGACTTCCCCACCTCGCTTGGCCAGCGGTGGATGTGGCTGCTGGCCGAGATGAACTCCGGGGAGCCCACCTATAACATCCCGTGGGCGCTATGGCTGGATGGCGCGCTTGATGTCAGCGCACTGCAGCAGGCCTGGGACGCCGTGCTGGTCCGGCACGAGGCGCTGCGCACAACCTTCCGGAACGAGTCCGGCGTGCCGGTGCAGGTAGTCCACGACGAGCTGACTGCGGACCCGCTAGTGGTCTTCTCCGTAGAGCAGCTCGCGGCCGGCGAGCGGGAGCCGACCGCCCTGGCGATGATCCACGACCTGGCCCGCGCTCCCTTCGACCTGGCCACCGGGCCGCTCGTGCACACCGCCCTCATCCGGCTGTCACCGGAATCTCACGTGCTGGCCGTGGTGATACACCACATCGTCGCCGACGGCTGGTCGTTCCGCATCCTGTTCGAGGAGCTGTCGGCGGACTACGAGGCGATCAGCCGTGGCGGTAGCCCGGTTAGCGCCGAACCGCCAATCCAGTACGTCGACTTCGCGATCTGGCAAGTCGAGCACGCGGCGGAAGGCGGGTACACGGCGGCCGACCGCTTCTGGCGAGCCGAGCTGGCCGGTGCCCCTTCGGCCCTGCCGCTGCCCACGGACGCGCCGTATCCGGCGCGCGAGACTCATCCCGGTCAGGCCGTCAGCACCATCATCGACGCAGGCCTGGCCGACCAGCTCAGACAACTCGCCACCGAGCACGGGACCACGCGGTTCGCCGTTCTGCTTGCCGCTTATTCGGTTGTGCTCGCGCGGCTGACAGGCAGCGACGACCTGCTGATCGCGGTGCCTATGGCTGCGCGCGTCAAGCGGGAGACCGAGTCGGTCATCGGGCTGTTCATGAACACCGTCGCGATCCGCGTCCAGGTCGACAGGGATGGGACGCTCGGCGATCTGCTGCGATCGGTCCACGCCGCGACGGCGCGGGCAATGGAGTATCAGGATCTGCCGTTCGTCAGGGTCGTGGAACTAGTCAAGCCTGACCGCGACCCGGTACGGCTGCCGCTGGTCCAGGTAATGTTCGCGATGGAGGAGTCGTGGGCCGTCACGGATCGCGGGGGGCTACGCTGGCGGCCGGAGATAGTGGAAAACGGAACGGCCAAGTTTGAGATCGGGCTGACGATCACCGACGCACCGGCCGGGCCCCACGTGCGGATCAACTACAACGCCGCGCTGTTCGAATCAGCCACTCTCGAGCGGCTGGCCAGGAACCTGCTCGCGGTGCTCGCTCAGATGGCGGCTAGGCCGGCGGCCAGAACCAGTGACCTCTTCGTCCTGGCAGAACGCGAAGCCACCGCGCTCGCTCAGTGGAACGCGACGGCGAAACCGTCGCCTACGGGCGACGACGTAACGCTTCGCGACCTGTTGGAGCAGCAGGCGAGGCGAACACCCGACGCCATCGCCGTGGTAAGCGACCAGGGCAAGCTCAATTACGCACAGCTCGACAGCGCGGCCGACGCAATCGCCCAGCGGCTCATCGCGGCAGGAGCGGCCAGTGAATCAGTGGTGGCCGTCCTAGCCGAGCGTTCGGCCGAGCTGGTCACGGCCCTGGTGGGGGTGGTCAAGACGGGCGCGGCGTTCCTGCCGCTGGATCCTGAATACCCGCCAGAACGACTCGCGTACATGCTCGCGGACTCGGGGGCCCAGATCGTGCTGGCGCAGCGGCACATCGGTGACCTGCTGCCTGAGCCCGGTCCGCCGGTCTTGTATCTCGATGAGGACGCAACGGCCTGGCCAGTGCGTGCCGCCGACTACCGCAGACCAGCCCTGCACCTGGACAACGCCGCGTACCTGATCTACACATCGGGCTCGACGGGCCGCCCCAAAGGCGTGATCAACACCCACCGTGGCCTGCTCAACCGCCTGGACTGGATGCGGCCGGCGCTATCGTTCGATGCGACCGACGTGCTGCTACAGAAGGCCTCGGTCAGCTTCGATGTATCGGTATGGGAGTTCTTCCTGCCGCTGACCGCCGGTGCCAGCCTGGCGATGGCCCGGCCGGGCGGCCATCGTGATCCTGGTTACCTGCGCGAGGCGATCGCGTCGTTCGGAGTCACCGTCCTGTACTTCGTCCCGTCAATGCTGTACTCCTTCCTCGCCGACACCGAAGCGGCGGACGATGATCCCCTGGCAGCCTTTGCCACGCTGCGGCACATCGTGTGCGGCGGCGAGGAACTGCCGGTCACGCTGGCTCGGCGCTGCCTGGAGATGCTGCCAGGGGTAGGCCTCCAGATCACCTACGGGCCGGCCGAGGCATCGATCAGCGTCACCACCTGGCAGGCCACGCTCGCTGCGCTGGCCGGCCGGTCACGCGTTCCTATCGGCGGGCCAGGCAGCAACGTCAGGGTCCACATCCTGGACAACCAGCTGCGACCGGTGCCCATCGGCGCGGTCGGCGAGCTGTTCCTCGGCGGAGTCCAGGTCGGGCGCGGTTACCACCGGCTGCCAGCACTCACCGCGCAGCGGTTTGTGCCCGACCCCTTCGGTCCAGCCGGATCAAGGCTCTACGCGACCGGCGATCATGGCCGCTGGCGTTCCGATGGCACGATCGAGTTCATGGGCCGGGTCGACGGCCAGATAAAGCTGCGCGGCATGCGGATAGAGCTCGCAGAGATCGAGGTCGCGCTGCGCGAGCAGCCCGGCGTCAGCGACGCCGCAGTCGCGGTCAGGGAGATCAGCCCAGACGACAAGCGGCTTATCGGCTACATTGCCGGGGCCACGGCGCCCGATGCCGCCGCCCTGCGCACCGCCCTGGCGGCCAGGCTGCCCGATCACATGGTGCCGGCCGCATTTGTCGTGCTCGACGCGCTGCCGCGTACCGGGAGCGGGAAAATGGACCGCCGCGCACTACCCGAGCCGGATTGGGGCGCGGTCACCGGTCAGGCCCCGGTCGCGCCCCGGACGCCGACAGAAGCGCGCCTCACGGCGATCTTCGCCGAGGTACTCAGCCTGCCGGCGCCAGTCGGAGTGAACGACAGCTTCTTCGCGCTCGGCGGCCATTCGCTCACCGCGGCCCGGCTGCTGGCCCGCATCCGGGCCGTTTGCGGCGTCGAGCTGCCCCTGCGCACGCTGTTCGCCGATCCCACCGTCGCTGGCGTGGCCGCCGCGCTGGCGGCCGCTGACAGCCGGATGGCGGACGCCCTTGGAGATAGGAGGTAGGTGCGCTATGCGCTTCCCGGTGTCACGTTCCCAGCAGGGGATGTGGTTCCTCGATCAGCTCTCGCCCGGCGAACCGACTTTTCACATCCCGTATGCGGTGTCACTCGACGGCCCGCTCGACGCCGACGCGCTGCAGCGGGCGCTGGATGCCGCAGTCGCGCGCCATGCCGGGCTGCGGACGAGCATCGTGGCCGTCGACGGCGTGCCCGAGCAAGACGTCGCCGACACCGGCACCGTGGTGATCGAACGTATCGAGTTGCCGGAGACGCTGGACGGCGACGAGAGCATTCGGCAAGCTGAGTCGATCGCGGCCGACCGTGCCCGCCAGCCATTCGATCTGGCCGCCAGGCCGCTGATCCGGGCCACACTGATCCGCACCGGGCCCGACCGGCACCTGTTCGTGCTGGTGATACACCACATCATCACCGACGGCACGTCCATGCGAATCCTGATGGAGGAGTTGTCCGCCGGTTACCGGGCCGAGCTGACCGGGGTGCCTGCGTCGCTACCGCCGCTGTGGATGAGTTATGGCGATTACGCCGTCTGGCAGCACGACTGGATGAGTGGTGCGGAGCTCGACCGCCAGCTGAGCTACTGGCGCGAACAGCTCAAAGGCGCACCGCACGTCCTGGCCCTGCCAACTGACAAGCCCAGGCCCGCCCGCCTGTCCTCTTGCGCCGCGCGCGCCAGCGTGACCGTCGACGACACGACGATCGCGGGCCTGACCGAGGCGGCCCGGGCCGCCAACGCCACCATGTTCATGGCCTTCCTGGCTGGCTTCCTGGTCGTGCTGTCGCGCTACGCCCGCCAGCACGACCTTGTGGTCGGCACGCAGGCAGCTGGCCGCACCCACAGCGAGTTCGACCCGATGGTCGGACTGTTCGCGAACACGGTCTTGTTGCGAACGTCGCTTGCCGACAATCCGACCTTCGCCGTGCTGCTCGGCCGGATCAGGGACACCACGGCCGATGCGCTGTCGCACCAGCGGCTCCCGTTCGAAAGGCTCGTCGAGGACCTCGCGCCCGACCGCTCCCTCGCGCACGCGCCGCTCGCGCAGGTCCAGTTCGCCTATCACCAGTCCGCACCGCCTGGCCTGGACCTGCCCGGCGTCACCTCGAACTGCCGGATGCTTTTTACCGAGACGGCGAAACTAGACGTCGACATGTATGTGGACAGCCAGCCCGGTCAGGACACGACGCTCGTGCTGGACTACAACACGGATCTATTCCACCCACCCTGGGCTGACCGGTTCCTGCGCTGCATGGCGCACCTGCTCAAGCAGGCGGCACAGGCTCCTGGCACCCAGGTCGCCGACTTGCCCATGCTGCCGGCCGCCGAGATCGACGAGCTGATCGTCGGGCGCAATCGCCAGCTCTCCCCCGAGGGTTCCGGCGTGGATATCCGGGACCTGCTCCTGGCTTCGCCGTCCCGCGTCATCGACGACCGCGAAGACCTGCTTATGAGCGAGGTGTGCGATCGTGCCGCCCGGCTCGCCCGAACCCTCGCTAACCGTGGCGTCGGCCCGGAAACGCTGGTGGGCATCTGCGTCGGGCGCGGAGTCGGCATGCTAACGGCGATGCTCGCCATCTGGTGGGCGGGCGGTGCCTACGTGCCGCTTGATCCGGGCTTCCCCGAGGCGCGGCTGACGGCGATGGCGCAGAGCGCGAGCCTGCGATTGATCATCTCCGACTCCGCGAACTGCGATCTCGCCCGGTCGGTAGCCGAGCGCTCCGAGGTGATCCGCCTCGACGACACGGCGATGGCGGCCGGACCGCCGCTCGCTCCGGTGCCGGTACCAGGCAACGCGCTCGCCTACGTTATCTTTACCTCCGGCTCGACCGGGCAGCCCAAGGGCGTTGGGATCGAGCACCGGGCGGTCGCGAACCTGGTTGCGTCGTTCGGGCGGTCGCTCGGGCTTGGCCGCCACGACCGGCTTGTCGCCGTCACGACGCTGTCGTTCGACATCGCCATCCTCGAGCTGCTGCTGCCTCTGGTCTGCGGTGCGGATCTCGTGATCGCGGCCTTCCAGGAGGCCCGCGAGTCAGACCGGTTGCGGTCGCTGATCCGGCGACATGGCGTGACCGCGATGCAGGCAACGCCGCAGACCTGGCGCATGCTGGATCTGGCCGACGGTGTGCCGGTTAGCGTGCGGCTGCGCCTGTGCGGTGGCGAGGCCCTGTCCGGCGACCTGGCTAAGCGCCTGCTGGAGCCCGGTGCCACCCTGTGGAACGTCTACGGCCCGACCGAGACCACGGTGTGGTCGGCGGCCAGAGTCGTCGCCAGCGCGGCGGACGCGGCCGAGATCGGGCCGCCGATCGAGCACACCCGCATGTACGTACTTGACGAGCGCATGATGCCGGTGCCAGTCGGTGTGGTAGGCGAGGTGTGGCTGGCCGGCCGGGGTGTCGCGCGGGGCTATCATGACCGGCCGGGTCTTACCGCAGGGTCGTTCCGGCCTGATCCGTGGAGCGACGATCCAGGAGTGCGCGTGTACCGGACCGGTGACCTTGGCCGGTGGCGGGAAGGCACGGGCCTCGAGCTGATCGGGCGGAACGACCACCAGGTAAAGGTTCGCGGCTTCCGCATCGAGTGCGGCGAGATCGAGGCCGTGCTGCGCGCGCACCCTGGCGTGCGCCAGGCGGCCGTCATCACGGCCGACCGAGCCGGTGCGCCCGAGCTGGTCGCGTACATCGTGCCCCGCCGGAACAGCTCTCTGGCGATGCCGGGCGCGGACGTGCTCGAGGAGCTGCGGCCGCACCTGCGTGCCGCCCTGCCCGACTATATGGTCCCATCGCTTGTGGTCACGCTGCCCGCGCTGCCGCTGACGCCGAACGCCAAGGTCGACCGGGCTGCGCTGCCCGCTCCCCAGTGGGGTGGCGCGCCATCGGCGGTCGGAAGGGTCGGGCCCAGGAACCCGGTTGAGGCCACCCTCGTCGGGATCTGGAGCGACATCCTGGCCGCCCAGGAGCCGGTCGGAGTGCACGACAACGTCTTCGCCGCCGGCGGTCAGTCGCTGACCGCGACCAAATTCGTCGTCCGCGTGGCCGACGCCTACGGCGTGAACCTGCCGGTTCATCAAGTCTTCGCCAGCCCCACGATCGCAGAGCTGGCCGAGATCATCTCCGCCGATCCGGACTTCGGCCGCGCGACACGCTCGTCTCACCACGTCGATCTCGACGCGCTCAGTGACGAGGACCTGGACGAACTGCTGCGCGCGGCGCTTGCCCAGCGCTATCGGCGCCAGGCGATGACGGGAAGCATCGATTCCTGACCCAGCCAGCCAATGTTCCTCCGCAGCCCGTGGGAGTCGTCGTCTCGAACGTCGGCTTGACCAGGCCGGGCGGGCAGAACACCGTGTCACCGCCTCGGCCAGGCCCCTCGGCGCGGCGTCGCTGTCCCGCAGGATGCGGCCGCCTATCGCCGCAGTACCTGAACGAGCTGCTCTGAGCATTCTCGTTAAGTCAGCGGAGCTGCGGGAATGCCCTTAATTCGCTGATAATTCGCTCCGTGGAGGGCCGCGATCCGGGCGCGGCAGGGACACGGAAACCGGTGCGGGCAGGCACATCCAGTCTTGTCAAATGAGAATGATCTAGTAAGGTCATTGTTGAGCATTACGTCCGCTCTCGCGGCATTCGCATCGTGAGGGCGGTTATAGCATTTCGGTAGTTTTGCTGCCCAAGAATGGCCCATGAGCGCAAAACCGGTCTTCGTATGCTGGCCGACATGACGGCCAGAAGCGGGCAAAGGAGGTCCGGTGGCTGGCGGCGGGTGTTCTCAGCTGGCCGGGGGCGCGTATGCGCAGCTGGAACCGGAGTGGGTGGACGAGTTCCTGCTAGCGGGACCGGCGGACGAGGTGTGCCTGTACCTGGCCGGGCCGGTGACACGGGCCGAGCTGCGGCGGCTGGTGGCCGATCGGCATCGCGCCCTGGCCGGGGCCGGGCTGCGGCGCGGCGGCGCCGTGGCGCTGCACCTCGCGCCCTCGCTGGCCTTCATCACCAACCTGCTCGCCTCGTGGCAGATCGGCGCGCAGGCGTCCCTGCTCGACCACCGGCTGACCCCGTACGAGGTGGATCTGGCCCTGCAGCGGCTGCTGCCGCAGGTCGTGGTCACGGCCGGGAGCTCGGCCAGCGGCCCGCTGCGGGGCTTCGCCGAGATCACCGAGCAGGTGCGCGAGTATCCCGGGCAGCCCGCGGCCACACCTCACGCCGTGATCCAGCTCAGCTCGGGGTCGACCGGCCCGTCCAAGATCATCGCCCGGGACGCCGCGAACCTCGTCGAAGAGGTCAAGCGCTACACCATGATCGACGGCGTCCCCGCTGGCGGCGAGCGGATCGTGTCGCTCGCCTCCATGGTGCACGTGCTCGGGCTGGTCGGCGGGCTGCTCTACAGCCTGCACGCCGGGGTGAACCTGACCATCCCGCCCCGGATGACCGCGGACGGCATCTTGTCTACGGTCGCGGCCAGCTCCCAGCCGACCACGATCCTGGGTGTGCCGTTCCACATCGAGCTGCTGGCCTCGGTTCAGCAGCCGCCGGAGCTGCCCCAGCTCAGCGGCATGACCACTGGCGGTGAGCTGGTCCGCGCCGACGTCTATGACGCGTTCGTCAACCGCTACGGCGTCCGGCTGGGCAACATGTACGGGATGACCGAGGTCGGTGTCATCGCCACCGACCTGTTCGGGAAAAACCGGCCGGCCGTGCTGCCCGCGCCCGGCCTGGTGGTCGCCGAAGAGGGCGGGGAACTGCACATAGCCATGCCGGCCTCGCCGTACCTCGGGGTGCAGGACCCGGCCCGCTGGTCGGACGGCTGGCTGCACACCCGGGACGCGGGCAGCGTCGACCCGGCGACCGGACTGGTGCGGGTGCTGGGGCGGCGCGACTCCCAGGTCTCGGTGGGCGGGCTCAAGGTGGACCTGACCGAGGTCGAGCACACGCTCGCGGCGCTGCCCGAGGTGGCCGGGGCCGTGGTCGTGCATGACCAGGCGATCGAGGCGTACCTGATGCTGGCTGAGGGGGCAGAGCTGTCCGCCGTGGAACGCGAGATCACCACCCGGCTGGCCCCGTACAAGCGGCCGCGGCGGCTGCACATGGTCAGCCAGCTGCCGCGGACGGCCACCGGGAAGCTCGTCCGCGACCAGGCCGTACTGCGCAGCGCCGAACCGGACCACCTCATCCAGGAAGGAAGCGCCCGCCCATGATCGACGAGATCCGCCAGTTCGTGCTGGATTCGCTGACGGCCATGAACTACAGCATCGAGGACATCGACGACGATACCGCGCTCGGCCCGGCGGGGGCCGACCTGGAGTCGCTGGCGCTGGCCGAGCTCGCGGTGCGGGTGGAGGACCACTTCGGGGTGCAGTTCGGCGACGACGAGAGCGAAACGCTGGCCGGCATGACCGTCGGTGAGTTCTGCGCGACGGTTCAGCAGCGTATCGCGTCGGCCGCGGCGCACTGACGATGCCTGACGCACCCGACCGGTCCGACGTCCTGGCCATGCTCGCCACTTACGGCGATCGCCAGCCGGACCAGATACCGGAGGCGATCAACTCGCTGGAGCTGGCCTGGCTGCTGCACCAGATCGAGCAGCGCTACGGCGAGTTCGAAGCCGACGACGACACGATCGCCCGCATGTCGACGGTTACCGGCGCGGTCGACGTGCTGAGGGGGATGGGGGTCGGGCCGGCGCAATGACCGGAGGAACGCCGACGGCGCGCCGTGGGCCCGGCTCGGTGGTCGTCACCGGGGCGGGCGCGGCGTCCGCGTACGGCCGGGGCGTCGAGGCGCTGCTGTCCGGGGTACTGTCCGGCGAGCCCGCCTTCGCGCTGGTCGAGCGGTTCGGGACCGCGAACCGCCGGGTCCACGTCGCGGCGGCCATGCCAGGCTCACCCGATCTGCTCACCGAGCTAGCCCAGGCCGTCAGCGAGGCTTGCGACGACGCGGCCCTGCCCGCGGCCGTGCGGGCCCGCAGCCCGCTGTTCCTGGCCGTCCACGGCGACCCGGCGCTGGCCCGGGCGGCCGACGCGGACCAGCCCGGGCTCGGGCCCGATGCCTTCACCGTCGCGGTAGCCGGCCGCGGCGGGCTGGCCGAGCAGGGCTTGCGCTGCTATATGTCGGCCTGCGTGTCCGCCAGCACCGCGATCGCCGACGCGGCCGCGAGCATCGCCCGCGGCCAGGTCGACCGCGTGGTCGTGGCCGGCGGGTACCTGGTCGAGCCCGACCAGTTCGCGCTGTTCGACGCCGGCCGCGCGCTGGCCGACGACGGCCGGGTCCGCCCGTTCAGCGCCGGGCGGCGCGGGCTGCTGCTCGGCGACGGCGTCGGCGCGGTCGTGGTCGAGTCGCAGGAGTCCGCACGGGCCCGGCAGGCGCCGCTGCTGGCGAGGCTGGCCGGCTGGGGCCGGGCCGGTGATGCCTTCCACCCGGTCCAGCCGCATCCCGAAGGGCACGGCCTAGCACGGGCGGTCACGGCCGCGCTGCAGCGGGCCGGCCTGGCCGGGGCCGATCTCGGCTACATCAATGCGCACGGTTCGGGCAGCCCGCACAGCGACCGGGCCGAGGCGAGCGCGCTGTGGCTGGCGCTCGGCGAGGCGGCCGGGACCGTGCCGGTCAGCTCGACCAAGTCACTGCACGGTCAGGCCCTGGAGGCCTCGGGTGCGCTCGAGCTGATCGTCACCATGCTGGCGGCCCGCAAGGGCATGCTCCCGGTCAACGCCGGGTTCCTCGACGTTGACGAGGAGTGCCGCCTGGCCCTCGTGCTCGGTGACGCGCTGGCGACAATGCCGGAGTACGCGATGAGCCTGAACGCCGCGTTCGGCGGCGCGAACACCGCGCTCGTTGTCGGCCTGCCATGACCGCGCCGGCTCCCCAGGCCTTCCCCGGTGCGGCCGGGGTTCTCGGCACCGCTGGGCTGCAAGCGGCCGCGGTCGCAGCGGGCCTGGCCGTGTCGGCCTCAGCCAGCTGGCCCGAGACCGACTCCGACGCCGAGGTGTCGCCGCTGCCGGGGTTCATCGACTCGCTCTTCAGCCCGCTGATCGCCGAGGTCGCCGGACGGGCGCTCAGCCGCCGGGACCGGGGCTGCCCCAGGGACCAGGCCGCCCCGGACGGGACGGTCATCGCCATCGTGCTGGTGACGGCGCGCGGCGACGTCGCCAGCGCGGCCCAGGTCGCCGCTCGGGTCGACGCGGGCCGGCGGGTCCCGCCGCTGCACTTCTTCCAGTCCGTGCCGAACGCCGTGGCCGGGTACCTGGCCGCGCGCTGGCAACTGACCGGGCCGGTCGTGTGCGTCAGCGGGATCAGGGCGGCGATGGACGCGGCCGCGCTGCTGATCGAGGACGCGGACGCGGACGAGGCCCTGATCGTCAGCGTGGATCTGGGGCTGACCGGCGGCGCCGGGGACCGCGCCGCCGCTGTTATCGTGACCGGTCCGACCGGCCGGCCGGAGGCAGAAAGGCATGGACCCGAGGGAGCGGCATGAACATCGGTGATATCGACCATATCGAGCTCTACGTGGGCGATGCGGTCGCAGCGGCGGCGGCCCTGTGCAGCGCTTACGGCTTCCGTGTCTACGGGCACGGCGGGCCCGGCACCGGCCTGCCGGAACAGCGCAGCGTGCTGGTCGGCCAGGGCGGCATCCGGGCACTGCTGACCTCGGGGCTGCACCAGGAGCATCCCGCTAGCCAGTTCGTGGCCCGGCACGGCGACGGGGTAGCGGTGATCGCGTTCGCCACCGACAGCGCCGCCATCGCCTACACCGACGCGGTCGCGGGCGGCGGGACCGGCATCCACCAGCCGCGCTCCTGGGATAACGACGAGACCAGCGTGGTCACCGCCGAGGTCGCGGGCTTCGGCGACGTGGTCTACCGGGTCGTCGAGCGGCACGGCTCGGACGCCCATTTCCAGCCGGGCGCGATCGAGATGGAGCCGGGAGCGCAGGCCGGGGCTGACCGCGACCTGCTGCGCCTGGTCGACCACGCGGCCATGTGCGTGCCGCCTGGCGAGCTCGACGCCACGGTGGCCTTCCACGAGCAGGTCTTCGGCTTCTCGGTTACGTTCCAGGAGTACATCGAGATCGGCGAGCAGGCCATGATGTCCAAGGTCGTGCAGAGCCCGTCCGGCGGCGTGACCTTCACCATCCTCGAGCCGGACCTCACCCGCCGGCCGGGCCAGATCGACGACTTCCTGGCCTGGCACGACGGCGCCGGAGTGCAGCACATCGCGTTCCTGACCAAGGACATCGTGCATGCGGTCCGGGTTTTCGCCAGCCGGGGCGTGGAGTTCGCGGTCTCGCCGTCGAGCTACTACGACATGCTGACCGCCCGGCTGGGCGCGACCGACATCGACATCGAGGCGCTGCGACCCCTCGGCATCCTGGCCGACCGCGACCACTGGGGCCAGATGTTCCAGATCTTCGCCAAGTCGACGCACATCAGGCGAACGTACTTCGTCGAGCTGATCGACCGGCACGGCGCCCGCACGTTCGGCACCAACAACATCCCGGCGCTGTACGCGGCCAAGGAGCACGAGCTGGCCGAGATCCGCGACGCGGCAACCCCGGTCCGTACCTGACCGCCCACCCGCCCGTCAGGCCCGGCCCGATCCCGGCCGGCCTGATCCCCGGCCGACCCGGCCGGGACTGCCGAGGAAGGAAATGACCATTGACCCTCTCTGTCTCCCCGCCGTTCATGCTGATGGAATCCGAACGCGCGCTGCTGCCGTCGGATGCCGACGTCGCGTTCTACGCCGAGCACGGCTGGTACCTGAGCAAGAAACTGTTCACCGACGAGGAGGTGGACGAGCTGGTCGCGGCGAGCGAGCGGTACTACGCCGGCGAGCGCGACCGGACGCTGCCGGTGCGTCCGCCAAAGCTGGCTTACTGGGACCCGGGCAAAGGCGACGTGCAGCGCCATAACGACTACGTCCACTACGAGCACGACGGCCTGGCCAGCCTGCTGCGCAAGCCGCTGATCGGCGCCGTCGCCGCCACGCTGGCCCGTACCAGCGAGATTCGCGTATTCCAGTCGACGCTGATCTACAAGCCGCCGATCGTCACCGAGCCGACCAACGTGGTGCCGTGGCACTTCGACAAGCACTACTGGTCGACGTCGACCTCGGAGGCCATGCTGACCGCCTTCATCCCGTTCCACGACTGCACCGAGGAGATGGGAACGATCACGATGATCGACGGCAGCCACCGGTGGCAGGAGACCGGCCGCGAGGACTCGATGACCAGACATTTCGCCGAGCGCGACCGTGATGACCTGGAGCGTGCGCTGTCCGAGAACGCCGCCTACAACCACGCCGAGGTGGTCAAGGTCCCCATGATCATCCCCAAGGGCCACATGAGCTTCCACCACTGCCGGATCTACCACGGCAGCCAGGCCAACCGCAGCCCGCGGCCGCGCCGGGCCGTCTCGCTCCACCTGCAGGACGGCGCCAATGCCTACCGCCGGTACGAGCTGAGCACCGGCGAGGTCCTCGCCTACAACCACGACGTCCTCGTCCGCCGCACCCCCGACGGACGGCCCGACTACAGCGATCCCCGCTTCTGTCCCGTGCTGTGGCGCGACCCGGCATCGGCCGACCGGCACCCGCAGGAGGCATGAAATGTCCCGTTACGACTGGGGTCAGCGCCATCCCGGCATCGACCGCCTCGAAGAGCAGATCACACCGGCCAGGAACGTGGTCGTCACGCACCCCTTGTACGCCGCGCTGGACAGCCGCCCCGCGATCCTGACGTTCATGGAATACCACGTGTTCGCCGTCTGGGACTTCATGTCGCTGCTGAAGTCGCTGCAGCGCAACCTCACCTGCGTGGAGCTGCCGTGGGTGCCCACCGGCCCGACCGGCAGTCGCCGCCTGATCAACGACATCGTGCTCGTCGAGGAGAGCGACGAGCTCCGCGGCGGCTTCATCAGCCACTTCGAGCTTTACCTGGCCGGTATGACCGAGGCCGGTGCGGACACGTCGGTCATCGGCGCCTTCATCGACAAGCTCCGCGCCGGGCGGCCGGTGCTCGATGCGGTCGAGGAGACCGGCGTGCCGGCCCCGGCGGCCGACTTCGTCCGGCTCACCTGGGGCCTGATCGAGAGGGCGCCGGTGCATGTGCAGGCCGCGGCGTTCGCCTTCGGCCGCGAGGACCTGATCCCCGAGATGTTCAGCCAGGTCGTCGGGGTCAACCAGCGTATCGGCTCGCTCGACACGTTCGTCGACTACCTGGCCAGGCACATCGAGGTCGACGGCGAGGAGCACACCCCGATGGCTATGCAGATGCTCGCCGACCTGTGCGGCGACGACGAGGCCAAGTGGGCGGAGTGCGCGACGGCCGTGAACCGGGCACTGGGCGCCCGGGCCCGGCTGTGGGACGGCATCCTGGCCGCCATCGGCGAACGGGTGGTGGCCTGACGGCCGGGACGGTCATGGCTGACTCCGCCGCGTTGTACCGGACCGTGCGGCTGATCCGCCGGTTCGAGCAGCAGGCCATCGAGATGGTCCGCAGCGGCCTGATCGCCGGGGGTATCCACCCCTACATCGGCGAGGAGGCGATCGCGGCGGGCGTCTGCGCGGCGCTGCGCCCGGACGACTTCATCACCAGCACGCACCGCGGCCACGGGCACGTGCTGGCCAAGGGATCCGATCCGGCCCGCATGCTGGCTGAGCTGGCAGGCCGGGCGACCGGCCTGAACGGCGGGCGCGGTGGCTCGATGCACGCCGCAGACGTCAGCGCGGGCATCTACGGCGCCAACGCCATCGTCGGGGCGTCGGCGGCTATCGCGGCCGGGGCGGCCTGGTCGCACCGCCGCAGCGGGCGCGACACCGTCGTGGCCACGTTCTTCGGCGACGGCGCGGTCAATCAGGGCGTGCTGCTCGAGACCCTGAACCTGGCCGCGCTGCGCCGCCTGCCGGTCATCTTCGTTTGCGAGAACAACGGGTTCGCGACGTCCATGCGGGTGCAGGACACCACGGCGGGCACGATCACCGGCCGGGCCGAGGCGTTCGGCATCCCGGCCCGGACCGTGGACGGGATGGATCCCGAGGTCGTGCTGGCCGCGGCCGCGAGTGCAGTGGCCCGGGCCCGGGCCGGGGACGGCCCGGCGTTCCTGGAGTGCCTGACCTACCGGTTCGACGCCCATCACACCTGGGAGTACGCGGTCCGGCCGCGCTACCGCACCGAGGAGGAAGTGGCCGCGGGCCGCGTCCGCGACCCGGTCGAGATCCAGGCCGCGCGGGTCCCCCCGGCGCTGCGCGCGCGGATCGACGACGAGATCGAGGAACTGCTCGAGGAGGCGCGGCGATTCGTGGACGCGAGCGCCGAACCCGACCCGGCCGGGGCGCTCGACTACCTGTACGCGGACGGGCTGCGTGCCCGGGCGGGGAGCATCTGATGCCGCTGCTGTCGTACCTGCGGGCGCTCAACCGGGCGCTGGCCGCCGAGATGGAACGCGATCCGGCGGTCTGCGTGTTCGGCGAGGACATCGGCATCGCGGTCAGCAACGTCACCACCGGGCTGCTCAAACGGTTCGGGCCGGACCGGGTTATCGACATGCCGATCTCGGAGCAGGCGTTCACCAGCTTCGCCACCGGGGCGGCGATGTCCGGCGCCCGGCCGGTCGTGGAGTTCCAGATACCGGCCCTGCTGTTCCTGGTGTTCGAGCAGATCGCCAACCAGGCGCACAAGTTCTCGCTGATGACGGGCGGGCAGGTCAAGATCCCGGTGACGTACCTGCTGCCGAACTCGGGCTCCCGGGTGGGCTGGGCCGGGCAGCATTCGGATCACCCGTACAGCCTGTTCGCCCACGTCGGCGTCAAGACCGTCGTGCCTGCCACCCCGGCCGACGCCTATGGCCTGCTGGTCAGCGCGATCCGTGACGACGACCCGGTGATCGTGTTCGGCCCGGCGGGCGCCGCGGCGCGGCGCGAGGACGTCGACTTCGGCACGCTGGCCCCGGTGCCGCTCGGCGTTGCCCGGGTGCACCGGCCGGGTACCGACGTGACCGTGGTCGCGGTGGGGCATCTGGTGCACGATGCGCTCGCGGTCGCCGATGAGCTCGCGGGCGCGATCTCGGTCGAGGTGTTCGACCCGCGCACGCTGTACCCGTTCGACTGGACTGCGCTGGCGGAATCGCTGGAGCGCACCGGCCGGCTCGTCGTGATCGACGACTCCAACCGGAGCTGCGGGATCGGCGGTGAGATCCTGGCCACCGCGGCCGAGGAGATGCACCTGATCGCCCCGCCGAAACGGGTCACCCGGCCAGACGGCGCGGTGCTGCCGTTCGCCAGGGAACTCGACCTCGCGCTGCAGCCGACCCGCGGCCAGCTTCGCGCCGCGATCGAGGCGGTGGCCAAGGGCCGGTGACCCGCGCTCAGTATGCGAAGACCCCGAAGACGTTTCCGGCCGGGTCGTGGAACGCGCCGGTCCGCATGGACTCGTCGGGGGAGCCGTAGAGCGCGGCGCGTGCCGCGCTCTTCAGCGTGGGTACCGACTGGTCGGTGATGCGGGATCCACCGAGCTTTTCGGCTCGGCTGAGCGTCTGGTCCGCGTCGGCCACCCGTGCGTAGATGATCGCCCAGCGGGCCTCGACGCCGCCGCCGAGGCCGCCCTGGATCCCCCGCCCGGCGCCGGTGTCCACCGCCGCATAGGCCGGGAAAGACCGGTCGGCCGCCCAGCCGAACAGGTCCGCGTAAAACTGCTGGGTGCGCGCCGCGTCCGACCCCATCACCTCGAACCAGGTGGCCGGCGCGCCCTGGCCATCCGACGGGCCAGGCTCGTCCGCGCGGGACGCCTCCGCAGCTGCCTGGATCAGGCCGACCAGCAGGCCATCTGGGTCAGTGAACATGGCCTTGGCTACCGCCCCGCCGGCGTCGGTGACCGGTCTGGCGGTCCGGCCGCCGAGCGCGTTCGCCCGGTCGAGCGTCGCCTGCAGGTCGTCCGTCTCGACGTAGAACGCCGACCACGGCGCACCGGCCCGGCTCCGGCTGATACCGCCGTTGATCCCGTAGCCGCCGCGCGTGTCGATCGCCGTGTAGCCGCCGCCGGGCTGACCGTGCAGTCCCCAGCCGAACAGTTCCCGGTAAAACGCCACAAGCTCTCCGTCGTCGGCGGTGCCGATCTCGAATTGCACTACTGCGTTTCCCATACCTGGCTCCTTCGTCGGGAAGTCCTGTTAGCGGTGTGGCTCCTGGCAGGGGGCGGCATATGCTGGCCGGCCGTCGGCGGCCGCCAGCGTGAACGCCGCGGCGCCGGCCAGCGCCACCGCGGCCCGGAAGCCCGGCGGCGCGGGCACGTCCGCGACCCGGTACGGGCCGGGCGGCTCGGCCAGGCGGACGACGACGCGGTCGCGCACCGCCGTCGGAAGGTTGGCCCACAGACGGCTGCCGGCCGCCTTGACCACCGCCTCCTTCCGCGCCCACAGCAGCGCGAATCGGTCGGCTCGCGTGCTTCCGCTCCCCGCCGCGACGTACCGGGCCTCGCCTGGCGGGAAAAACCGGGCGGACAGCCGGTCCAGGTCCAGGCCGGGCGTCAGTTCCTGGACGTCGACACCGACCGCACGGCCGGTGCTGACCGCCACCGCGACCATGCCGCCCGAGTGCGACAGGCTGGTATGCAGCCCGTCCCAGGGGGACGTGAGCGCGGGCTTGCCGTGCGGCCCCGCGGTCCAGCGCAGGACGGACGGCGGCACCCCCAGCTCGCGGCCGGCCAGGATCCGCAGCGCGCCGTGCGCGACCGCGAACCGCCGCCGGTCGCCCGGGTCCTGGTAGGCGGCGGCACGGGCCCGCTCGCCGTCATCGAGCACGGCCCAGCAGCGAGCCACGGCCGACGGCGGCACATCGACGTGCATAAGCCAGACGCGGACCAGACCGGTCACTACCGGACGTCCGCGATCAGGGCGGCCAGGCGGCGGACGCCCTCGGCGATCTGATCGGGTACCAGCGCGCTGCAGGACAGCCGTATCGCGTGCCTGCCGCCGCCGTTCAGGTAGAAGAAGCTCATCGGCGTCCACAGCACGCGGTAGTCCTGGGCCGACAGCTCGAGCAGCTTCTCGTCTGCGAGCACAGGCACGTCGAGGACGGCGAAGAAACCGCCGCCCGGGGAGTTCCAGGTGATGGTCGGGTCGCCGCCGAAATGGCGTTCCAGCTCTGCCAGCAGCGTGCCCAGGTTGCGCCGGTAGAAGGCGATCTTCTGCTGGTTGGCGGCGCGCAGGCTGCACCCGCACGTGGCGAGCACGCCGCCGATGACGGCCTGCGCGATCGGCGAGGTGTTGACGGTGACCATGCTCTTGACCGTGGAGAGCTCGTCGGCGAGCAGGCTGCGCTGGCCGCCCGCGCTGACCACGGCCTGGTCCGCGACCAGGAAGCCCACCCGGGCGCCGGGGAAGACCGACTTTGCGAACGAGCCGAGATAGATGACCCGCTGGTCGGTGTCCAGCGCCTTCAGCGCCGGGTGGTGCCGGTCGTCCAGCCCGAACAGCCCGTACGGGTCGTCCTCCAGGATCAGCAGGTCCTGCTCGGCCGCCGCGTCGATCAGCCCGCGCCGCACGTCGTCGGCGAGCGATACCCCGCTTGGGTTGGCGAAGTTCGACACCACGTACAAGGCCCGCGGCTGCAGGCCCCGGGCCCGGACCTCCCCGGCCACGCGGGCCACCGTTTCCGGGCGCAGCCCCTGCGGGGTCTCGGGCACCGGGACCACCGGGATGCCGAGCACCCGCGCGGCGCCGGTGAGGCCGACGTAGCAGGGCTCGGCGGCCAGGACCACGTCCTGCGTGCCCGCGCACAGCCCGCGCAGGGCGATGATCATCGCTTCCTGGCAGCCTGAGGTCACCATGACCGCATCGGCGGGCACGCGAATGCCCTCGTCGATCTCGAGCATGCGGGCAATCATGGCGCCAAGCTGCCCGTTCGTCCGGCCGTACTGGAGCAGGGCCTGCCGGACGCGCGCCTCGTCCAGACCCTGTGCGCGCAGGTGATCGACGTAGGCGTCCAGGTAACGCCGGACATCCTCGACGGCGTAGAAGTCATCGAACGGCCGGCCGGCCGCGAGCGAGATCGCGTCCGGGAAGCGGCTGGCCACCTCGTTGAGGAAGTTCATGGAGGCGGCCACGGGGTCGATGACCGACGTGTGCAGCGACTCACGCTTCAGCTCGACCATCAGCCCGCGCACCATGCCTTCGTGACGTGGCCGCAGCGCGACCTCAAGCACGACATTTCGCTACCAGATAGCCTATCTTCTGCGAGATGGTCGGCCCAGCGCCCGTGTCAGTTCGGGTGGCGCACCCGGCCCACAGGCACGAGGAAAGAGGTGTGCGAGCCGTGCCGCTGGACCCGCAGCTGCAGGCCCTGCGCGATCAGCGAGAGCGGGACCGCGTGCCGCCGCTGTACGAGATGTCGCTGGCCGAGGCCAGGGCGGCGGACCTGGCCTCGATCCGGGCCGGCGGGGGCAATCCCGAGCCCGTTCGGCAGGTCACCGACCTGACCATTCCCGGGCCCGCCGGTGAGCTGCCGCTGCGGCTCTACCGGCCGGCGGGCGAGGGGCCGCTGCCGGTGCTGCTCTACTTCTTCGGCGGCGGCTGGGTGCTCGGCAGCATCGACACCTCCGACGGCGTATGCCGCCGCCTGGCCAACGCTTGCGGTGCGCTGGTCGCCGTGGTGGGCTACCGGCTGGCCCCCGAGCACCCGTTCCCGGCCGCGTCCGACGACTGCTATGCGGCGCTGTGCTGGATCGCCGGGCACGCGGACGAGATCGGCGCCGACCCCACCCGGCTGGCGGTCGGTGGCGACAGCGCCGGCGGGAACCTGGCCGCCGGCGTGGCGCTGCGGGCCCGGGACGGCGGCCCGCGCCTGGCCGGGCAGCTTCTCGTCTATCCCAACACCGACCAGCTGGCCGACGATGAGTCGACGCGGGCCGCGGACGACCCCTTCCTGTTCAACCGGCACTCGGTCGCCTGGTACCGCCGGCATTACCTGGCCGATCCGGGCGACGCGGCCAGCCCCCTGGCCTCACCGCTGCGCGCCGAGAGCCTGGCCGGGCTGCCACCCGCCCTCGTCATCACGGCCGAGTACGACCCGCTGCGCGACCAGGGTGAGGCGTATGCTAGGCGGCTGGCCGCCGAAGGCGTACCGGTGGACCTCAGCCGGTACTCGTGCATGGCGCACGGGTTCTTCACCATGGCCGGCACCGTGGACGCCAGCCGGGAGGCGATCGCCCAAGCCGCGTCGCAGGTCCGGGCCTGGCTCGCCCCGGCCGGGACGTGACGCCCGCGCACGGCCGCGGGTTCCAGTCACCGCTGGCCGCAGCCGGATTCGGGAATGTTGCCTTCGGGGCCGCCTTCGACCCGGCCACGCCGGCCAAACGCCCCCGCAGGCACGGCCGGCTAACGCCCCGGCCCGGCGCCGAAGGCGGTCAGGCACAGATAACGCAGGTGCGGATCGTAGTCGGCCACCACCAGGAGGTCCGGGCGGCCGGCCGGGTCTGCGTCGCCGACGAGCTCGTCGATGAGCCCCCACCAGACATCGGTGGACGGCTGGCCGGGCGGCATCACGCGTACCTGCCCGGCCGCGGGCGCGGTCCAGACCGCGGCGACGGCGGCGCTGAGCACCAGCCTCACGGTGTGGTGGCCCGCCGCCAGCCCGGCGAGGTCGGCGGCGGCGAGGGCGGCGACGTCGCCGGGCGGGACGCCCGGGTGCTGGCGCACCCCGGCGACCCGGGCCGGCCCGACCGCGCTGTCTCCGCCGTGCCTGCTGCTGTCGCTGCTGCAGTGGCCGCTGGCGAAGAGCATCGCGACGGCCCGGTGCTGCGACGGCAGCGCCACCGGGACGTCATACGGCAGAGCCGCCTGCTCGGCCACCACCAGCAGCGCCCGCCGGAGCCCGGCCGACGCCGCATACTCGCGGGCAATCCGCAAGCCGCTGAAGGCCGCGGCCGAGCCCTGGTCGCAGACGGCGAACGCCATCGGCTCACCCGGCGTGAGGTGACTGAGATACGCGGCCGTCTGGCGGCCGGGCCGCAGGTCGTGGACGGAGAACGCGAGCACGAGCAGGTCGGCGGGCTCTGCGGACGGCACGACGGACCCGATCAGGGCCCCGGCCATCTCACCGTAGGACTGGCCCAGGTCGGGTGACGGCGGCTCGCCGAACAGGACGGCCGGCACGTCGCGCCCGTAGGGCCGGCCCAGGTCCGCCAGGTACTCGCCGACCCGGGCCCGGTTCTCCGCTTCGGCGAGGAATCCGGCGGGCCCGGTGAAGGCGCGCCGCCCGGCCCGTACCAGGTGCAGGTCGTGGCGGAGCGGCGCCCCGGTCGGCGGGCGCGCCACGAACACGGCGGCTAACTCGGCCGCGAATTACCGGCCACGAACACGGCCAGATCCCCGACCGTTTTCATCTGGTCCTGATCCATCCGCTCGACATCGATGAGGATCTCCAGCCGGTCCTCGCACTCGAGCAGCAGCTCGAGCGCGAGCGTGGAGCTGAGCCCCAGTTCCTCCATCAGCCGCATGTCCTCGGTGACCGGCTCGGGACGGTCGAGCAGCCGGGCCAGCGTGGTGGTCAACGTGTCCGCCACACTCCGCCGGAACTCAGCATCCACGCCGGTCTCTGGTGTTGCCATCTCTGGTCTCCTCGGCTCGCTTGGTCAGTGCTCGAATACCATCGCCGCGAACGTCGCCCCGCCGCCGGCGCCGACTGCGGCGGCGAGGTAACGGTCGCCCGGCTGGAGCAGGCCGCGCTCGCACGCGGTCTGGTAGTTGACGAACAGGTCCGCGCAGAAAACGTGGCCGGTGTCGGGGATGTTGTCCAGCAGCACCCGTTCGTGCGGGAACTTGAGCAGCGTGCACATCCGCTGCCAGGTCACCATGTTGACATTGTGCGGCAATATGATCCGGATGTCGTCCAGCGTAAGGTCGGCCTCGGCCAGTGCCCGGAGCATCACCTCGGCTAGCAAGGGGCGGTACTCGCGCTGCAACCGGGCGTCGTTCTCGCCGGTGGCGCTGTCGAAGTCGCCCCGCACGCTGGACGCGTAAGCCAGCAGCCGGTCGCGGACGCCGAACGCGCTGACCAGGCAGGCCGAGGCGCCCTCGCCGAAGAACGTGGTGTCCGCGAAAACCTGGGCGTCGTGAGTGAAGGCCTTCTCTCCCGCCAGGACAAGCGCGAGCGGGCCGGCCTGATCATCCGGGCCGTCCGCCGCGTCAGGGTCGGCGGCGAGCAGCCGCCCGGCCATGTCGATGGCCAGCAGACCGCTGGCGCAGGACTGCTGGGTGACGGTGAGCGCGAGCGCATGCCCGAGGCCGAGGGCACTGCAGACCTCGTGCAGCGGGTTGACCGGGTAGGGCGCGACCACCGGCATGGCCCGTGCGTAAAGCACGTAGCGGACGCGGTGCTCCTGGCCACGAAGCGCGTCCAGCCCGGCGGCGGCCTTCAGCAGCAGGCCGGAGAGCGACGTATCCGGGTCGCGGCCGACTGCCCGCAGCCCGTGGAAGCGGCGGAAGAGCCTGACCTGCATGCCGGTCAGGCCCAGCGGGCCAGCCAGGCTTTCGATCGGCGTCCGGACTGGCGGCAGGTACACCGATACCGCCTCCAGCGCGGTCACGGTGCCGCCCTTGATAGAGGCATTACCTCAGGAGGCATCGCGACAGTCCACATGTGTGATGATAACGGCGTGTCGCGCTTTCTCTTCGTGCCCGTACCTGTTGTGGCCCGCCTGTGGCCCGCGGTGGCCATCGGTGATGCGCTAGCCGCCAGCGGGCACGAGGTGGCCTGGTGCGGGCCCGAGAGCAACCTGGGTCCGCTGCTGCCACCCGGCGCGACCATCTATCCGACCGGCAAGCGCTCTTACCGCGAGTTCCGCCAGTCAGGCACGGCCGCGGTGCGGGAGCTGTGGGACGAGTACGTGGTGCCGCTCAACCGCTTCATCCAGGGCCCGGTCGACCGCGCCGTAGCGGAGTACCAGCCCGACGTGGTCGTCGCCGACCAGTACGCGCTGGCCGGCGCGCTGGCCGCGTACAAACAGGGCGTACGGTGGGCAAGCCTGTGCGCCGGCATACTCGAACTCACCCCGCCTGCCGGAGAGCCCGGCCTGCAGGAGTTTGTCCGCTCAAGACTCCAGCAGGCCTGGGAGCGTGCTGGCCTGTCCCCCGACGATCGTGTCGACCTGCGCTTCTCGCCTTACCTGGTGATCGCGACGACCAGCGCGGCGCTGACCGGCACGGTGCCGATGCCAGACAACTGCGTGCTGGTCGGGGCCGCGCTCGGCCCGCGGCGCACGGACCCCGACTTCGACTGGGACTGGCTGGATCCCGGTCGGCGGCACGTCCTCGTCACCGCCGGGACCTTGTCCGCGCACCTGGTGCACGGCTTCGTCCCGCGGATTATGGCGGCCCTGGAGCCGATGGCAGGCCGGGTACAGGCCGTACTCAATGCGAGCCAGGAGCTGATGCCCGATCCGCCATCGCACGTCCTGGTCACCCCGCGGATCCCGATGCTCGAACTCATGCCGCGCCTGGACGCGGTGGTGTGCACGGGCGGGCAGAGCACGGTGAACGAGGCGCTCGTGTGCGGCGTTCCGCTGGTAGTCGCGCCGATTCGGCTGGGCGAGCTGTCCGTGGCGGAGCAGGTTACGCTGGCCGGAGCGGGTATCGCGGTCTCGTTCGCCGAGGCGACACCGGCGCAGCTCGCCGCGGCTGTGACGGCGCTGCTCGACGAGCCGGGCTACCGCGCACAGGCGCGCCGGATCGGCGCGGAATTCTCCGCCGCCGGGGGCACCGGCACCGCCGCCGCGCGACTCGTCGCGCTGGCCGCGGCCGACCGGGCTGACCCGAATGATCAACGGGTCTAGGCGGTCCGGCCAGCCTGGGCTAAAGTCTACTATTGCTTGCTATGTAGCTGGTATCGGACTGTTCGTAACCATTCACCCCGGAAGGCGCGGATGAGCCAGGACGTGACTCGTCTGTTGTGTGGCACGCCCGGACTTCCGCCCCATACCGTCGCGCTGACCTTCGATGACGGCCCCGGGCCCAGGACGGCAGAGCTGGCGCGGCTGCTGCGCGAGCAGGGCGTGCCCGGGACCTTCTTCGTGCTGGGCGAGAGCATAGAACGGCATCGCCACGCGCTGGCGGTGATCCGGGACTGCGGGCATGTGATCGGGCTGCACGGCGATCGGCACCGCCCGTTCTCCTCGGCCGAGCACGCCGCCAAGGAGCTGACCCGGTGTGCCGGACGGATCAGCGAGTATCTCAGCGGTACCCCGTGGTTCCGCCCGCCATACGGCATGGGCGACTGGCCGGTGCCCGGCTTCGCCGGCCCGGTCGGCTGGCACGCGCAGGGACAGGACTGGAACATCATCTACCGGCACGGGCAGACCGTGCACGCCTGCGTCGATGCCATCATGCAGCGGCTCATCGAAAGGGATGGCGGTATCGTGCTGCTGCACGACTTCGCCTCGGCCACCGAGTTTGTCCCGGCCGGCCTGACCGAGGAAGATCTGGATCTGCGGATCGTCGAGATCACCGCGTTGCTGATCCGGCGAGTACGCGAGGCGGGATTGTCGTTCACGGCCCTGCCGGAGCCTGTGCCCGTTCCCGCGTCCGGGCCGCCGGTCCAGGTCCGGGACGAGACCGGCGCGGACGCGACGAGCCGAGGGCCGTCAGCGGCGATGCCGATGGCCGAAGACCTGCAATCCGTGCGGTTCAACCGCACGACGGCCAAAGCAGCGGGCGGAATCCTCGATCTGCTCATGCCGATCCGGACCGGCGACGGCCCCCCGCTGTTCTGCGCGCATCCCGTGGTCGGCCTGAGCTGGTGCTACCTGGCCCTGCTCCCGCACATCGACGCCAGCTTCCCTATTTACGGTCTACAGGCCCGTGGCCTGCGGCGACCCGAGCCATTGCCGGTCTCTATGAGGGAGATGGCGCGGGACTACACCGACCAGATCCGGATGGCGCAGCCATCTGGTCCCTATCACCTGCTCGGGTGGTCACTGGGCGGGAACATCGCCTTCGCGATCGCGGAGGAACTCGAGCGCCGCGGCGAGCAGATCGGGTTGCTAGTCATCCTGGACTCCAGGGTGGACAATACAGAGGGAATCGCGCTGAGCAACGAGCCCTGGATGGTCTACAACCTGGTGCTGGCGCAGTTCGGCTACGTGCCCGCGCTGACCCCCGCCGATCCGGAGCCCGAGGCCCGGATGCTCGAGCTGGTCCGCCGTCGGCCGGATTCGGGGCTCGCCGAGTGGCCGGAGCAGCGCCTGCGTGCGCTGCAGCGCGTGATCAAGAACAACGTCAAAGTGGCCCGCTACCACCAGGCGGGGCGCGTGCACTGTCCGATGCTGTTCTTCTCGGCCACCCGAAATCCGCCCGGGCTGGCCGAGAAGCTGGAGAACTGGCGGCCGTTCGTCGATGGCCCGATCGAGGCGGTCGAGCTGGACTGTGATCATCGGTACATGCTGCTGCCCGGGCCGATGGCGCGGCTCGGGCCGGCGCTCTCGGACCGGCTGGCGCGGGCTGCCGCGGCCAGCACGGCGCCCGTCGTGTAGGAAGCTGGCCCATCTAGCCTGACGAGGTGATCTTACGTTGGCGTCCAGGTCCAGGGCTTGCCGCCGTGTCGGTATCCGGCTGCTCCCGGCCAGCTACGCAGGCCAGGAGATCCGATGATCGAGGCCAGCGGTCTACGCAAGTCGTACCATTCCAAGCGGGGCCGCAAGGCCACCACGGTCGACGCGGTCCGTGGCGTGGACTTCTCCGTTCAGCGCGGCGAGATCTTCGGCTTTCTCGGGCCCAACGGAGCCGGTAAGACGACCACCCTCCGGATGCTGACCACGCTGATCCGCCCGGACGGCGGCGACGCCACGATCGCCGGGATAGACCTGCGGCGCGCCCCGGCGCAAGTACGGCTGCACATCGGCTTCGTGGCCCAGCAGAGCGGCACCTACAGGCAGTCCACCGCACGGCGCGACCTGGTGCACCAGGCGCGAATGTATGGCGCGCCGAAATCCGCCGCACAGGAACAGGCCGAGGCGGCCATTGCGGCCTTCCAGCTGGAAAGCTTCGCCGATCGCACCATCGGCACCTACTCGGGCGGGCAGCGCCGGCGCCTGGACGTGGCGCTCGGCGTGATCCACTCGCCGCAGGTCGTCTTCCTTGACGAGCCGACCGTCGGGCTGGACCCGCCGAGCCGGGCTCGCATGTGGCAGGAGGTGCGCAGGCTCCGCGACCAGGGCATGACGATCTTCCTCACCACGCACTACCTGGACGAGGCTGACGCGCTGTGCGACCGGATCTCGATCATCGACGCGGGACTGATCGTCGCCGAGGGCACCCCGTCGGACCTCAAGCGGGAGATCTCCGGCGACGTCGTCATCGTCGACCTGGCCACACCGGGCACCGCGGGCGCTCCCGAGCCGGCCACCGTGCTAGAAGCAGCCAAGGTCCTGGCCGAACAGCCGTGCGTGCAGTCCTGCGAGATCATCGAGCACACCCTGCGGCTCTACGTGGACAGTGCCGCCACGGCCGTCCCGCAGGTCATGCGCGCGCTGAGCGCCGAGGGGATCGAGCCGGGGGCGATCGAGACCCGCCGCCCGAGCCTCGACGACGTATTCCTGGCCAAGACCGGCCGGACCCTGGCTGAGTGATGGGGAAACCGGGAAGGAGGAAAGACAGTAGCTATGAAGCTTGCCCGCGACACGTGGCTGACCTTCCAGTATGAAGCCGGGCTGCTGGTACGCAACCCGGTCAACATCGCCATCTCGCTACTCCAGCCTGTCACCTATCTGCTCCTGTTCACCCCGTTCCTCAAGTCCGTCATGGGCGTTTCCACGTACAGCGGCGCCTACCAGATCTACGTGCCCTCGCTGCTGACCGCCATGGGCGTCTTCAGCGGCATGTTCGCCGGGTTCGCCTTGCTCGCCGCGATCGGCCAGGGGGTCATCGGCCGGTTCCGGGCCACTCCGCTCAGCCGGGTCGGCCTGATGCTCGGCCGGCAGCTGGTGTTCGTCCTGCTGACCTGCTTTCAGGGTGTCGTCATCACCCTGGTAGCCCTGCTCTTCGGGCTCCGGGCGCCGGTCATCAACGTCCTGGTGGCCCTGGTCCTGCTGGCGCTGATGGTGCTCATCGGCGTCTCGATCTCCTATCTGCTGGCGATCTTCGTACCCACCCAGAACGCGCTCGCGAACCTGACCAACGGGGTGACCGAGCCGCTCGCGCTGCTGGCCGGAGTGCTCATCCCCCTGTCGGTGGCGCCGCTGTGGGTACGGGACGTCGCCCGGTGGAACCCGTTCGCCTGGGGGGCCAACGGCATGCGGGCCGTCTTCGAGGGGAACATCAGCGCCCAGGTCGTGTGGGAGGCGGGTGTCATCCTGGCCGGGATTGCCCTGATCGCCGTGACGGCGTCATCACGGCTGTTCGACCGTGAGATCGACATCGCATGAACGCGCACCGCGACGGAAGGCACGGCCGTGAAGCTCGCCCGTGATACGTGGCTCACCCTGCAGTACGAAGGCGGGCTGCTGCTGCGCAGCCCGATCGGCATCGTGACGTTGCTGTTCCAGCCCGTGGCGTTCCTGCTGTTTTTCACGCCGTTCCTCAAGTCGGTCCTGCACGTCGCGAGCTACCAGGCCGCCTTTCAGATCTACGTGCCTTCGCTGCTGTGCATCACGGGCCTGTTCGGCGGCCTGTTCGGCGGATTCGCCTTGCTCGCCGCGATGCGCCAGGGGGTCATCAGCCGGTTCCAGGTAACCCCGCTTTCCCGCGGTGGCCTGCTGCTCGGGCGGGAACTGACGCTGGTGCTGAGGGTCAGCATCCAATCGGTCCTCATCACCGTGCTAGCCCTGATATTCGGGCTGCGGGTGCGGCCGGCCAACTTCGTGCTGGCCCTGATCGTGCTGGCGGTGACGGTGCTGCTCGGCGTCTCGATCGCCTACGCGCTGGCGCTGGCCGTGCCCAACGAGAGCGTGCTCCCCACGCTGATGAACGGGCTTGCCCAGCCGCTCTCGCTGCTGGCCGGGCTGCTGATCCCGTTGTCGGTCGCACCCCTGTGGGTGCGGGACGTCGCGCTGTGGAACCCGTGGGCGTGGACGGCCAACAGCATGCGGGCGCTGTTCCTGGACCACATCGGCGCGTCGGTCGTCTGGGAGGCGGCCGCGATCCTGGTCGGGCTGGCCCTGGTGGCCGTGGCACTGTCGGCCCGGCTCTTCAGCCGCGAGATTGCATGACTACACGAGCGGGAGGCGGATAAGTGAGTACGGGCAACCTGCGGGCAGTACTGGCCGCAGATCAGGAACTCGGTGCTGGCAACGTGCTGCTCAGGCTGGCTGAGCACGGTGCCGACATGGAGATGCCGCGGGTGACGTTCGACACCGACGTGGACGGCATCGCGGCCTGGACGCCGCTGTCGCTGCATACCCTGACGGAACGGGTCGCCGCCCGGGCGGAATGGTTCACCCGGCACGGTATCGGGCGACGCGACCCGGTCGCCATCTACGTGACGTCGGCGGCCGACGTACACCTCAACTTTCTCGCCCTGACCTGGCTCGGGGCGATACCGGCCCTGATGAACGGCGGCATGCCTGCCGACATCGCGGTCGAGTACATCCGGCGACTGCGGGCCGTTGGGGTGATCATCGACGCCGACCACGAGGGGATGGCCGAATACGACCTTGGCGCACCGATCCTCGGCGATGCGGCCGAGACCGGGACGGGCGATCCGTCCGCTGCGCCCGCGCACTTCCGGCATCACCCCGACGACCCGGTGGCCATCACCCACTCGTCCGGCACCACGCGCATGCCCGCCGCCGTCGTGCACTCCAACCAGAGCCTGTTCGCTGCCGTGCGGGCGGTCCGGCTGACCGAACCGCGCCAGCACGGCCCGGTGCGTGAGCTATCCGCGTTCCCGCAGGGGCACACGGCAGGCGTCATCATCTTGAACGAGGCGCTGTGCAACGGGTACGAACTGATGTGCCTGTCGGGGCAGGGCGGCGAGTTCGCGCGCAGCGGCGAGGTCATCATCGACGCCATCGAGCGCTGGCACCCGACCGCGGTCTACGGCTTTGCCGTCACCTGGGCCGAGCTGGCCCGCTACGACCTGACCGAACGCGATGTCAGCTCGGTCCGGTTCTGGTCCAACAGCGGTGACTGCGCGCACGAGGCCCACATCCGGCGGCTGGTCGCCGTCGGCAGTCACCACGCCTACTCCGGCGGCCAGATCGTCAGCCTGCCCGGCTCCCGGTTCAACGACACGCTCGGCTCGACCGAGATGGGATACGGCGGATTCGGGATCAGCCACCGCTTCGACAGCGATCGCTACGGGCGCTGCGTCGGCAAGGCGCAGCCGTTCGCCGAGATCATCCTGGTCGACACGCAGACCGGCCAGGAGGTCGCGACCGGCGAGGTGGGGATGGTCGCGATGAAGTCGCCGACGCTGGCTCTCGGCTACTGGAATGACTCGGTCAATACCTTCCGCACCCGGCTGAACGGCTACTACCTGACCGGCGACCTGATGTACCGGGACGAGGACGGCTACTTCTACCACATGGACCGGGTCAGTGACGCGGTCAACCTCGGCGGCGGGAACTGGCTCTATACCGCACTGTCCGAGGAGCGCATACTCAAGCACTGCCCGGACGTTCGCGACTGCACGATCCTGGCCGCCCGCGGTGACGACGGCGGGCTGGTGATCGAGGTGCTGCTGCTGCTAGCCGCGGACGCCGATCCGGACCGGCACCGCGACGGTGAGATCGGCGCGGCGCTCGGCGCGGCCGCGGGCGCCCTGCCGCGCAGGATCGTGACCATTTCCGACGACGAGATCACGATGGGACCGACCGGCAAGGTCCGCAAGTTCCTCATGCGCCAGCGGCTGCTGGCGGCCAGTACGGGCACATCCTGAAGGCGAAACGGAGCAGCCAATGCCTGATGTCACCGACGCGCGCCCACATGCGGTCGTAGTCAACGACGAGGAGCAGTACTCGATCTGGCCAGTGGCGCGAGACCTGCCGGCCGGCTGGCGCCAGGACGGCTTTACCGGTTCCGAGGAGGAGTGCCTGGCCTACATCGAGGAAACCTGGACCGACATGCGCCCCGCGTCACTGCGCCACTGGATGGACTCCCGCGAGCAGGGTGGCAGCAGTTGACCCAGCTGCCGACGAGAGCAGCGGCACAGATCGGGGCGCCGGAGTGGTACCCCGCATTGCCAGCTCAGCGAGGCATGATCCTCAACTACATGCGGTTCCCTGGCGACGGTATCGACGTCATCCAGGCCACCCTGGACTGGGAAAGCCCGTTGGAGCCGGAGCCGTTCGAGGCGGCCTGGCAGCTCGTCGCGCGGCGGCACGAGGTCCTGCGCACAACGTTCCGCCTGGACGACCGCGACGGTCTGGTCCAGGCGGCCGACCCGGACGCGTCGCTCGATGTCCGGAGGCGCGACCTGCCGCAGCCGCCGGCCAGCGGACCGGACCAGGCATTCGAGTCGTTCCTGCGGGCAGACCGACGCGAGCCATTCGAGCCGACTCGGCGGCCGCCGGTACGCCTCACGATCCTGCGCTGGCCCGCGCCGTCCGGCGCCGGCAGTGCTGAGCCGTCCGGCGGCGGTAGCGCTGGCTCCTCCGTGTACCGCGCCGTGCTGACCTTCCACCATGCGTTGCTGGATGGCCGCTCCATGCGGCTGGTGATCGAGGAGGCGTGCGCGGCGTACGCGGCGCTCCGCGCGGGCCGCGCCGCGCCGGAGCCGCCTAGCCCTCCGTTCGGTGAGTTCGTCCGGTGGTGGCAGACGACCGACCCGGCCGTCTCCGCGCAGTTCTGGACCGAATACCTGGCCGGCGCCGCGCTGCCGCGACCGCTGCCTGGTTATCTCGGCGAGCAGGTGGCCGGGACCGCCGAGCCGATGAAGGCCGAGGCGGTGCTGTCCCGGGCAGACTCCGAGCTGATCCGCGAGGCAGCCAGCGCCGCCGGCCTGACTTCCAGCACCATCGTCAGCGCCGCATGGGCACTGCTGCGAGCGCGCTACGGCGGCGTCAACGACGTGCTCATCGCGGTGACGCGGGCGTGCGGGCGCGACAGCATCCCTGGCGCCGATGCCGTCATCGGACCACTGATCAACACGGTGCCGCTGCGCGTCCGCGTCGGCGAGGACTGGTCGGTGCGCGAGCTGCTGACGGCGGTGAACGACGGAATCCGCCGGATCAGAGCCCACCAGCGCACGCCGATTGGATCGGCCCTGGCCTGGGCCGGGATTCCCGCCGACACCGCGCCGATCGACTGCCTGCTCGTGTTCGACCGGCGTCGGCTGCAGACGGGCCTGGCCGGCCGGGACGCGGCCCCCAGCTCGGCCAGGATGGACAGGCTGTCGTCATATCCGCTGATGCTGTGCGCATTTGACGAGCCGCAGCTCCACCTATCGTTCCACTGGGACCGCTGCCGCTTCGCGGACGGCTCCGCCGAGCGGATGCTAGACCAGCTGTGCGACACGCTGATCGAGCTCGCGGGCGACCTAGCGAAACCGCTGGCCGATCTGGACCTCGGCAGAGCGGCCGAGCATGACGTCGTGGCCGGGTGGAGCCGGGCCGGCCTGGCATACCCCGCGGTTACGACTATCCCCGCGCTGTTCGCGGCCCAGGTGGCCAGGAATCCAGACGCGACGGCGCTGGTCTTCGGAGCTGGCTCGGTGACCTACGCCGAGCTCGACCGGCGCAGTAACGCACTGGCCTGGCTGCTGCGCCGCCGCGGCGTGAGCACCGATACCCCGGTCGGGGTGTCGCTGGAGCGCGGCCCCGGCCTCATCGCCGCGCTGCTGGGCGTGCTGAAGGCCGGCGGTGCCTACCTGCCGCTTGGCATCGGCACCCCGCCGCCGCACCTCGCCGCCATGATCGCCGCCGCGGGCGCCCGGATCGTGCTGGTCACGGCCGAGACCGCCGCCGCGATGCCCGAACTGGCGGGCGTGGACCTGGTCCACGTAGATACCGTGACCGATGCGGGAGCCACTGCGGCCGACGGCGACGAGAGCGTGCCGCCGCCGGATTTCTCGCATCCGCTGAGCCTGGCCTACATCAGCTTCACCTCGGGCTCGACCGGGGTACCGATGGGCGTAGCCGTGCCGCACCGGGCGGTCGTCCGGCTGGTCAGCGATCCGTCGTTCGCCTCGTTCGGTCCCGGTGAGCGGCTGCTGCACCTGGCCCCGGTCGTTCTCGACGCCTCCACGCTGGAAATCTGGGGCGCGCTGCTGACCGGCGCCACGATGGTGATCGCACCGCCCGGCCAGCTCGGGCTGACCGATGTCGCGGCGCTGCTGCGCTCCGGGGTGACGGTCGTCTGGCTCACCGCTGGGCTGTTCCATCAGCTAGCCGAGACGGACATCTCCGCGATTGCCGACGTCCCCCTTGTCCTGGCGGGCGGCGACGTGCTCAATCCGGACACGGTTCGCACCGTGCTCGCGGCGCGCAACGGGCGACCGCTGGTCAACGGGTACGGTCCAACCGAGAACACCACCTTCACCGCCTGCCATGTCATGACCCACCCGGGCCAGGCTGGGGAGACAGTGCCGATCGGACGCCCGATCCAGCACACCGTGGTGCACATTCTGGACGAGCACGGGCGGCCAGCCCCGATCGGCGTGACAGGCGAGCTGTACACAGGTGGGGCTGGGCTAGCTCGCGGCTACATCGGGAACGCGGCGGCCACCGCGCGGGCGTTCGTACCCGACCCGGCTGGGCACGGCAGTCGTCTGTACCGGACCGGTGACCTGGCCCGATGGCGCGCGGATGGGATCCTGGAATTCGCCGGCCGCGTCGACGATCAGGTCAAGATCCGCGGGTTCCGGGTCGAGCCCGGCGAGGTCGCGGCGGTTCTTCGCTCGCATCCGGAAGTGCGGGAAGCCGTGGTCCTGGTGGCTGGCGAAGGCGAACAGCGGTATCTGATTGGCTACGTGGTGCCGGCCGACGGCGTAGACCCGAAGTCGCTGCGGCCATCACTACTGCGTGACTTTCTCGCGGCCCGGCTGCCAGATTACCTGATACCTAGCGGGTTCAAGGCGGTCAGCCGGCTCCCGCTCAACGCCAACGGCAAGGTCGACCGGACCGCGCTGCCCGCACCCGAGCGGGAGACCTTCGGGCCGGCCTCGCCGCCGCAAAGCGCCACCGAGGAACGGCTCGCCGGCATCTGGCGGCTGCTGCTGCCCGCGGATGGGCCCCGCGGTGGTGAGATCGGCCGCGAGGACAGTTTCTTCGCACTCGGCGGCAACTCGCTGTCGGGGGGGCGGCTGATGTTGCGGATCCGCGAAACGTTCGGCGTCGAGCAGCGGATAGCCACCTTCTACGAGACACCCACCCTCGCCGCCAGTGCCGCCGCCATTGACGCGGCCCAGTCGGCTGGCCGGTCCGCGGTCCGTGCCCCGCGACCGGCCGGGGCGCCGGCCAGCATCGGCCGCAGGGATCGCAGCGCCTACCGGGTGGCCCCCGCCGCTGCGCCTGACCGGGCATCCGCCCTCGCACCGCATCTAGTGCGGCTGACCGACGACTGGGCGTTGTGGCGAACGGTGTGCCTGCGCGGGTCGGGTTTCCCGGTCCATCTGCTCGCCACGCTGGGGGATGCCGGCCTCGCCCGGGCCGCAGACGCAGCCAACGCCGCGTCGGACCCGGCCGCGCGGGACCAGGGCGGCGACGCTAGCGCCGTCTACGCCGCCGAGTTCACCGCCGCGGTCCAGCGACTGTCCGCAGCGCTGTACGAGGCGGCCTGCCTGCCGAGGCTGCGGGAAGCGGTCGCCTGGCAGAACCGGCACGCACTGGCGACCGGCGTCGACCCGGTAGTCCGCCGCGGGCCTGAGCCAGGCAAGCGCAACGCACAGCGCAGGCAGCACCAGGCGCTCGTCGCGAGCTACGTGCAGCGTTACTGCGCGAAGAACGACACCATCGGCTTCTTCGGCCCGGTGAGCTGGGCGCGGATCGACGACAACCCCGGCATCCGCATCACGCACGCCGCACCGGCGTTCTCGCTGGCCGCCCGGGTCACCTATCTGGAGGGCTGGGCCGTACGGGCGCTCCTGGCCCGCCATGGCCACGCGCTGCGCCCCTGGCTCGTCCCGCGGCGGCTGCCGTTCGCGGGTGTCGACGGCCCGCTGCTGCGCGTCCCGCTAGCGCCACCGGTTCTGCTGACGCCGGCCGAGGCGGCGGTCATGCGGGCCTGCGATGGCATCCGCGACGCTCGCGGTGTCGTGGCCGAGGTGCTCGCCGATCCCCGCGGCGGGCTCGGCGATGACGCAGAAGTCCTCGCGGTGCTGGCGCGGCTGGCCGACAGCAACCGGCTGGCCTGGCAGGTCGAGGTGGGTCCGCAGGACATGCGGCCCGAGCACTCCATGCGGGAGCTGCTGTCACGGGTCACCGACGAAAGCATCCGCGGACCGGCTGAAAAGGCACTGGACGAACTGACCGCGGCCCGGGACGAGCTGGCCGGTGCCGCCGGTGACCCGGAGCGGGTCGCAGTGGCCATGAACAACCTGGAGGCGACGTTCACCCAGCTGGCCGATCTCCCGCCCACGCGCCGGGCGGGAGAGCTGTACGCCGGCCGCACCATCGTGTACGAGGAGTGCCTACGGGGCGACACGGTGCGACTGGGCACGGACGTACTGGATCACCTGCGCGCGCCGCTGGCGCTGGTGCTCGACAGCGCACGGTGGTTCACCGCGACCACCGGCGCGCTGTACGCGCGGCACTTCGAGGAGGCTTACCGGAGCCGGGCGGCCGCGCTCGGCACCGGCGTCGTGCCGTTCGCCGACGTCTGGATGCTCGTCAGTGCGGCACTGGACGACCCGCCGAAGCTCATCGTGCCGGTGATGGACGCGGTCCGGCAGCGCTGGTCGGCCATCCTGGACCTGCCGACGGACGCCAGGCGGGTTCAGCTCCGGGCCGCCGACCTGCGGCAGCGGGTGACAGCGGCGTTCCCTGTCCAGCCGCTGCCCTGGCCAATGGCGGTGCACCACAGCCCCGACCTGATGATCGCGGGTGCCGACGCCGCCGCCGGGGGCCGACTCTGCTGGGTGCTCGGCGAGGTCCACCCCAGCGTCGTCACGATCCGCTACGCCACCTGGCTGGCGTTTCACCCCGACCCGGACGGCCTGCACGCCGGCATGCGTCATGACCTGGGCGGCCCTGCCGTTTGGTTCGCCGAGTCCGGCGAGATTGGCGGTACCTCCACCCGGCTGTGCAACGTGCTGCCGTCGCCCGGTGATCTCCGGCTCGTCTTCGCCCGCGATTCCTGCGGCTACGACCCGCCGGCGACCGTGACGATCGGCGACTGCGATCTGATCGGGTCGCCTACGGGGCTGCGGGTGCGGCGCCGCGACGGGACATACGAGCGCGGTCTGCTCGAGGTCATCGGCGACCTGATCGGCACCGTGAGCACGAATCATTTCGACCTGGCTCCCCCGGGGGCGCACGCGCCGCGCGTCACGATCGACGATCTCGTGGTGAGCCGCGAGACATGGCGGCTCCCCGCCACCGAGCCAGCATTCGCCGACACCACCGACGAGAGCGCCCGCTATCTGCAGGCCAGGGCGTGGGCGGTGCGCCACGGAATGCCGCGGCACGTGTTCCTCAGGTTTGCTGGCGAGAAAAAACCGATCTACGCGGACCTGACCAGTCTCGCGTCGATCGACCTGATCTGCCGGTCCCTCCGCCGCTCTCGCCGCACCGTCGGCCCTGAGGCGACAGTGAACGTCGTCGAGATGTTGCCCACCCCGGACCAGGCCTGGCTGACCGACGCCCAGGGCCAGCACTACACCGCGGAACTGCGCATGGTCGCGGTGGATCAGCTAGCGGCTGCCCGGAAGCAGGAAGACTGATCATGGCTGTATACGAGTTCCCGACCTCGTTCGGCCAGCGGCGGATGTGGCTGCTGGCCGAGATGTACCCCGGTGAGCCCACCTACAACGTGGCCTGGGCGCTGTGGCTGGATGGTCCGCTCGAGGTCAGCGCGCTGCAGCAAGCCTGGGACGCCGCGCTGATCCGGCACGAGTCGCTGCGTACCACCTTCCGCAACGAGTCCGGCGTGCCGGTACAGGTCATCGAGGACGAGCCGACCCCGCAGCCGCTGCTGGTCACCTCCGTTGAGCAGCTGCCCCCGGGCGAACGGGAGGCGGCCGCCTCGGACCATATCCGCAGGCTCGCCCGGATCCCCTTCGATCTCTCCGTGGGGCCGCTAGCCCGGGCCGCCCTCGTCCGGCTGTCACCGGACGCTCACGTGCTCGCGGTGGTGATACACCACATCGTCGCTGACGGGTGGTCCTTCCGGATCCTGTTCGATGAGCTGTCAGCGGACTACGAGGCCATCGCCAGCGGCGGCGACCCGATAACCGCCGAACCGCCGATCCAATACGCCGACTTCGCCATCTGGCAGATGGAGCACGCCGAGGACGGCGGGTACGCGTCCGCCAGCCGGTTCTGGCGGGCCGAGCTGGCTGGTGCCCCGTCAACGCTGCCCCTGCCGTCGGATGAGCCCTACCCGGCGCGCCAGACGTTCACCGCCACGTGCCTCGGCACCCAGATCGACGCCGGCCTGGCCGAGGCTCTCAGGACTGTCGCCGCCCAGCACGGGACCACATTGTCCGCCGTCCTGCTGACCGCGTACGCGGTCGTGCTCGCCCGGCTGACCGGCCGCGACGATCTGCTGATCGCTGTGCCGACGGCGGCCCGCACCCGGCCGGAGACCGAGTCGGTCGTTGGCCTGTTCACCGATACCGTCCCGATCCGGGTCCGGATCGGGACCGGCGGGACGCTCAGCGACCTGGTGCGGTCGGTGCACGACGCGACCAGGCGGGCGGTGGCGCACCAGGAGCTGCCATCCGCCCAAGTGGTAGAGGCGGCCCGGCCCGACCGCGACCCGGCGCGGCTGCCGCTGGTCCAGGTGATGTTCGAACTGGAGGAGCCGTGGGGTGTCCCGGACCGCGGCGGGTTGCGCTGGCGTCCGGAGCTAGTGGGAAACGGCACGGCCAAGTTCGAGATCGAGCTGACCGTCACCGACGCGCCGGATGGGCCGCGAGTACGGGTCAACTACAACAGCGACCTGTTCCACCCGGCTACCGGCCAGCTCGTAGCCGACGGTTACCTGGCCATCCTGCAGTGCATGCGCGACGATCCTGGCTCGCCTGTCGCCGCCGCGGACATCATGTCGCCCGGCACGCGGGACCTCGTCACGAGGGTATGGCCCGATGGCGGCCCGGTCGCTGACCCGGCCGGCGACGGACAGAGCACCGCCGTGGCCATGCTGCGGGCGGCATGTGCGGGTGAGTCCGTCGTCGCCGTCGGTACCGACGGCGCGCTGACCGGTGCCGAGGTACGCGTCCTGGCCCAGCTGATCACCGCCGCCGTGCAGGGGAATGGCGTCGGCGTGTCCGACCGGGTCGCCATCCTGCTGCCCCGCGGCGCCCGGCTGCTGCCAGCCATCCTCGGCGTCTGGTCGGCCGGCGCGTCCTACGTGCCGATGGACCCGATCTATCCGGCCCAGCGGCTGGCTACCATGCTCAGTGACTCGGGTGCCGCCGCGATCGTGGTCGACAGCAGCGTCACCGGCGCGCCGGGGCTGCCGTCCGCCGCAGCGCCCATACCTGTCATCGACCTGGCCGCGCTGCCCGCCGCCAGTGCCGAGCCGGTGGACCTGCCGCCGCTGGCGACTGCCGTGACGATCTTCACCTCGGGATCGACCGGCCGGCCGAAGGCGGTCAGCGTCACCCAGGGCGGGATCGGCGCATTGCTGGCGGCACTGACGCCGATGCTGGCGCTTGGCCCGGACGACCGCCTGGTCGCCGTGACGACCTTCGCGTTCGACATCGCCCTGGTCGAGCTGCTCGTGCCGGTGCTGGCCGGCGGGTGCGTGGTGATCGCCGATGCGGAACAGGTGCGCGATGCTGTCCGGCTGCGGGAGTTGCTGACCGACAGCGGCGCGACAGCGCTGCAGATGACGCCGGCGGGCTGGCGGATGCTCATCGACGCCGGCGGGATCCCGGCCGGGGTGAAGCTGCGGATCTCCGGCGGCGAGGCGCTGCCGAGGGACCTGGCCGACGCGATCGGCTCCGGGACTGATGTGCGCCTGTGGAACCTGTACGGCCCCACCGAGACCACGATCTACTCGGGCGCGGACGCCGTTGGCCCCTCGCCAGCCCCGATCGAGATTGGGTCGGTCATCGCCGGAACCCAGCTGTACGTGCTCGACGCCGGGCTACGGCCGGTCCCGCCCGGCGTCTTCGGAGAGGTGTACATCGGTGGCGCCGGGGTGGCCCACGGCTACCATGGCGCGCCCGGCCTGACGGCAGCCCGGTTCGTCCCGGATCCGTTCGACAGACGGCCCGGCGCACGCCTGTACCGGACCGGCGACATCGGCCGGTGGCGCAGGACCGGGCGGATCGAGCTGGCCGGCCGCGCGGACCGGCAGATCAAGATCCGCGGCTACCGGATCGAGTGCGGAGAGGTCGAGGCGGCGCTGCGGAACCACGACGAGATCGCGCAGGCGGTAGTGGCGCTCCGCGGTGCGGGCCACGACGTCCGGCTCGTCGGCTACCTGGTCACCTCCTCCGGTGCCGGAACGCCGCCGTCCGGACTGCGCGAGCATCTCCGGCAGGTACTGCCGGAGTACATGGTGCCGGCCGCTTTCGTGGTGCTGCCCGCACTGCCGCTCACCGCCAACAACAAGATCGACTACCGTGCCCTGCCCGAGCCAGACTGGGGCGTGCTCTCCGGTCAGGTCCCGGTCGCGCCGCGGACGCCGACCGAGGCGCGGCTCGCGGCGATCATGACCGAACTGCTCGCGCTGCCGGCGCCAATCGGGGTGCACGACAACTTCTTCGCGTTCGGCGGCCATTCGCTGACCGCGACCCGGTTGATGGCCCGCATCCGGGCCGTATACGGCGTCGACCTGCCCATCTTCACGATGTTCTCCGATCCTACGGTGGCCGGACTGGCCGCCGCGGTGACCGCTGCCGGCGGCAGCGAGGCGCTGCTGCCCGGCGGCCGGAGGTAGGTGGGTTACTGTGCGCTTTCCCGTGTCGTCCGGGCAGCAGCGGCTGTGGTTCCTCGATCAGCTCGATCCCGACGAGCCCACGTACAACATGGCCTATGCCATATGGCTCGACGGCCCGCTCGACGCCCGCGCGCTGCAGCGGGCGACGGACGCCCTGGTCGCGCGCCACGCCGTGCTGCGGACGAGCCTGATCGCCTTCGACGGCGTACCCGAGCAGATCGTCGCCGGTGCCGGCACATTGCCGATCGAGAACATCGCGCTGCCGGGGAATCTCGACAACGGCGAAAGCACCCGGCAAGCCGAGTCGATCGCGGCTGAGCGCGCGCGCCAGCCGTTCGATCTGGCCGCCGGGCCGCTGATCCGGGCTACTCTGATCGGCGCCGGGCCCGGCCGGCACCTGCTCGTCCTGGTTATGCACCACAGCATCAGCGACGGCGAGTCCATCAAGGTGCTGCTCGATGACCTGTCCGCCGTTTACCGGGCCGAGACGACCGGTGCGCCCGCATCGCTGCCGCCGCTGCCGATGGATTACGGCGACTACGCGGTATGGCAGCGTGACCTGTTGCGCGGCGAGGAGTTCGACCGGCAGCTGGCCTACTGGCGCGATCAGCTCCGCGGCGCACCGCAAGTCCTGACGCTGCCCGCAGAACGGGCCCGCCCGGCCCGGCAGTCCTCGGCCGGCGCGGCAACGAGGGTCACGATAGACGCCGCGACGACCCGGCGGCTGGCTGAGGTGGCCCAGGATGCCGGCGCCACCATGTTCACGCTGTTCCTCACCGGCTATGCCGTGATGCTGTCGCGCTACGCACGGCAGCGTGACATCGTGATCGGCACCGAGGTGGCTGGCCGGACGCACGCCGAGCTGGACCCGCTCATCGGTCTGTTCGCGAACACCATCCCAGTCCACCTGTCGCTGACCGGCGATCCAGCCTTCACCGGGCTGCTTGGCCGGGTCAGGGACACGATCGCGGATGCGCTGTCGCATCGGCAGTTCCCGTTCGAGAAGCTCGTCGAGGAGCTCGCGCCGGACCGCACGCTCGCGCACTCGCCACTGTTCCAGGCTCAGTTCCACTACGGGGCGATGACGCCGCCCGTGCCGGATTTCCCCGGCGTTAAGGCGCGCTCCGAGGCGCTGCTCACCGGGACCGCCAAGCTCGACCTCACCATGTACGCGGACAGCCTGGACGGCGAGACCACTACGCTGACCCTGGAATACAGCACGGACCTGTACAACCAGGCGTGGGCCGAACGGTTCCTGCGCTGCATGGCGCATCTGCTCGAGCACGCGGCGGAGGCGCCCAGCACAGCGGTCAGCGACCTGCCGATGCTGTCGGCCACCGAGCGCGACGCGCTCATCCTCGGGCGAAACCGCCAGCAGCTGCCGACCGACGGCGAGAGCGTGGACCTGTGGTCGTTGCTGCAGGCATCGACGTCTCGCGTGGCGGTCGGCGAGGAGTCGGTCCAGGTGAAGGAGCTGTGCGACCGTGCCGCCCAGCTCGGGCGGTTGCTCGCCGATCGTGGCGTCGGGCCGGAAACGCTCGTCGGCCTGTGCGTCGGGCGAGGTATCGGCATGCTGACGGCCCTACTCGCCGTGTGGTGGGCCGGTGGTGCGTACGTGCCGCTCGATCCCGGCTTCCCGCCCGCGCGGCTGACGGCGATGGCCCGCGGCGGGCAGCTGCGGACCGTCATCTCCGACGACACGCACCGCGACCTGGCCGGGACCGTGGCCGATGGCGCGATCGTGATCTGCATCGACGACCCGACGGAAACGGCGACAACGCCGGTGGATCCGGTGCCCGTGCCAGCCAGCGCGCTTGCCTACGTCATCTTCACATCAGGATCTACCGGGCAGCCCAAGGGGGTCGCCATCGAGCATGGCGCTATCGCGAACCTGCTCGCATCGTTCCGGCGGTCGCTCCGGCTCGGTCCCGGTGACCGCTTTGCCGCCGTCACGGCGCTGTCGTTCGATGTAGCCCTGCTCGAGCTTGCGCTGCCACCGCTGTGCGGTGCCGACCTGGTGATCGCGACGGCGGAGGAGGCGCGGGAGCCCAGTCGGCTGCGGTCGCTGATCGAACGGGCAGGCGTAACCGCGATGCAGGCTACGCCGCAGACGTGGCGCCTGCTGCAGGCCTCCGGTGGCCTGCCTGCCTGCCTGCGGATGCGGCTGTGCGGCGGCGATACGCTCTCCCGCGATCTCGCGGACCAGCTCTGCGGCCCGGACGCGGTGCTGTGGAATCTCTACGGCCCGACCGAGACTACGGTGTGGTCGGCGGCTGGCATCGTCGCGGCCGGGACCGGGCCCGTCGAGATCGGGCCGCCGATCGACTGCACCCGCGTGTACGTCCTGGACGAGCACCAGGCGCCGGTGCCGGCCGGCGTCGTGGGAGAGGTCTATCTGGCCGGGCGGGGTGTGGCGCGCGGCTATCACGGCCAGGCGCGGCTCACCGCCCGGTCGTTCCGGCCTGATCCCTTCAGTGCCGGGCCGGGCGCACGCATGTACCGGACCGGCGACCTGGGCCGGTGGCTGCCGGACGCCGGGCTTGAGCTGATCGGCCGGATCGACCACCAGGTGAAGATCCGCGGTTACCGGATCGAGTGCGGCGAGATCGAGGCTGTACTGCGGGCGCACCGGGACGTCCGCCAGGCGGCTGTGATCACCGCGCCCAGGGGCGCGGAGCCGGTCCTGGTCGCCTATGTCGTGCTCCGGCGGGGCAGTGCCGCCGCGCAGGCAGGCGCCGACCTGCTCGAGGCGTTCCGGCCGCACCTTCGCAGCGCGTTGCCCGACTACATGATCCCCGAGCTCATCGTCGCGCTCCCCGCGCTCCCGTTGACGCCGAACGCGAAGGTCGACCGGGCGGCTCTGCCCGCGCCGACGTGGGAGATCGTGTCCTCCGGCACCGGCCGGGTGGAAGCCTGGAATCCGGTCGAGGCGACGCTCGCCCAGATCTGGAGTGATCTGCTCGCCGCACCGATGCCGATCGGGATGCACGACAACCTGTTCGCGTTCGGCGGCCATTCGCTCACCATCACCAGGTTCATCGCCCGCGTCGCCGACATCTACGGCGTGAGCCTGCCGGTCCATCAGGTGTACAGCACACCGACCGTCGCGCAACTGGCCGAGGCGGTCGCCGCGGCCGACCCCGGTTCGGGGACCGCCTCGAGCCCGGTCCGGTACGCCGAGCTGGAGGCGCTCAGCGATGAGGAGCTGGCCGACCTGCTGCGAGCGGCGTTCGCGCAGCGCGACCGGCGCCGGGCCGCCGCAGCTGGATCCGATTCCTGACCGACGCACCAGCGGGGAACCCTGCCGCGTTTTCTTCGCGTTCGGTAGAACGAAACAGGGCTGGTCCGACCCGGCCGGGAAGGGTGGTACGAGGTGCGGGCAGCGCGATCATGCGGCGGAGAAAGGCCGGGAACGCGGCATGAAGTCGTCCAGGTAAGGCGGCAGTGTGCGCGCCGCTCAGACGAGGATTAATCACGGAGCGTTAGCATGATCGGCCAAGCTACGGGAGCCTGCCGATTTTACGCAGCCTGGGAACCAGGTTGACGGCGCCTGTACCGCTCACAGAACGCTCCCTGCCAAATCTGGCTCACCCTGTGGATAATCCTCACTCTCATCGCAAATGAGGCGGCCCAGCCGATCAGCAGCGTCAGAACCGGAAGCGAGTCAGGCCGCCTGGCTCCGTCCCCAAGGTCACGATCGCCGAGCGTGGCTCAATGCGGTACACGTTCCATGGCGGTGGTCCTTGCGACGGTGCGTTGAACGGGGCGGTGATGCCCGGCCCGCTGTCGTCGGGTTCGGCCGGCCAGCCGTTGTCCGCCCACGCCTTCGCAATACGCGCCAGTTCGCCCGGCTCGGTCACTCGCGCAGCGTCACCCTCGATGACGACGTCCGCGTCGCGGATCGACACCGCGACCGAACACCGGGGATCGCGCGCGACATTGCGCCCCTTCCGCGTGCCCGCGCCCGTCTGGAACCAGAACGTGCCGTCTAGCCACAGGGCACCGACCGCAGTCACATGCGGGCTGCCGTCCTCGTTGATGGTGCACAGCCAGGTCGTGCGGGAGTTCAGCGCGTCCGGAGCCGGCGCCGACCCCGCATCGAGCTTCTCAGCAACTGCGGCCCAATCCACCGGCGGCAGCCCATCCGCCTTACCCAGATTGGTGATCTCCATGAGCTACCCCCTCATTGTCCAGCGGACATCCTGGCTAACAACGTCTGGTAGATAAGACGCGCGACGACCGCGAAAGTCATCGCGCATAAGCCGGGTCACGAACCGTCCGAGCGCGTACACATCAGCCGATCCGGACGTCCGCCGCGCATCCAAAATCTGGGCCTAGTCCCCAGATGGCTGAGTACACCTCTTGCAGATCGTAAAGGAACACTTTGATGCCAGCCCCAAGTACCTGCTCTAGATCGCCGATTTGGCGCGCCTTAGGGTCGGCCCGGCCGGGAGGGCTGCCCGCACTCCGATGGGCTAGTTCCGCGCGCAGCGGACGGACGTTCCTCATCGCGGCGGACGACTGCGGTTGGATTACTCGTAGCCGGCGGCAGCGGCGATGATTTCCGCGGGCAGGGGTCACATGAGGCTCGCGGGGGCTGAACGGCGGTCGCGTGGGATTTCCTGGCAGAGCGCTGGGTCCTGGGCGAGTCGTTCGGCATGAAGGATGTCCTGCCGCCCAGATCGGCTGTTCCGGCTGGCATCGCACAGCCGTCTCCGTAGCCGCATGCCGTCCGTGCCGGCGGCCGGCTCGTTAGGCCCGGCAGCCCGCGTCCTGTGACCGGTTTAACCTGTCGCGTGGTGTCGGGCCGCGTGGCAGAGTGCTGGCGTGGCGATCGACGACTTCCTCCGGCAGCTGGCCAGCACGAGGCGCTTCACGCTCGGCGTTCCGCACGCGGTCACGGTCTCGCGGAACGGCGGGCGGGTGCTGTTCCTCCGCACTCGGGGCGGCGAAGACCCGGTCACCTGCCTGCGGGGGCTGGACCTGGCCGACGGTGCGGGAGGACGCGAGCGGCTTGTCGCCGATCCGGCGGCGCCGTGGAACTCCGGTCCCGGTGATGTGCCCGAGGCCGAGCGCGTCCGGCGGGAACGGGCACGCGAGACCTCGGCCGGGATCGTGGCCTACTCGGCCGACGCGGACTGCCGGACGGTCGTGTTCGCGCTGGAGGGGCGGTTGTGGGTGCTGCGCATCGGCGACGACCCGCGCGAGCAGGCCGGCGTCCCGGAACCGGTGCCAGCGGCGGGCGCGGTGACGGACCCGCGGATCGACCCGACGGGGCAGCGCGTGGCCTACGTCGCCGGCGGCGCGCTGCACGTGACCGAGCTGGCCGACGGGACGGGCCGCTTGCTGGCGGCCCCGGAGCACGACGACGTTTCCTATGGTGTGGCGGAGCATGTAGCGGCCGAGTCCATGTACCGCCTCCGCGGCTACTGGTGGGCTCCCGACGGCCAGCGGCTGCTGGCCGCCCGGGTCGATAATTCTCCCGTCCAGCGCTGGTGGATCGCCGACCCCGCTGATCCGGAGCGGCCGCCGCGCGCGGTCAGGTACCCGGCGGCCGGAACCGCCAACGCGGACGTCACCCTGCACGTGCTGCGGCTTGACGGGAGCAGGACCGAGGTCACCTGGGACCGCGGCGCGTACGAGTACGTGACGGCCGCCGAGTGGGACACCCACGGGCCGCTGCTCAGCGTGCAGAGCCGAGACCAGCGGACCGTCATGGTGCTGGCGGCCGACGCCGTCACGGGACAGACGACGCTCCTGCACGCCGAGCGCGATGACGCCTGGGTCGAGCTAGCGCCCGGCACCCCGGCGCGGACCAGTGCCGGGGACCTGGTCACCGTGTCTGACCGGGACGGCTCACGGCGCCTGGTGGTCGGCGGCGCCGCCGTCACGCCGGACGGTCTGCACATCGGCTGGGTCAGCGGTACCGACGGCGAGGCCGTCTACTTCACCGCCACCGATGAACGCGACCCCACCGAGCAGCACCTGTGGCGCTACGAACCGGGGCAGGGCCTGTCGCGGTACAGTGCGGACCCTGGCGTGCATGACGGCGAGGCGGCGGGCGGCACAGTCGTCGTGCTCTCCCGCACCGAAGGGGGCGGCGCCGTCACCGTCGGCTGGCGCGACGGGACCCGCGCGGCCATCGCCAGCCTCGAAGCCGAGCCCTTGCTCAAGCCGCGGATCACGTGGCTGACTGTCGGCGCCAGGAAGCTGCGCGCTGCCCTGCTGCTGCCGTCGTGGTACCAGCCGGGAACGCGCCTGCCCGTGCTGCTGAGCCCGTACGGCGGCCCGGCCATGCAGCGGGTGGTCCGCGCGCGCGACGCAGCGTTCTGCGAGGACCAGTGGCTTGCTGAGCAAGGCTTCGCCGTCCTGGTCACGGACGGGCGCGGCACGCCCGGCCGCGGGCCGCAATGGTCGAAGGCCGTGTTCGGCGACACCCTCTCCGCGCCGCTGGACGATCAGGTGGACGCACTCGACGCGATCTCCGCCCAGGTCCCCGACCTGGACCGGGGGCGGGTCGGGATCCGCGGCTGGTCCTACGGCGGGGCGCTCGCGGCCATCGCCGTGATCCGCCGCCCCGACGTATTCCACGCGGCCGTTTCCGGGGCCGCCCCCCACGAT
>Ga0209169_10000084_pt1 | contig 52585 bp, 35 predicted proteins | sample HubBroMetageWRM4_FD_188346 | JGI IMG/M metagenome (GOLD analysis project Ga0209169, IMG submission 188346) | Warmed soil microbial communities from the Hubbard Brook experimental Forest, New Hampshire - Hubbard Brook CCASE Soil Metagenome WRM 4... | ecosystem: Environmental > Terrestrial > Soil...
CCTGCCATGGGAGCAACTGCTCTGCGAATTCAAGATATTGCCACTTTCTTCGCGGGCACTCACGTCTGCCATTCGTGTAAACTCGCGGTGCAATCTCAATCCAATTTGACGGTTCTACAGTTCTATGGGCGATAACTTCATTATTACTGCTTCGTCTCCACGTGTCTCGTCTCGCTCGCGATATGTCACCGCTGCGGCGCTCGGGCTGATGGCGGTGTCCCTGAACCTTCCTTTGCGGGTCAAGGCACAGACGGTTACTGCACAAACGGCTCAGACACGACCCGATCGGCAAGAGCTCCAGGCGGATTCGGTTGCCAAGGTGGGCGCGCTCGACTCGGTTGCCACGGTCCATGTAGATGTAACGCCGGAGCACGTTCTGAATACGATCTATCCCGACACTGCGACTGGCGCATGGATGGATGATCTCAGTAAGAAGCAAGTGGACAACTTGACCAAGCCTGAGACGATCCAGGCAGTCAAAAACCTGGGTTGGGGCTCCATCACCATGCGCAACAACAGCGAGTTGCGTCTTGCGGCGTGGCACTGGAACGAGAACGGCACATGGAGCGATCCAGCTACGAAGAGCGGCTATTATGTCGGCAGCGCCGACCTGGGTGAACCCATTCACTACGGCTATTCGTATTCGTTGCCTCATCGCGACTTTATGACCAGCGGCGATTCACCTCTGGTGGCTGGTTTTCAAAGTTACTGGAAGAGCAATCCTTACCTAACCAGCCATTTCACGGGTGAGAGCGATGCGCTGCACCCGCAATGGGTGGTGATCGATATGGGCACCGCCCGTGCCGTTAATGCGATCCATATCCAATGGGTGAATCCGTATGCCGTCGTCTATGTTGTGCAGTATTGGGCCGGCGACAACAACGCCATGGACTGGGACATGGGTCCGAACGGGATCTGGAAGCCTTTTCAATCGGGTGCAGTGTTAGACGGCAGCGGCGGGGATGTCCATCTGAAGCTTTCCGATGCGCCCGTCACGACACGCTTCATCCGTGTATTGATGTCGAAATCCTCCGGAACCTGCGACACTCACGGGGCGCAGGATATTCGAAACTGCGTCGGCTACGCCCTTCAGACGCTATCCGCAGGTTTAATCGATCGCGCGGGAAACTATGCAGTTGTTTATCCGGCTAATCGCGTAGAGCCTGGACCTGGGGCGCCGCCACACCTGGAGGGCGCTGGAGATCAAGAAGTGATCGCCGGTTCGCCGGCGGACGTGGCTGGATCCTTTTTCGCTTCTTCCATCGATCCCTGGCATCAAGCTGACAACCTGATCACCGGAGGCCGCGATCAATACAACGGCATGGACAATTTCTTTACCAGTGGATTGACCATGGGCCACCCGGCGCTGGTTGCATGTGCGGCGATTTATGACACTCCCGAAGACTGCGCCAATGAGGTTTCCTATATTCACAAGCGTGGTTATCCAGTGGTGGGAATTGAGGTCGGGGAGGAGTGCGACGGCAAGCACATGACGCCGGAAGATTATGGCGCCATCTACATTCAAGTGGCGGATGCGGTCCACAAGCTGACGCCCAGCGCCAGGTTGGGCGGCCCGATTTTCGAAGGCGTCGACAAGGACATCACCCTGTGGGCGGACGATGAGGGACGCACTTCGTGGATGGAGCGATTTGTTGATTACCTTAAGACCCATGGACATCTTAAGGATCTCTCATTCATGTCGTTCGAACATTATCCATTCATGATCAATGGAGGCAATCCACCGAACGACTGGGCAACCCTTTACATGGAACCGGGAATCATGAAGCACGTCCTCCACATGTGGCGTGAGGACGGTGTCCCAGCGGATGTGCCGTTGATCATTTCCGAGAGTGGAATCACGGCGGGGCCACCCGGACCCGGGTACCTGGGCGTGACCGGCGAGGCTATATGGGAGTGCGATGCGTTTGGCACATTCTTCGAACAGGGCGGCACGGCGTTCTATCGGCCGGCCATCAATAATGGTGCCGGTGCCGACGAGAACCTCGGCCCGAGCAGTGGCCCTGATGGCGGCGGAGCGTATGGCACCCCTGCCTATACTCCTTATTCTTCCGCACACCTGATCAATTTCGAATGGCTGCAGCACGGCGCGGGAGCGAACAAGATTTTCCCCGCTTCGGCCGATCTAAAGGACGCTGCAGCGCGGACCGTGGTTACCTCATACGCTGTCAAACGTCCCGACGGGAACTGGTCGTTAATGCTGATCAATCACGATTTGAACGCGCCCCAGCCAGTTCATATCGTCATCGAGGATGCCAAGCACGTCAGCCATTCATTCGTCGGATCTGTAGCTCTTGTGCAGTATTGCAACACCCCTGCTGAGGATAAGAACATCACGATTGCCGCCACGCCCGACGGCATGTACGCACTCCCAGCGGGGTCGATCACGGTGATTCGTGGGAAGCTGCGATAGCGTCTGGGGAGTGTCCCGCAATGGCCGATTCTTCATCTTCGATGTTCACGCCATAACGCTGTCCCCACGCAAAAACCGTCTTCCCACAAAATCCGGACTTCAATGCTGATCAAGACAGCGGTTGTTTGCCGTGCTATTCCTTCATTTCGCCATACTCGAAGCGAGGTTTTAGTTTCGCTCCAGCGCGCTCGATCATTGCCATGGTAAGAGCTTGAGGCACCACAACGGAAGCAATGCTTTCCCACGGCTCCGGCACGGGAGCAAGTCGTACAGGCAGTAGCTTCTCGGAAGGCTCGCGATGCTCAGTGGAAACAAGAACGACCTTCCCGCCACGTGCGATGCAGTCATTCGCCAGGCCCACACCCAGCGGTGCGGCTGGTCCCGAAGCGAAGATGATTGCGACATGACCTTCACTAACGTCGAGCAATGGGCCATGACGAAAGCCGCCGCCGGAGTGAGGGGCGGCACGACTTCCCGTCATCTCTCGGATGCAAAGTGCTCCCATTATCGCAGCGCCAACCCCTGGGCCGCGGCCAATGAGTTCTATGTTTGCGGCTCCGTGGCAGAAGTCCGCCAGTCGGCTACGGATATCAAATGCGTGATTCAGGCTGGAGGAATAGGCTTGCACAACTTGTTCTGCGTCTTTTTGCCAGGGCCGGCCTAGCAAATGAGAAGCGATCACGATGCATGCCGCGGTTGCATTCGTGTATGTCTTGGTCGCATTCCCATACTCTGGACCGGCAAGAATCGGAAAGCGGTTGCCAGCTAAGGACCAGCATGTGCTTTTTTCATTGTTGCAAAGCAAGGCCATTCTTTTAAGTGACGGGCTCTTGCACAGTTGCACCAGTTCCGCACTCTCGCCCGAGGTGGTTAACAGAAAAGAAACGGCAGCTTGATCCCACGCCGCCTTGGAGTAATGCAGCCATTCACCTGCGTCGACGGCAAAAGAAGAGCGCCCTCCTGATTGCAGAAACGATGAACCGGTGAGACTCGAACAATACGAAGCTCCCATTCCTATAAACAGGACAGGCAGGGGAGAAAGCGACATCTGACGCGCCGTATCCAGTTCGTTCAGAATCGATCCGTCTTGCCCGTAAGCGCGCAACAGACGAACCAGACACTCTGGCTGTTGCCGGCACTCCATCTCGTAAATCGCAATCATGTCCAGTGTCCGCACGTCGCTGGGTGGTTCCACCCCGGCGATCCAGCGCGGCTCACTGGTCAGTTTGTCTTCCATGGTCACTCCTAAACGCGCGTTTCGATTGTTTATAAACAATGATTATAAACTGCGATATGATACCGAGCGAGGTGGGCAAGGTGTCTGACTCTTCCCAGTATTCCGGCCTGCGCGTGAATCGTACTTTCCTGCTGCGAGTCTCATCGATCGCCGCATTCGGAGGCTTGCTCTACGGCTATGACATGGGCATCATCGCGGCCGCCGTGATCTTTGTAAAACGCAGTTTCGCTCTTTCCACATTTATGGAGGAGCTGGTAGTCAGCATCGTGCTCATCGGAGCCATGGTTGGTGCCATCACAGGCGGGATAATCGCCGATCGGATCGGCCGGCGCGCCACACTCGTGTGGGCCGCTGCCATTTTTATCGTAGGTTCGGTGCTCTCGCCCCTGGCGGCAAACGTGTCCATGCTGATCGTGGCGCGGGCAATCATCGGCATTGGAATTGGGTTCAGCTCGGTTACCGCCCCGGTATATGTTTCAGAGCTGGCACCACCCCAGTCCCGTGGCATGCTCATTGGACTGTATCAACTCGCCTTGACCCTGGGAATTGCCTTGGCCGATCTGGTTGGTTACTGGCTGGCGGCTCAGCAGCAGTGGCGTCTGATGTTCGGTATCGCGGTTGTACCAACTCTTTTTCTGTTAATCGCAGTCCTATCTGTTCCCGAAAGCCCGCGCTGGCTGTTCGCGCACGGCCGCGCGGAAAGCGCGGAAGCGGTCTTGCGGACTTATACTGACTCTCAAGGCGCGCAAAGCCTTCTCGCGGACATTCAGCGCGGACTGAAAACGCCGGTCGAACCGAGATGGAGCGCCTTGTGGAGTCCTGCGGTGCGCGGCTCGCTGTTCATCGCAGCAGGACTCACTGTTTTGCAGCAGGTCACCGGCATCAATACGATCATCTATTATGGTCCGCAAATTTTTGAGCTGGCCGGAAGTGCATCGTATGCCAGTGCGATTTTCGCAACTTTGCTGGTTGCACTGGTAAACGTGTTGTTTACGCTGGTCGGAATTGTGCTGGTCGACCGCGTCGGCAGAAAGCCATTGCTTTACGTTGGCGTGAGTGGCATGACGATCGCGCTGTTTACCCTTTCGCTCACCTTTAGCCGCACCGCGCAGGTTGGCTCACAAATGGGCGCAATCGCAATTGCTTGTCTGATGCTTTACATCGCCTGTTTCGCCTTCAGTCTGGGCGCAATCGCGTGGATCTTAGTGGCGGAAGTATTCCCGCTGCAGGTTCGAGGGCGTGGGATGGCCGCTGGAACGCTGTTCTCAGGCATCGCAAATTTCGCGGTGTCTCTCACTTTTTTGTCGATGATTAACGCGATTGGCAGTGCGCGCACCTTTGCCGTTTATGGAACACTGAGCATCGTAACCCTGCTCTTCGTGCGCTTTGTTGTGCCCGAAACCTGCAGGCGCGATCTTGAAAGCATTAGTTTGGCAAGCGAGGCTTGAGCAACGGTCAGTGTCGCTTGCGCGATTCCGCAAGATCGAGCGCCTGACGAAGCGCTCCCATCAGTTGCGCGTCTTCTCCCAGAGCGCTCGTGGCTAACCTAGGTAGCGCAGGTTCCTCGTATCGATCGAGGATGCGCTGCGTCGCATCGCGCAACGGCAAACTCATACCAACCCCTCCGCCTAACACAACGCATTCACAGTCCAAAACAAGGCAAATGTTGTAGATCGCATAAGCCAGCACTTGGGCGGTGCGATTCAGCACGGTCTGTGCAAATTGATCTCCGGCTAATGCCCTATCGAAGATTTCTGTCGCAGTGAGATCAGGCGCCCCCACAATGCCGGCTTCCGCGCAACAATGCAACCATTGCTTTCTGACGCCTTCCCCTCCAATCGTGCTCTCGAGTGACCCGGGCAAACCCGGCGCAACCGCCTCGCTCGGCGCGCCCGGCACGTACATGTAGCCGATCTCGCCGGCCGTCCAGTGCTTGCCGTGAATCAATTTCCCGTTGGCAAAGATGCCTGCGCCGATACCAGTTCCAATCGCAAGAAAGGCAAAACCACGAAGGCCGCGCGCGACTCCCTTCCAGTTCTCCCCGATCGCAGCCAATCGCGCATCGTTTTCCACCGTTGCTGGAACTTGCAATGCTGATTCCAGCACATCCCGAAACGCCACATTCCTCCATCCCTTTAGATAGGACGTGGCGACCACAATTCCAGCGTCAACTCTGGTAATTCCCGGCGCGCCCGCCGCTGCGGCGAGCAGAGAGCGTTGAGTAACGGAATGACGCTCCAGCAGAGAATCCACGCCTTCGCGAATCTGCTGAACAACCATCTGGGGAGAAGATGTCGCTTTCGTGGAAGCCGACCATTTTCCTAACAGACTTCCCTTCGAATCGGCGAGGGCTACGCGCAGGTTGCTGCCCCCGATATCGATGCCGATGACATGCCCACTCCCGGCACCATTATGCGGCGCGGTGCGATCCGAACTGGAAGCCGAACCGCGCTCGATTTTGTCTATTGTGCTCATCTTCGCTTTCATTCAGTTATCAATCACTATTTAATTGCCAATCAACTTCGTATCCAATCGCTTCACTACTCGCGCTTGGGAAGCATCTCCAGCGCCCACACGGCAGCTGGCCTCATATACATGGAGGCCCGAAAATTGCCGCTTACATCCCACGCTTCGGGAGTACGAAACCAATATCCCTTGCTCTCATAGATCACGTGATAAATTCCCCAAGCGGTGTGATACGCCTCATCCTTCATACCTTCACTCAGCATCAGCGCGGCCACACCGAAACTGGTTCCCGCCCACACTTCGAGCGCCTGTTCGTTGTTGCCAATGGAGCCATCAGCCGCCATACCGTTGACAGCACCCATTTTGCCGTCACCAAACTTCATCACATTGAAGGCGTATATTTTCTTCGCCGCAGAGACCTGCATCTGAGGCGGCACCAGATCGCCCAGTCCCGTCATGTTGGCATACCATTGGCCGGCGAGTTGATCCGCCTGTACGCTCTCGCGATACTCGCTCTCCGTGTCATAGCGGAAATATTCCCCGTTCCAGAGTTTCGCGATATAAGTCTTCTGCGCCTTCAAAAACAATTCGTGATACTCGGTCGCAGTATTAGTCTCTCCGAGCGTGCGAGCTATCTCTTCGGTCGCACGCACTGCCGCCAGCCACAATCCTCCGCAGTACGCGCTCACCCCTTTTACAACCCATGAATCGTAGGTCTGATCGGGATAGCCGCCGTTCTCTGGAACTCCTCCGCCGCGGTCGAATTGCCGCAAGTAAGCCATCGCGGCGAGCACAGACGGCCACAACTGCCGCAAAAACTCTGTATCCTTGCTTCCTGTCAACACGTAATCGCGGTAGACCATCAAAACGAATTTCGAGTTCAAGTCTTTCCAGTCATTCGTATCCTGCCAGCCGGGTTCGTTTACCGCGAAGAATGGATCGCCCTCCGGTACACCCAAATCGTGCGGGACTGCTCCCTTCTTCTTTCGCATGTGCAGAGTCGGTTCGCCGGTCCGCTGCGATTTCCAGACCCATTGCCCCAACTCCGGCCACTCTCGCGGAACGGTGTCGCCAAATTCACGCAGCACGTGTTTGTCGATCTCCGGCCAGAACTTCAACAGGGGCAGCGAACCGTAAAAGCGAACATCGAGTGTTCCGTAGTATGCGTAGTCAAAACATTCCAACAGAGCAAAAGAACCGAGACTCTTGTCGGAGATGCCGCGTGGATGCCCCCAGAATGTTCCTCCGTCGGTTAAGGTATAGAGTTCGTTGAACAACATGCCGCGATACCAAAGCGGCTTGCTCTCATCGCTTACATATGGATCCTGCCAGGCGTCGATGGCCTCGCTCCAAACCTGCGCGTTTAGTAATCCGTCGCGGGCAATCGCCCAGGCGTTGTTGCCATCCATTCCGTAGAAATCGGTATAGCGGCGGTTCCACTCGCGTCCCTCACCAAACTGCACGATCGGAAAATCCCACGCGATCACCATGGGGATAATTTTCTTTTCACCGGGCGCGAGGGTGAACCGTACAGCAATTGCGCCCGCCAACTTTTCGCCGTCACTCACCCATGAAGTAGCGCTATTCGGCAAACGGCCGTCCCTGGCAAAGCTGGTCCAGACCGCCTTTCCATCGCCATCTGCTGCGAAGCTGGTAAGGTAGCTCACCTCAACTCCCGGTGCATTGAGCGCAGCGATCGCAAACTGACCATCGGCCTCCCGCAACGCGCCGCCCGCGTGATTACGCTCAAACACGATTCCTTTCATCGTTCCAGTCGCGATCTGTTCGCTGTTAAAACGATTGTGATTGCCTTGATTCGGAGCACCCTGGAAATCTCGCGTGAAAGTGCGGAACCAGCCAACCATGTTGGTCCATGAGAGAAGGACAGAAACTGTCACCGGGCGCGACGTCGTATTTTCTGCATGCCAACGGTAAGCCGCAACGGGATAACTCGACTCCCGATAATTGTTCGGCAATAGCGGTGAAAACTGTTCGAGAACAAGGTGAGCGGGAAATTGATTCCAGCGATAGTCGTACCAGGCTTTGGGATAGAGCGCCGCATACTCACCTGCACCGACGGGATAGTCCCATTGCCAACTCGCCAGCGTTCCGTCGGTCGGATGATCGGTCATCAACGCTCTGGCCACGCCGTGAGCCTCGCCTTCGACCTGCTGAAAAACCGCAAACTGGTTAGCGTAGACAGGCGCGTATTTGTGAACGCCCGCCTTCATATGCCAGCGCGTGAAGTCTCCGCGGAATGTGCGCGAGAAAGTTCCGGATCCAAATCCTCCCACCGGTGCGCCTTGCCAGAAGCCGTCGTCGATATTGCCCGGAACGCGCGTGACTCCCGGCTGGTCGAGCGGCAGACCGAGTGGCCGTCGCCACGCGGCTTTCGGTATGCCGTCACCCGCCCAAGCAGCGGCGGCCAAAGAGAGAACCGCGGCAAGAGTTACGCAAGAGTTCAATACTTTTTTCATGAGAATAGCGGAACGCGTACTAGCGATCAGACCAATACTTATTGAACCCTTCATAATCAGAAGGCAAATTCGCCAAAATCGTTCTTCTGAGCTCCAACATGTCAACCGAACCTTGTTTTCGATAGAGCACTTTTCCATCTGGGGCAATGAGCACCGTAAACGGCACCGCCGATTCCCACGCGGGATCAAACGCGGCTTGTAGGGCAGAGGTATCGTTCGAATCGAATAACAGATTGCGGCTGGAAGCGTGCATCTTATTGAGGATTCGGAGGACTGTGTTCTTTTCGTCGGGCAGGTTCGCCGCGATGGTCACTAACTCCAAATCCCTCACTTCGTACATGCGAAAAGTGTCTTGAAAGCTGGAGAATTCATCGATGCACGAGCCGCACCATGTCGCCCAAAAACTTACAAGCAGCGTTTTGCCAGTCGGATTCTTCTTCAGTTTTCTCAAGTCATCGGCGGACACCATATCCAGCTGAACGGGCTGTGATTCAATTTTTTGCAATGCCTGCAGTTGCTGTGCGTGTTTCTCTTTCCACTTGGTGGAACAACCAAAAACACCGGTGTGTTTCACAGCGACGTCTCGATGAGCCAAAACCGCATCGATCGCGTCGCGTACCTCGTGCGTAGTAACCAATTCGGATCGATAACTGTTATCCATGCGGCCTTCGTAGCGAAGCCAGCGTTCGCTGTCGAAAACAAATGCGTGCGGGGTTGCTTGCGGGCCGTAAGCTTCCGTCACAGTCTGCGTTTCGCCGTCGTAAAGATATGGATAGGTCAGATGCTTATACTGAGCGCGAATTTTCATCTCGTCGAGGGTGTCGCTAATGTCGGAGGAATCGAGTTCGTCGATTCGAATCGCCTTGGGATCGTTCGGTTCGATTGCAACGACGGCGACACCTCGATCCTTATAGTCGCCTGCCAACTGAGCGATGCGCCGCTCGTACATCTGAGCAATTGGGCAATGGTTGCAAGTGAATACCACCACCAGGACGGAACTTGATGAGTAATCGGAAAGGCGGTGAATATTGCCGTCGACGCCCGGAAGCTCGAAATTCGGTGCTCGTGAGCCAAGTGCGAGCGTGGGATGGTCACTCTGCGCCCACAAGCTCAACGTACATGTCAGAAAGACCAGAGTTCTCCACATATCGTTATCCCGGCCCCCGCGTCGAAGACACTTCCAGTGTTGCTCCATCAATCACGGTTACTTCGCCCGAAGTCAATCCGAGAACAAATGCAGTGTTGGATGCGCTGTCCACCGCGATCGCATAGGGACCTCCGGCAGTTTTCAGGGTTGTCAGCACGCGATCATTTGTTCCATCGATCACTGTCGTGGTGTTAGTCTTCGTGCTTGCGACGTAGACATGATGAGTTTTTGAATCAACCGCAATTGCTTGCGGATGCATTTCAACTTTCACAGTGGCAATGACCGCGTTCGTCGTTGCATCAACCACTGTCACGTCGCCGCTCCCATAGTTCGCGACGTAAACTCGCCCGTTGGAGGCGTCCACCGCAAGAGCGCAGGGAATTTCTCCGGCTTTGACAAATGTAACGTCATCCGTCTTCCCATTGATCACGGCCAAGCTTGCCTTGCCGACATTGGTCGCAAAAATCTTGTTGGACACGGGATTTACCGCGATGGCCCAAACGTGTTCGGCACTTTTGATATTAGAGGTCTCGTCCGTCACTCCGTCGAGTTCCGTAACCGCTTGGCTCTCGTAGCTCGTAAAGTAGACCCGATTCGTCACTGGGTTGACGGCAATTGTGTCCGCCCCAAGTTTGGCCTTGAGCACACTGGCAACATTGGTGGCTCCGTCAATCACCGTGATCGTATTGCTGAATGTCTTGGCGATATAAATCTTGTTCGTCACCGGATTGACGGCGATTGCGTAGGGAAGATCACCGACTGGAATGGTGGCGACAACTTTGTCGTTCGCTCCGTCGACGACCGTCACATTTCCGCTGCCCGCATTTGCTACATAAACCCGATTTGTAGATGGATTGATCGCGATCGCTACCGGCTCCGCACCCGCTTTTATGAGTGAAGACGAATGCCCCGCGCTCAACACTGTCACCGTGTTGTTGTGCGTGTTCACAGCGTAAACCCTGTTCGTCCTGGGATTGATCTCGATCGCGTGAGGGCTGATCCGAATTCCGTCTGGTTCAGCAGCCGCCTGCGGAGCCTTTGAGCCGAGCCAATCGATGGCATGCGCTATCAATTGGTTTTGCGTAGAGCTTGTGAATATCTTGTCCCCGTGGCCCATATTGAGGTAGAGCATTCTGTATTTCGTGTTCGTCCAAACCACAGGAAGATCGCCGCTTTCAAGGACGTCTTTGAAGCCCAGCGGATAGTTCGACGAATCGAGCGTGAGCAGGACCCGCACATCTTTATTCAGGCGAGGACTTGGCTTCCACACATACCACTCATTGGCCGGTGAATCATACACTTCGGGAAGCCCCGCGGTTACAGGATGATTCTTGTCATCGACAACTAACTTCGCCGGAAGCGGCGGCCAGTTGTTGCTGTAGAACACCGCGCCTCCAAGAAAATTAACGAACCATTGCCATTTCGTACTTTCGTCGTTGTATCCGGCAAAATGAAAACCCAGCCAAGCACCGCCATTTTCCGCAAAGCGCTCGAATGCGGCTCGCTGCTCAGAATTCTGCGGAGAGTTGTTGAGCCAGACGACCATGTCGTAGTTCTTTAAAGTTGCAGTGTTTAGCTTGCCCCAATCAGTGGTGGCGTCGAATCTAAAATTCTCCCGGTTCGCAGAGTCGGCGAAGAATTTCAAAGCGTCCTGCGCAAACTGAACGTGGTCGGGTTCCACGTTGGTCGAATAAAAAGCCAAAACCTTAAAACGTGGCTGCTGCTGGCTCCAGGCTACGCCCGTTGCGAATACAAAACTGAGCGCGACCAGCCCGATGAAAACCCGCGGTTTCATTGGTTCGCCGCCCACAGGATTGAGTTGTGAAATATTTTGACGAAGGCTGGGTTCTTAAACAGCTCAGGATGATGCCCCATAAATATGTATACGTTCCGTGCCTTGTAGTGTTCGTTTGTCCAGACAACCGGATGATCGCCGCCCATCTTCGGTTTTGTGTCCGGAGAATACGTCGTCTCGTCGACTCTTGCCAGGACACGAACATTCGGACGCGGCGATTTGTCGTAGGTGTACCACTCTTCATTCTCTACAACGAATGACGCCCCGACCCCGGTCATCACTGGATGAGACTCGTCCTCGACGTCGACGGTCGCTGTTGCAAACTTGGGAATGTAATCCGTAAACCTGATCCCGCCCATGAATTGGGAGAACCAGGGCCACATCGGATATCCATCGAACTCGCCGAGCAACGTGGCGTGATGGAATCCGATCCACCCGCCGCGACCCTCCTCGATAAATTTCGTGAAGGCGGCTACAGCCTTTGGAGTCCACCCATAGGGCGGATAGTTCAGCTGAATGAAAAGTTGATAGTGCGAGAGGAAGGCATCATCGATTGGATCTGTACTCTGAATGTAATCGACCGCGAAGTGCTCGGCGACTGATTCTTTTTGCAACCAAACTTTTGCCGCATCGACAAAGGGCTTGTGAATTCCTCCGGCCTCGGCCAGCGCAACAGCCCTGAATTTTGCGCTCGGGGTTTGCGCGTTGCTCGGCGTTGCAACCGGAACGAAGAAGAAGCACGCTACAACTCCCAATCGAGCAAAGGCATAAAACCATAATCGTGGTACCTGGAATGACATACGCCCCTTTTCATGCGCCGTAGCGACCCCGATCGTACCATAATCTTAGTTAACAAGCATTATAATGTCTGATGATCCCACGACCTTCGCTTCAGCGTCCTCTACTGGAGCGCACGATTCGCGGGAACGACACGAATGCCGTAACATGATGACGATTGCATCAAAGATTGTCGGCCGGCGTCTACGCCGCTAAACGATGAAGGAACCCCTCTTAATTGGCCGTCCACCGCTGATTCGCCAAACGAATTCGCAGATTCTGCTGAACTTACTCCGTGAAAAAGGGCCTTGTTCCAAGGCAGATCTTGTTCGAGCGTCCGGACTGAGCGCCCCCTCTGTGACCAATGTCGTTGCCCATTTGGCGCAGGCAGGAGTCGTGGAAGCGATCGGCGAAGGCGACTCAACTGGCGGCAGGCCACCTGACATATTGCGCTTTCGGGCTGAACGGGGCTGCGTTGTGGGCGTCGAAGTAGGGGCTGACGTTTTGCACTTTCTCCTGTGCGATTTGAACGGACATGAACTGGGACGGACGAGAGTCGCAATCGAACGCCCCGGATCGACGCCTTCGGTCGTTTGCCGGACAATTGGCCAAGCGGTGCGCGACTTGTTGCAGAAGCATAAACAATCGGAGAATCTACTGCTCGGGTTGGCGGTTGGAGTTCCTGCGATTGTGAATGTCGATGCCGGCAGGGTGGTTGCTTACAGTGCCCTGCCGGACTGGAATGACGTGCCATTGGGCGACATGCTGAGCCGCGAATTTCGATGCCTGGTGACGATTGAAAATGACACGAATTTAGCAGCGCAAGGTGAGTTTTATCGCGGAGCAGCCGTAGGACAAAAAGACTTCGTTTTCATCACCATAGGAGATGGCGTTGGCTCCGGCATTTTCATCGACGGACGTCTGCATCGCGGATCGCAGTGGTCGGCTGGAGAAATCGGTTATCTACGCGTGCCCAATGTTTCGCGAGGGAATCCCACCATTCACCAATATGGGAACCTCGAAAAGTCATTGCATGCACCCGGCATTATGAAAGCCTGGAAGTCTAGTTTGCAAGCATCGCGAGCCAAACCCAAGGTGCTTCACGCGAGGGATGTATTCGATTTGGCATCGGGCGGGAACGCATTGGCGAAACGAATTGTGAAGCAATGTGCGACGGTCCTGGCCGACACGATTCTCGATCTCGCGTTGATCCTTAATCCCAGCGTTATTCTCCTCGGTGGTGAAGTCGGCAGCCATCCCTTCCTGCTACAGGAAGTCCAGAATCTGTTAGAGGGAAGCGAGTTTGCGCTGGTTCGAGTCCAGCCGGGGGGGCTGGGGTCGTCCGCCGTTTTGTGGGGCGCCGTTTTTACAACCCTCGAGCCTGCCATTTTCGGGCTTTTGCAGAATTCGACACATTCCAGTTAAGTGCGATTCCCGCCAGCGGTCACAATAATTTAGGTTGACGATTCTTACTAACTAAGGTTAAGTTAGTCGCCGTGTTCGGCGGTTTGGCGATTTTTTCTTATTGTGCGCCTCGAATCTCAACTCCGCAGCGATTTTGCAGAACCGGCATTTTCAATGGTAGTCGCGATAACCGCGGCGCCGAGTCCAAACGGTCGCAGCGTGGACTTATCCGCACAAACAGATTTGGGAAATTCGTGAGTCGACAGGAGAAAAGAAAAATGATCCGGCTGAAACCATCGTTGCTGCTCCTTCTGACTGTTCTCGTGGTTCTATTCGCGGCGTCTAACGGTGCGTTGTCGGCGTGGGGACAAGAAGTGACCGCGACCATTACAGGTACTGTGACCGATGTTTCCGGAGCGCCGATCGTGGGAGCGTCAGTGGAGGCTCACGATGTAAATCGTGGAACATTATTCCCGGCCCACACCAATGATGTGGGGGTTTTCAACCTCGCTCGCCTGCCGATCGGCTCTTACAAAATCAAGGTGACGGCCGAGGGATTTCAACCTGCCGAACAGCCCCCGGTCACCCTTGTGCTGAACCAGGTTGCGCGCTTCACTTTTCAGCTTGGGGTAAAGCGGGTGAGTGAAAGGGTGGACGTGGTCGATGAAGCTCCCGTCTTGCAGACTGATTCCGTGCAATTAGGTACGGTAATCGACGCCAAGACAAACGACGACCTGCCGCTTGCCTCGCGCAATTTCGTGCAGTTGACGCTGCTTACTCCGGGCGCGCTTACCATCGATCCGCAGACTATGAACACTGGATCCCAAACTTCGCAGCAGATAGCGGGCAACGGGGGCGGGCGCCCGTATATCAATGGCAACCGTGAAGAGTCGAATAATTTTATTCTCGACGGAGTGGACAACAATCAGGCTTCGGAAAACGCAGTGGGTTTCACCCCATCCCCCGACGCCATTGAAGAATTCAATGTCATCACTCAGAATGCATCGGCGGAATTTGGCAATTTTCAAGGCGGGGTAGTGAGTGCCTCAATCAAATCGGGCACTAACACTTTCCACGGCGATGTCTTTGAATTTATCCGCAACGACAAATTCAATGCCAACTCGTGGTCAAACGGATTCGCGCTGAATCCCCAAGGGACGATCGGTATCCCGAAAGCAAAGATGCGGTGGAATCTATTTGGCGGCACGATCGGCGGGCCCATCATCAAGAGCAAACTGTTCTTCTTCGGTGATTATCAAGGCTCCCGCTTCGATCATCCGCTTGCGGCAGGCGACCTTACTGTCTTGTCACCCGCGGAACGCGGAGGAGATTTTAGCGCCCTGCTGACGAATGGCGTGCAGATCTATGATCCTTGTACGGCGGGTACAGGAGTGAGCGGCACACCGTGTGTTCTATCGGGGAACCCTGTACCTTTCCAGCACAACATTATTCCTACCAACCGACTGGATAATGCCTTCAATATCCTCATGGCTTCGCCACTCTATCCGCAATCTACTCCCGGTGCGCCTAATACCGCCGTAATTCTTAATGGAAGCCAGAACAATGACGACCAGGAAGACGTTAAAGTCGACTTCAACGCCTCCGAAAAGGATCGCCTTTTCGCCCGTTATTCCCGGGCCAAGGAAATCGATCCCCTAACGACTTCCTATCTGCTCGGTGGGAATTCGAGCTCGGCAGCGCACATCGACAACACTGCTTTTGATGAGACGCACACATTCACCCCGTCACTGCTCAACGATTTTCGCATTGGCGTGAACTATGTATTGCCCTTTGGCCCGAATACGACCTTTGCCCCGTCTGTCGCCGCGCTTGCGGCTAGCAGTGGCATCGCTGGTACGACCGAAGGCGGGATCAGTGGATTGCCTAATATCACATTTGCAAGCGCCGCCACGGGAGGCGGCATCGGCAATTACGCCGGTTTGGGCAACGGTGCGATCGTCCAAAAGTTCGCTTCCACGGTTTGGCAGATATCCGACGATCTTCTCTGGAGTCACGGCCACCACAATGTGAAGTTTGGCTTCCAGATGGGCCGGTACCGCTTAAATATTACTTATCCGGGAAATGCAGGAGTGCTTGGCGACATCGGCTTCACTAACAACTACACCTCTGAAGCAGGCGATGGAGTATCTGGCGGAGATGCAGGAGCGAGCTTCGCCCTGGGCTTGCCCGATTCCGTTTCTCGAGGGGCGTTAGGCTTCGGTTTTCATCAAAGAGACTGGCTGCTGGCTGGCTTTGCACAGGACGATTGGCACATAGCCGATGGCTTGACCTTGAATCTGGGACTGCGCTATGAGGCACGTACTCCATGGATCGAAACCAACAATCGTCAGGTGAATGTCGGTGAGACCACCGGCATCGTGGAGTTCCCCGGAAGCAGCCCGGTCCCCAACGGCATTGTCGGCCAGAACGGCTTCAGTAGAGGACTTTACAACAGTAAATATGATGGGCTGGGAGAATTTGAGCCCCGCATTGGATTCTCTTGGAATCCCGCAGCACTTGAAAGAAAAACCGTGGTCCGTGGGGCTTTCAGCGTTTCGTCTTATCTTGAGGGTACAGGAACCAATCTGCGCCTGCCTCGCAATCCTCCGTACACACCAACACAGATTGGAGGAACGAATAATTACAACACCGGCGCCACACCGTATACCACCGAGGCAGGAGCGACGGGCGGAGCCACGCCGCAGCCCGAATCAGTCGACGGAGCGACGATGTTCGCCTGGGGTCCAGTGTTACAACCGGCGATCGGGGAACAGTGGAATCTGTCGATCCAGAATGAGGTGACCAAAACGCTCACTGCGCAAATTGGTTACGTCGGTCAAAAGGTTACGCACCTGGTGGTGCCGTTGGACCTCGGCCAACTGCAACCGGGAACCGACAACACCGCTTTTATCGGCGGTTTCAATGGAGTCGATTCTGGCGGAAACAGTCTGGGGTATGGCCCGAACAGCTTCGCCGATGTTTACGATACGGCATCGGTGGGCACGATGCGCTATGACGCTTTACAGGCCGTGTTGCAAAAGCGCGCCAGCGGAGGATTGCAAGGCCAGCTTGCCTACACCTGGGGAAAGTGCATGACCAATAATAGTGGTTACTATGGAACCTACAGTTCGAATTCCGAGACCACGAGTTCGTTCCCCTATTACCAGAATCTCTATGATCCCAAATCGAATTGGGCGCGTTGCTACTATGATTCCAGCCAGGTCGTGAGCGGCTACCTCCTTTACGAACTGCCCATAGGACGAGGAAAATCCTTCGGCCATGATCTGCCTGCGGCAGCAAATGCGGTGATTGGAAACTGGTCGATTGATCCAATATTTTCCTATCATGCTGGATTCCCCCTGGCCGTCTATGGGCCCGACAACTCGGGGACCTTCACAAGTAATGACGGTGCCGGACCCGGTTCCGCTCGGCCCAACTGCAATGGTCCGGTCCAGTACACCCATCAGCTAATAGACGTAACAGGCGTCGGCAATCAACTGCAATGGTTCTCAAACGCAAATAGCACATTCACACAAGAGGCGCCCGGGACCTTTGGTACCTGCCCCGCCCAGGGCCCGGTTATCGGGCCTCACTACGTGGATGTGGATCTGAGTCTGCAAAAAAACTTCCGGTTCAGCGAGTCAATGCACTTGCAGTTTCGTGCCGACTTTCTGAACGCATTCAACCATCCCAACCTGGCTGCGCCGAATATGTACTACAACCCAACCGCTAACACCTTCGGCAACATCACAGGCAGTCAGGATTCGAGGAACCTCATGTTTGCTCTCAAGTTCTATTTCTAGGTGAGTTGTCGTCGCGCGGTTTAAGCTAGAAACATCAACCGCTTTCTATGTGCGCATGGAGACCCGCTGGACGAATTAAGATCACTGCATCCCTTGCCGGCATCAAGATCCAGGCCACGCACAGGAATCATGGGCAAAAGAGAAACGCGATGAGCCGGTAAATGGGGCCGTTTCGGCTGCCATCGCGTTCGAAGGCTGGCCAGACAGCGTTGCCTCCAAACTATTCGCAAAAGTGAGCCACCGTCGATAACACGCGTAACCCGATTCGGAGCATTTTGTCACTTTCAATGCGACTCGCGCGGCGGGATGCCCGCGCCGCGGCAGCCGAGCAGGAAATCGAGATCTGCGCCGGTATTCGCCTGCTGGACGTGGTCCACATAAAGTTGTTGGTAACCGCCCTTCATCGGGTTCACAGGAGGCTGCCACTGGCTGCGCCGCTGTTCCAACTCTTCTGGCGAAACGTCCAGATGCAGACGTCGCGAGTCCACGTCTAACTCTATGTAGTCGCCATCCCGCACCAGGGCAAGATTTCCGCCCACCGCGGCTTCGGGACAAACATGCAGGACGACGGTTCCGTACGCAGTTCCGCTCATGCGCGCATCTGAAATGCGCACCATGTCGGTGACACCGCGCTGCAGCAGTTTGGCGGGCAGACTCATGTTGCCAACTTCCGCCATGCCCGGATAGCCTTTCGGCCCGCAGTTCTTCAAGACGAGAACGGAGTTCTCGTCCACTTCCAGATCGGGATGATCGATACGTTCCTTATAGTGCTCGATGTTCTCGAAAACCACAGCCCGGCCGCGATGGCGCATGAGGTGCGGCGAAGCCGCGGAAGGTTTAAGCACTGCTCCGTCGGGCGCCAAATTACCGCGCAGCACCGCGATACCCCCGTGCTCCACGAGAGGTTTGTCCAGCGGGCGAATGACTTCGGCGTTCCAGTTGGGGGCGGTCTGACAATTCTCCCAGATCGTCTTGCCATTGACCGTGCGAGCGTCACGATGGATCAGCTTGCGCTCGTCGAGAGCACGAATGACAGCGGGCACTCCGCCGGCATAGAAAAAATCCTCCATGAGGAAACGGCCGGACGGCATGAGATCCACCAGGGTTGGGACGTTACGACCCAATCGATCCCAATCGTCAAGCGTGACCTTTAGACCGACGCGCCCTGCAATGGCGAGTAAGTGGATGACGGCGTTGGTCGATCCCCCGACCGCGCCGTTCACGACAATGGCATTCTCGAATGCCTGCCGCGTCAGGATTTGAGAAATCCGAAGATCGTCGCGGACCATCTCGACAATCCGGCGCCCCGCGATGTGGGCAAGAACATAGCGTCGAGAATCCACAGCTGGAATGGCCGCGTTGTGGGGGAGCCCGATGCCAAGGCTCTCGACCATGCAAGCCATCGTGGAAGCCGTTCCCATCGTCATACAGTGACCGGCGGAGCGTGACATGCAAGCTTCAGCTTCCATGAAGTCCTGGGTACTTAAGGTGCCTGCCTTCAGTTCCTCATTGAAGCGGAAGACTCCCGTTCCCGAACCAATGTCGCGGCCGCGGTATTTGCCATTCAACATCGGGCCACCGGAGACGACCAATGCCGGGACATCGCAGCTTGCGGCACCCATGACAAGGGACGGCGTAGTCTTGTCGCAGCCACACAACAGCACGACGCCATCAATGGGATTGGCGCGAATCGACTCTTCGACATCCATGCTCACCAGATTTCGGAAGAGCATCGCGGTGGGCCGCATGGTGGTTTCGCCCAGCGACATCACGGGGAATTCGACGGGGAAACCTCCCGATTCCCAGACGCCCCTTTTGACATGTTCGGCAATCTCACGAAAATGGGCATTGCAAGGCGTGAGTTCCGACCATGTGTTGCAGATACCGATGACCGGCCGCCCATCAAAAACATGATCGGGCAATCCCTGGTTGCGCATCCAGCCTCGGTGCAAAAAGCCGTCTTTGTCGGTTTTTCCAAACCATCCGGCTGATCGATATTTGCCTTTCTCGTTGGACATGAATTCAGCAATCCCTTTCGATTCACTCGCCGACAATGCGCTCGAGGTTGTAACGCCGAAGATATTCTACGTGCGTCAGGCTTCGAGGCATTTCGCGTGGAATCATTATCGTGCACCCTGGCTCGTGACGTCCCGGTCCGCACACGCGACGAATACCCTTGATTATCGCCGATTCAACCGAGGCAGACTCCATTTATGTTAACAATAGTGTTGACAGAGAACAAAGGGGCCAATAACCTTTCGATGCGTGCAACCGAAGGAAAACTACTCCTTTTGAGAAGCAAGCTGGCAGCCGGAGAGACAAGCCAATGAACTTTTCGATGTTGAAGCTGGGATTTCGGAAGCGAATCCTCACGGGCGGATTGACCTTTGCCTTGGCAATTATCAGCTTCTGCCTTATAGCAGATTACGGCGTCGCATCTGCGATGGAGAAGCAAGGCAGTACCCGCCAGCCCAATCCATGGCTGACCGAGCATCTGCTCAGCGAACAATCAGAACCGCCATTCTCGTTCGTTTATGACCGGCAGGGATCGAGCGCACTCCTGAAAGCGTGGCCAAGAAAGATTGAGACCAGGCAACTCGACGCTGGCCGCACTGAATATATTGTGCGCTGGACCGATCCGAAGACCAGCTTGCAGGTCCGTCTCGAAGCGCTGGAGTTTGCAAACTCTGCTGTGGTGGAGTGGACGGTTCATTTCAAGAATGACGGTAAGACCGACGCTCCGACGTTGGAGTACGTACAAGCGCTCGACGTTTCATTTCCAGTGGCGGGCGAGGGCATCCCGACGATTCTTTACTCCAAAGGATGTGGCGTCATGGATACGTATGCGCTGCAGAAAAAACCTCTGAATCAACTTGAGTCCTTTCAAATTTCAAACGAGAGTGGTGGTAAGACGGGTGAGACCATACCGTTCTTCGATATTCAGACGGGCGGGCGTGGCTTGATCGGGGCCTTGGGATGGCCGGGAACGTGGGCCATGAATTTCTCCCGTCCAACCGAAGCGGCGATCGGAGTATCGGCCGGTATGGGAGGGACACATCTCTCTCTCCATCCCGGTGAGGAGATTCGAACTCCAGAAGTTCTGCTGTTCCCGTGGGAGGGGGATGATCTCGACGCGCACAATGTTTTGCGGCGCCATGTCCTGAAATATCACACTCCCCAATATGACGGGAGCCCCGTCGTTCTGCCCATCTCTTTTACGGCCTGGGGCGGAATGAAGACATCCACCAGCCTGCGTCTAATTGATCAGATAACCAGGGAAAATGTTGGATTTGAGGATTTCTGGATGGACGCGGGTTGGTATGGCGCGGACCGACCGGTGGAGGAATTTCAGGTATTCGGGAGAGAAGATTGGTTTCTACATGCGGGAAACTGGCGGGTGAATCGAGTTCCTCATCCTGACGGGGGCCTGAAACCAATCAGCGATGCCGCTCACTCCAAGGGAATGAAATTCCTGCTGTGGTTTGAGCCCGAAAGAGCGGTCGAAGGAACGCCGCTTACGCTTGAGCATCCGGATTGGTTTATCGGAGAAGTCACCACTCATTTTGAAGGAAGTACCGAGCGGCCGTTAGTGAAGTTTCGTATGTTTGACTTTGGCAACCCTGCCGCTCGCGATTACATGATCAATTCGATCTCGGAACTCATTGACCAGCAAGGCATCGACATTTACCGGCAAGACTGCAACTTCGCTCTCGCTCCATTCTGGACGCAGGCAGATTCAGTTGAGCGCCAGGGAATCACGCAAATACGGTACGTGGAGGGTCTGCTCGAGTTTTGGGACGGCTTGCGGCGGCGGCATCCGCAACTCATTCTTGATATCGTGCAGCGGGGAGACCTGGAGACGATTTCAAGAGCTGTGGATCTGAGCCGGGCAGATTATCCTGTCTCGCCCGATGCGGACCCGGTTGGCGCTCAGGTAAGTACCGAAGGCCTCTCCTATTGGCGGCCACATTTTGGAACGCTCCTCCAGATTCGACCTGGAGACACGTACCACTTCCGCAGTGCGTTCGCCCCCGGTCTGGGGTTTGCTCTCTTCAATGGCGCCGGCTACCCAAACCAGATCGGAAAATTCATACCCGATGATTTTCCCTTTGACTGGATGCGCAAGATGGTCACCCAGCTCAAACTCGTGCGGCCGTACTATTACGGCGACTATTACCCCCTCCTGCCATGCAGTCTGGACTCCGATTGCGAGACGAATCCGAACAAGGAACTCAGCGCTGCGTTTGAATGGGCGGCCTGGCAGTACAATCGGCCCGAATCAGGGGATGGAATGATTCAGGCTTTTCGTCGAGACAAGAACGCAGAAGCCACGAAGAATCTGGTTTTGCGAGGACTCGATCCAGCAGCGATGTATGAGGTGCTCAATCTTGATACGCAAACACCAAAGCGGATTTCAGGAAAGGACTTGATAAAATCCGGCTTGCCCGTCGAAATCACGGCGAAGCCTGGAGCAGCAATCATCGTCTACAAGAAAATCCGCTAGTCAGCGACAACGATCTGGTTCTGTTTCCCCAGACCAGCAACGCCCAGTTGCATTCGATTCCCCGGACGCAGATAAACGGGCGGCTTCTGGCCGAAGCCGACGCCCGGCGGCGTGCCAGTCGAGATGACATCGCCGGCCTGCAAGCTCATAAACCGGCTCACATAACTGATGAGGCGGACCACGCCGAAAACCATAGTTCGTGTGGATCCATTTTGATAACGGTGACCATCCACCTCCAGCCACATCTCCAGATTTTGCGGATCTGGAATCTCATCTGGAGTCACTAACCACGGACCGAGGGGACCAAAAGTGTCGGCGCTCTTCCCTTTCACCCATTGGCCGGTACCCTCCATTTGAAAGGCGCGTTCAGAAATATCGTTGATGAGACAGTAGCCGGCAATGTGCGAAAGCGCATCCGCTTCTTCCACGTATTTGCCCGGCTTGCCGATCACCACGCCGAGTTCAACCTCCCAGTCGGTCTTCTTCGATCCGCGCGGGATGACAATATCGTCGTCGGGGCCGCAGATCGAAGAAGTCGCCTTCATAAAAATCACCGGCTCAACCGGCAAAGCCATCCCGGATTCCTTCGCGTGATCCGCATAATTCAAGCCGATGCAGATAAACTTTCCCACACTCCCCACGCAAGGCCCGATTCGTGGACGTCCTTGAATTACGGGCAAGAGCGAGAGATCGAGGTTCTGTAGTTTGTGAATCGACTCGGGGAGCAGAACGTTTCCGGCGAGATCGGGAATGATTCCCGACAGATCGTAGATTTTGCCATCGGCGGCCAGGATTGCAGGCTTCTCCTGACCGGGCAAACCATAACGCAGCAATTTCATTTCCTCTCCAATCTTCTCGACCAAGAAACTCTTTTCTAGAGGCTAAAGCCGCCGTCAATGATATGGATCTGGCCCGTCGTATAGCTTGATTCATCCGAAGCTAAATAGACTGCCAGAGCCGCGATTTCTTCCGGGCGTCCGATGCGGCCCATCGGCTGCCGGGCTACAAATTCCGCGCGAGCCTTTTCGGCATCGCCTTGCACAGCAATCCGTTGCTCCAGTGAAGGCGAGTGGACGGTCCCGGGGCAGATCGCATTGCACCGAATGCCGCCGCGAATAAAATCAGCGGCGATTGCTTTCGTTAGTCCAATGACCGCGGCTTTCGTGGTGCCGTAGACAAATCGGTTCGGCGCAGCTTTGATACTGGATGCGGCGGACGACATATTAATAATGTTACCCCTCCCCGCTTTCAGCATGTTCGGCAGAAAGGCACGGCACGTGTGATACATCGATTTCAGATTGATATTGAAAGAGAAATCCCAGTCCTTCTCGGAACAATCGAGAATGCTGCCGTGGTGAACGTAGCCGGCACAATTAAAAAGAACATCGATCGTCCCCAGTTCGGCGGCACAATCTGCGATGTCTTTTGCAGACAGGACGTCCAGCCGACGAGTGCGAATGCTGGGCCGGTCGTGGCTCAGAGTCGCCAGTAACTCCTGATTGACGTCGGTAGCCCATACCACAGCTCCTTCGTCTGCAAACGCGATAGCGGTGGCCCTTCCAATCCCTTGTCCTGCTGCCGTGAGGAAAGCAATTTTCCCTGCAAGTCGTCCGCTCATTTTCTTCTTCCCTGCCCCTGCTTCACTCGAATACACCTGACTCGTCGCGATAAAACCAATCCTCGAATGGCACTCTCCACCGGGCGATTGGTGTGATTCCTGCCATCGCATGTGGTAGGCTAGTCGAGGCCATTTTACATGTCAACACTATTGTTGACATAAGAGCAATTGAATTGTCGGAATGACGCGATATCACTTCACATAAAAAGGGGTGAGGACCACCAGGTGAGGAGCATGATTCACAAAGGACTCGCTATGGGGCGAATCGCGGTTGTTCTCATGTTCCTTAGCCTGCTGGCGCGGTCCCAGACAACTTTCGACTTGTCTGCCGATTTCTCTGTTCGCGACAATCCAAACAAAATTTGGCAGTACGGTTATTCCGAGACCAACTCGCTTGCCCCAGACCAGTTTCGCTTCGACAAGCAGGTTGAGAAAAGTGGCCCCATCACATTCTGGCATCCGGACATTAATAAAGGACCGGGCCCGGGTTATTACCCCTACGTCGCTTATAACACCACGAAGCAGTCGCAAACCTGGCCTACACCCAACGGCTGGGTCGTGCGGGGCGGCGAGGTCGCGATGGAAGCGAGTAGTAGCGGCCAATACAGTCTGGTCCGCTTCGTGGCGCCGGCGGCAGGCATGTACAAGATCAGAGCTCAATTCGAAGGCGTCCATGTATGGTCTACGACGGATGTGCATGTGCTGCACAATGGCACCTCCCTGTTCGACGCCGACATCGATGGCTACGGGGGAGATCCGGCATTCCGCAAGGTACAGGGAGCAAGCCCTACGGCAGCGTATTCAGGCCAGATCGAAATGAAAGCGAGCGATACCGTCACATTTGCCGTTGGGTATGGCAAGAACAAGACGAATTCCGGTGATACGACAGGTCTCTTCGCCCGGGTTATTTTGCTCAAGAAAACGGAGGGCGGGAGGTGATGCGGGAAGTTCACACCCGGACTGGTTTATGAATGAGGTTTGACATCGAGGATTTTGACGGTCTTCGCGATTACCTGACAACGCGTGGATACATAAAATCGGGCGAGACAGTGTCATTCACAAATCTGCGGGGCGGGGTTTCGAACCGCACGGTGAAAGTGGCATGGACGGACGGACGCGGATGGGTTTTGAAACAGGCGTTAGCAAAATTGCGAGTCGACGTGGACTGGTTCAGCAGCCCTGAAAGAATCGGCGTGGAGGCGAAAGCGCTTCGCTGTCTGAACCGTTTGGCGCCGCCGGGAACTACGCCCGCATTCATCTTCGAAGACTTGACCCAGCACCTGATGGGGATGGAGGCGATTCCGGAAGAACACGAAAACTGGAAAAACGTCTTGCTCTCGGGCCGGATTATTTCAGATCACTTTGAGCAATTCGGCCTGCTCCTTGGAGCAATCCACCGCCGATCGTCTGAGGCCATATCGGAAGTTAGACAACTGTTCTCCGATACGACCTACTTCGAAAATCTTCGGCTGGAACCTTACTACCTTTACGCCGCCCGCAATACCGAGGAAGCCTCCGACTTTCTGAACGCGCTAGCCCAGGAAACACTACTTCACAAAGACTGCCTGGTTCACGGCGATTTCAGTCCCAAGAACACGCTTATCTACCAGAACAAATTGATCTTGCTCGATTACGAAGTCGTTCACGTTGGAGATCCGGGTTTTGACCTGGGGTTTGCGCTGACGCACTTCCTCAGCAAGGCGCATCATTTGCCAACAGAACGTTATCGCCTGGCCTGCGCCGCGGAGTTGTTCTGGCAGGTATATCGCGAAGAAATTGCCCAATTGAACTGGGCCAAGGAACTGGAGCAGCGGGTCGTAAGACATACGCTTGGATGCCTGCTTGCGCGTGTTGCAGGAAAATCACCGCTGGAGTATCTGACTTCCGCAGAGATGATCCGGCAACGAGACGCAGTCCTGGCACTGATGCGAGAGCCGCCAGCAAGCGTTCCTAAGTTGATTGCTGAGTTTATCCGCAAGATTGAATCCTATGCCTAAAATCAAACGACTTTTCGGCCGTGAAATTCTTGACAGCCGCGGCAGACCGACAGTTCTGGCAACATGCGACCTCGACAGCGGTGTTCGCGCATCCGCTTCCGTACCTTCCGGGGCCTCGACAGGCACGGCTGAGGCCTTCGAATTACGAGATGGTGACCGGAAGCGATATGAAGGCTTAGGTTGCCGCCGCGCCGTCGAAAATATTGGCGGCGAACTCAGCGGCGCATTAGTTGCCCGCGCTTTTAGCGACCAGATTGAGTTGGACGAAGCGATGATCGCCCTTGACGGAACCGCCAACAAGTCTCGCATCGGCGCGAACGCTATTCTGGCGGTATCTGTCGCCTTCGCGCGAGCCTGTGCGCTGGAACGTGGCATCCCTCTCTTCCAACATTTCTCCGACCTGCAAGGGTCGGCTGCGAACACGCTACCGAGGCTTACGATCAATCTCTTCAGTGGGGGAAAACACGCCGGACAGCAAGTGTCGGTGCAGGATGTTTTGATCATTCCGATGTCCGCTCAGACCATCGATGAGTCCCTGGTTACGGCATTCAATGTTTATCAGGCAGCTGCCGGGCTTATTTTGAACAGGTATGGAATGCGCCTTCTCACTGCGGACGAAGGCGGACTGGCTCCGCCCTGCCGGTCCGCCGAAGAAATGTTGAGTCTGGCCGTGGAAGCGATCGAGCAGGCGGGCTACACGCCGGGCAAGGATGTCTTTCTTGGGATCGACGTTGCCTCGACCCATTTCTACAAGGCCCAGTCGTACCATCTCGACGACAAAATCCTGGACAGTACTGGAATGATCCGAACAATTGCGGGATGGCTGGAACGCTACCCGATCTTAAGCGTAGAAGACGGGCTGGCGGAAGATGATTGGGAGAACTGGCCCAAGCTTCGTCAGACAATCGCCGGTCGGGCGTTGACATTGGGAGACGACCTTTTATGTACAAACTCCAACCGCATCCGCCGTGCGATCGAAACGAATGCGTGCGATGCTCTGCTGTTGAAAGTCAATCAGATCGGAACGTTGACGGAGGCCATGCAGGCCTATCAACAAGCCCGAGCGGCTGGCTGGGCAGTCACGCTTAGTGTCCGAAGCGGAGAAACCGAGGACAACTGGGCGGCAGATCTGGCGGTGGGGTGGCGGGCGGATCAATTCAAGAATGGATCGATTCGCCAGTCGGAGCGCCTGGCAAAGTACAACCGTTTACTCGAAATCGAAGAGGCTACGCAATGGCCGATTGCTGCGTGGCCGGGCCGCAATCGAAGCATCTGAAATCTTTCGTTTGCCGATGGAGGCGCTATTTTGAAAGCGCGCAAGAGGGCGACCAAAATTTCAATTCGGCGGGCGATCACCATCCAACTGGTGATTCTATGTGCGGCGGCTTCCTGGTTGTCTGTGCAAACTTTGTATGCGCAGACTCGCCTCCAGAGCGGAGATGGCTATATACGGCGGGAAGGCAATGAATGGATCTTCGGAACCTCGACTGTCGAAAGAAGGGTTCGACTCGATGACGGCCGTCTGTACCTGGTTTCGCTCCGCAACAAGTTGACTGGGCATGAATACCAGGATGCAGGAACCTGGCCTGCGGAAATTCGATTTTCGATCGATAGCGCAGATGTCAGCGCGTCCAGTTGGCGCTGGAAACTGCGTGGCGAACACGCCGTCCAAGGCTCGCAAGGCACGCTTCAACTCGATATCGAACTTGAGTCGGCGAGCATACGTGTCACGAAACACTATGTTGTTTACCCGCAGACCTCCGTCATTCGGGAATGGTTGACGCTGGAAAACATGTCCGGCAAAACCGTGCGCGTCAACAACGTGGACTTCTTCCACACCCGCTTACTTGGTTCTATCGCGCAGGATCTCGAATTCAACTATCTGACCGGCGGGGGCAACTACAACGGGAGTCAGTTGCTTAAGACCGAGCCCATGGGCCCTCGCTACCAACGGACTCTCGATTCGAATGGCGGCGTTCAACCTGGCAACTACAGTAGCTACCTGCCTCTGGTTTTTCTCCTTAACCGGAATGCCGCAGAAGGCATCGCCGTCGGTTGGGACTATCTTGGCCACTGGAGCTTCAGGCTAGGCGATCAAGATAGCCGACCGCTCGACATGAGCCTGGAATTGACCGGTTTCACCAAGGACTTAGCTCCAGGTGAAAGGATTGAAACACCCAAGGCGTTCCTGGCGACATTTTCCGGAGGAGTGGATGAACTCGGAAATCAGCTGCTCGATTGGCAATATGCGTACTTTTGGGAGTTTACGAATCCCGATTACTTCGCCAAAACACGGTGGGCCGTGGACTGGCCCGATCCATGGGTAGGTGACGGTGGAACTCCGAGCGCCGACAACTGGGGAAGGCGGCTGGCGCTTGATCTGCGCTACATTGATCTTCTTCGTGAAACTGGCACAGACATTTTATGGGACGATGCAGGGTGGTACGACAAATGGGGCACGTGGAATGCCCCCGACTGGAAGAAAACCACAGACTACCTGCGTAAATACGGGATGAGCTGGGTGCTATGGTACCCGACGTTTCTGGCTACAGCGCAATCTAAAGTTGTGCAGCAACACCCGGACTGGATCATCCCAGGGCAGCAAACGCTGGAACAATCGATTGCGGCAACCGCCGACTGGCAACGCCGATTGCTGGATGACAGCGTAAACGCGTGGGGAAACTATCAGTGGCGTTACGATATCGCTCCCGCAGCCAGTGCGAACGACACCGATGCTCTAGCGGCTGATCAGAACTTCCGCGGATTGCTGGAGCATTTCAAAAACGACCATCCAGCCAGCGGCATCGACGCTTGCGACGGCGGCGGACGCTGGATCAGCTACGACATCGCGCGGCTGGCCGAATCCGGCGAATATACGGATGGCGGTGTTGGCCCCTATAGCGCCTACTACACTTCCCTTCTCCTACCGCCCGACAAACTGCACAACGTCGTCGACTTCGATCATACGTATTACAACGCAACGACCGATCGCATGCATTTGGCGATGGATCCAACGTGGTATCGAGATCCCGGCGACGGACCCGACGTGGAATCGATCAGAAAAGATTGGGAGATATACCACTATCTGGTCGCAGAAGGAGTCGCGGGGCGCTGGAGTCATGTGTTCCGACCCAAGGTTGAACACGACGACGCCATCTGGTACTTCCAGAGAATGAACCGAGACAGCTCTAAGGGTGTCATTCTCACAAAGCATGCTAAACACGGTTCAACTTATTACGTGACCAGCCGTCTTCGTCTCGGGAAATCCGGTCTCGCGAAATCTGCGCCCGCCGTGGCGGACCAATACCGTGGCGGGGCGGGCGAGATGAACGTGGAGACGACCACTTCAGCCGCGAGTATTGAGACTGGTATCTATGAAGATCCAGTCGACGGCGAATTCCGATTTTATGGCACTCCGGGACAGGGATTCGGTCCACTGAACTTGAAGTATCAATCTGGTGGAGGCGACGAGTCACTCGTCACAAAAATCGTGAAACTGGGGGCGGAACGGCGAGTGGCCAGCCAGTTCTTCGGGATGGCGATCCAACTGGATGAACCCGCGACCATCACCCAGTTGGGGCAATTTGATCCGGGAAACAATCGTGGCACCTACACTCTGTCCTTGGTGCGTGCAGAAGATAACAAAGTGCTGACGACGGCGGACCTGGACATGAGTCAAACCCATCCTGACGCGATGGGATTCAAGTACGTTCGCCTGGCTCAGCCCATACATCTCGATGCTTCGACGAAACCTGTGGTGATTTATCCGCGAGGACTTCACCCTGCCGCAACCTACGAGGTGCACGCGCGCATCGCTGGCGTACGTCTCAACAAAACCGGTGCCGAGCTCATGTCGGATGGAATCAGTCTCGACAAAATCGCCGGCGGAGAATTGATATTTCTCAACTTGCCGAAGTATCCGGGCTCTGGAACCAATCACGTTCCACCCAGTTCGCCCGCAAACGTAACCAAGCGGCTAGGAACAAATCTCGGCACCCAGGGTATTGAACTTTCCTGGTCTCTTTCCTCGCCCTCGTCTCCCAGCCAGCTCGACGAATGGATTTCATACTACGAAATTCACAAGAACGGACAACTGATCGGAAAAGCTGCCAAGGGAACGTTCTTCTTCGATCACTCCGACTTCGCCCGCGACGAGATCGACGCCCGCTTTGAAGTCGAAGCGGTCGATGGCGACGGCAATCACAGCCCGCGAGTATCCGCGCAGAAGACGGCCGGCGATCGCAAAACATATGAAGCTCTTGGGGATTTTTCTTCCACACAATCCAGTCACCACTGGAGCTACGAAGAATCAGTCGAGGATGGCACGTACAGAAACCTGGTCTGGGAAACTGGCGGCTACGAGGGCCGATGGACAGGATCAGGATTGGGCCGGATTGGAAGAATCTGGATGCAGCCCTCAGCGCAGTACGATCTTGCTCGCACGTTCATTGTGCCAGAGGCGGGCGTGATCAGTATGTCAGGCTCGATCCGCAAAGATCCCAGCGCCGAAAATAAGGCTTCGTGCTTTGTAAGGATCCTTCAAAACTCTACCCAGGTCTGGCCGGTTGCAGGGTGGGCCGAGGTGCTCCCTGACTACGACAACGCCACCAGCTATGCGATCTCGAACCTGCACGTAGCCGCGGGCGATAAGATCCGATTCATTGTCGAGCACAACGGCGAAAACCGCGCCGATCCAATTGTTTGGGATCCGGTTGTTGTCTTTCACGATCCTGAGTCAGCCCGCCAACCATAGCGAATGCCGCTCGGCGCACAATCAAGCTCTGGACCGACTCGCAGGTCTAAGGGAGTCGCCGAAGCAACAAGACATCCGAGCCATAAAGTTGCTGATCAGCGAATTCTGGAATGGCGCCATCACCTCTGGCCAGCCATTTGTCTGGGAGATGTACCGCAATGCCCTTCAGCAAGCTCTCTCCAGTCATCTCTCTTTCGCGCCCCGGTCGGTCATTCAGGCTTGTCACCTGATATTTTGCCTTCGCATCCAGTCCGCGCAGTGCGATTTTGGTATCCGCAATCTTAGATTTATCTCGGAAAACGTAAACCACCGACTCACTCGAATCCTCATTCACGTATTGGACCGAACTCCATCCAACCGCTTCCACTTTGGGATGGTAGACGTCTTCCAGGAGAAGATGTCGGTACTGTTTGAAAAATGAGAGATTGCGCTCTAGTGCCTCGACAAAGCCCGGAGGAGCCGCGGAAAGAAACTGCGACGACATGCCGTTGATGTTGCCGAAGGTCACACCATGCATGAAGTGCTTTCTGAAATAGTAATCGAGCGCTGAAGCGCTGTACCAGCGAGCCGTCAGATACTCCCCTCCGGCGTCGCCATGTCCGGCGCTGGCGAGCGAACCCCAAACATTCGGACTGAGCATCGGGCCGGTAATAAACTCATTGATATATCCACCAGGCAAGAGACTCTGCGGCCCAGGATTCGTTCGCGCAAATTCGAGGGATGGGTCGCATTCGAAGCCCGATAAGTTTGGAAAACGCTGCATGAGATAACGCATGATCTCCATGCGTCCGCGATAGGCTGCGTAAGCGCCGTCGGTTTTTCCGTGACCGTGATCGGTACGATTGCACTCGTAGCTTACAGTCGACGACGGATCCCATTTGACCCAATCCAGATGCCACTTTTCGATAATGTCTCCCAGTTGCTTCTCGATCCACGCTACGACTTTAGGATCGCCCAGACACAGCTGCTTCGTGGGAGTCAAAGAAGGATGAGTAGTGCCGATCGATTTACCATCGATCATTGCGAGCCAGTCCTGCGGAATCTCGCCTGATGCCACCCGCGCCGCATCGACGTTCCCAGGATCTACCCACAGGCCGAATTTCAATCCCGCCGCATGGACCGCATCCGATAAACTCAGAATGCCGTGAGGAAACTTCTGTTTGTCCTCCTGATAGCTACCAAGTCCCAAGGTCCAATCATTCATTCCCGGGACAACCGATGCGCCTTCGTACCACGTGGCGTCATGATAAAAAACGTCAAATCCCACCCTTTTTGCCAGACTAAGTTCCTTCAGAAGCGCTTCTTCACTATTTTTTTCCGTAAGCCAAATGCAGTAAGTGACAAGCGGAGAATCGGGCAGAGGCGCCTGAAACACGTACTTTTTCAGATAACGGAATGTCTCATTCCCCGCATTGTCACTGTCGCCTCGGGCGATAGCGAAGAAACTGATCGGTGTTTCCACGGTCTCGCCGGGCGCTAATTCAAAGGTTGGCGCAGGAGCGGACTTCTTGTCCTTGATAAGAATTGTTCCTGCTCGGACCACGGTGCTCGCAAACGAGCGAAGGATGTTGGCCTTCCAGCCCAGCACGCCGAGACCAGGTTCGCCACCCACCAGCATCGATTCTCCAGCTTCTTCATTCTCAAGCACCAGCCAGTCGGAAAATTCGCGCTTCGGCGCAATGCCCGCGACTGGATGAAACCCGTGCTGGCCTTTGATCGAAGAATATGGCTTCAGGCCCTTCGCGGAATTCCTTAGCGTCAGAAACAGCGGATCGACTCGAGGATCAAGAAGCAAGGCCTGCTGGCCGCGATTTTCTATTCGCATGGCCGTCTGAATCACCGCACCCGTCGGATACAGTTTCAGTTCGAGAGAGAGCAACCCACCATCCGTGGACTGAAAGCGCAGCGTGAGTTGCTCGCCGCCTTTGGGAAGATCGGAAATAGCGTCGTCCTGATAGCGGTACTGATTGCCTGACTTTTGAGGAAAAGCAACGATTGGTTTGTCTGCGACTGCCCACTCAGCGCCGGCGTCGCAGCGCAATGATTTTATGAGAACGGTGTCCGATGAGTGGGCTAGTTCGAGGCGGATGTGTCCGTTTGTCAGCGCCCATCCAGTTTGCGATCTGCTAATCGAAACCTGGGCGGCCGTAGGAGCTGCGATGCAGAAGATGACCGCAGCCGTGAGCAGGAACTTCTTCATCGGATGGATTCCGATATTGTGATCATTCGGCATTTGTCGCAACGAGTTTCAGGCTGCGGAATCGGGACCTCAGTTCTATTACCACACTCAGGCTGAATGCCCAAGTGGGACTTGCCTCGGTATAAGCCGAGTCAAGTCCCTGGTTGCGTTGGGGGAAAGATTAGAATGTGAGATGAGCGCCTACCTGCATACGGCGTCTGAAGTCAACGATGCTGCAGATTTGGCCGGCATCACTAATGTCGACGAATGCCGCACCGGCGCAGGTTGGTTGCCCTAAGTTCTCACGGTTAAGTGCGTTGAAAGCATCCCACTTAAGGTCAAGGTGGGTAGTCTCCGTGAAGGTAAAGGTCTTGGTCAACGACAAGTCGACCAAACCGAGGCCGGGTCCTAGCAGACTGTTGCGCCCAGCATTCCCAAAAGTGTACAGCGCAGGGTCAGCATAGGCCGCTGGGTTATACCACTCGTATTGGTTGGGATGAGATACATGCGGATTGCCAATGAGGTTCGGTCTATCGTAAATAGGAGAATTCAGCACAGTCGGGGAGTTCAAGTAATACGGAGTGAAAGGCAGTCCGCCTTCGAAATTGAAAATTCCGCTGAACCCCCAACCTCCAACCACAGCGTCTGCAGCGCGGTTCAAATGATTCGCATACGCCCTGCCTTGGCCGAACGGGAGTTGCCAGTTAGCTGCGCTCACCCAAGACCAGGGCCTCACTGTGCCTGAGGGGCCGTAGTTGCAGGAGTAGCAGAACTGATTTCCGTTGCCATCTCCAGGGCCGAACGTTCCATCGTCAAGCGACCTAGCCCAGGTGAAGTTACTCAGCAGATACAATCCCTGATGAAATCGCTTTTCCGCGTGAAGTTGCAGAGCATTGTAGTTACTTCGTAGTTCCGGATAGCCTTGGGGCGCGTTACTTCTTTGGTATTCCTCCACGCCCCAGCCGTAGTTGGCGTAGTAAGGCCGGCGGGAGTTGTAGTCGCCCGGTCCCGGAGGTGGCATGTTGACGTCGATGTTGTCCCACAAATGACGCCCGATGTTACCCACATAGGCAATTGAAAATGTAATCTGATGTGGGAAAGCCCTCTCCAGGGTTACGTTATAAGTGTCGTTGTAACTATGCGGATAGGTTCCGACCCCAACAAAGTATTCACTGCCGCCGGGCGCTCCCTGAAATGAAAGTTGCCCATTGGACGGAAATGCGGGAAGAGCGGGAGGCGTCCCCGGTCCCTGATCGAATGTGTAACCTAGAGGTGCATAGGGATTGGCTTGAGCATCAGTCTGGCTTTGCTTGATGGGCCAGCAACATCCCTGCGTTCCAAATCCTGCTCCGTCCGCATTCATATAATAACTTCGCCCGTATCCGGCGCGGAGTACAGTTTCAAAGGGAAGGCGATATGCCACTCCAATGCGCGGCGAAAATTCGGTTTTGGGGGTTGTAACGCCTGCATATTTGCCGGCCAGATTAGTCAATAACAGCGTGTCGGTGGCGACATCGATGTTCCCGTCGCTCTGTCCTTTTTGCGTGAAGATCGGACTCACATAATCCCAGCGCAAGCCCAATGTCAGGGTTAGCTTAGGCGTGACCCGCCAGGTATCCTGGCCATAAAATGCCGCCTTCCATAATTTTTCCTGAGGCTGGACCAGCGTTATATCTCTGTTAAAACCAGAAGGAAGGCCGAGTTCGAACGCTGCTAAGCCTGATCCGCAAAAGGTACCGGGTGCCGGGGATGTGCACGGCCCAGAGGTGGCAGAGTCGTTGACCTGAGTGAGCGATTGGCTGACCGTGAAGGTGCCGCGTCCGCTGACGTCGGTGCGGATGCCAAAGAACTTTCCTATATCCCCGCCCCACTTGAAGGCATGGTGGCCCACCGTCTTAGTCCAATTGTTGTAGAACTCGAAGTTTGCTTCACGTTCAAAGAACGGCAACCCAAAGTCTCCCATACTGAATGGGGTTAATGGGTCGCTAATGCTTATTTCGGGCAGGCCCGATGTGTAAACGGTGCCCAGGTTAACGTCTGGAATGCCTGCGGCGGTCGCCGCGTCTGTGTTGTAGTCCGGCTGTAACTCCGAAATAACGAGTCGCGAAAAAGCGAATCGAGCCTCGGTCAGCAACGAAGGGGAAAAAGTATGTTGATAAGTGGCCATCAAGCTCTTGTCATGATCGGACGAAAGTCCAGCGTTCGCGACTCCAGGACCTCCGAGCGGTGCGCCGCCGCCGGCGACGCCGTAGGCTGTGGGAGTATTAAAGTTGGCCTTAAAGTAACTGAATTTCCCGAATATGACCGTTTTTGAGGTAGCGAAGTAATCACCGCGAGTATCGAACTGATCCTGATTGAAAGTAGCGGGCCGCGAGATCGGGTAGTTTGCGCTGTCCACCCCGGAAACAGTTGGCTGCGGCAACAGCGCGAGAAGGTTTTGTGCGGCCTGACTAATCCGATCGGGGCAAATTACGTTGAGCACGCCATTGCACTGAATCTGCGTTCTTCCCGTTCCGTCCGGATTACCTGTATTCGGATCGTAGATCGGATCGGTTGCCGCGACCGAACTGAAATCTCCAGTCCTGAATGCATCGATCGGCACCGTCTCGTTGCCGGAGGCGAAGAGGCTATTGCGCATGCCCTGGTAGTCTCCGAAAAAGAAGATCTTGTCTTTGATCACCGGGCCGCCAACACTGCCCCCAAACTGATTCCAGATGTTGCGGGGAATACCGTTGGGCTCGGTGAAGTGGTCGGCTGCATTGAAGCCAGACGTGCGATAGTTCTCGAAAAGCGATCCGTGAAATGCGTTGGTTCCCGACTTGGTTGTGATCTGCCAAAGCCCGCCGGCGACTTTGCCATATTCGGCATCGTAGTCGCTGGTGGCGAGTTTTACTTCCTGCACGGCGTCGTTCGGAGTCACAATAATCGATAGTCCCTGGATTGCCTCGGTGTTCTCCACTCCATCGAGCAAGTGCCCGTTAGCGTTAGGTGCGGCCCCGTTGACGTTAAGATTGAAATCCTCGCCCGCGTTTTCAGGGTGAAGGTCCAGTTGGCCGGTCGGCATCGATACCCCGGGAGCCAAAAGCGACAATCGCGTGATGTTGTTGCCATACGTAGGCAAGCCGTTGATTTCCGACGAATGAATGGTTTCGTTTACTTCCGCACTATCCGTTTGAAGAAGAGGCGCCTCGCCGGTCACCTCGACCTTCGCAGTAGTCGAACCGACTGGCAGTTTGGCGTCGACCCGGTACAGAATTCCGGCGTCGATTCGAGTGTCCTGGCGGGTGAAGGTGGCAAATCCTTCTTTCTTGACTGTGACCGAATATGTTCCCGGAATCAAACTGGGGAACCTGTATGCCCCGTCGGAGTTCGTCACGGTTTGGCGAACTACGGAGTCGGCCACGTTCGTAGCTTCTACGGACGCTCCGGAAATGGCGGCGCCGGAAGCGTCAGCCACGTTGCCCTCGATACCTCCGGTGACGGCCGTTTGCCCGTGCAACACGCCCATGCTCAACAGGGTGAGAATTGCGATTAGCGTCAGAAAACGATAGAGGGCGGAGTTCATCGTGGAGTCTCCTGGATAACAACGCTTTGGATGGAAAATAGCCTCCGCGAACGAGGCGCTACGGCGCATGAAGTTTGTGCCCGCTGCAACTCGGCTGCGGGAATAGGCCAGTGGGGCGCTAAAGTTCTCATGCCGAGGCGCACGTTAACTCATGTCGGAACTCAGTGTCAAGATAAATATTGTTAACACTAATGTCTACAACAGTGAGAACACACTACCTATCAGGAACAATTTCGGAGTTGCGTTCTTCGTCATGATTGTTATGGCGCACCCTACTTCTTCCGCTCCAGTTATCGTCCGCATTGTTGACACAATGGATCAATCGGCTTCTGCTTTGACTCACGGAACCAGCATTGCTTCGTGCCGTCCCGTGGAAATATTCGAGAGGTTGCACCCTAGGCGACTCTTGTGTTTGCGCCAAATCCAGCTTATAAGTTAATGTCGAGCCTGAAATGCGAACAGCAACCAATCATTCTGCCAAGCCCGAACGCGGTGTCTCCGCAAGCAAACGGGTTGAAGCCCATTTGCGTCATGCGATTCACGCTGGCAAATTGCGCCCGCGCCAGCGCATCATTGAAGAAGATCTCGCCAAAGAACTGAAGGTGAGCCGCGGTCCAGTACGGGAAGCACTCTTGCGCCTGGAACGCGACGGCCTCGTGGTTACGACGTCAAGGCGCGGCACCTTCATCCGCGATATTTCGGTGGCGGAAATCGATGTGATCTTTCGAATGCGCGCCAAACTTGAAGGACTCTGTGTGCGCTACATGAGGGAGACTGCATCGAATGATGCTGAAGCCCTGCTGGGTGGCGCTTTGAAGAGGCTGAAAGCAGCTGCGGCCAAGAACAGTGAAGAACAGTTCTTCAATGCGGACATGGAATTGCACCGGACGATTTGGAAGGCAGCCAACCAGCCGCTTCTTTACCGAACTCTTAATCTCCTCATGAACCCCTACATCTTCATGATTGCTCGCGCGTACTCCTCGCGTCTCCCGTTGGCCCACCGGCGCGATAATCATGAGCAGTATGTGCGAATGATCCTCAAAACACCGCTGGATAAAATCGAAATTGAAGTGGAACGTTACTTTAACGGGTTGTATTCCCGCACATTCGAACAGAGCCCGGCTTTTACAGGGTTCGACGCGGACCGTTGGACTAACGACTAGACGCAGCTGAAAAACGCTCGAGTCAAAATCCCGGCAGCTTCCTGTCATCATTTCTGTTGACATCGCAATACTCTGATGCTCCAATGGCTCGCCCGCGGTCCCTGGCGGATGCCAGATATTTCCACCCTCCGCTTAAGAAGCTGGCCATCCTCAGAATTTACAGGAAACTATGTTGACCTCACCAACCGTCCAGGCAATCCTGCTGGTTTTGTGCGCCGCGATCATGAATGCCGCCTACGCTCTTCCCATGAAGCTGAATCGAAAGTGGGATTGGGAACATTCATGGTTTGCGTTTTCCATCCTGGGCGTGGCCGTGGTCCCAACTGTGATCGCTCTGCTTACGGTTCCTGAACTCTGGTCAACATACACAGAAGTCTCTGCTGGAACATTGGCGAGAATGGTTTTGTTCGGCGCCTGTTGGGGAGTGTCTCTGGTGTTTTTTGGTCTCGCCCTAACTCGATTGGGCTTGGCCATTACTTTCGCCGTCTGTCTTGGAACCTCGGCCGCAATTGGCGCCCTTACCCCGCTGGTCGTGCAGCATCCCGAACTTGTCATGACGCGGCAAGGAGGCCTGATCTTCCTTGGTGTGATTGTGATTATCGTCGGCGTCACTCTCTGCGGACTTGCGGGAAAGAGCAGAGACGCCGCTCTTCAGCGGGAAAGCAGCACGATCAAAAAAGGTTTTCTCGGCGGATTCCTTTTGGCGTTCATCTCAGGCATTCTCGGCTCAATGCTGAATCTCGGCCTAGCATTTGGAGGAAGCATTCAGCGCTCAGCGCACCAGCACGGCGCGAGCCTCGCGATGATGTCGAATGCGGTGTGGCTGCCGTGTCTCTACGCAGGATTCTTGCCGGGAGTAGTGTATTGCTGGTCCTTAATGCGCAAGAATGGCAGCATCGGCAAACTTCGTTTGCCAGGCACATGGTATTACTGGCTGGCTGCCGCCAGCATGGGGTTCCTCTGGTTTGGCAGCATCGTCTTGTACAGTATCTCGACTTTAAAGCTGGGTGACCTCGGCGCGTCAATCGGCTGGCCGTTATTCCTGGCGTCAATCGTGGTAGCTAGCACTTTTTTCGGTGTGATTACCGGCGAATGGGCGCGTACCGGCACGCGCCCAATAAAAACGATGACGACGGGTGTTGCCTTCCTGGTAGTAGCGATAGCGATCTTGAGTTACGCAGGGCGAGCGTGATCATGGGTGTCACGCGCTTGGCTGTCACCCGGCAGGCGTATCTAAGGACCAGCCCCATACAGTCTTAAGCTTGAACGAACAACGCCACGCGGTCGATCCGTTGTCTTATGTCAACAAAACTGTTGACGATGAACTGAGAAGTCTTGTATGGTTCCTGTGGATTTCGACAGGTGCAGAGAACAATCGAGACAGCACGAGGGCGCCATGAAGTTTCCTGACGGGATAATTCGTAAGCCCTCCGGCAGTCGCAACTCAATCTTCTTGGTTGGCATCTGCGCTAGCTTTTGCCTGCTCGCTCCCTTCAGCTCACTTCTCTTCGCCGCGGTCACTCCAGATGGTGGCCCTCGGGCCGCCGTTGTGCGCACCGGACCGATCCCGGGCGTTCGTTTCAGCTCCGGATCCACGGTTTGCGATGAAGAGCTGCGCAACGGCCGATGGGTAAGCCGCTATTGGGAATCGACTGGCCAGATCGTGGCAGACATTCAAATGGATGGGGAACGGCAGCAGATGGACGCACTGCCGGTCGACGCATTCAAACTTGAAATCGAGGGCCAGGAGCTTTCGGGAACCTGGAAATGGATCGGCGCCAGCCAATCTGAGGTTCACAATCCTGACGGATCACTTGTCACAATCGAACTTGAAAGCAGTGTTCGTCCGGTGCAAGTCAAGGTTCAGACTCTGCTGACCGGTGGTCCTGTGATGGTTCGCTGGCTCGACGTGAAGAATAGCGGCCACCGCCCCACAGACATCTCGAATGTTTCGCCCTGGGCAGGGCAACTTTGGCATACTCCCAACTTCGCGGAAAAGCTTCAGCCGGGTTCTGAAGATGTCTTCGACGTTGGCTATGCTCAATATAGTAAGTGGGGGTACGAAGGAGCGTGGCGCTTCGACCCGGTTGTGAATGAAACGAAGATTATCTCTGGCGAACGTGGCAAGTCTGGCTGGGGCCATCCAACATTTTTCGCGCGCAACAACGCAACCGGCGAATGGTTTGTCGCTTCCCTCGCTTGGAGCGCAAATTGGAAGGTTCGGGTTACCAGCAAAGTAGAAAAGTCTCCCGTTGACCGTTCCGACTCCGTCGACAGGCCGGTGAATGAGGCTCGCCTCTTTTTTGAGATGGGCCCCAGTTCGGTCGACCCAGCCCTGCGCGTGCTGGAACCCGGCGAGACGGTCAAAACTCCAGAGATTCATATCCTCTGCATGAAGTCGGATTTGGACCACGTAACTCAAGCTCTTCAGAATCACGTTCGTCGCGACGTACTTCCCCGTCCCCCCTCTGAACATGTCTTCGATGTAGAAGCGAATCATCGCGGCTACATTGTTGATCACGAAACTGAGGCTGGTATTGATCGTGAGGTCGATATAGCGGCTGACATTGGCGCCGAGACGTTTTTTATCGACGCCGGCTGGTATGGACCTGAACCGAACCGCTGGTACGACAATGCTGGAGATTGGTACGCCGGAGATTGGCTACCAAACGATGTCGAGCCCTTCCGCGAGTACGCCCGTAAGAAGGGCATGCGTTTCGGCTTGTGGGTCGAGATCGAAGCCGCTGGAGCCGCGTCGAAGTTACGCAAAGAACATCCGGACTGGATTTTGACCCGTGACGGTCATCCCATCGCCAACGGACGCCATCTCGACGTGGGCAATCCCGTGGTCGCGAAATGGATGGAATCGGAGATCGCGCGGATCATCAGGAAATATGATCTCGATGTTTTTCGCATCGACTACAACATGTCAGTAGAGGAAGACGGAAATCAGGTGCGCGACGGCTTCGTTGAGAATTCCGGATGGCGTCACGTTGAGAATCTCTACGCCATGTTTGATCATCTGCGCCAGCAATTCCCTAAAGTTATCTTTCAGAATTGCGCCGGCGGTGGTGGCCGGCTCGACTGGGGCATCCTGCACCGCTTCGACAACACTGAACTCTCGGACTGGATGCGCGAACCGAGGGGTGTGAAAATACTGAACGGCATGACGTGGGTGCTTCCACCGGAAATCCTGTTGCGCACGTTCGGCACCGAGGTTCCGGACCTGGCTGGGGACGGCGACACGGATTCGCAGCTTCGACAAGTACAAATGGCCCTGCCGATCTTCCGCGGAATCGCGCCATCGTTGGCCGAGTTGAATCCTATCTTGCGGGACAAAATCCGGACGGCAGTTGATCTCTACAAGAACCAACTAAGGCCGATACTCCGCGACAGCGTGGTCTACCACCACACACCGCAAACACCGTACTTGAGCGAGTCACCATGGCTGGTACTCGAATATGCCACCCCGGACAAAAAACGAAGCGTAGCAAGCCTGTTCCGGACCTCGAACTTTGAAGACTCTGTCTACCGTTTCATACCTCGCGGTCTCGACGCTTCCCTTACCTACAAAGTCACATTTGAGGACCGCGCCGAAACCGTCGAATTATCCGGCATTCAGCTAATAGCGGAGGGCGTTCCGGTCAGGCTTGAAACAGCCGGAACATCAGAGATGTTGTTATTCGAAAACGTTCCTGCAACCACAAAAGGTCATTGAGCAAAAGTAGACCGAGAGCTTCCAGAGATCTACACCATGAATACGAAGACAATAGATATTCGAAAGCTGTTTGATCTCAGCGGGCGCGTGGCCCTCATCACCGGCGCGGGAGTCGGCTTCGGTGAAGCGATCGCGGTCGGTTTCGCGGAGTTCGGCTGTGACATAGCTGCATGCGACCTCAACATTGACAATCCGACACGCACCGCCGAACGAGTACGCAAACTTGGGAGGCGCGCTATTGCGCTACGGGCAGATGTCGCGGTTCCCAAGGACATATCCGCGATGGTCGACGCGACTGTGAGCCAACTCGGCGGCATCGACATCCTGGTGAACTGTGCGGGTATTCCGCAGCACGATCCGGCCGAATCCATTCCGCTTGAAACGTGGGACCGGGTCCTCGATATCAACCTGCGCGGCACATTCTTATGTTGCCAGGCAGCGGCCAGGATCATGTTAAAGAAAGGTGTAGGAGTCATCCTCAATTTCTCATCGATTGCGGGCGCGGTCGGCGTTGGCCGCGGCGCAAATGCGTATTGTGCAAGTAAAGGTGGTGTAAACGCCTTGACGAAGCAGCTCGCTCTCGAATGGGCTGATCGGGGAATTCGAGTCAACGCGCTGGCTCCCTGTCAGTTCATGACGCCGGGCCTCAAAGACGTCTTGGCCGACCCGCAATTTGACGCGAAGAAGCTAATGCACACCTGGGAGTCGAACATTCCCCTTGGCCGCGTGGGCGAGCCGGATGAGATCGTCGGCCCAGCTTTATTTATGGCATCGGACGCATCGTCCATGGTGACCGGCGTGATTCTTCCCGTGGACGGAGGCTATCTGGCTCGATGAATCTTGAGGACAAAATGGCATCGAGTTTGTCATCGCCCCTTCTGGCCAAGATTCAGCTCAAGAGAATCGTCCAGATTGGAATCGTCGTCGCCGACCGCGAGCGAACCACGCAACTGCTGACTTCTTTACTCGGTATCGGACCATTTCGCTTCGTGGAGTGGCCGAATCGACCTGAGTCTAAGTACTACTATCGCGGCGCAGAACAACACATTCGCTTGAAGCAGGCGTTCGTTCAATTGGGGGATGTTGAGGTCGAATTGATTCAACCGCTCGAGGGGCACAACGAGTATCAAGACTTCCTTGATCAAACCGGTGGCGGAATTCACCACATCCTGTTTGAAGTACCTGACATCGATCCCGTGATTCAGGAATTGGCGAAGTCTGGAGTAACTGTTCTTCAGTCGGGCACAGGAATTCGTCCCGGTACCCGCTGGGCTCTGCTGGATACGAAACACTTACTCGGATTTCTTGTGGAATTGCGGCATCGTCCCGGCGACTCCGATGGATCTTCTATTTCATAAGGACAGCTTGCACTAACTACCAAATACTGACTGAAAATAAGTTCATGCAGAAGACAAGTACAACTCGCCTGAAGACTGCGATTGTGGGATGTGGCAAGGTTGCCGGAACCCACGCCCTTGCTTATCAGACACTTCCGAACTCGCAATTGGTAGCGGTGTGCGACGTCGCAGCAGATCGCGCGCAAGCTTTCGCCAAGAAACTCAACGTTGCCGCTTATAGCGATCTAGCCGAGATGTTGAAGCGGGAAAAAGTAGATGTGCTATCCATTTGCACGCAGCACACTCAGCATCCAGCCGCTGTCGAGATAGCCGCAGCAGCCGGTGTTCATGCCATCTCTGAAAAGCCGCTGGCCATCGATTTGGAGTCTTGTGACCGCGCGATCGCAGCCGCTCGCACCGCCGGAATAAAGCTAGGTGTGGTCAGTCAGCGCCGCTGGTACGAGCCTGTTCTCCGAATGAAGGAAGCGATCGACGCCGGCAAGCTCGGCAAGCCGGTGCTTGCCATTGTGACGATGCTCGGATGGCGCGAGCCCGCTTATTACCTCTCGGATCCATGGCGAGGGACGTGGGCCGGCGAAGGTGGTGGTGTGGTTGTAAGTCAGGCGCCGCACTATCTCGACTTGATGAGCTGGTTCATGGGTCCGGCCGTGGAATTACATGGCTACTGGGATACCTACAATCATCCGGGTATCGAGGTCGACGATACGGTAGTTGCTTCCGTTCGTTTCAAGAATGGAGGAATGGGTTCGATTGTTCTCAGCAATTCGCAACGCCCCGGATTGTGGGGAAAGATTCACATTCATGGTTCGTCAGGAGCATCCGTTGGAGCGGAGACTGACAGCGGTTCCCCGTTCATTTCGGGCGTTACGGAAAAAATGGATCCTCCTTTCAACGACATCTGGACTGTCCCCGGTGAGGAAAACAACCTCGCCGCGTGGAACCGCGACGACCGCTCTCGAACCTGGAACGTGATGACTCATTACCATCAGGTGCAACTAGCCGACTTTCTCGGCGCGGTAATCGAAGATCGAGAACCCATGGTCGATGCCGAAGCTGGACGCCGTGTAGTGGAACTTTTTACTGCTGTATACCGTTCGCAGCGCGAACACGCGCCGCAGAAATTGCCGCTTTTGCGATAGTTTCGGGAGGCTTTCATCAATGTCGGAACGAGCTCTGACCGAGCCAATCTCGCAGGAACTCCTTTTCACTTATTACAAGAAGGTACTCGAATTAAGACTTTTCGAGCTCAAAGTTCAGGAACTGTACCGCAATGCCAGGCTTCCCGGATTTGTTCACTTGTATGTGGGAGAAGAAGCAGTCGCGGTGGGCGTTTGCTCCCATCTGGAAACAGCGGACTTGGTCTTCAGCACGCACCGAGGTCATGGTCACGCGCTGGCGAAAGGTGTGCCAGCTGGCATCGTTCTCGCCGAACTATGGGGCAAAACGACCGGAAGCTCCGGGGGACGTGGCGGAAGCATGCACTTATACGCCCCCGAGTTCGGATTTATGGGCACGAACGGAATTGTTGGCGCTCCGATTCCACTGGCCACCGGCGCTGCGCTTAGCGCGAAGTTAAGAAAGAAATCCCAGGTTGTCGTCTGCTTCTTTGGCGATGGCGCGGTCAACAGCGGTTCGTTTCATGAGGCCGTCAATCTCGGTGCTGTTTGGAACTTGCCTGTCATTTATGTGTGCGAGAACAACTTGTACGCGACGGAAATGGCCTTTCAGCGGGCTACCAAGAATACGAGCGTGGCCAGTCGTGCAGCGGCGTATGGAATGTTGGGCGTCGAGGTCGACGGCCAGGATGTAGTCGCGGTGCATGAAGCCGCGGAAGCAGCGATCCAACGGGCTCGCCACGATGGCGGCCCCACTTTGATCGAGTGCAAAACTTATCGTTATGTCGGCCATCACGAAGGGGATCCCGGCACGGACTATCGAACCCGCGAGGAAGTTCAGCATTGGAAACAGAGAGACGCCGTGAAACTGGCTCGCAAGCGACTACTCGACATGGGTATGAATGAAAAAGACATTCAAGCGGCCGATCAGGAAGTAGAGCGGCTTATCGATGAGGCGGTTGAATTCGCCGAGAAAAGTCCGGAACCGTCGGCGGACACCGTCAACGAGCACGTGTTTTAGCTGAGGAGAAAGTATGTCAGACCAAGGCCGAGTAATTACGTACGGGGATGCTGGAGTGGAAGCTCTCCGCGAGGAGATGCGGAGAGACGATAGCATCGTCTACATCGGGCAAGGCATCGGCCCGCGAGGCGGAAACTTCCGCCAGACTCGCGGTCTCTGGAAAGAATTCGGTGACGACCGTTTGCGCGATACCGGCATCTGCGAACTGGGAGCCACCGGCGCCGCGATTGGTGCAGCAATGGCGGGCACGCGCACTGTGGTCGACGAAGTTTTTCTGGACTTTGCTCTGGAAGCGATTACTCAAATCGTGCAACAGGCCGCCAACATTTCTTACATGTCCAACGGCAAGATCAAAGCGCCCGTCGTTATTCGCGGAGCCATGGGATCGGTGCGGAGTGCGGGAGCTCACCATTCACATACTTTTTATAACTGGTTCGCAAATACGCCCGGCTTAAAGGTGGTGCTCCCCGCAACACCTTACGACCTGAAAGGGCTTTTCAAGACTGCGCTCCGCGACCCCGGACCGGTTGCCGTAATCGAGCATAAGTCGCTCTACAACTTCAAAGGTGTTGTACCCGAAGAGGAGTACCTGATTCCATTCGGAGACGCGCGCATCATCCGTGAGGGCAAAGACCTGACGATTGTAGCGATGTCCCGGATGGTGGACTTGGCGGAGAAAGCGGCGGCGGTGCTGGCCGAACAAGGCGTTTCGGCTGAAGTGATTGACCCACGAAGTATCGTTCCGCTCGATCGGAAGAAGATCACTGATTCAATCAAACGGACCGGCAGGCTTGTAGTCATTGATGAATCGCCATCCTATTGCAGCTTCGCGGGGGAACTTCTCGCGATCGCAGTGGAAGACTGCTTCAAAGAACTCAAGGTGGCCCCGAAGCGAGTTTGCTCGTTGGGGGTTCCGAATCCGTTCAGCCCGGTTCTCGAAAACCAGATGATCCCGACGGTCGATCGCATTGTTAATGAAGTGCACGACTTGATGAAACAGTAAAAGGAGAATTCGTTAGCGATGGCGTACAAAATTATCATGCCCCAGCTCGGTCTCACGATGGAAGAAGGTTCGGTAACCGGCTGGTTTAAGAAACCGGGTGAATTTGTGGAAAAAGGCGATCCTTTATTTACTGTGGAGACCGACAAGGTTGAAATGGAAGTCGAGTCGATGGGAAAGGGCTACCTCGGCCCGATCCAGGTGGAGCTTGGCTTGAAGGTGCGGGTGGGAACTCTGCTGGCGATGCTGACTGATGAACCCGAGACCGCTGCCTGAGAAATTCTCCGCAAATAAGACTATCGATACCTAAACCGACGACTTTTTCACGATAGCATCCTTGCGCGCGAGCACCTCGGAACTTAGCTCAACGCCCAACCCCGGTCCCGGAGGCAATGGCAGATCACCACTCGGTCCTGCAACCAGCTTTTGCGTAACCAGCCCTTCGTACTCTTCGCTGTAATGACGCCGGACGCTCTCCATAATAAAGAGGTTGGTTACATTGGCAGACAGGTGCGCCGTCGCGAAGTGGAGAATGGGACCGCCGCAGTTGTGGGGCGCGATCGGCAGATAATAGGTTTCAGCCATGGTTGCGATCTTTTTGCCCTCGGAGATTCCGCCACACCAGGCAACATCCGGCATAATGATTCCAGCTGCGCGATTCTCCAGCAGTTCGCGAAAACCCCATCGCGTCATAAGGCGCTCGCTCAAACATAGCGGTACATCCGTAGAATCTGCCAGCTCGGCGTAAGCAGCAAGATTATCCTGCGGCAGCATTTCCTCGAGCCACATTGGTTTGAATTGTTCCAAGGCCGCGGCGATTTTGATAGCGGAGGGCAGGTTCCAGAAACCGTGAAACTCGATTGCCACTTCCATCGAGTCACCAAATTCCTCGCGGATGAGCCGTAGAGGCTCCATCCCCTGCCGTATTTGCTCAGCAGAAATATGGTTTCCGTTACTTTCTCTGGCGATTTGATCAAACGGCCAGATTTTCATGGCCTTGATGTTGCTGTTAAACAGTTCGCGGGCGAGTCGCACCGGTTCGCGATTGAAATCCACATGGTCGTAACAGGTGTTGTAGGTACGTATGGATCGCCGAGAAGCGCCGCCAATCAAGTTATAGATCGGTTGGCCGGTGGCCTTGCCGAGCAAATCCCACAGCGCGATGTCGACCGCACTGATAGCACGCATTTCCGCCCCGGCCCAGCCGCTATACGAAACAGCGAGAAACATATCCGCCCAAAGGCGATCGATGGCACTCGGATCTCTTCCCAGAAGAACGGCAGCCAGACGCGAATGCACAATGGCTGCTTCCGCCTCAGCGTTCGGATAGCTCTCCCCTAAGCCGATGATTCCCTCGTCGGTGTGGATCCGAACCCAAAGGTAGGTGATGGCGCCCGCGTGCGTGGTAATTCCCCGAGGAAGGTAGATGGTTTCGACAGCCGTGATCTTCATAGGGCAACAATGATGCAACCATGTGCATTATCTCCAAAGAGATTTCGCATAGTCAACAGTATTGTTAACAATTAATTGCACGCCCCGTTTGATTCGTCTTGACTCTGTTTTGCAGCAACACTATTGTTGACGCGGCTATTCTCGAAGATCGTTCCAGCGAAATTGGTTGAAGGCTGTGCAATTTCAGGCACAAACTCAGATTCTCGGAAGCAACCCCGCAATTTGCCTCTGGAAATAAGGACGAAAGCTATGGCCGAAGTCGAACATGTTCTAGAAATTCATAATGTGATCGGGGAGGGCCCCGTCTGGCACTCGCAGGAAGGGTTCTTATACTGGGTAAACTTCATCGGGGAGTTTCAGATCCTCCGATTCTCGCCCCACACGCGACGCCTCGAGGTATTTGAGACGGGCATGCCAGTCATGGCGCTGGGCATCCGCAAGACCGGCGGATTCATCGCGGCGACCGCCAAGGGCATTGCGCATTGGGACATCCAGCGTGGATCGTTTGAGCCGTTTTGCGATCCCTTGGCTGGCCGGACGGGCATCCGTTTCAATGACGCTGCTACGGATAGCCATGGCCGGTTTTGGGTAGGCACATTGAACGAAGCTAACGCGAAGGGCCCCGATGGTGAGTTGTACTGTGTTCAGGCCAGTGGCTCGTGTCAACTGATGGACAAGAACATAACCGTTGCCAACGGGATCGGCTGGAGTCCCGATCGAACCATCATGTACTTTACCGACTCTTTTCGCTATTGCATTTACGCGTATGACTATTCTGCTGAATTCGGAACGATCGCGAATCGCAGAACCTTCGTACAGACGTCCGCCGACGGCGGAATACCCGACGGGCTCACGGTGGATACGGACGGATTTGTGTGGAGCGCCTACTGCGGGGGCTGGAGGGTCGTTCGCTATAACCCTGAAGGCAAAGTTGACCGCGAATACCGATTGCCCGTAGCCAACCCCACAAGTTGTGCTTTTGGCGGCAAGCGGCTTGACGAACTCTACATCACATCGGCCAATTTGGGATTGAGCGAAGAAGACAAGCGAAAGCATCCACAGTCGGGCGATTTGTTTTGCCTGCGAGCGGGCATTACTGGTATGGACGAACCGCGTTTTGCGGGATGATCGGCCCCGCATTGTTGCCGGGCATCCCGAGCTTTTGCTAGCCGTCAACATTCTTGTTGACACTATTCAAAGCCGAGACGTAGAGTGGGCAAGCCGACAGGACGCAGATTCGCGTATTATCTTAAGCCGACGGGGAAAACGGTTGCCGACCGGGCAAGGGATTCCCGATGCGAAACGGTCTTAAATTTCTTGTCAGTTGGTCACTATGCCCCAAGAACTCAGATTACAGGGAAAGAGAGCCCTGATTACCGGCTCCGACACGGGAATTGGACATGAGATCGGCCTGGAATTTGGCCGACAGGGCGCCGATGTCGTTTTCCACTACGTTCAGGCCGATTCCGGAGTAAAGGCCGCCGTCGACGAAGTACGATCGCTGGGGCGCAGGTCCACAGCATTTCAAGCGGACTTTGACTCATTAGAGCAGGTGACGCAACTCGCCGATCAAGCCAATGAGTTCCTCGGCGGCGTGAATTGTTTAGTCAACAACGCCGGGGTCACCATGAACCGGCCGTTCCTTAAGGTGACGCCGGAACAATTCGACAAGATGTTTCACATCAACTTCCGGGGGCAGTACTTTCTCACACAAAGAATTGTTGAGGACATGCTCCAGCGCGGAGGCGGCGTCATCTGCAATATGTCCTCGGTCCACGGACTGCAGGGAGTGCCTGAACACTCGGTTTATGCTGCAACCAAGGGGGCGATCATCGCCTATACCAGGTCGCTGGCGGTTGAACTCGCATATAAAGGCATTCGCGTCAATGCGATCGCTCCAGGTTGGGTCACCGTGGAAAACTATTTCAAGTGCATCCCTGGCTTTACAAAAGAAATGGCGGCAGAAACAGGCTACAGAGCGATTCCGGTGGCACGTTGCGGCGAACCGTTAGATATCGCAAGGCTGGCAGCTTTCTTATGCTCCGATGACGCTTCGTTCATCGTCGGTCAAACCATCGTGGCCGACGGGGGAACCACCGCGCTGATGTCTCTGGTCTCCGATTTCAGGAAAGAATCTACGAACACCTTTGGCAGAGGATATATTCCGGGCGTGTAGGTGGCAGAGGAATGCTGCAAGATCTTATCGCGACGCTTAAAGCGGTCGGTAAATCTACCGAACTGTATCAAACTGACGATGGAACCCGAGTTCTGATTCTGCCTTACGGAGGCCGAATTCTCGGCGTATTCGCGCCGGGCAGCGAGGAGAATTTTCTCTGGACGAATTCCGTATTGAACAGCGTCGAGTCCGCTCGACCGTACTATGCGAGTGACGACTGGCAAAACTCAGGAGGCGACAGAACCTGGCTCGCTCCCGAACTCGACTTCTTCTTCCCAAAGTTTCCCGATATCGATATTGCTGGTTACTGGCAACCGCGCGGACTCGATCCTGGAAACTATGCACTTACGAAAACAGATCAAGAAGTAAAGCTTACCAACCGTTTGAGTATCGACGCCTTTCGATCCCGGAAGCGCGTAGAGCTGGAGATCACAAAGTCAATTGCAGCAGCTCCGAATCCCCTGCGCTATGACGCCCAGGCTCGTAGCGGAGCGGTTGAATATGCTGGACACACCCTGCTGACGTCGCTGAAGATCCTTAACGCGGGCCCTGATGCCGTTCCCCTAGTCGGCCTGTGGAGCCTTACGCAGATGCCGCACCAGGGAGAATTATTTGTTCCGACCTATTCGAAGACCGAGCCAAGGGTCTATTTTGGTCTGGTTGACACGCCTGCGGACGAAGTCGCGGTGAACGATCGTCTGGTGCGCTTCAAGATGAGAGCCGCCGGCGAACATAAGATCGGAATCCGCGCCGCAGTGACCACGGGGCGCATCGGGTACATTTACCCCACGGAAAACCGGCATGCGCTCATCGTGCGTAATTTCTCCGTGAACCCGTCGGGCGAGTATGCCGATGTACCATGGACGGAACCTGAAGATCGTGGTTATTCGACGCAAGCGTGCAGCGTGAACAGCCGCTGGGGGATGTTCAGCGAAATGGAATACCACGTTCCGGCCATTGGCGGCAGCACCGGGCTGCGTCACGTCGAAGATCGCTCACAACTCTGGGCCTTCCGCGGATCGCGAGAAGATATCATCAAGATCGCTCGGGCATTGTTGTCCAATGAAATCGAGTGATAACGGACTTGCACAGAGAGGCCGCGTAATACATCTCTTTTTCGGTTCAGCGCTTCAGGATGTATGCGGTTCTACCCTTCGTCGAAATCTCTACTTTACTGTCGAAGCCCACGGTATAGCGTTGCGTTGCCCCGATGCTTGAATCGACAGGAGTGACGGAGATGCTGGCCTTCGCCCACTGCGCGGGAAGAGTCCACCGAATAGCGCCGCCATCGACCGAATAGAGGATGACCTCATTGTCACCGATTGGAATAACGCGCCGCTGACCGTCGACACTTTTGAAATCGTGGTCAACCACTGTCCAGGAACCATCGTCCAGAACCGTGGAAACTGTCCCGTCACTAAATCGAGCAATGTTGTTGTTCCGAGGTACGGTGACCTTCTTTCCGTCTTTTTCCACCTGCTTCTCACCCACCTTTTCGCTGCCGAGCCAAATCAACTCCTTCTTTGACAAATAGGATTGAGTGAGATTGCCAAGGTAATAAGTGTCTGCAATATCGCCTTCGCTGTACTTGTCCAAATGCAAACCGCCAAGCGCGTTCGTCTCTCGAAACGCATAGGCCAGATTCATGGACCAGCCTAAAGTCTGCCCGACACCCTCCGAATACTTTCCGCCGCCGTAGATTTTTCCTTGCATCATCATCAGATGGAAGGGATCGGAGATTGCAAATCGATGTTGCATGCCCTCCAACTTTCCGTAATACGCATCCACGGGTCCTTCGGTCAAAGGAGCGATACCGCGCTCAATAAACCATTCAAGGATTTTCCCGCCATAGACCGTCTCTGAAACAATACCGATGTCTTCGCCAGGCCCAACACTAATGTCACAGGTGCGGAACGTATCCAGACGGATGCCTTCCTTAACAGGAACGGTATTTAAAAGCGATTCAACGCGCTTCTGAAAGTAGCCGGAGCGGAATTGCTTCGTTAGAGAAATCCTATAGTCGGGCGGTCCCCCTTCAAACTGATGCGACCAGACATAGGGTTTACCTTCGCGATTGAATTGCAAAACGCTGGGGTCGAAGAACGGGCGATCCGGATAGGCGTCGTCGAGGTTAATGTGAAATTCGATGTTTGCGTTATATTGGGCGGCATCCTTAATGAGTTGTTTCAGCGCCGCCGCTCCGCCGATGCGTTCGTTCACTTGGTTCAATGCAGGATAACCGGTATCGTGGCCGGTAAACTGCCATCCAATCAGAGCAACCCGTTGTTTGGCATTACCCGTCACTTTCGCAACCGCACGCACAATTTCCAGCGCTTCGGCGAATGACGTGATCGGCGGAGCATAGCCTCCCTCCGGCTCTTTGACCGGCTTCACCCAATCCATGATGATGCCGTATACGAAAGTGCGTGGCTCGTAAGTATCGCTCGGTGTCCGCATGTGGTCGCGGTGCCACAGAGCAGCTTCCATCCAGTCGACGGCACCATCGTGATTTCGGTCTTCGGTAAGCACTGCCACGCGCGACTGAAGCAATGGCTGCACTTCGCCGGCGATGCGGTAGTAGTAGGTACCAAGCCAAATTGCAAAGTCCGTGCCCGGACCCTCTCCACCCAAAACTTGAGTCTTCAGTTTCCAGTAGGGGATATTGTCGGAGATGGTCGTCACAACTCCCGGCACATCGGCGGAAGCCCAGTTTGTGTCTTTCGGATACTGTTCTCCATCTGCTTCACTGATCTTGATGAAGTTCGCGGTTGATTGCCACAGAAGATTCGAGTAAGGCTCACTCCATTTTTGCCGCGAGTATTCACCGCGATAGGCCTCCCCCTTCCCGTCATCTGCGGGCACCCGGACCAGAAAGTGATCGGGAAACTCCAGCGTCTGTAGATGGAAGGTCCCGCCTTCCAATACCTTCGTCAACTCGAACACGAGCTCGTTGCCTTCGACGGCAAACCGCCAGTTCAGCTCCAAATCAAGAGATGGAACGCGCATCACATACATCGCACTTGAGCCCGTGGCTTGGATATGGACGTTCAAGTCGCCGGCCGCGAACAGCTGCCCATTCAACTCGATTGTCGGACGCGACGACTCCAACGCCGCCGGAAGGCTCTTTCCGCTCGCCGTCTGATATTTGAAAACACGTGGAAAGTTAGGATCCAGAGTGACTGAAAGAGTCTCTGATCGTATCTCGGGCGAGGTCGGTGCTTGCGCGCGCAGATCCTTCGGTCCCAAAGAAAGCCCCAGAAGGACGGTGCCAATGATTCCGATTCTCCAGATGAGGCTCGATTTGTAAAGGACGGTATCTCGCATCGCACCTGACCGCACCTGAATCCTCCTCTACGCGCCCAAAATAAATTTCGGTTGATTTGGCCCCATCGTAGATCATCGCGAGGCACCAGAAGGCTAGCCCAAGTA
>Ga0209169_10000086_pt1 | contig 52151 bp, 45 predicted proteins | sample HubBroMetageWRM4_FD_188346 | JGI IMG/M metagenome (GOLD analysis project Ga0209169, IMG submission 188346) | Warmed soil microbial communities from the Hubbard Brook experimental Forest, New Hampshire - Hubbard Brook CCASE Soil Metagenome WRM 4... | ecosystem: Environmental > Terrestrial > Soil...
GCGCTCATTAAATCGAGCGTGATTCTGTTCGATACCTTGTCGCGCTACGAACTCGGCGTGCTGCCGTTATTCCTCTTCATGGCACATGTCTGTTTCGCCGCCAATGCGAGCCGCGATTTCTTCGACGCCGCGGCGCGCATGATCGGTCACCGGCGCGGCGGACTGGCCCTGGCCTCGATCGGCGGTTGCGCCGGCTTTGGAACGATCAGCGGTTCGAGTTTGGCGACGGCGGCAACCATCGGCCTTGTGGCTCTGCCCGAGATGCGCAAGCGCGGCTACTCAGACGAACTGGCAACCGGCGCCGTGGCGGCCGGAGGCACACTCGGGCAAATGGTACCTCCTTCCGGGGCCCTCATTGTGTTCGGCATCATCGCGGAGCAGTCCATCGGTCGACTGTTCACGGCCGCCATTGTGCCGGCCATCACCCAGGTGCTGCTGTACTGCCTGGTGATCATCATCCTGTGCTATTTCAAACCCAGCATCGCACCGGCCACCGAGCGTGCCACCTGGACGGAGCGCCGCCAGGCGTTGCTGCGAATTGTGGACATCGGCTTGCTCGTGTTGGTCGTCATCGGCGGCATCGCGCTCGGGTGGTTTACACCGCCGGAGGCCGGTTCCGTGGGCGCGCTGGGCGCGCTGATTTTGTGTGCTTGGCGAAAACGCTTGAACTGGAGCAGCCTCGGACACGCAATTACACAAACGCTGCGGACCAGCGGGATGATCTACGTCGTCATCATTGGCGCGCTGATCTTCTCGGTCTTCATCAGTCTGACCGGAATTGCAGAACAAGTTTCTGTGTTGCTCGCCTCGGTCAGCGGCAACCGCATCGTTTCGCTGCTCCTGATGGCGGCGCTGCTGCTTCTCCTCGGATCGGTTTTGGACGGCTTGGCATTGATGCTGCTCACCACGCCGATTCTCTTGCCGATCATTCAACAGATGGGATTGTCGCCCATCTGGTTCGGCATATTTTTGGTGCGTGCCATGGAAATCGGCTTCGTGCACCCCCCGATTGGCATGAATCTATTCGTCATACATGGAATTGCGAAGGACGTGTCGATTGGACGCATTTTTCGCGGCGTCGTCCCATTCCTGATCGCCGATTTCGCGCACCTGCTGTTGCTGATATTCGTGCCCGCACTGGTGCTGGCGCTGCCCAAGGCGCTGGGACAATGAGCGCATTTGAAAACCAAGTGGCAGAGGCGTTGCGCGATCCGCTCGCCCGGGCCCGGGCATACGCCGAGCGCGGGCACAAGGTGATCGGCTTCGTCGGTCCGGAAATACCGGTGGAGCTCATTATCGCGAGCGGCGCGTATCCGGTGCGCCTGGCGAGCGCGGCCGGCGCCAACACCAACACCGCGGACCGGTACTTGGAATCGACCTTCATGCCCGAGGTGCGATCGATCGCCGAACAGTACCTTCAAGGCGCGCTGAATTTCATGCACTCGATCATTTTGCCCCGCAGTAACGACAGCGCACAGCGCCTCTATTATTACTTGAGCGATCTGCGAACTCGGCAATTTCCGGCGGCTCCGGTACCGCTCATCTTTGATCTGGCAAAAATTCCGCGGCTATCGAGCCAGCTGCACAGTCGGCTCGCCGTACGGCGCTTGGCAGCAGAAATCGGCGCGGTGCCGAGCGCCCTGCGCGGCGCCATTGGCCAACGCAATCGGCGCCGCGAGCTGTTTCTCAGAGCGATGCAAATGCGCCGCAGCCGCGGCGGTATTCGTGGCAGCACGATGGATCGAATATTTCGCAGCGCCGACCTTTGCGACGCCGATGAGTTTGACGCCGCTTTCGCCGAGTGGCTGTCGAGACCCGAGCCACCGGTGAGCGGACCCCGGCTGTTGCTCATTGGCAGTTCGCCGCCCGACGAGCGGCTGCATGTCGCAGTCGAGGAAGGCGGCGGCAATGTGGTGAGTGAGGGCGATGCCTATGCCTCCCGATCCGTGAGCTCGCCGTCGATTCCCGCAGAGAGTTCCCTGGATGGGATTGCCGACCACTATCACGCTTTGCCGGTCAGCACTCGCGCCTTTGTCGATCGGGCTGCCGAAATCAAGACCTTGGTCGAGAGCGTCGCGGCGGACGGCGTGATCATCTGGTTGATCGAAGAGGAAGATGCCTTGATTTGGGACTTGCCTGTGGAGATGGCGGCCTTGCAGGCGCGCGGCACCGCGACGCTGCGGCTGGTTCGCCGGTGCTGGGACTTGCGCGATGGCGCGCTCGAGCAAGTCAAATCGTTCGCCGGCGGGCTGGAGGGAAGGAAATGACCTTGCTGAACGGCCATCGAGTGCTCGCGCTCACGACGGCTGCCGACAGTGCGCTGCCGCGGTTTCTCGCCTCCTTGGGCGCGACGGTACAGCGTGTAACCTTGGCTGAGCTGGAAGCGCAACTGGCCGATGCATCATTTCTTGTCGAAGGACTGGGACCGGCAAAGCTCTCCCAGCAGGGTTGGACCACGGAACGGCTGCAGCGGGCAGCGCCGCGCTTGATTCACATTTCGATCACCACATTTGGCGCGGGTGCACCGCGCGAGCAGTGGCTGGGCAGCGAATTGATCGCCTCCGCCATGGGCGGCGTATTGCGGCTCACCGGGACTCCAGATCGAGCGCCCGTCAAGGAGGCGTTGGATGCCTGCCAGTTTCACGCCGACATGGTGGCCGGCGCGGGAGCAATGGCGGCTCATTACGAGCGGGGCCTCACCGGCCGCGGACAGTTGGTCGATGTCTCCGTCCAAGAGGTGGCCTTTTCACGTCAGTTCAACAGTGTGCTGGCATGGCAATTCGATCGCCGCAAATTATCGAGGGTGGGCGGCGCACTGAACTATGGTTTGGCAACCGTACGATGTATCTGGCCGCTCGCCGATGGTTGGTGCTTCCATACATTGATGACAGGGCGGTTTGGCGCACCCGCAAATCGCGCGCTCAGCGATTGGATGGATGAGCAGGGCCTGGCGAATCCTTTGCACGGCGTCGACTGGATGTCTTACAACCGGTCCACTCTGGATTCGGAGACCCGGGGCTCATGGGAGCGGGCGATTGAGGCGTTCTTCCGCACACGAACCAAGGAAGAGATCGCACAGGAGGGTCGCCGCCGCGGAATCAACGCCACGGTTATTGCAGAACCCACTGATGTGCTGAGCGACGCGCATTTGGCAGCCCGCGATTTCTGGTGCGTGAGGCGCGACCAGGCGCGAGTCCCGCGGCGCTTTGTCTCCGTACAGGCCGCTCCAGGCCAGGCCGCGCGCGCCGGCATCGCGGCGACCGATTCCCGGCACACCGGGTCGGGTCCTCTGGCGGGAGTGCGCGTGCTCGACTTTTCCTGGGCGCTGGTGGGCTCGATAACCACAAAAACCCTGGGCGACCTAGGCGCTGATGTCATCAAGATCGAAAGCCGCACGCGCGCATGCTTGACGCGTCTCGACGTTCAAGTCAGCGCGTCGAAAGCCGGCAACTTTGACGACAAGCCGTGGTTTGCGCATCTAAACACGTCGAAACGCAGCCTCGCACTCGACATGAAACGCCCCGAGAGCCGCGATGTCTTAAAACCATTGATTCAGTGGGCGGACGTGATCGTCGAGAACTTTTCGCCCGGCACCATGCAAAAGCTCGGGCTTGACTACGAGTCGCTCTGCGCAGCCAACCCTGGGCTGATCATGGTATCCGGGAGCGTTTATGGCCAGACAGGACCGCTGGCGCAAAGCTGGGGAGTCGACGGCACCGGCGCGGCGTTATCCGGACGGACCTACCTCACCGGCTGGCCGGATCGAGATCCAGTTATTCCCGGCGCGGTTCCTTATGGTGATGTCATCGTTCCCTACGTCATGGCGGCCGCAGTCGCGGCCGCGCTTCAGCACCGCCGCGAAACGCTGCGCGGGTCGCACATTGACGCATCCATGTATGAGATTTGTGTTCAACAGATGCGTGACGCTGTGCTGCAGACTCAGGCCGGAATTCGCGCGCAGCGCCAGGGAAATAGCGATCCGCGTATTTTTCACCAGGGAGTGTACACGGTGCAGGGCGAAGATCGGTGGATTGCCATCGTGCTTCCCACAGCCGCGGATTGGCAAGCCTTGAGGCGGTTTGGGAACATCGCCGAAGCTGCGGATGCAGCGGCGCGGCATGCGGCGATTGCAGCGTGGAGCAGAAATCTCGACGGTCCACGCTTGATGGATGAGCTGCAGCGAGCCGGCATCGCCGCCGGCGTCGTTCAGGACGTCGAAGATCTCGTGGAGTTCGATCCGCAACTTGCGGCGCGAGATTGCCTGATTGAGTTGCGACACCCTCTGCTCGGACCGTTCGGGCACATGAGAACGCCACTGACGCTGTCGGGACACGCCTTACGGCCCTCGCGTGCCCCGAGCATCGGCGAGCATTCGCTGTCGATTGCTCGGGAAATCTGCGGCTTTACGCCTGCGCACATCGCAGAATTGGAATCGAAGGGAGTGTTTCAATGACCGCGGCCGATGCTTCGCGCAGCCGCAAGGACTTGCGGTGCACCGCAGACGCCCTCGCATATCAGCGGCAGTTTGCCGCTGAATTGAAACGCCGCGTCGTCGAGAACGGCGACCCGTTCGTGGTCGCGCAGGCCGATACACCCCACGAGCTGTTTCACGCCATGGATATCCCATTGATCACGAATCAGTGGTGGTCGGCATACATATCGGCCAAACAGTTGTCGGCCCGGTATTTTAAAGTGCTCGAGGAGCGCGGCTACCCCGGCAATGGCTGCCGTTATTGTTCTCTCGGCCTTGCATGCACGCTCGCAAACGATCCCAGCACCGCGCCCTGGGGCGGGCTGCCAAAACCCATCGCGCTGGTGGCGCGGCTCACGTGCGATTGCATTCAGCATGTCTTCGGCCAGTGGGCCGCCGCCCTCGGCACCGAATTCTTTCCGCTCGAGGCGCCTGCCTGGACACACAAGGACGCGGCATGGTTCGAGAAGTCGAATGACCGGTGGGAAGAAGTGTTTCAAGCCGATCGCATCGAGCTGCTGGTCGAAGAAATGCGGGTCCTGATCGCTCTGTTGGAGAAGAAAACCGGCCGGCGCTTTAGCGAAACGAAACTCACGGCATTGATGGAAAAGATCAACGAACAAGAGGGCTACATTGCCGAGGCGGCGCAGTTGATCGGCGCGGCGCGACCGTGTCCGGTTTCCATCGCCGACCAAATGCCGAACACCATGATTCCTCAGTGGCATCGCGGTTCCGAGTGGGCGGTCGCGCACGCCAAGCGCTTTCGCGACGAGGTGGCCGAGCGGGTCAAAGCGGGAGTCTCCGTCAGCAGCAACGAGCGGATTCGTCTCATGTGGATCGGCGCCGGCTTATGGCACGACCCAGGCTTTTATAACGCGCTGGAAGAGCAGCTCGGCGCCGTTTTTGTCTGGTCCATGTACATGCCGTTTGCCGGACCGCAATACATCCGCAAGTTGCGCGGCAAGCCGTTGCATGAACTCGCAAGCCGGATCTGTTCCATGAACGAAGTGCTGCACCTGCCGCCGTGGATGAACGGCTGGATGGTGAGCGAGGCGAAGCGCTGCGGAATCGATGCTGCGCTCATTCTCGTGCCGCCGGACAGCCGCCTCTCGCAAAGCGGCACGCTGCTCACCCGCCTATCCCTCGAGCAGGCTGGCGTACCGACTTTGGCGCTGAATGCGGATATGGTCGATTCGAAGGGTTGGAGTCACGTAGAAATGGTGAACCATGTGGCGGATTTCCTCAAAAAGGCGGGACTGACGTGACTTGGCTGCGGCAGCTGCTGTGCTATGGCCTTTTGGCGCTGTCGACCGGCGCCGCGGGCGCGACGGTCCTGACCTATGCGACGCCGTACGGACCCAATCACCCCTTCAGTCGCGCCGACAAGGCATGGATGGCGTGGGTGGCGGAGAAATCCGGCGGCTCCCTCACTATTCGGCCCATCTGGTCCGGCGGCTTGATCTCCTCCGATCAGTCGTTGATCGAACTGCGGCACGGCGTGGCGGATATCGGCTTGATCACGCCGATCTATGCGCACGGGGGGGCCCATCTATTGCGCGTCCAGACAGGATTTTATGCCGGCGCAAAGACATTCGAGCAGCAGGTTGAAATGTACCGCTGCTTGGCCGCGGACTCACCTGAATATGCACTCGAGCTGCGAGGCTTGAAGGTACTGGCAATCCAGGGAGGCACACTCCCGGGGCTGCTGAGCCGCACCCGTCAAGTGCGCACCCTCAGCGATTTGAAGGGGATGAGAATCCGAGTGCCCACGGAATTACTCAACGTGATGCGCGATCTGGGAGCGGATCCGGTCACGATGCCCATGGGCGAGGTGTATTCGAGCTTGGCGAAGGGCGTGCTCGATGCTGTCGTCGCGCCGACGGATACGCTGAAGTCGCTGCATTTTGGCGAAGTTGCCAAGTACTACACCGAACTTCAGGTACCGCGGGGCGCTTATCCAGCCCGGGCAATGGGCGAGCGGCGCTGGAATGCGCTCAACCTTCAGGAGCAGCGGCTGCTCGATGCTTCGACGGCCATTTGGGAAGCGGCGATGGCGAAAGAGACTCGCGCAGCGGTTCAGTCGGGCGAGGCTGAAGGGCGGGCGCAACAGGTGCAATTTATCCCGGTGAATGCCCAGGAGCAGAAGCGGTTTGACGAGCTTTATGAAGAGGATGCCTCGCGCAGCGCCGACATGTTAGGGCGCCTCGGTATCGACGGCGCCGCGGTTTTTCGCGACGCGCGGCAAATTTCGCTGGGGATCCAGCAGACAGGAACCGTGAAGTGCGCAGGGAGAGCCGATGCAACCACTTGAGGGCATTCGCGTCGCCGATTTCACCCACATCATGGCCGGACCTTACGCCACGCACCTCCTGCGGCTGCTGGGCGCGGAAGTCATCAAAGTCGAAGCCCCCGGCAGAGGGGATGCGATGCGCAATTATGGCGCCGATCGTGCCTACGACGGCATGGCGCCGGCGTTTATTGCCGTGAATGCCGGCAAGAAATCGATGTCCCTGGATTTGAAGGATCCCGCATCCCTCGAAGCCGCCCGCAGACTCATCGCGCGTTGCGATGTGGTCGTGGAGAATTTTCGTCCCGGCGTCATGTCACGGCTCGGTCTGGGGTATTCGGAAGCTCGCGCGCTCAAGGCCGACATCGTCTATTGCTCCGTGTCGGGCTATGGCCAATCCGGGCCACTGCGCGACTGGCCGGCGATCGACAACATCGTGCAGGCCACCAGCGGCATGATGTCGTTGGGTGGGGATCCGGGCGATCCGCCCATGCGTGTCGGATTTCCGGTGGTCGACACCCTTACCGGTCAGACCGCGGCATTCGCGATCCTGGCCGCGCTGCTCAAGCGGCAACGCAATGCACAGGGTGAGTTCATCGACGTGGCAATGATGGACGCGAGTCTCGCCTTCATGGCATCTGCCGTCGTGCCCTTTCTGGTCACCGGCCGGGCCATGGAACGGACGGGCAATACGGGTTACAGCGGCCAACCCACCGCCGCGCTGTTTGAAGCCGGCGACGGCAAACTCATCTCGTTGGGAGTCGTCCAGCAAGGGCAATTTGAGTCTTTGGCGCGACTGCTGAAGCGCGATGAATGGCTGACCGATCCACGTTTCGCCACGGCCGATCTGAGGCGCGCCAACGCGTCGGCGCTGCAAACATTCCTGTCCGCAGCCTTTCGCGAGCGCCCCGCCGAGGAATGGGAGAAGGTCATGAGTGTTGCCGGCATTCCCTGTGGGATGGTGCGCGATGTTGCACAGGCCTGCGCGCTTCCGCACCTCGAGCAACGCGGGCTGAAAATTCCCCTCACCGTGCCGGGACTGCCGACCAATGAAAACATTGAAATCCTCAATGCGGGCTTTCAATTCTTGAACGACGGTCCGACGCTCAATTCGCCGCCGCCGACGGCGGGCCAACACACTGAAGAACTGTTGCGCTGGCTCGAATTCGATGAACCGCAGCGCAGCGAGATTTTGCGCCGCTCGAGGCCTTAGAGGAATTCGAATGCTGAAACTCACCCATCGGAAGCGTTTACTCGTACTGCTCTGGCTCGTGCTGCAGCCCTGGCTGATGCCGCAGCTCGGTCTTGCCGCCGACGCAGCAGCAAAAGAATCCGCTTTCGGCGTCTATCAAGGTTATTCGCCGGTTCTCTATCCCGACCAGATCAAGACCTCGTTCTATTTGCCGATGCGCGACGGCGTGCGCCTGGCCGTCGACCTGTATCGCCCGGCGATCGGCGAGCATGCGGCCGAGGGCAAATTTCCCGTCATATGGCATCACACCTTCGATCGAAAAGGGGTTTCTTTGCCAGGCACCAATGCCGCGTACTCTGTGCCCGAACTGACCAAGCACGGTTATGTGATCGCGTTCGTGGAACGCCGCGGGCTCAGCGCCTCCTTTGGCGTTCGGCGCGGATACAACGATCGCATCGAAGCGGAAGATGCCTATGAGGTCAATGAGTGGTTGGCGCGCCAACCCTGGTCGGACGGCAAGGTGGGAATCGTGGGCTGCTCGAACACCGGGGCGGCAGCCATGCATGCCATTACCGTACGGCCTCCGCATTTACTCGCGGCTTTCGTGGGTTGTTTTGCGTGGGACACCTACGATTGGACCTTGCGCGGCGGAATTTTCGCACAGTGGGGCACGGGAGTTCAGCGCACGGTCGACGAGGACATGAAATCCAAGCCGGTGGATGGCGACGAATCCAAAACGCTCCTGCTGCAAGCGGCGCAGGAACATCAAAAGAGCACCAATCTGGCGGCAATGTGGCGCGGCATTCCGTATCGAGACGATTTCAGCCCGTTGACGGCCAGCCGATTTTGGAGCGAGGGCAGCATCGCCGCCTATGCGGACCAAATGCGGCAGTCGGGCGTCGCACTGTATATCACGGGTGGCTGGCGCGATGATCTGCGCAAGGACGGCTGGGTCACATTCAATAATTGGACGCCCGGCAAGCGCCATATCATCATCGGGCCGTGGACCCACTGCCGCAATGAGGGCTTCGATTTATTCGCCGAGATGCAGCGATTCTTCGATTACTATTTGAAAGGAACCGCGAACGGCTTCGATGGCGATCCTCCCATCCATTATTTCACGGTGAATGCGCCGGCGGGACACGAGTGGCAGACCTCCTCCGCGTGGCCGCTCGCCGGCGCGGCGCCGCTTTCGCTGCACCTTGCCGACAAGTCACGACTCGCCGCGTCAGTCAGCGGCGCTGCAACGCGCTTTCAAATTCGCTATGACGTGAAGTGCGCCGCCGGTTTTGACGCGGCGTTGCAAGCCGGGCCGTTTGCCCAGCCTTGCCCGGTGGAGCAGTCAGCGGCCCACTTTGTGTCGCCGGCGTTGAAGCACGACACCCAAGTTACCGGACACCCGATCGCTGACTTGTCGGTGTCTGTGGATGCGACCGATGCCAATGTTTTCGTCTACCTCGAGGATGTCGCGCCCGACGGCAGCGTCACGTCGGTGACCGACGGTCGGCAGCGGGCTTCGCTGCGCAAGGTCGTCGATGCGCCTTGGAACTATATCGGACTGCCTTGGCGGCGCAGCAATCGCGAAGACGTTCAGCCGCTCACGCCGGGCGTTCCGGTGCGCGTACAGTTCGATCTGTTGCCGATCTCCTATATATTCAAAGCGGGACACCGCATGCGAGTGAGCGTCGCCGGCGCGGATTACCGGGAGCGCGATCGCGAGGCAGCGAGCCCGGCTCCGACCTTGACCATCTACAATTCGAAAGAAACACCCTCGACCATTGTGCTGCCCATCGTGCCTGGTATCTCGGCGCAGTGATTTTGACCGGGTCGTCTAGCGTTCGTCAGGCACGGTGAGAAGATTCAAGGTCCGAGGGCAAAGGACCTTGATTCTTCCCGCCCTCCCTGACGAGTGCTTGAGCCGGTCAATATCACTACGCCGGGTCTATTGGTGAGTGTTTGGCGGCGACTGCTTTTAGCGCCAGCGAGTGCGCATGAGGCGACGCGGGCGATGACAGCCACACGAACTCGTCCTCCTGCACGGTGAGCTTGACCGTCGGGCTTGCAAGGCCGCCCCGGTCAAACTCACAGTGCCGAGGTCTACCGAGCTTTCAATCGCGGGAATATTCTGCGAGCGTTGCCCTCGAATATCTTGTAGCGATCGGCTTCGCTCAATTTCAGCGCATCCAGATAGCGTTTGGTGTCGTCGAAATATTGGCCCGTCTCCGGGTCGATGCCGCGCACGGCCCCGACCATTTCCGAACCAAACAGAATGTTGTCCACCGGAATCACCTTGAGGAGCAATTCAATGCCCGGCAGGTGATACACGCAGGTGTCGAAGAACACGTTTTTCAACACGTAGTCGCCGAGCAACGGCCGCTTTAGATCCTGGGCCAATCCCCGATACCGGCCCCAGTGATACGGCACCGCGCCGCCGCCGTGGGGAATGATGAAGCGCAACGTGGGAAAATCCTTGAACAGGTCGGCGGTGAGAAACTGCATGAACGCCGTCGTGTCGGCATTGATGTAATGCGCTCCCGTCGCGTGGAAGTTGGGATTGCACGACGAACTGACATGCACCATGGCCGGAACATCCAGTTCCACCATTTTTTCGTAGAACGGATACCAATAACGGTCGGTGAGCGGCGGTGAATTCCAATGACCGCCGGACGGGTCGGGATTCAAATTACAGCCGATAAATCCGAGCTCGGACACGCAACGCTCGAGTTCTGCCGCACTGTTCGCCGGCGCGACGCCGGGCGATTGCGGTAACTGACACACGCCCACGAAGTTATCCGGATACAGCCGACACACCCGATGGATGAGATCGTTGCAGGCGCGAGTCCACCGCTGGCTCGTAGTTTCATTGCCGATGTGGTGGGCCATGGCGGAGGCGCGCGGCGAGAAAATCGTGATATCCGTGCCCCGCGCGCGCTGCAGCTTCAGCTGCGCATTCTCCAGACTGTCGCGAATCTGATCGTCGGAGATTTTTTCCTGCGCGTCGAGCGAAACATCGAGACCGGACTTGAGGCCAGCGATCTGCGCATCGCGGAACTTTTGCAGCTCGCCGGGAGCCGTCGTGTAATGACCGTGGCAGTCGATGATCATGGCCAGTACATCCGCGTCGGATTGTCCACCAGGATGCGCCGCTGAAGCGCCGGATCCGGGCAAATCTTGGCAAAGAGATTCACCAGTTCGCCGTCATTGGGCATGTCCTTGGTGATGTTCGGATGCGGCCAATCGGTACCCCACAAAATTCGGCCGGCATCCTCGGCGATGAGGGCCTGAGCGAATGGCACGGCGTCCAGAAATGGCCGTTTGCCGACGGAAACCCGCTCGGCGCCGCATATCTTGATCCACGCCAACGGATTGTTCCGGAACAGCGCCAGCAGCGATTGAAATGGCGCCTGCTCAAGGCCGTCGGCCGCTTTCACCCGGCCCATGTGATCGATGATGAACGGCACATCGATGCGGCCCAGCAGCTCGCCCTGGCTCAGGATGTCCTCGGCGTCGAAGTGCAGCACAACGTGCCATCCCAAAGGCTTGATGCGCTCGAGCAAGCGATAAAACACAGCCAGATCGGGAACACCGCCCAAATGCTTGACGAAGTTGAAGCGAATTCCGCGAATGCCGCCGGCATGCAGGCGTTCGAGTTCACGATCCGTCACGCGATCCTCGACGCAGGCAACACCGCGATAGCGTCCCTCGCTCGAGGCAATTGCATCCAACGTGACCTCCATCTCCGTGCCGTGGCAGCTGGCATGGACGATGACGGCACGCGATACGCCCAACTTCGCATGCAGTCGCCGCAGATTCTCCACCGGCGCATCGGGGGGCGTATAGCTGCGGTCTGCCGCATAGGGAAACTTGCTGGCCGGCCCAAAGACATGGCAATGAGCGTCGCAGGCGCCCGGCGGCAGCATCAGGCTGGGTGAGACCGGATCAGGATCGGGCGGCGGGCAGGTCTTGAGGGGGTTTTTCGCAATGGCATTCACTTGTGCGATTCCTTGTTGAAGGCGCCCTCGTCCGCAAAATACTTTAGTCCCGCCTTGGCGAGCGGTTCGCGCATTCCGTAAATGTCCAAGCCCAGTTCGCCGGCGGCCAGTTTCTTGCGGTTGGTGGCTTCCTTCTGCTCGCGCGCGGCCGAGGCCGCCGCCACGCCCGCGGCGTTCGCGCGCGGGACGATCACGACGCCATCGGCGTCGCCAATCACCACATCACCGGGGCAGACCAGCGCCCCGGCACAAATGATGGGAACATTGACCGAGCCGACCGTGGCCTTGACCGTGCCCTTGGCGTGAATGGCTTTGGACCACACCGGGAAATTCATTTCGTGGAGTTCGGCGACATCGCGGCAGCCGGCATCGATGATCAATCCGCGCGCGCCGCGCGCGCGAAACGAGGTGCCGAGCAGTTCGCCAAACATGCCGTCGGTATTCTCGGACGAAGTGCCCAGCACAACCACATCCCCGGGCTGTAGAAATTCGGCCGCCACGTGCAGCATCCAATTGTCGCCGGGATGGGCGAATATGGTGATGGCCGTGCCGCAGACCCTGGCGCTCGGGTAGATCGGCCGCATATAAGAAGCCAATAAGCCGGCTCGGCCCATGGCCTCGTGAACGGTCGCGACACCAAACTTCGCGAGTTCCGCCACGCTGCTCGAGTCCGCGCGGTTGATCTGTTTGATCGCGATGCCAGATTGTCCAATCATCGACTCACCTCGCCGGCTGTGCCTTCTGGAATGTAAACTTCGCCACGCATGATGAGCCGCGCGGTGCGCAGCAGCGCCGCCCGAACCACCTCGGAGGGATTGTCCGGATTCATGCCAAGCACCACGGTGAATTCACCGCTCGGGTGCTCCACGGAGATGCTCTTGTTCAGGCCCGGCGGCACGACGGCGCAGCGATGCGCAACGCTCCCCGGCAGCACCGCCGCGGTCGCCACCGTCACGGCGCCGAGCACGCCAACCGCGGCGTGGCAATCATGAGGTATGAAGGTCCGCGTGCTGATATGACCGCCCGCGCGCGGCTTGGCGACCAAACACATCTTGGGGACCACCAGCTTGGCAACATCGCCCAAATTCATCTTGGGTCCCGCCTGCAAGCGAATCGATTCGATTCTCTTTTTCAAAGCGGAATCGGCGTTGAGGACATCGCGGCTCTCGTATCCGCTCACGCCGAGATCCGCAGCCGAGATGATGACGACCGGCATGCCATTATCGATGCACGTGACCTCCACGTCATCGAACCGGTCAACGAGGTTTCCGGTCGGCAGCAGCGACCCGCACACCGATCCCGCGGTATCGAGAAAACTGATATTGATGGGCGCCGACGTGCCCGGCACCCCGTCGATGCGCGCAGTTCCGGTGTATTGAATCTGCTTGCCCGGTGTGAGCACCTCAATATCGCTCAAGGTACCGGTGTTGCGTGTCAGCACGCGCAAGGTTGTGGTGTCACCCTGCGCCTGCACCAGGCCCGTTTCCAGCGCAAAGGGCACCACGGCCGCCAGCATGTTGCCGCAGTTGGGGGTCGTATCGACCCGCGCTTCTTTCACGGAGACTTGCGCGAAGAGAAACTCGAGGTCGACGCCGGCGGTAGTTCCCGGCCGCACAATGCCCACTTTACTGGTTAAGGTATCGGCGCCCCCAAGGCCGTCGATCTGACGGGCATCCGGCGAACCCATGATGGCGAGCAACGCGGCGTCGCGCGCGGACACCTCGCTGGGCAAGTCGCTCTCTAAAAAGAACGGACCTCGCGAAGTACCGCCGCGCATGAACAAACAAGGTATGGATTGCTGCATGGATCGGTGGCTGCCGGTGTTCGAGATGGCTAGTATGGCGTATACTGTAACGTAATAGGTTATATACCTGTTATCGCATATTGCGATATCACAAGGGTACTGATGGATCTTAAGCAACTCGAGTACTTTCGGCACGTCGCGGAATTCGGCAGCTTTACCCGTGCCGCCGCCTTCCTGTCGGTGGTTCAGCCTGCCTTGAGCCGCCAAATTCGACAGTTGGAACTCGAATGCGGTCAAAATTTACTGGATCGCAACGGGCGCGGCGTTACCTTGACCGAGGCGGGAACGCAGTTGCTCGAACACGCGCGCGGAATCTTGATGCAGCTTAGGCAGGCTCAACAGGAGCTGAACGATCGGCGCAATGGCGACACCGGACATCTGACACTCGGCTTGCCGCCAAGCCTTGGCAGCAATGTCACCGTGCCGCTGGTGAAGGCATTTCGCGAAAAGATGCCGAATGCCCGCCTGGCGACGGCGGAAGGCCTGTCCGCCTATATTTTGGAATGGCTCAACAGCGGTCGAGTCGACTGCGCGCTGGTGTACAACGCGGCGAATCAAGCGGCGTTTGAGGCCATCCCCGTCGTCGATGAACAGCTCTTTCTCATTGCGCCGCGCGCGGCGCGCCGCAAGGAATCCGCCTCCATCACTCTGGCGCAACTGGCAGATTATCCGCTCGTTATTCCCAATCGTCCGCATACCATGCGGATGGCCGTGGAGCATGCGCTGGCGGCGGTCGATCGCAAGATTCAGGTGGCTCACGAGATCGAATCGATTCCGGCAATCATTGATCTGGTCAGGCAAGGTCATGGGTTTGCGGTGCTGCCCATCAACGCCGTCAGGTCGACGCCGTGGAGCGACGAAGTATCGGCCAAGCCGATCCTGGCACCGACGCTGACGATTTCGCTTTCCATGGTGACCTCCTCGCTGCGGCCCAAGAGCCGCTTCATGCGCAATGCCATGAATTTGGTCTGCGATACAGTCAGACAGGAAATTCATTCAAAACAAGCAGCGCCCCGCCCCGGCGCGGCGAAGTCAAGCGCATGACCGAGTCGCGCGACTACGACACGATTCCGGGCACGTACGTGTATGACGCGCGCCGCGGACGCGAAGGCTATGCCCTGAACATGTTCTGCATGTCGCTCAATGTTGCGGAGAACCGCCGCAAGTTCAAAGAGGATGAAGCGGCTTATCTCGATCGATTTACCCTCAGCCCGGAACAGCGGCGCACCGTCCTGAAACGCGACTGGCTCGGCATGCTCAAGGTCGGCGGCAATATCTACTACACGATAAAGATCGCCTTTTGCGATGGCCTCACATTTCAGGATGTGGCGTCGATGATGTCGGGAGTGTCGAAGGAAGAATACGCGAAGATGATGTTGGCGGGCGGCCGCTCACCCGAGGGCAACCGCTACAAAGATGCGGCTGCATTGGATACGTCCCGTGGCTAGTATCGTCGCCGGCATCGCCTGCTCGCACGTGCCTGCCATCGGCGTCGCCATGGATCGGGGCACCACGGGAACACCCTATTGGGAAGGTCTTTTCAAGGGGTACGAGCCGGCGCGCCAGTGGCTTGCAAAACTCGCGCCCGATGTTGCCATCATCGTCTACAACGATCACGCGTGTGCCTTTTCACTGCAATTCATCCCGACGTTTCTCATCGGCGTGGCCGATCGCTTCCCCATCGCCGATGAGGGCTTTGGACCGCGTCCGGTACCCGTGGTGCAAGGACATCCGGCACTCGCCTGGCATCTGGCCGAATCCCTCATCTTGGATGAGTTCGACATGACCATCGCGAATGAGATGCCCGTGGACCACGGCCTCACGGTTCCGCTGTCCGTTACCTGCGGTCAGCCGCAACAGTGGCCCTTTCCCGTCATTCCGTTGTGCGTCAATGTCGTGCAGTATCCACCGCCCACCGGCGCACGCTGTTTCAAACTCGGCCAAGCCATCGCCCGCGCGGTTGCGAGTTTCGAGCCGGACTTGCGCGTCGTCATTTACGGCACCGGCGGCATGTCGCATCAGCTGCAGGGCGAACGCGCCGGCTTGATCAATCGCGACTTCGACAAAGCCTTCCTGGACGGCATGACCAAGGATCCGCTCGCACTGACTCGCATCACCCATACGGAATACATGCGCGAAGCCGGCTCCGAGGGCGTGGAGATGGTGATGTGGCACATCATGCGCGGCGCCCTCGATGCCGATGCAGCCGAGATTTACAGGCACTACCACGTGCCCGCATCGAATACCGCGGCCGGCCTCATGATCTTGGAAAACAGGAGAACCACTTGAAGGTGTGTCTTGCGGGTACGGGCGCGTTCGGGATCAAGCACCTCGAAGCCATGGCCAAGATTCCGGGCATTGAGGTCATTTCACTCGTGGGCTCGAGCGCCGAATCCGCCCGCGAAGTCGCGCAGCAGTGGAAAATTCCGCACTGGACCGGGAATTTGGCCGAGAGCTTGGCGCGGCCCGGCCTCGATGCAGTGATCTTGTGCACGCCGACGCAGATGCATGCTGCACAAGGCGAGCAATGCATGCTCGCGGGCAAGCATGTGATGATCGAAATACCGATGGCGGATTCGCTCGCCGACTCAGAGCGCTTGGTGCGCCTGCAGCGCGAGACGGGCGTGATCGCCATGGCCGGACATACGCGCCGCTTCAACCCCAGTCATCAATGGATTCACAAGCGCATCCTCGCCGGGGAACTGAAAGTGCTGCAAATGGACGTGCAGACCTATTTCTTCCGGCGCACCAATACCAATGCGCTCGGCAAGCCGCGCAGTTGGACCGATCACCTGTTGTGGCACCACGCCTGCCACACCGTCGATCTTTTTGCCTATCAAACCGGGCAACCCGCGGCCGACGCCTTTGCGCTGCAAGGTCCCAAACACCCGACGCTCGGCATTGCCATGGACATGTGCATCGGCTTGAAGGTTGCGAGCGGCGCCATCTGCACACTGTCGCTGTCGTTCAATAATGACGGACCGCTGGGCACTTTCTTTCGCTACATCTGCGATAACGGCACCTACCTTGCGCGCTACGACGAACTGCTGAATGGCAAGAATGAATCGATCGATGTTTCAAAGGTGGATGTCTCGATGAACGGCATCGAACTGCAGGATCGCGAGTTCTTCGCCGCCATCCGCGAGAAGCGCGAACCCAATGCCAGCGTGGCGCAATGTCTGCCCGCGATGCGCACGTTGGATCGACTGGAACAGCAGCTGACCGCGGCGGCTGTTTAAGAGCCTGCCAGGCACGCGCTCGCTCAGCGCGGCTTTTCGAAGGGCAGCCCCACGTAGTTCTCTGCCAGACTGGCCAGCGCCGCGCTCGAACCGCTCAGGTAATCGAGTTCCGCTAATTGCACGCGGTGATTGAAGGCATCGTCTGAAAACTTGTGCATGATCGAGGTGAACCACCAGGAGAAGCGCACCGCCTTCCAGATTCGCCGCAGGCACAACTCCGAATATTGATCCAGAAGCGCCCGCGTTCCGGAACCGGTGCCGTTGTAATGTTCCACCAGCCCTTGATGCAGGACGCGAACATCTGCCGCGGCTAAATTCAGCCCTTTGGCGCCGGTCGGCGGCACGATATGCGCCGCGTCGCCTACCAGGAAGAGTTGCCCGAAGCGCATGGGCTCGACCACAAAACTCCGCAATGGCGCGATGCTCTTCTCGATCGACACACCGGTGACCAGGCTGTCCGCGAACCGCTCAGGCAGGCGCCTGCGCAGCTCATCCCAGAAGCGATTATCGGGCCACGCCTCCACCTTGTCCTCGACGGTGCATTGCACGTAGTAACGGCTGCGCGTGGGCGAGCGCATGCTGCACAGGGCGAAGCCGCGTTCGTGATTGGAATAAATCAATTCGTGATCGACGGGCGGCACGTCCGCCAAAATGCCCAGCCAGCCGAATGGATAGACCCGTTCGAATGACTGTATCGCTGCCGCCGGAATGCTGCGCCGGCAGACGCCATGATATCCGTCGCACCCGGCGATGAAATCGCAAGTCAGCTCGCGGCTCATGCCGCCCTGTCGATAGCGCACCGTGGGGTTCTTTCGATCGAAGCCTTCGATCGATACGTCGGCCGCCTCGAAAATCAATTGCGCCCCCGCGGCCTTGAGCGCGTCCATGAGGTCTTTGGTGACTTCTGTTTGCCCATACACCGAAACGCTGCTGCCGCTCAGCGCTTTGAGGTCAATCCGAACGCTACGCCCGGAAAAGGCGAGACTGACGCCATCGTGCACCAGGCGATCCTTGAGCATCCGCTCGCCGACCTGGGCCTGCACCAGCAAATCAACCGTGCCCTGCTCCAGTACGCCGGCGCGGATGCGCGCAGCCACATGCTCGGAACTCTGACGCTCGAGAACGACGTTATCGATACCGTTGAGCGACAACAGGCGCGAGAGCAGCAAACCGGACGGACCGGCACCAATGATGGCCACCTGAGTACGAGACATGCGCGCGCTTCCACACGAGGACTACGCGCCAGCCTAGCAGCGGCCACTTTTAGGAGGCGGACGATTCCGATGTCTATCGGTACTTATCCGCCACGGTGCTGACGACGAAATTCGTGCGGCGATATGCCGCTGTGGCGCCGGAAGAAGCGCGAAAAATAAGCAGAGTCCTTAAAACCGAGGGCGCCCGCAATGCCGCTGACCGAGTCCGTCGCATAGATGAGCCGGCGGCGCGCTTCCAAGGCCAGCCTCTGCTGCAGCAGGTCAAATCCGGTGCCCCCCGTCAACCGGCGGCAGAGCCGATTGAGGCTGGTTTCGGATAAACCCAGTTCTCGGGCGAAGCGCTGGATGGGCCAATGCTGCGTGTAGCGATTTTCGATCAACTGACGGAAGCGCCGCAATCGCGCCAGATCGGTGCCGCTATAGGATTGGGGTGCGCTCGAGTGCTTGACCGCTTCGGCAACCGTGTACAGCACGCAGCAGGCGAGCCAGCCGCCCACCGGTGAAGCGGCATCGGGTCGCCTCTGCTCCTTGCACAAACACTCCAACATCTGTGAGGCGCGATCCGCAAGTGCGGGATTGAAACTGAGATCGAGCGCGCGTGGCACTGAAAAAAGTTCTTCGATCGGTGCTTGATGCGCCGCCGAGGCCAGTTCGGTCAGGTGTTGGAAGTTGACGGTCAAGACATAGCCTTGGGTGTCGGCGCGAAACCGGAAGCTGTGTATGGCGCCCGCGGGGATGACGACGAGGGCCGGCCCATCGAGCTTGGTCCGCAATTCCTCAATGACGACGCTGGCAGGTCCCGCGGTGACCACTATGCATTGACACAACTCGGCATGCCGATGCGCGCCGATCTGCCAAAGATATTTTCGGCTGCGGGATTGGATATCCTCGACATGCACCGGCGCGGCAACGCGAGTTGCCGCACCTTGCTCGCCGTAGAGTGAAAAGCTCGGAACGTTTTGCCGGACGGATCGCAAGCCCAGGTCTCCCCGTTGCACAACGTAGAAAATGCAACCAGAATGCTATGACCAATAGCTTTAGTCTACAACGCGGGGCGCAAGTTGAACAAAACCGGCACAATTTCCGTGGCGTGGGACTCGACCATCGCATTTTGCGTGCTTACGGCGCTCTGCGAGGGGATGGACCTGCAGGCCGCGGGAGTCGCGGCCGCCGGGATCGGCGCGGAATTCAAGCCCACGAGCGACCAATTCGGCACTTTTTTCAGCGCCAGCACCCTTGGATTATTTTTCGGCGCGCTGATCGGCGGCCGTGTTGCCGATAGTGTCGGGCGCAAAAAAGTGCTGGTCGCCTCCGTGGCGTTGTTCGGGATTTTTTCTTTGCTCACGTCATTTGCGTGGGATATGTCGTCGCTCGTCATCGCCCGTGGGCTCACCGGATTGGGATTGGGGGGCGCCCTGCCCATGATGCTGGCCCTGGTCCCCGAAACCAGCCAGCCGACGCAACAAGCCGGCCGCGTCGCCATGGTTTATGCAGCGACCCCTTTCGGCGGCGCGATGATCAGTCTGCTCAGCCTGCTGATGGCCGGAACCCAGTGGCGCACGATATTTGCTGTCGGGGGCATTGCGCCGCTGATCTTGGCGCCCATCATGGCATTCGCTCTGCCTGAATCGAGCGCTTTTCAGCGAATCCACGCAGCGCCAAATAGCGGCAATCTCCCCGACGTTGTCGGCATGCCCAAATCCGGCAGCTTTCCGGCCATATTCTCCGGAGGCCGCGCGCTGCGAACTGTGTTTTTGTGGGCGAGTTTTTTCCTCGGCTTGCTGCTGCTCTACCTGCTTTTGAATTGGCTGCCGACGCTGCTGACCAGCGACGGCCTGACTCGCACCGAGGCGGCGGGTGCTCAGATCGGCTTCAATATCGGTGGCGCGCTGGCCGCGATATTGATCGGCTACCTGCTCAATGGGCGCCTGAGGAATTGGGCGGTGGTCATCACCTTCGTGGCGCTGCCGATTCTGCTGGTCACGCTCGCGAAATCACCGGCGCAGCTTGCGATCATTTGCACCACGGTCTTCCTCTTGGGCTGTGCGGTGATCGCCGCCCAAGCGTTTTTGTATGCGATGGCACCTGCCGCTTACCCCACCAGCATTCGCGGCGTGGGCGTGGGCGCGGCGGTCGCCATGGGCAGAATCGGATCCATCGTCGGACCGAAGTTGGGCGGGATGCTGAAGTCGGCGGGCCACTCGCCGTCGCAATTGCTCATGGATTTGCTGCCGATCGTCGTTGCCGGAAGCATCTGTGCCCTGCTCCTCGCATGGGAAGTGCGGCGCGCTAAATCCTGACATGCTTTGTCAGGTATGCCGGTTATGCTGGCCCGCGTGCACTTTCACCGAATGGAGACAGCATGAACACTTCGACCAAGGCGCCGCTGCGGATGCCCACACGCTGGGTGTCACGCGCAGGCTGGATGGCGCGCGCAGGATGGCTGGTGCTCACCGCCGCAACACTCTTACTCTCCTCGCCCCGTCTGATGGCGCAGGATGCCGCCCAACACGATGGGCAGCGCGACTTTGATTTTCTCGTCGGCTCTTGGAAAATCCATTTGAAGCGGTTGGTGCAGCCGGAACATGGTGCCAAACAATGGGTCGATTTGGACGGCACGGTGGTTTGCCGTCACGTCTTTGACGGCCGCGCGGAAGTCGAGGAATTCAACGTCGAGAGCGCCGATAAGAAAATGCACATCCAAGGACTGGCCATGCGCTTTTACAATCCTGCCTCGCATCAATGGAGCATTTGGTGGGCGAATGCCAAGGATGGCGCCATGTATCCGCCTCCCGTGATCGGCGAATTCAAGAATGGGCGCGGCGAATTCTATGACCAAGACGTCGTGAATGGCCGCGCCGTCTTCACGCGCTTTGTCTGGACCGCGACCACCACGAGTTCGCCGCACTTCGAGCAGTCAATTTCGACGGACGGCGGCAAGAGCTGGGAATTGAACTGGGTCACCGACCAAACGAAGTATACGGCAGCACTATGAGTTTGACCGGGGCCGCCCGGATGGCTTTCAGGTTCGACGGTCAAACTCACAGCGTCGGACGTTCGATGTAGCTACCGTCGGCCCGGTGGCCTCATGCGCGCCCGTAGGCCGTAAAAGCAGCCGTCGCCAAACATTCACCGATGGTGCCGGCGCAGTGATATTGACCGGCTCAAGCTTTCGTCAGGTGCTGACAAATGCCAGACGGCCCGGTCGATATCACTGCGCCGCGCTCTTCGCCTGTAGCGCCATGGCGACCAACGCGACGCCGCCGAACAAGAGATTGATGCCCACGATCAATCCGATCGCCCAGGCCGCCGTGCCCGGAAGACCGCCGACGATGAGACCCGCGAGGATCAAGTCCACGATGCCGCTGATCAGCATCATTTGCCACCGCGAGGAGCTCTCGCGCCGGTGCGCCAGGGCATACATGATGGAAACGATGCCTTCAGCCGCGAGAAAAATAGTCAGCATGAGCGTCAGTGAAAGCACGCCCGACAGCGGCCAAATCAACAAAACGATTCCGACCAGAATACCCACCACCGCGGACAACAGCGACCAGCCGAATCCCGGTGAACCTCGTGTTTGAAACGTCATGACCAGCCCGAGCACGCCGCTGAGCAAGATCAACCAACCGATCAATAGCTCCACGGTCACGGTCGCCAAGGGTGGCACGCAGATCGCGATCATGCCCAAAATGACCAGCAGGATTCCTTCGATGAGGAAAAATTTCCAATGCGCACGCAGAGAATTCCGAATTGCCGTCTGAGGGTCGCGCACGTCTATTTTTTCTGCTGACATGATGCATGCTCCTTCCAGCGATGCGCTAATCTAGCACGCCATGCTGTACAGCAGAAACGGCGCAGCCGCGCTCCTCGCCTTAGCCGCGCTCCTGGCAAACACTGCCGTGAATGCCGCCGGTGCGGGTGCCGCGAAGGTGGTCGCCGGCGAATGTCCCGACCACTATCGGGTGACACCCGGTCTCAACGTCGATTTCCCAATCGATGGAACGCACCGAGCTTTTGTCGTCGTGCCGCCGGCCGATCTCAGCGGGCCGATACCGGTGTGGGTTCCGCTGACCGGAACGGTCGAATCGACCAACGACAATCTGCATGTGGCCCGCAGCGGTGCCAACGCCCTCATGGCCGAGCAGGGATTCATGGTTGTGGGTCCGGTGCGCGAATGCGCCAACCAGGATCCTGACTTGCGCGCCGGACCCTGCAATGGTCCTGGCATCGACGGCTGGAACTGGCGCCCCTGGACCGAGGGCCGGGCAGCCGGCGCTGCGGGTGAGCGCTGGAAAAACGACCAAGGTCCCGACTCACGATTCCTCATCGCCGCGGTGCGTTGCGTTGCAAAAACCTACCGCCTCGATGCGCGGCGGCTGTACGTTGGCGGCATTTCCTCGGGCGGCACAATGACCCATCGCGCGCTCACCTTTCGATCGGACTTTTGGGCGGGTGGCTTGGCCGTTAGCGGCGAGTGGTATGTCACCCAGGATGATGGCGCCGCGCTGTCGTTCGACGCGGCCCGCGAGGCGGTGCATGCTAATCCTACGAAGATATTTCAAGGCCGCGTCGGGCCCTTCCCCTTGGCAGCAGAACTCAACCCGATCATTGTCATCAGTGTTTGGGGCGGCGAAAATGATCTCTGGAAGTGTTCGGGTGTTTTGTGTGCCGACTATCGGCCTTCGACTCAAGCGGCGGCCAATTATTTCAGCTCGATCGCCGGCGTCGTTGCGGTGTCCTGCTCGAGCACTCATGGGCACATGTGGCCGCAGATCAATACGCAGGCCTTTAACTCATGGGCCCTGACGACCCTCGCCTCGTTTCCCAAAGGCAGCCGCGCCGCCGATTTTCACCTGAGCACACCGCCCGAGGGCTATAGCTGCAAGTTAGGCCCCTTCACCGATCACTATTAGAGATCCTTTCCGTTGCCTCCGGCATACCCCAAACCGCAGTTGCGTCGATATCAAGAATGGCTGGCGATCCATCGGGGCCTGGCCTTTGAGAATTACGACGACCTGTGGCGTTGGTCGGTAACCGATCTTGAAGCCTTCTGGCGCAGCATCTGGGCCTACGATGAGATCGAATCACCGACGCCGTTTGAGGCGGCGCTGTGCGTCGATCGCATGCCGGGCGCAGTGTGGTTCAAAGGCGCACAGGTGAATTACGCACGCCATGTTTTCCGCCACGCCGAAGCCGCGCACGCGGCCGGGCAGCTTGCCGTCGTCAGTGAGAATGAACTCGGCGAGATCAGAGAGCTGAGTTGGCCCGAGCTCAAGCGCCAAGCGGCCGCTGTTGCCGTGACCTTGCGCAGCTTAGGCGTCGAGCGCGGCGACCGGATCGCCGCCTATCTGCCCAACGGTCCGGAGGCGGTGATCGCGTTTCTGGCGAGCGCGAGCCTCGGCGCCGTCTGGAGTCTGTGTGCTCCGGACATGGGAGCGCAGGCGATTACCGACCGATTCAGTCAAATTCAGCCCAAAATACTCATCGCCGTGGATGGTATCCACTATGCCGGCAAGGCATCGGACCGCAGCGCGCTGGTCATGCAGCTACGAGCCGTGCTGCCCACGCTGCGGGCTTGCCTGGTACTCGAAAGCCCGCATGCCGCCCGGCGCGTGCCGGGTGCACATAAGTTCAGCGACGCAATCTCACGTGCCGGACATGACGTCGATGCATTCGAGCCGGAGTGGGTGCCGTTCGATCATCCTCTCTGGGTCTTGTACTCGAGCGGCACCACGGGGCTGCCGAAACCCATTGTCCAGGGCCACGGCGGCGTGCTGCTGACGACTCTGGCGTCGGGCAAGCACACGGATATCGCCGCCAGCTACGCAGAGGAAACGCTCGGCGAGCGGTACCATTGGTTTACCTCCACCGGTTGGGTCATGTGGAACGGGCAAATCAGCGGTCTGCTGGGCGGCACGACAATTTGTCTCTATGACGGCAGTCCCTTTGGGTCGAAGGAAAGTCCTGATTGGAGCGTGCTCTGGCGTTTCGCGGCCCGTCACAAGGTTACTTTCTTCGGCGCCGGCGCCGCCTTTTACGGTCACTGCATGAAGGCCTCGTTGCGTCTTTCCAGTTGCGGCGATCTCTCCGCCATTCGTGCGCTCGGGACCACCGGTTCGCCGCTGCCCGAAGACGTGCAAAATTGGGGCACGCGGGAGTTTGAGTCCATCGGCACGCCGCAGATTTGGTGGTGCAACATTTCCGGCGGCACGGATCTGTCGGGCACGTTTTGCACCGGCAATCGGGAGCTCGGGCAAACGCCCGGGGAAATGCAATGCCGTCAGTTGGGCGCGGCCGTCGAGGCCTGGAGCGAACAGGGATTGCCGGTTGTCGATGAAGTGGGCGAGCTGGTGTGCGTGCGCCCGATACCGGGAATGCCGCTGTATTTTTGGGGTGACCCGGAGGGCAAGCGCTACCGCTCCAGCTATTTCGACATGTATCCGGGAATCTGGCGCCACGGCGATTGGATCAAGATCACACCCAGCGGCAGCTGCATCATCTATGGTCGCAGCGATGCCACCATCAACCGCCACGGCGTGCGCATGGGCACCAGCGAAATTTATGCCGTCGTGGAAGCACTGGCCGAAGTCACCGATTCGCTGGTGCTTGATCTTGAATATCTTGGACGGGCGAGCCGCCTGCTGTTGTTCGTGGTATTGCGCCCCGGATTGGTTCTCGATGATGTCTTGAAGTCAAAAATCGCCGCAGCCATTCGAGCCAATTTATCGCCGCGGTTTGTGCCCGATGAAATCACGCAAGCACCCGAAATACCCAGAACCTTGTCGGGCAAGAAGCAAGAAGTGCCTTTGAAGAAGCTCTTTCTCGGGCACCCGCCCGAGAAAGTCATCAACCGCGAAGTGATGGCGAATCCGCAATCCGTCGACTGGTATCTGGCCGAATTTTCCCGTTCCTTGGCGGCAACCTGAACAAGCAAGTTGCGCCGCGAAACATCTCACTAATCGCTGATGGCAATCGCCGCCGGCTGCGTCCCCGTCGCGAACGGTGAGCCGCCGATGGGAGACAGCGCGCCGGTGTTGGCGTCAATCGTATAGACCGAGACGCTGCCCGAGCCCGCATTGACGACATAGGCAAACATTCCGGTGGGATCGACGGCCACCGACGAGGGTTCAGTGCCGGCGGCAAAGGGTGCGGCAAACGGGACCAAAAAATCATTCTCGCGGAGGTTGAACCCTGAAATATTGTTCGAGCCTTGATTGGCGACGTAAACAAAATGACCGGCAACATCGATGGCTATCGAAACCGGGTTGGTGCCCGTCGGATAGGGTGAGGCGCCGTCTTCGGCTGCCTGTTCCGTGCCGATGGCGCCGAAAGTCGAAAGGGAGTTCGCCGTGCCATTGGCCACGTAGGCGCTACCGGTTGCAGGACCACTGACCACGGCTTGCGGATCCTTTTCCGTCGCGACGGGTGAACCGGGTGCGAGCATCAGGCTACCCACACCGCTTTGGATACTGAAGACTGAAATCGTATCGTCTCCTTTGTTTGTCACATAAACATAGACTCCCGACGCGTCAACCGCGACGGAAGAAGGGGAATTGCCGGCCGCGAAGGGCGACCCGGTGATTGCGGTCAGTGACCCGCTTGCGGTGATCGCGTAGGCCGAAACCGAGCCATCGCCGCCGTTGGCCACAAAGACGAATGAAGTCGATGGATCAATGGCCACAGAGGTGGGCGAAAGTCCCGTCGCAAACGGCGAGCCGCTGACTTCGGTCGGCGCCCCGCTGTTGCGATCGATGCTAAAGGCCGACAGCGTCGCGTCCATTTGATTGACGACATAGGCGAAGTGCCCGGTCTGATCAACTGCCATGGCAACGGGGAGCTTCCCCGCGGCAAAGGGTGATCCCGCGATGACCGCCAGCGTACCGGCGGCAGGATCGACCGTATAGCCTGAGATGCTGTTTGAACCTCGGTTGACGACGTAGGCGAAGCGCGGCGGATTCGTGGTGCAGGTCACCGTTATATTGGTGATATCCGTAGTGCCGGCGGTCCCGGATCCATTCGCAATAACGCAGGTTTGCGCCGGATTTGTCGGCTGCGACTGTACCGTTAGGTTGTAGGCGGTGTTATACCGCGCAGAGCCGAATCCGAGTCCTGTCCCATTTGCCGTTGAGCCTGAAAACTGGGTGGTCGTAAACACGTCCGGCAACGGGTTATTCAGCTGAAGTCCTGAACCAACCAACCCACTCAAACTACCCTCTAGAGACACCAAAGTACAACCCGGGGTGGGGCAGAGGGCGTCACCACCGGAATGGCAGCTGGTCATGGTTGCCAAGATAATGACTGCGGCAAGCAGCCGGACTGAGGCGGCGATTGCTATCCGACTATTCATATCCCGCCGCTCCCTCTTTCGGCCGTTCCGGGCGAAGCCCGCCGAATCACGGGCCACGGGGAATCGTAAGTCCTCGCCCGGTTCAGCGCTTGATTTCTTCCTGAGGATACGATGATGAATTCGTTACTGATGATTTGGCCGCGGATTGCTGATTGTTTTCGCAGGACACACTCAGTGACAGATGATTTGCGCGTTTTCGCGACGGCAGGCGCTGGGCCAGCCGAACCGGTCCCAGTACGCTTCGACGCCATTCTTTATGAGAAACGCGCCGAATGCCGGATCGCGCCGAACGGCGGCGGCATCGGCCGAAAACAACATTTCAAGATAGTTGCCGGCGTTGTCCGGCAATGCTGCGAAACCGCGCAGCGCACGCGCAGGGGACTCGAGCAGAACCATCAATCCGAAGTAGATGCGCACTGAGATGTCGCCGGAGGCCAGAGTTCGATCGAGAGCTTGAAACGCCGCGGGCCGCTTCTCCGGATGGCGATAGGCGTCCATGACGGGGCCAATCCACGTTTCCGATCGGTGTAAGGAACGCTGCAGTGCCCGGAGATCCTCGGACGCACCCGCATCGTCGTGCTGATGGATTTTAAGGAGAATCTTGGTTTCTGGAACCGCAACTTCGTCGAGGCCCAGCTCGCGGGCCAGCGCGGCATCGCTCGCGGCTTCCGTATCGCGCGCCAGCCACAGGTCGAGAACACTCAGCCGATCCGCGACGACCGGGGCCAGAGGGTCGATTTCTTGGGCGAGGCGCGCTTGTGCCAACGCGGCTTCGGTGCGGCCGACGGCACCCAGCAACTGCGAATACCACTGGCGCACTTCCGGATTGTCCGGATCAGCGACGATCGCGCTTCGGAATGCGGTTTCCGAATCGATCCATTTACCGCGTTCGAAATCCAGGTAGCCTCGCGGACCCGCACTTTCCGATCGGTTGTGCGCAAGACGGTCGGCGCTGTCCAATGCCTTCTCGGCCAGCGCATACATTTCCGCGGGATCCTCATAGGAATAGCTCGGCAACAATTCGTAGGCCGTGGCCAATCCCACCTGAGCCCGGGCATAGGTCGGATCGCGGCGCGCCGCCGCAGAAAACAATTCGACCGCGCGGCGTAAGGAATCCTCACCGCGCAGCCGCACTTGGTGCGCGCCGCGCAGATACAACTGGTAGGTCTCGACATCGTGTGAATCCGCGTCGGCGCGTTCCGCGGCTTGGACCGCGTTGCCATTTAATTGCCCTGTCAGTTCGCGCACTACGGCGGCCGAGATACTGCCTTCCGCGGCGAAGATGTCGGCCGCTTGACGATCATAGACTCGGGTCCACAGCACCCGTGCATCGCGCGGCGCGGTCAGCCGGATGGTGACGCGCAGTCCGCCGGGCCGTTCCGCGACCTCGCCGTTGAGAACGGCATCGACGCCGAGCTTGCGGCCCGCTTCGACCGCATCCGTGTGCGCTGCTCCCAGCAGGTCAGCCGACGTCGCGCCGGTTATTTTTAACCGCGGCACGTGCGACAGGGTGTCGCCGATTTCATCTGCGAGCTCCACACCGACTTGTCGGCCATAGCCGCTGGTCCCACGCGCGTCGAAAGGCAGTACCAAGAGGCGCGTCGCGGGAGGGGAAACATTGACGGCCGACTGCTCGCTCCGCGATGTGCGCTCAAAATAGGCAATGACCAGCGCGCCGATGACCGCGAGGAGGGCCGCCGCAAGCGCTATGCGGCCTGATTTAGCCCCGGCCCAGAGGCGAGCCAGCCATCGATTGCCGGGCACCGGCGGCATGGCGCCACTGTTCTCTGTCGTCATGGCCGGTGCCAAGTCCGGCTGCGGCACCGAGCGGTCCGCTGCGATTTGCTCACAGGGCGTCAGCGGCGCAGGCGTCGGTACCAGGGTGTAACCGATCCTGGCGATCGTACGAATGAAACGGGGTTCGCGCGAATCATCGCCAAAAATCTGCCGCAAAACCGAGATGCAGCGCGACAGGGCTTCGTCCGAGACCACCCGGCCGCCCCAAACCTCTGCGCTGAATTCGTCACGCGTCACGACCTCACCGGGGTGGCGCGCAAGACAGGTGAGCACCGCCATGACCCGGGGCTCAACCCGTATGAATTCCGCGGGCGACTGATCACGCCGCATCACGGTTCCGTGCCGCGGGCGGACCTCCCAGTTCGCAACGACGAAACCGGTGTCAATCCATGACGCCGTGGGCATCCTAGTGAGCTCTTTTCGGATTGGAAGGCGAGGCGCGCTCGATGGCGCCGGCGTCGATTCTTTGGAGCCGAGCTATCGTCGCATCGAGACCCTTCTGCGCCACTTCAGCGTCGGTATCGTCGTGGTAGTTGCGCACGTAAGAAACGCCATCGACAACGACATCAAAAATCTTCCAGTCATCGTCAACCACGTGCATTCGAAAATCGACCGGAACGATCTCGCGGTGAGAATTCGTGATTAGGGTGTGTACCGTGACCCGCAGCGCGGCGGGGTCCGCCACCACCGGCAGCAGCTTGAATCGATCCGGCGTCCAGTCTGTAACCGCATCGGCGTACGTGCGCAGCAACCTCTGATACAAGGCCGCGGCAAATTGCTGACGCTGATCCGGTGAGGCTGTTCGCCAATGCATCCCCAGCACCAGGCGAGCCGCGCATTCCGAATCGAAATGCGGCGCCAGCAGCTGGTCCAGCAGCGGACGAACCTTGTTGGTATTTTGCCGCGCTGCACGAGGCTCCCTCTCGAGAGCGGCAAAGAGGCTGCCCGAGAGATCGGTCATGATTTGTTGCGGATCGGCGGCGGCCCACGCGGGGGTGGCCATCAACCCCGAAGCGAGGCAGAGCCACGCCATCGCTCGAACCATGATGATTACGACCGCTCGCATAGGCTGCACTGAATTTCCTGAGGCGCCCCACTCGCCGCTTGAAACATTACCACTTTGGGAAACCTTTGGATCAGCGCTCGTGCATTTATCAGCACTTCATCAGGAAACGATCAGCGATCCGCAATGAACCCTCATGCACGGAGTCGGCAGCGGTTGTACGGTGTGGTAACCCGGGACTCAGGGCATTTCTGATGAGAGGTGACTGCGATGGGCGTTGACGACCTTTTATTCACAATCATCATCGGCGGACTGGTGCTGTCGTTCGCTTACTTGAGAGCGCAATACATGATGCGGCGCCGCGACCGACTTGCCGAACTTGGAAGCCAATTGCGCTTGCGCAAGCTATACGCGACCCGGCCGAATTTGCAGGACCGCCTAAAGGGCCCGCCAGCCTCTCGGGTCACGGTCCGCGAGGTGTCCCCGAACGCAGTTCTAGCGAGGTCCCTGCCCGTCCATGTTCGTTTCCAGTACCGGGAACACCCCGCTTCAGCCGCGCCCGATGAAGGGCATTTTCGTCGCCATGAGGGTCAGGAACTGCACATTTGAGCTCAGCGGCAGGCTCGCCATGTGAACAATGGCATCGGCGACGTGCCGCACATCCATGGTGGGCTCTTCGCGCCAAGTGCCGTCCGCCTGCAGCGCACCTTGCGACATGTGCGCGGTCATGGCGCTGGCAGCATTCCCGATGTCGATTTGTCCGCAGGCGATGTCGTAAGCGCGGCCGTCGAGCGATAACGACTTGGTGAGACCGGTGATGGCGTGCTTGGACGCGGTGTAGGGAGCGGACATCGGCCGGGGCACGTGTGCCGATATCGATCCATTGTTGATAATCCGTCCGCCCTGGGGCCGCTGCTCCTTCATTAGGCGAAACGCGGCGCGCGCGCACAGAAAGGCGCCGGTCAAGTTGACTGAGACCACATCGTTCCACTGAGCGAGGCTCAAGTCCTCGATCGGAACCTGCGGTGCCCCGGTCCCCGCATTGTTGAATAGAAGATCCAGGCGGCCGAACCTCTCCCGCGCCGCGCGAAACAACGCATCGACCGAAGACTCGTCGCGCACATCCGCCGGCACGGCAAGGCAGGCGGATTCTTTGGGCGCGAGCGACATCGTACGCTCGAGCGTTTCCTTGCGACGGCCCGCGAGCACCACCGCATATCCCGCGTTCATGAGCGCGAGTGCGCAAGCCTGACCAATGCCGCTTCCCGCTCCGGTCACCAAGGCAATCTTTGGTTGGTCCATGCGCGCATGGTATAGAAAAGCCGCACAAATCCAATCCAATTGCGCGACAATGACCTCAGATCTCTCCCCAAAACGTCCACAACAGACGGAGATGAACATGGCTGAGAACGTCTATAAGGTCATCGAACTGATCGGCACCAGCACGGTATCTTGGGAGAAGGCGGCGGCGGCGGCGATAGCCCGCGCCGGCAAGACGCTTCGGGATCTGCGGGTTGCCGAGGTGGTCGAGTTGGACATCCAGCTCAAGGACGGCAAGATCGAGGCATATCGCGCAAAAATCAAAGTGTCCTTCAAGTACGAGCGCGGCAAGTAACGTCTCGGCCTTTTGAGCCGAGCCGCATGAAACTTCGATACAAGGTACTGGGCGGCGCCGCGATCCTCTTGGCGGGCACGTTCGTCGCGCTCGGCCTGGTCTTGAGCCACGATTCGCCGTGCACGCCGGCGCCGCCGCTCGCGGCCAACACGCCGTCAATGAAGGCCATCGTGTATCGCTGCTATGGCACCCCCGACGTGCTGAAATTGGAACACATTGCCAAACCGACGCCGGCGGATGACCGCATTCTGGTCAAGGTGCATGCGGCATCCGTCAATCCCTTGGACTGGCACTACATGCAAGGCAAGCCGTACGTCATGCGCGCAGCGGCGGGGGTGGGCAAGCCCGACAGCATCCTCATGGGCGCTGACTTTGCCGGCACGGTCGAGTCCGTCGGCAAAAATGTCACGCGCTTCAAGCCAGGCGATGAAGTGTTCGGCGACCGAGACGGCGCATTCGGAGAATACGTGAGCGTCGCCGACAAGGGCGCGATGGCGCTGAAGCCGGGCAACATGAGCATGGAGCAAGCGGCGGCGGTACCCATCGCGGGAATGACCGCATTGCAGGCGCTGCGCGACAAGGGAAACGTTCAGGCCGGACAGAAGGTACTGATCAACGGCGCATCCGGAGGCGTGGGCACCTTTGCGGTGCAGATCGCCAAGTCTTACGGTGCCGAGGTGACCGGGGTTTGCAGCACGCGAAACGTGGAGCTGGTCAAGTCGCTCGGCGCCGATCACGTCGTCGACTACACCAAGGAAGACTTCACCCGGGGTTCGGCGCGTTATGACCTCATCATCGACAACGTCGGCAACCACACCCTGTCAGAGTACCGGCATGTACTGACGCCGAACGGTGCCCTGGTCATGGTCGGCGGCCCGAGCGAGAATCCCTGGATCGGACCGTTGGGAACGTCGGTCAACGCCTATTTCCTTGCGCCTTTTGTCAGTCAAAAGTTGATTTTCATGTTGGCGCAGGCCAACAAAGATGACCTCGACGTGTTGCGCGACCTGATGCAGGCCGGAAAAGTCACTCCGGTCATCGATCGACGCTACCCGCTCGCCGAGACAGCGCAAGCCATCAGCTATCTTGAGCAGGGCCACGCCAAGGGGAAAGTCATCATCACGGTGGACCAAAGCGCGCCTTAGTGCGTTGTGAAGCGTCGTGCATTCTCCAAGTCGCACTTAAGCGGCGCGTAGGTCGAATTGGGACGGAACACCCATTGCACATCGCCGGCGACGGGCGCCGCAAGAAACTCAGGATCCGACAATTCGAAGTGATAGGTCAGCGCTCCCTTGCCGTCGGGAGTCAGGCGCTCGACTAGGTGCTTGCCGGCGCCCGAAGGCAGGCCATGCGCATTACCCATTGCATTGTCGGTGAATCCCGTCGTGTCGATGACCAAGGTCTTGCCCTCCCAGTGGCCCACCGAATGCCCCTGAACCGAGCGCGCTGCCCCCTCGTGCGTGGAAACATCCATATGAACGGTGCGCTGAGCACCATCGAATTCGCCGTCGATCAGAACAACGCCGTCGCCTTTCGTGATGCGCTTGAGATCCGGCGTGAGCATGAAAACCGGCGCGGGATAGGGCTCGCAGTTGGCACCAGGGTGCATCTTTTTTTCATCGAAGTGCTTGTACGCCGTTTTGCCGCGCGCAGTTAAGGATAGCTTGTCCGCATCCAACCGTTCCTCGACCTTGATGTCGAGCAGCGTCACCCAGACCCCAGCCAGTTCCAGACTCCCCACAGAACCCGACGGCGCCGCATCGGCGCTCGCCAAGCGGGTCACTTCGCCTTTGCGGTCGAATAGGGTGGCATCGCCCTTCTTGATGAGCGTCGGAATGAGGCTCTTCCGACCGCTGTCCCTGGCCGGGTGTCCCGTGACGGTGATGGTATCGCCGGGATGCAGCGTGTCTTGAGACCATCCCAAGCGGCGCAGAATTGACGGCGGGCTTGCCTCCACTTCCCATTCGACGGCCTGCCCCGCGGCGCTGAGCTGTTTCAGATACACGTAGACGTGCGGATTGGACCATTCGAATTTCGTGACCGCGCCTTCGATGGTTACCGTCTGCTTGTCGTCATACATCGCCGAGCTGTGATGCGCGTTCGAAGCGGGGGCCACAAATAATGCAGCAGCGATCGGGATCATGCCGGCGAGGGTCGAGAGAGATCGCGTCGTGTGCTTCATGGGCTTCCCTTCTAGAATCGCAGTGACAGGCAACTCAAGCCGCCGTCCATTTTGGCAAATTCCGACATCTGCAGAGCGCGCAGGCGGTATCCGCGCTCATTCAGGGTGCCGGCCAGCGTTGGAAATCCCGCTGCAATGAAAATCTCATCATTGATCCGCACGGCATTGGCGGCATACATTTCTTCGGGAGCGACTTCAATCACGTCGGCGTCAGCCAGCCGGTCCGTGGGCGGAAACCCCGAGGCGATCAAGAAGCGCTGTTCGCCGAGATAGGCAATCCCGGACTTGAGATGCAATAGCGAGCGATGGTTGCGTATATCGATCATCGACGAGGTGTAGTGGTGGCGCGCGAGAATGGCTGCCAGTTGCACGGCGCCGGCTTGGTTGGTGCGCGCGGACAGCCCAATGAGAAAATGATCGTCCACTTGGCAAATATCGCCGCCGTCCAACGTGCCCGGCGCCTCGATCTGCTCGAAGGCGGTCCTGAACCCGCGCAGCGCCGCGGCCACCCGCCCAACTTCACCCAGCCGAGTTTTTGCACCCGGCCGGGTCGCGATCGCCACTCTTTCCGCAATGACGAAAGTATCCTCGACGAAGGTGCCGTCCGGATAACTCTCATCCGCAGGCATCACGGTGACGTCGACTCCGCACGCCGCCAGTGCCTGCCGGTACCCCTCATGCTGCGCGAGCGCCTTGCTAAAATCGGGGCTGGACCCCGGCCCGGACATCGTCAGCCCTTGCGAGAAATTCTCGCCCGGAAGCCGCACTATCGCCTTAGTGAACCGCATTTGAGTATTCGCCCGCGATAGAACCCATCACCAGATGCGGACCCGCTGATCCGCAGGCAGATAGTAGGTTTCTCCGGGTTTGACGCCGAAGGCTGCATACCACGCATCGATGTTGCGCGTCGGCCCGATCGCCCTGAAGGCGCGCGGCGAGTGGGGATCGGAAGCGACTTGCTTGCGCACATAGTCCTCCCGAACCTTGCCGCGCCAAGCTTGCGCCCAGCCGAGAAACACGCGTTGATCGCCGGTGAATCCGTCAATCAACGGCGCGGGCGCGCCATTCAAAGAACGGTGATAAGCCTCCAGCGCCACATTCAATCCGCCGAGATCCGCGATATTTTCGCCCATGGTCAGGTCGCCATTGATGTGCGCACCGGGAACCGGCTCATAGCTCGAGTATTGCGCACCCAGCCGCTTCGCCCGCGCCTCAAAGGCCGCGGCGTCGGCGGCCGTCCACCAGTCGCGCAATTGCCCCGAGGAGTCGAGCTTGCGTCCTTCGTCATCGAACCCGTGCGTCAATTCGTGCCCGATCACCGCGCCGATCGCGCCGTAGTTAATGGCCGGATCGGCCGCAGGATCGAACATCGGCGGCTGCAGAATACCCGCCGGAAACACAATATCGCGCAGAGAGCCGTTGTAGGCATTGTTGGTCTGCGGAGTCATCGTCCAGTCAGTGCGGTCCACCGGTCCGTTGAGCCGCGATAAGTAGAAACGCCAGTCCGCTTCGCCCGCGTGGCGTACATCGCCCAAAAGATCGTCGGAGCGAATCGGTACCGAAGAGTAATCGCGCGAGTGATCCGGATAGCCAACCTTAATTTGATAGGTGTCGAGTTTTTTCAGCGCCTCCGCTTTGGTGGCCGGGGTCATCCAATCCAGGCCCTCCAGTCGCGCCCGCATGGCGCCCTTGATATTCGCCACCAGTGCTTCAATTTTCGCCTTGGCGGCGGGAGGAAAAAAGCGCGCGGTATACAACTGCCCCACGCCAAACCCTAAGTTACCGAAGCAATCCACGCGATCGTCACTGCAATTGGCGCCGCTCACGGCGCGAATCGCTCTTTTCCACCGCACCGGCTCAACCAGCTGCCCGGATAGAACTTTGTCGCGGAACCCGGATCTCGCGCTGCTGAAGGGCTTCGAAAGATAAAATGCGGCGTTGTCGGCGACCGAGAATGCCTGCCAGGCTTTCAACACATCGAGCGGAGCCGCTTGATACACCGCGCTGATCCGCACGAACGCGGATTTCTCCGCCACGATGACGCGATCTATGTCGCCGACCCCCGCCCCGCGCAGGAAGCGAGGCCAGGCAAAGCCGGGCGTTAAAGCGGCTAGATCCGGCGTCTTGATCGGATTGTAGGTCTTATCGAGATCACGCTGCTCCGCCTTGCTCCAACTCGCCGCGGCGATCTTGGTTTCGAAGTCAACCACGGCGGCGGCGCGGGCATTCGATTCGGGCCAGCCGACGAGCTCTAAGAGCTGCGCGACGTAGGCCTGATAGGCTGCCTTTTGCTTGGCGAACGAAGCCTGCAGGTAATAGTCGCGATCCGGGAGGCCCAGTCCCCCCTGACCTGCATAGAGCGCATAGTGCTTGACGTCTTTGAGATCGACGTCAGTTCCGACAGAGAAAATCGTCGCGTAGAAATCGCTGTTGTTGCGGCCCATCAATTCGGCGATGTCATCGCGGCCGTTCGCCGAGCGAATGGCGGTAAGTTCTGCGGCGATCGGTTCCGCGCCCAGCATTTCAACCCGCGCCTCGTCCATGAATGCCTTGTAGAAAGCGCCGACCTTGCCCTGCAAATCCCTGGGTTCTGGCGAAGCTGTCGCCGCTGCCTTTTCCATGAGTTCATGCAAGCGCGCTTCTGTGCGATCGCTCATCAGATATCGCAGCGAAGCCATGGGTTTGTCGGCGGGGATTTGCGTCCGCGCCAGCCACGCGCCGGACGCGTAGCGATTGAAGTCATTGCCGGGCAGTACCTGCCGATCCATGGCGCTGAGGTCCAAGCCCCACGCGCCGAATTGCGGCTTGTCGGGGGTTTGCACATCGCCGGCGCCTGCCATCGACCAGCCGAACGCGAGGCAAGCCGCCGCCACTGATTTGGAAAGCATTTTCATCCCCGGCAAGCCAGCCCGGCCCCGATTATAGGGCACGGGCTAGCGGCGCGCGCGCCCTACTGAAGATGGCGATTCAAGTACGCGTCGGTTGCTTTGAACAGCGCTATCCAGTTCGAGTAATGCGCCAGGTCGTGAATTTCATTGGGGATCATGATTTCGTCGTGATCGACGTGATGCAGACGCAGGTCCTCAATTAATTCCACGGATTGCTGCAGCGGTACGTTCCGATCATCGTCCGCCTGCACCACGAGGACGGGGGAATGCCATTGATCAATCGTCGCGATGGGTGAGGAATCAAAACCGCGCTTCGTCGCATCGCCGGGCTCTACCGGGACGCCAAGCGATGCCAGCATCGAATCCCAGTTGTATACGCCCGCGTAATCCACGCCGACCGCGATGTCCTTGGATGCACGTGCCAATCCCAGAGCGGTCATGAGGCCGCCATAGCTCGCGCCCCAGATACCGACTCTGCGCGCATCGATATCCTTTCTTCCCTGAAGGTAAGTCACGGTACCCAAGAGGTCATTCAATTCGCTGCCGCCGTCCGGACCAAAGTCCTTGGCCTCGCGATAATCCAGGCCATAACCGATGCCGCCGCGATAGTTGACCGAGATGACGATGTAGCCTTCCGAGACGAAGTGCTGATTGAGCGCATACATCCAGTTGTAGGCGCCCATGGGATTGAAGCCCAAAAGCATCTGGCGCCGCGGACCGCCGTGGAAGAACATGATCGCCGGATGCGGCTTGGCGCCTCCTGCATCGCGCGGCAGGAACAACTGCGCGTGCACGAGTTGCCCGTCCTTGGCCGCATACGTCACGGCTTCGGGCGCAACCAGTTTCGCGGATGGAAATGCTGCCACCCCTTCCGCTGCAAGCGGCTGCCAGCGCGCGCCGGCCAACACCACCGGTTGCAGCGGTTTGGTCGCATCGCTCTGCAGCGCGAAAACCGTGCCGTCACCGCTGATCTGCGGGTAGTCCTCGATCGCACGGTCTTTGCTCGCCAGGGTCGGCTGACCGCCACCCTTGAAGTCCACGCTCCACACATGCATCCGATCGATATCCTCGTTCGAGGAGTAGATCAGGCGGCGCCGATCGGGACTCAAGACCATGTGCACGATTTCAAATTGCCCGTGCGTGATCGGCCGCAGCGCGCCGCCGCGGGCAGGGATGGCGTAGAGCTGCAGCCACCCGGTTTTCTCCCACGGGAACACCAGCTCGTCATTTGAATTCCAGAGCAGATTTTTCTGCGCCAGCGTGGGTGCAAAGACACTGCCGACGCCCTCGTCCGCCACCCAGACGCGCCGGCCCGCGCCGCTCGCGGCATCGGCAACCCAAATGGACCACGGTTGACCCGCGCGATGCGAGACAAATGCCGGATTTTTCTCTGAAGGAATCCGAATGAATGCGACCTCCGTACCGGAGGCCGAAAATGCCGGAGACGTGTCGTGATCCAGACTCGGGCTCAGCCAGGTGATGGTTCGGGCGGCGAGGTCGAACACACCGACCAGCGAATGCTCCTTGCGCGCGCTGACGAACGCCAGCTTCTTGCCGTCGGGCGAGAAGGTCATGGAGGCGATACGGCCCTGATCGACGATCAGCGGCGTCGCGGCAGATGCCCCATCGGGCGCAGCCGTCATGATCCTGCCCTTATCTGCAAACACCAGGCGCGTGCCGTCGGGTGAAAAACTCGGAGAGTGGCCGGTGCCCAGTTTGCGCGGCGCGCCGCCCGAGGTCGATATCACCCACACTTCTCGGGGCGCAGGACCTTCCGGCGAATTGTTGACGTTGGCAGGTTGATCGTCTTCGATGGATCCGCCGCGAACATAGGCGAGCAGATTCTCGTCCGCCGACCAGGCCAAATCGCCGATATCGAATCCATCATCCAATGTGTATGGGGTGATCTGCCGCGCGTGGGCGCCTTGAGCCACCCAAACATTCCGGCAGCCCCGGGTATCGAATACCCACGCAACGGCATTTCCCTTGGCCGAGGCGACCAGACTCGATGGATAAGGCGCCTGCATGACTTCCTCGATGCTAACCGCCGCCGATGGCGGCGCCGCAAACGCCGCCTGCGTCAGAACGGCAATCGTAAGTCCAGCCAGTAGAAACCGCATGGAGGTATGCATTGGAAATGTTCCTGTGCTAATTCGCGTGTTTTGCCGCAGCGGCGATGTCGACCGCATACAAATCTAGCCTAATCGGAGAAACTTAGGCGATAGTTAGCCTGACAGGAGAATTCATGTCAATCTGAGCCAGAGTCGTGGCTACGCGTTCGACTGCGCCTCATTCGCCGCAAGACTGATGAGTTCGGTCGCCAGATTGGGATCCTCACTCGAACACACGCCGAGCACCAGCGCGCTTTCGCAGTCCCGCGCGACATAGGCATGCCCCATGGTGCTGTCGATGTAGATGCCCTGGCCCGCGGAGAGCCGCACCGGATTGTAGAACTGCAAGTGCACTTCGATCGTGCCTTCGATGACGAAGATGAACTCTTCACCCTTGTGCTTCAACGGTTCGCCAAATTCGGCAATGTCTTTTGACCTGATGCGCGTCAGGATGGGCACCATGCGCTTTTCTCGTAGATCGGCGCACAAATACTCATAGTCATAGTTCGGGGTTGAGATCTGAATCGAGTTGCCGGTGTTGGTGAGGCTGCGGCGCGCCGTAAAGACCGGCAAGGTATTGGCGGCCGGCATTTCTCCTTGAGCAAGAAACTCCGTCATGCTCAACCCCAACCTCCCGGTGAATTGCTGCAACTTGTCGTACGTAAGCGATAGCTTGTCCGTCTCCACTTTGGCCAGCGTGGAGAGCGGGATTCCGACGCGCTCGCTGAGCTGGCGCAGCGTCCATGAGTTCTTCTTTCGCACCAGACGAATCAGACTGCCCAACGTGCTGTTCTTGCTCGCCATTTTTAAAAATGTCCTTGGGAATTAACTGCTTATTTTCACGTAAGTATCAACGTATTGCCGCCGGGAGCCAACCCCGCCCTTCCGCGATGCGTCGCTCCCTCTCCTAACACCCTGTTTTATCTAGCTTAGGCGCTTGCTCGAGGCCATCATGACTCCCCGCTCTAGAAAGTCGTTTCGCGGCTGCAATTTTGCCGGCGCCGGGTGTATTTAGCCTATCGGTACTCGCCAGGGGAATGAAAATGCGCCAAATTACTGTGTGTCTTGCCATGTGCGTCTGTCTCGCCATCTTACCCGCCACGGGATTTGCCAAAGGATGCCTGAAGGGGGCGGCTGTTGGCGGCGTAGTCGGCCATGTCGCCGGACATCACGCCGTCGTGGGAGCCGCCGCGGGTTGTGTGATTGAGCATCACCGTGAGAAGGTGAAAGACAAAGCGGCGCGTCAGAATGCTCAGGCTCAAAATGGCCCTGCCGCCGATGACGCCGCACACAAAGGAGATCGCAGTGACCCTAAGTGATGACCTCAACAAATTGGAAGAACTCCGTGCACGCGGCGCCTTGACGGACGAAGAGTTCACGCGTGCGAAGGAACGATTGTTGAATGCCGGGAGCACAAACACTTCTCCGCCCTTTGTCTCGGCGGTGAACACTTTCCGCCGCAGCCGCAGCGACCGGTGGATCGCCGGCGTATGCGGCGGCCTCGGGCGGTTGACCGGAATGGAGTCGTGGGTGTGGCGGCTCTTTTTTACCGTGTTGTTCCTTTGCGCAGGAACGGGCTTGTTGGTCTATATCCTTTTGGCCATTTTCGTGCCGAGCGACTGAAGCTATGAAGATCGGATTTATTGGCCTTGGGCAAATGGGTGCCGGCATGGCGGCGAATCTGCTCAAGGCGGGACATGAGGTCGCGGTTTACAATCGTACCGCCAGCAAGACCGACGCGCTGGTCCGACTCGGCGCCCAGGCAGCGCGCAGCGTCGAGGCGGTATGCGCGGCAGAAGCCGTCATCACCATGCTGGCCGACGACGCCGCGCTGGAGGACATCGTTTTCGGCAAGGGCGGCGTACTCGTCAGCCTCAAAAAGGGAACGGCGCACATTTCATCGAGCACCATCAGCGTGGCGTTGTCCAAGCGCCTCGCCGCCGCCCACGCCGCTGCCGGTCAGCATTATCTGGCTGCCCCCGTCTTTGGTCGTCCGGATGCCGCGGCGAGCGGCAAACTGGTCGTCGTGATCGGCGGACCCGCCGAGCGGGTCGACACTTATATGCCGCTTCTCAAGGATCTGGGGCAGAAGACTTTCGTGATGTCGAGTAAGCCTGAGGATGCCAACTTGGTAAAGTTGAGCGGCAATTTTCTCATCGCCGCGGTGATCGAATCGTTGGGCGAGGCCTTGGCGCTCATCGGCAAAGGCGGACTCGATCAGCAACAATATCTCGACTTGCTCACCTCGACGTTATTCGACGCGCCGGTGTACAAAATCTACGGCCGCCTCATTGCGGAACAGCGCTTTGAACCGGCCGGTTTCGCAGCTCCCTTGGGACAGAAGGACATTCGCCTGACACTCGCGGCCGCGGAGACGCTCAATGTTCCCCTGCCGCTCGCAAGTCTATTGCGCGATCGATTCCTGACGCTGCTCGCTCACGGCGGCGAGAGACTCGATTGGTCTGCGATCGGTCAACTGGCGGCGCAGGATTCGGGTCTCGAGAAGGCGCCGGCACACTGAGCCAGAACATCCCCGCAAAGACCTCGCCGGTGCGTGGGCTCCGTGCGACGCGGCCATTAGCGAGTCTTCTGGTCGAGCGCGCCGACCTCGTCCGAGGTAATCGAGTCTGCGTAGTGATTGCCGAAATTCGTACGAACGTAGTTGATCACGTCGGCTATCTGGGCGTCGCTCAGCGTGACGGGCGGACCGCCGAAGCCGACGGCGTGTTTTTCGCCGAAGGCGGGCATGTTGCGCCGTCCCTTCAATAGCGTCAGCGCCATGTGCTGGCGCGATACCAAGGTCGGATCCTTCGCCAAGGCCGGATAATGCCCCGCTCCCACCGCGCCGCCGCCATCCGCCATATGACAGCCCTGGCAAATGTGCTCATATATTTGGCGGCCGTCCATCGCCTTGAGCGGCACCGCATCAGGAACATCCTGGGTATCGGCGTGCGCCGGCGTCTCGAGCAGCGCGCTCGCTCCGGACCAGGCAAGCGCAATCGCAGTGCACAGCATCGTCGCGGCAACTGCGGACCGCTTGCGGCTCATGCCGCACCTCCAACCCGCGCGCGTTGGTGCAGCCGCCCAATGGCATCGAGCGCCGAAGTCACGGCGCCTTCTTGCCAAGCGGGCAGAAACGAGGCGTGTTCTCCGGCGAGCACGATGCGGCCGTCGAATGCGCACAGATTGTCGTAGTGCTCGGCGCGATTCTCATCCGACCAGAGGGCGAAGCAACCCATTGCGGAAGGCACGCGATGCCAGGCCACGGCGATTCCATTGTCGAATTCCTTGGCGTACTGCGGATGAATTTGGCTGCCATATTCAACAGCCTTGGCGACGCGTTGTGCCGGCGTCAGGGAGGTAAATTCCATTGAATCGAGCATGTTCCAGATATACGCGCCGAGCAGGACGCCTTTGCCGTCGTCAAAAAATCGACTGCTCGGATAGCTGATCTGGCCGATCGGCAAGTCGGTATAGGTGATGCCGCCGTAGATCTGCTCGTCCTCCTCCCAGAATCGACGTTTGAACTGCAGACCCACCTTGAGCCCGGTGCAGTACGGCACCGCGGCGATCGCCTTGGCCATCGGTCCGCCGACATTCATGGGTATCTGACCGAGGATCGACAGCGGAATCGTGCAGATGCACCAGTCAGCCTTCGCCGTCTGCCGGCTCGCACCTGCGCTCGTATCTTCATACGTGACGCTGACACCGCGTTCGTCCTGGTGAATCTCAACCACCTTGGCGTTGTAGCGAATCAGCGGCGTGAGCTCACGCGCGAATGCCTGGCCCACCTGACCCATGCCACCCACGGGCTGGAACATCGTGGTTTGCATGTCGTACAGCTGGCCGATGGAAAGCATGCCCCATAGGCCCGATCTCAACAAATCGCTCAAGCCCACCGGCTCTGAGTAGACCGGCCTCGCGCTCAAGCCGCCGCCCGGATCCCGATCGAAGCCGCGCCGCTCGCTGCTGTCGGAACCTTTGACGAATCGATAGTTCTCGTCGAGCGCGCCGCTCGAGCGCAGCGCGGAAAGCAAAATCTCTTGGTCCTGGGTGCTCACCACCGCGTCGAGCGCATGGCTTTGCGTGGCCTTTGCCAACAACTCCGCAATATGACCATTGTAATCTGCCTGAACGGTGCGCAGCCGCTGCGGCTTGCCGCCGAACGCCTTGCTGCCGTGCAGGTAGGCGTTGTGATTGATCTGCACGAACGGTTCCAGCGCGACGCCCAGGCGCTTGCAGTAGCTGAGCATGCCGCGATGGTGATACGGCAAGCGCCAGGGTCCCGGATTGATGTACAGACCCGGATCAAATCGGCACTCTTGAGTCTCTCCTCCCAATTCGGTGTAACGATCACCGCCGCGCAGCGTCCAGTTGCGGCCCCCGGCGCGGGCGTTGTATTCCAGCACCTGCACTTTGTAGCCGGCATTGCGCAATTCGTAGGCAGCGACCATCCCGGCAATTCCGGCACCCAGCACCAGGACCGACGCGCCCCGTGGGGCGGCGCTCAAGCGGATCGGCCCCTGGAAATTCGATTCCGCCGCCAGTCCCAGACTGTGCATGGCTTGGTACATCACGCTGCCGCCGGCGCTCAACCCGATCATCGTCAACAAACGCCGCCGCGAAATCGCGGCGCCAGAATTCTCGGTCATGCACTTCACCTAATGAGAGAGAAGGCCAGGATAACGCGGAACGGTGATGGCGCGTTATTGAATCAATCGCAGGCGTGCACCCGCACGCGCGTACCGGCGAGCACGATGGTCCCGTTCCGGTCGAGCAAACCCCTGGCCGCCGCCGTGGCGCGTACCGCCTCAACATCGCGCACGACCACATCAAAGGCGCCGAGACCCTCCCCTCGCCCATCGCCGTCGACGGCGAATCGGATCTCGCCATCGTCCAATCGAATGCGCCAAACTCCCGCATCCTCGCTGGCCGCACGACCAAGAACCTGCGCCCAGCGCGCAGCCATCCGCGCCGGATCCTTGGCCTGCAGCTCGGCCCCGGCCACCTTCACTGAAGTATCGGTGCAAACGTGCGACTGCCACTGCGGGCCGCCCCATTCCCAGCGCTCCTTGGGAACCATACGGTCCAGCGACAGGATCGCGCCGCCGATATCCTTGGGATGAATATGCGTAAAGGCGGCCCCATCCTTGTCCATCTGATCGGCAATGCGCGCCGCAGCGTTTTTGACCCGGGCGAGCGCCTGCGCCAAATCATCGACCTGCAGGATCACCATGTACCCGCCGTCGCCGCCGCGTTTCTCCAGCAATCGGCCGGCCGTGGTCCCAGGTTCTTTCGGTGAAACGACCTCGAGAAAGGTATCCCCGACGGGGAAGACTGCATTGCGCAGGCCGTACTTGCCGACCCCCGGGTCATCGTAGGCGTAGTCCAACCCCAAGACCGCGGCGATGTCGGCCTGCGCGGCGGCCAGGTCCTGGGCGACGAGCGCAATTTGCCGAAGTCGCATCGTTAGCGGCCGCGAAACACGGGCTCGCGCTTCTCAACGAACGCTCGCACTGCGTCTCGATAATCTTCCGTTGAAGCGCAATGGATATGGTGGGTTGCCTCCAGATCGAGACAGTCGTCGACCTCCCCACCCATGGCGCGATTGAGATTTTCCTTCATATAGCGATACGCGATGCTCGGACCGCGCGCCAATCGGCCGGCAATTTCCCGGGTGCGCGCCGCCAGCTCCTCCGCTTCACAGACCCAGTTGGTGAGCCCCAGCCGCAGCGCTTCTTCCGCGCCCACCCGCTCGGACAAATAGTACAGTTCGCGCGCCTTCGCCGAGCCCACGAGCTGCGTGAGGAAGTAAGTGCCGCCGTAGTCGCCCGAAAAACCGACGCGCGCAAACGCGGTGGTTAGGATCGCGGTCCGCGACATGATCCTAAGATCGCAGGCCAGCGCCCACGCCAACCCGGCGCCGGCAGCCGCGCCCGGTAGCGCCGCCAGCGTCGGCTTCGGCATTTTGAACAATCGTCCGGCGGTGGCGCGCTGATTCACCCGTTGGCGGTATATCGCTTCATCGAGGGTCGTGGGTGCCGACTCATGGGTTCGCTCGGCCATGCCTTTGACGTCTCCGCCGGCGCAAAAGCCCTTGCCTGCACCCGTCAACACGACGCACTTCACTGACGGCGCCACTTCGGCCCAGGCAAGTTGCTCCGCCAAAGCACGATTCATTGCCTCGCTCATTGCGTTGCGCGCCTCGGGCCGATTCAGGGTCAGCGTCAGCACGCCTTGGTCCAAGGCCGCGAGGAGGTCCGAAGTACCGGTGTCGATTTGATCGGTCATGAGCGTCGCCCTATGGTCGTGAGTACAAACATTCTAAGTGGCGGTATCGCAAGTCCCGCGCAAAACGGAAATCCATTCCTCGATCAGCGCCACGCCCTCGACGTGCGTGGTGGTTCGCCCCTGCTCCGGCATCATCACACCGGATTCACTGGATCGCATGCGGTACGGCAGAATCGAGTCCTGCGGATTTCCCGGCACAATGTCGAAAAAATGATCGCCCGTGCCGCGGCCCGCGGCAACCGGCGGCTTGCAAACACCGAGATACCGATTGGCTGCCGCAAATATGGTCAGGTCGAGTGCCGTCGTATTCGCCGGTCCTTTCGCGTTGTGGCAATGCCCGCAATTGATATCAAGATAGGCCCTGGCACGCGCATCGAGCGGCTGCGCAGCGTCGCGCCAGTCTGCATTTTTCGGGGCACTCGCCGGATCCGCCAGCCCCGTGAGGTAACCGAGCTTGGTTAAATGCAGCAGCTGATTCTCACTTCCTGATACGTACGGGTATTCGCGATTCAGGTGCCGCGCCTTGGTACCGATGGGCGCAATCTGCTTCGTCTTCAGATCCACGACGTGGCATCCTGCGCATTGGTTTTGATTGGGCACGACGTAGGTGAAGGCTTGCTTCGCGCCATCGTCGGAAACCAGTTCGAGCGGCATGGCATCGCCCGTCCGTGCCAGCACCGCCTCTGTTTGCGCGGCATTCCATACGTAGGGAAGCGCCTCCCAGCCGCCTTCGCGATGCACCAAAATGCGCGTCTCTACCAAATGCACGTTGGCGAGTTTCAAGCCGCGCTCGCCTTCGGTCTTGTCGCCAAACTCGGTGGATTGATCGTAGGTGCGCGCCACCGCTTTCGAATCGCGCGCCGCACCCTTAGGGAGCGGGTAGTAAAAGGTTTTGCTGATAATGGTGCCGACGGGAAAGTCGAAACTGCCATCGGCGTTATATTTCGCGCTCGTGCCGTGCGGCAGCCAAATTGTGCGCAGCTTGTGCGCATAGTCGCTGAACAGCGGTGTGTTCAGGTCATAAGGCACCACACCCTCATTGAGCGCGAGATTGCGCCCATCCGCATACACCACCTGCCAATCGCTGAGCTTGGCGGGCCGGCCTTCGGCGAAGAAATGTACCGGCTGCGCCGTACGCGAACAGGCGGCCAGCGCCAAAGCGCCGGCGCACACCCAGAGGCGCCATGGCTTAGCTGTGCGGCAACTCAACGGCAGCGAGCTTGGGCAATTCGCATTGGAACGAGGCCTTGTCGACTTTGGGATTTTTGTATTTATTCGGCCCGTCGGCATTGAGCACTTCCGCGTCGCCGTTCTGAACGCAGATGCGCTCGGCCGGGGGCGGCATGCCATTGACCAGGCTCTTGGTATCCACATAACCATCCCAGAGGACATCCGGGAAATGTCCGTTGATGCCGAACATGGCGGTCTTCAGCGTCTTCAATTCCAATCCGTCCGGCGAGTCGCCGCCGCCCTTGAATCGATTGCCATAGACAAAGATGGCCCGGGGATACGGATCGTACTTCGGGTCGACGCCGGCGGTATTGTAGTAGTTGGTGGAAAAGTAACTGGAAATGATCAAGTTGGCGGTGTGGTTTCCGGCGATGTCATTGTCGAAGATTTCGACCTTCGGATTGGAATTCACCACCACGCCCGATCCGGCCGGTACGCTGGCGACGGCTGCGCCTTTCGCGGCGAAATTGGCCAGGTTGTTCTCGAATGACTTGTTGTTGAATACGCGCGTCGATTGCCCCGGCTGCGCGAGATTCGGCATGTTGAACACCAAGATGCCGCCGGTGTTGCCGGTCGCCGTGTTTTCGTAAACATCCGCGTTGATGGTGTTTTCGATTTCGATGCCGGCGACGTTCTTCTCCGCGTGATTACGCCGCACGATCACGTTTTGCGACTGCCCCACATAGATGCCCGCATCCGATGCGCCGATCGATGCGGAATCCTCGATCAGCACATTCTTGCTCTTGACCGGATAGATACCGTACGCGCCATTCGTGGTCTTGGGACCTCCCGTCCATTCCACCCGCACGTCGCGGATCGTGACATTCTCGCCGTCATTGACCTTGAGCCCATCGCCCTTGCTGTCTTCGATGGCGAGATGTTCGATGGTGAAATCGCTCGCGTACACCAGCATGCCTTCGGGACCCGAGATCTCATTCTTGAACGACAGGATGCTTTTATCCGAGCCGGCGCCGCGGATCGTGACGCCATTCGCGCGCAAGGTCAGCACGCGATCGAGTGCATGGCGACCGGCAGGGATTTCGATTATCGACCCGGGTTTGGCGTCCAGGAACTGTTCCTGGAGCTTCTGCTGGTAGGCCGCGTCGTCAGCGGACAACGCTTGCGGCGCCGTTCCCCCGCCGCCGCAGCCGGCGGCCAGAGCACACAAAACGGCGATAGCGACTTTGCCCATGGTTTTCTTCCTAATTTGTAGAAAATCGCCCCAATTTTCAGGATCCAAGCATAGCATGAGGGCGAGACTCATCCTCCGGCGTTGAGAAATCTAACGCCATGGATTAGCGTGTCGCGTCGGTCTGGACCGTTTCGCCTGGGGAAAAAGAACATGAAGCGATGGATCAAAAGAATCGCCCTGACAATCGGCGGCCTGATCGTCGCCGCCATAATCGTAGGCGCCGCCTATGAGCAAATCATGCGTTTACGGGCCGCGCGCGAGTTTCCCGCGCAAGGGCGCCTCATCGATATCGGCGGCCGTCGCATGCAGATCGACTGCCGCGGCAGCGGCGCGCCCACCGTGGTGTTCGAGGCGGGGCTCGATACCATGGGATCACTCAGCTGGAGCGCCGTGCACGAGGCGATCGCGGCCACCACGCGAGCCTGCGCCTACAGCCGCGCAGGCGTTATGTGGAGTGACCCGCGAGCCGGGCAGTTCGAACCCGACAGCGTGGCTCACGATCTTCATGCCTTGCTGCTCGCAGCCGGGGAGCGGGCGCCCTTTGTCATGGTGGGCCATTCCCTTGGCGGACCCTACATCATGAACTTCACCCGCCTGTACCCGCAGGACGTCGCGGGATTGGTGTTCGTTGATGCATCGCATCCAGAGCAAGTCGGCCGCATGGCCGAGGCCGCCGGCAAGAAAATGGAAGCGGGAAAGGGAATGATGCAGGCCGCGAGCGCCTTGAGCTGGACGGGCATTCCGCGGCTGGTTGCCGCGAATACCGACAGCCCGACAATTCCAGCGCAGGCGAAGCGTGCCGAGGACGCCTATGTCAGCCGCTCACTGGGCGCGGCGCTCGAGGAATTGGACTCTTTGGACGCCACCCTCGCGGCGGCAGGTCAGCTGCGCCAGTTGGGAGATCGGCCGGTGGTGGTGTTGACCGCGATGAAGCCTTATCCCGCAGCCATGCTGAAGGCCATGCAAATGACGACCGAGCAGGGCCGGCGGATCCAGGCCGTTTGGAAAGACATGCACGATGACGAAGCCTCGTGGTCGCATCACAGCCGGCACGAGCTCGTACCGGACGCCACGCACTACATTCAGTTTGACCGCCCCGATATCGTCATCGCTGCCGTGCGGGAAACGGTAAACGATGTGCGCTCGGGGGGCGCGACCGCAGTCGCGCCTGCAGCAAAAGAGCCCTGAAGCGTCTCACTGATGAAAGCCGCCGGACTCTTGTGCGCTGCCGCTGGGATAATGTTCACCGGCGCCGCTGCGTGCGCCGCGACGCACGTCGACGAAGTCACCATTGTCAGTAATGTGCTGGGACCCGAGGGCCCCCTGTATGTCGAGGGCAACCTCTACTACGTGGGTTGGGTCTCGAACACGCTCTCCAGATGGGACGGCAAAACCACCACCGTCTTGAATAATCTCGCCGGCTGCAGCCACAACGGACTGGCATTCACCGCGCGCAGGACATTCTTGCTGGCGTGCACCGACAACCACGGTGCCATCCTCGAACTCGACATGAGCGGCAAGCAATTGCGGCGCTGGGACGCGGACAACAAGGGAAACAAATTCGACGGCGGCATCAACGATGTCATGGTTGCGGCCAACGGCGGCGCCTACGCGACGGTGTTTGGGCCGCCTGAGGACGTGCCGACCGCCGTGGCCGGGAAGATTCTCTATCTCGCGCCCGGTGCAAACCTCTGGGTCGAGGTGGCGAGGGATCTTAACTACGCCAACGGCATCGGCATTTCCCCGGACCAGAAGACCCTGTACGTGAGCGAAACCGTGGGCAACTGCATATTGAAGTTCGACGTCAATCGCGACGGCACACTCAAGAATCGGGCGAATTTCGCCTTGCTGAATCTTCTCACCCCTAACAAGGCGAGTTCCTGGTGGCTCGGCCCCGACAGCATGAAGATCGACAGTAAAGGGAACATGTATGTGGCCCAATGGTTCGGCGGGCAGATCCTGAAGATATCGCCGCAGGGGAAACTTTTACGTCGCTTCGAGATCGCCGCGGGAGACGGAACGACGAATGTCGCGTTTGGTCCCGGCGAGAAGGATTTGTACGTTACGGTGGTGAAGGATCCGAATGATGCGCAGGCCAGAGGCAGCGTCGTCAAAATTCCCAACGATCAAAATTGAACCGCCGCCGGCTGCGATCGCGGTCGCAGATGCAGCAGAAGTAGACTCAAGAGAAGGCACGCGATCAAGCTGGCGCCGGCATCCACGACATAGCTTCCGGCCACGCCGCGCCAGGCATAGCCCCAGCCATCCACCAGCAACATGTACGTATTGGCGACATTGAACGCTGACACCATGAGGCAATAGGTGGTCGCTGCAAAGGCATTGCCGCGTCCGATGGTGGCAAAGGTAATCGCGGTCGAGGCCGTAATGGACAGGGACTGAAAGACGTTTTCGCCGATCAATGCCGCCGCAAACGCCCAGGGAGTGCGCGGCAGAGCGAGCAGCAGCAGGGTGAAAATCGACCCGATCCCGCCGATGGCGAGATACAAATAGCGCACCGGCAGCAGCCGATCGACCAGCGGAAACATCAAACAACCGGCGATCCCCGCGATCAACACTCCGGCGCCGCCCACGAGTCCGACGAAGTGGCTCGAAGTATGAAAATCACTGCCCAGGCCGCCCAAAATATTGACCAGGGAAAACGTTGATGCCGGCGCGATGAACAACACAAGGGCGATGAGAATTTCGCGCCGCTTGAGCAGGCCGATGACTTCGGCGAAGAACTGCGGAAAGCTTTCGCGTGCCAGGCGCCGATCCGGCCCCGGCGCCGGCATCCAGCAGAAAATCACGGTCGGCAGAAGAACGATCGCGGCCAAGACCACCGCCGCCGCACCGGGGGATAGATGCTGCACGATTTCACCGGTCATCATGGCCATGGCGCCGCCGCCGCTGATGTTGGCGATGGTCACCCACACGCTCAGGCCGTGCTCCTCGTCTGCCGTGATGATGCTGGAAAGCCACCCTCCGAGTGCGCTCTGATAGAGATTGGCGAAAAAGAAACCGGCGACCAGAAAGATTTCCACCAAGACCAGGTGTTCGAGGTTGGTCAGTGCGAGGGCCAGGAGCACCGCGGACAGCAGCGCCGTCACCACGGAATACCAACGGCGGCTAAATCGAACATCGAGGACCGGACTGACCAGAAACGTCCAAAACCCTGGCGAGATCGCCGCCGCCGTCATGCCGGCGATCATGGCCTCGGGAACGTGACGCGCACTCAAGAGCTGCGGCACAGCGATGACCAAGATGCCGCCGTACATCCCGAACAGCGCGTTGCTGAGACCCAGCAGCCAAACCGGCGCGCGCCGCGCCGGCGCGCTCACGGCACCTCCCATCGGCCGGAAGCGGCGGACCGGTATAGCGCGTCGATGATGCGCATGGTCGCCATGCCGTCCTCGATCGGAAATTCCTGCTGGGTCTCGCCGAGAAACACGGCCGCCGCCGCGTCGCATTGCAGCGCATATTGATCCACCGCCGGAAAGTCCTCGAATTCTGCTGACGCGCCGTCCAAGCTCTTGCCGCTGTCGATGGTAATGCGGCAGGCCAAATCCTTGGGAGGGGTGAACGGCACGGGCATGTCGATGCGCCCGTCGGTTCCCAAGATCGTCACGCGTTGGTAGGTGGCCGCGCGAAACGCGCTGCTGAACACCAGCTGGCCGCCGCCGGGAAATTCGAGCAGCCCGCTGGTGAGCGTGTCAATGCCCAGATTCGCATCGCGATTGATCAGTGCGATCGCCCGCGTAGGCTCCGCGCCAAAGATGTAACGGGCGGTGACCAAGGGATAGCAGCCCACGTCATACAGCGCGCCGCCGCCCAATTGCGCTTGATTGCGGACATTGCGAGGATCCAGCACGGTAAATAGAAAAGCGGATTGGATGCTGCGCACGGTGCCGATCCGGCCGCTTCGAACCAGTGCGCGGACTCGATGCCATTGGGGGTGATGGCGCACCATGAAGGCCTCGATAACCCGCTTCTGACTCCGGTCGCGCGCATCGACAATGGCCTGTGTCTCGGTTGCATTGATGCCAAGCGGTTTTTCGCACAGGACGTGCTTGCCGGCGTTCAGCGCCTTGACCGTCCATTCGACGTGAAGATGGTTGGGCAAGGGATTGTAAATCGCATCGATGGCAGAGTCGTTGAGCAATGCCTCGTAGCTTCCATAGCTGCGTGGAATGGCAAATCGGGCTGCGACCTCAGCGGCTCGGGACGTATCGCGCGACGCGATGGCAGCGATCGTGCCCCGCTCGCCGCTCAAGATGGCCGGCATGACGCGTTTGATGCCGATGTTGGCGGTGCTGAGGATGCCCCATTGGATTTTACGCATGAACGTCAAATTCTATCCTGATCTCGCGCAATTGCCCGCAACGAAAGCGGAAACGCCTATACTTTGTCGCGGAATCGTGCGATTCCGCCGGAGGATCGTCGTTGACCACATCCGCAACCGCAGCTGCAAATCCACCCGCAACCAAACCGTTGGCCGGCCTTGCACCGCCGCCGTTGAAGCCGGCATCATTTTTCAAGACGCTTCGGGCTTCCAAGGGCAACGCCTTTGAAGTCATTCCCCTGCGGGCCTATGAGCAGCCGGTCTATTTGGCAAAGTCGGTGCTCGGTAACGTGCTGATGGTGAATGATCCTGAAGGGGTGCGCCGAGTTTTATTGGATAACGTTGCCAACTATCCGAAAAACGACCTGGAAATCGAATTCTTTTCCGCGATGTTCGGCGAAGGCCTGTTGAGTGCGCCGCATGCGAAGTGGCGCACGCATCGAAAAGTGATGGCGCCCTCCTTCGGCACACGCACCGTGGAAGCCTATGCGCCCGCCATGGTGGAGACGACGCAGGCGTTCGCCCAGCATTGGGATGCACTGCCGGAAGCGGCAGAAATAGACATCGCCGAGGAAATGAAAGCGCTGACGCTCAAGATTATCTGCCGGACCATGTTCTCCGCGGACGCGGATGAGCTGGCAACGCTCTCGCGCGAGGCGCTCATGTTCGTGCAGGCGTCGCTGGAGTTTGGCTTGCTGGATGTGCTGCCGGTCATCGGTCCGCGGCGTATCAAGCGCACCGTCGAAGCGATCCGGGCGCACTTCAAGGGAATGGATGCGGCGATTTACCGCCTGATCGGCGAGCGTGAAAAGATCCGCAACGAAGCCCCCAGAGACTTCCTGACCCGGCTGGTCGCGGCGAAGGACCCTGACGATGGTGCCGGAATGAATGCCGGCGAGGTGCGCGACGAAGTCATCACGATCTTCGTGGCCGGCTACGAAACGACGGCCGTGAGCA
>Ga0209169_10000087_pt1 | contig 51654 bp, 42 predicted proteins | sample HubBroMetageWRM4_FD_188346 | JGI IMG/M metagenome (GOLD analysis project Ga0209169, IMG submission 188346) | Warmed soil microbial communities from the Hubbard Brook experimental Forest, New Hampshire - Hubbard Brook CCASE Soil Metagenome WRM 4... | ecosystem: Environmental > Terrestrial > Soil...
GCTGCGACAATCAGCTGCCAATTCGCAGGAGGCCGAACGCTTTTTCGGAACCGCGCTACGCATTGCCGATGAGCAGGGCGCCAATGTTTTTCGTTTGAGCGCCGGGATACCGCTCGCCCGCATGCTCGCTGAAGGGGGCCGACGAGACGAGGCGAAGTCGGTTCTCGATCACGTAAACGCAATCAGGTTGGACGAGTGGGATGGACCTGAGATTGCTGTTGCCAACCAACTGCGGTCTGATCTCAATTAGCCGCATCCACGTCTTGAAAGCACAAGCGGAAACATGGATGGCCGGAACAAGTCCGGCCACGACGGACTGCGAGAATTGCGTGGGCCCTAGGCCGCCAGCGACGTGCCCGCTGCCGGCTTCTTGCCGGCGAAGTGCGGCATCACGTGGTGAGCGAACATCTCCTGCGTCTTGATGGTCTTCCAGTGTTCGACGCCGCCCGGATTGACGGTGATCGCCACCTCGGTCAGCCCTTCGCACAATTTCATCACCGCCTCGATGCGCTCGATGACGTCGTCCGGCGTGCCGACCCAGACGATGTCGTTCTTGATCATCTCGTCGTAGGGCATGTCAGAGAAGTTCTCCATGATGCCCGAAGCGTAGAAACCGTAGCCCGACGCTTCCAGCACCTGTTTCGACGGCAATTCGTCCTTGTTCTCCAGGAGGACGGAGGCGTTGCCCTTGAGGAACCCGCGCATCATCTTCTCGGCCTCGCGCTTGGCGGTGTCGCGGTCGAAGTCGAGATGACAAGCGTGGATCCAGACTATGTCGGGTTTGTTGCCGTGCTTCTTGCAGGAGGCGCGGTAGATATCGAGTTGCGGCCGCAGCGCCTCGTAGGGCAAGAGCGGCGGCACGACCATCGCATAACCGCGTTCGCCGGCGAGCTCGTAAGTGTAATCGTTGGTGCCGCCGAGGAAGATGCGGAATTTACGGCCTGGCGTCGGCCGCGGCACGATATGGGAATCGTGAATCTTGTAGTATTTGCCGTCGGCGGAAAAGCGCTCGTTGTCGAGGGCATCAATGACGATTTTCAGCGCCTCCTCATAGCGCTCGCGCGATTCCTCGACAGGTACGCCGCCCTTGAGCGGTATCCAGGCGTGCCCGCGCCCAAAGCCGAATTCGTAGCGGCCGTCGACGAGCATGTCGAACTGGGCGATCTGCGAGGCCAGCACCGCCGGATTGTGATACGGCAGCACGTGCACCAGCGTGCGGAAGTTGATGTTGCGCGTGCGCTCTGACGCTTTTGCAAAGAACGCAAACGGGTTCGGCGAGGCGCCGAATTTCGGGAAGAAAAAATGCTCGATGATCGAGTAGGTCGAGTAGCCGAGCCGATCGGCGTTGACGCACTGCTCGAGTGCTTCGGCGTAGACTTGCGCTTGCGTCTTCCACGGCCAAGTTTGCAGCTCGGAATAGATCGAAAATTTCATGACGCGACACCCTCTTGCCCATTGACCGCAAGATTTTGTCTCGCGCCGGGAAGCGCTGTCAAACGATCAATGATCCCTCAGCTGACATTTCGCACTGTTTCATGCTCGTCGGCCGACAATTAAGCTTGGCATTTCCGTTCTTGCGTGCCGCGTGCTCGAATGTAGAACAAGGCGCGCTGGCGGGCGTCGGGACTTAGGCCGCCATTTTTGCCACGCCGTTGCGGCGTACCACGAGGCAAGTAATGTCGTCGGCCTGCACGGTGCCGACGAGAAACGCTCGACTTGATCGATCACCGCCAGCATCAGCTCCTCCGGGGAGCGAGCCGCGAATTCTTGTGCAACGTCCATCCGGCGGTGGACGCGAAACAGGTCGCCGTCGAGGTTGGTGGCTTCGGTCACTCCGTCTGTGTAAAGGAACAGCATTTCGCCAGGGCTTGGAACGAAGCTGTGTTCCGCTAGGCGCGGTGCGTGCGCCCCGCGCTAGACGTCGACGCTGGCGGCCAGCGCGTGTTGTTCAATGAATTCGCGGCGCGGCTCGACCTTGTCGCCCATCAATTCATCGAAAGTCGTGTTGGCCTCGTCGATCTCCTTGACGTTGACCTGCAACAGCGAGCGGGCGTTGACATCGAGGGTCGTTTCCCAGAGCTGGCTCGGGTTCATTTCACCGAGACCTTTGTAGCGCTGCAGGTTGAGGCCCTTTTTTCCGACCGCGATTACCGCTTCGAACAAGCTGACGGGGCCGTGGATCGGCGTCTCCTCGTCCTTGCGCTTCAGCAGCGCCGGCGGGGTCGGGCGCGGGAACACCTTCTGAAGGAGCGGCGCGAACTCGTCGAGCTTGCGCGCATCGGCGGAGCCGAGTAGCGCCTTGTCGATAATGGTGACTTCCTTAACGCCGCGCACGGTGCGCTCGAAGGTGAAGCCGGCGCCCTCGGTGAATAGGCCTTGCCAGCCGCGCTCGGTCTCCTCCGACAACGCATCGAGGCGCCGCGCGATATACGGCACGGCGGCCATGGCTTTCTGCGCATCACCGAAAATGCCGGCGTTGAGCACGCTCATGATGGCGGCTTGCTCGACGACCTGGCGGTTATAGCGGCTGTGCAAGCCGCGAAGCAGGTTGCGGATCACGCGTGCATCCTCGACGAGCTTACGCAGATCGAGACCGGCGCGGATCTCGCCCGACGATAACGCCAGCGTGGTGTCTTCCAGGCCAGTGTCGATCAGATAGTCTTCCAGCGCGCGCTCATCCTTGAGATATTGCTCGGACTTGCCGCGCGCGACCTTGTAAAGCGGCGGCTGCGCGATGAAGAGATGACCGCGGTCGATGATCTCGCGCATCTGCCGATAGAAGAACGTCAGCAGGAGCGTGCGGATATGGGCGCCGTCGACATCGGCGTCCGTCATGATGATGATCTTGTGGTAGCGCAACTTGTCGGCCGCGAATTCGTCGGTGCCGATACCGGTGCCGAGCGCGGTGATCAGCGTGCCGATTTGCTCCGACGACAGCATCTTGTCCATGCGCGCCCGCTCGACGTTCAGGATTTTGCCGCGGAGCGGCAATACGGCCTGGAATTCGCGGTTGCGGCCCTGTTTAGCGCTGCCGCCGGCGGAATCGCCCTCGACGATGAACAATTCGGATTTCGCCGGATCGCGTTCCTGACAATCGGCGAGCTTGCCGGGCAGCGATGTGATGCCGAGCGCGCTTTTGCGGGTCATTTCCCGCGCCTTGCGCGCGGCTTCACGCGCGGCGGCCGCCTGGATGACTTTGCCGACAATGATCTTGGCTTCACCCGGATGCTCTTCAAACCAGGCTTTGAGCATGTCGTTGATCACGCCCTCGACCACCGGGCGCACCTCGGAGGAGACGAGCTTGTCCTTGGTCTGCGACGAAAATTTAGGATCGGGCACTTTGACCGAAAGCACGGCGGTCAACCCTTCGCGGCAATCGTCACCGGTGAGCGCGACTTTTTCCTTGCGCGCGCCACCGCCGGATTCGGCGTAACCCGTGACCTGGCGCGTCAGCGCGCCGCGAAAGCCCGCGAGATGCGTGCCACCGTCGCGCTGCGGGATGTTGTTGGTAAAGCAGAGCACCGTCTCGTGATAGCCGTCGTTCCACCAAAGCGCGCATTCGACGCCGATGGCGTCGCGCTCCGCTTTGATGACAATCGGCTGCGGTACCAGGGGCGACTTGTTGCGGTCGAGATATTTGACGAAGGCTTCAACGCCGCCCTCGTAGCGCAGAATCTCGCGCTTCTCGACCGCGTGGCGCATGTCGGAGAGCACGATCGTGACGCCGGAATTGAGGAAGGCGAGTTCGCGCAACCGGTGTTCCAGCGTGGCGAAATCGAACTCCGTCATGGTGAAGGTTTTCTTCGATGGCAGAAAAGTCACTTCGGTTCCACGTCGGTCGTACGCTGCGCCGACGATAGCGAGCGGAGCCACGGCTTCGCCGTTGCGGAACTCCATGGAATGTTCGTGGCCGTCGCGCCAGATCGTCAGCTTGAGCGAACTGGACAGCGCATTGACGACGGACACGCCGACGCCGTGCAGTCCGCCGGAGACCTTGTAGGCGTTCTGGTCGAATTTTCCGCCGGCGTGCAGCTGCGTCATGATCACTTCGGCGGCCGACACACCCTCGCCTTTGTGAATGTCGGTCGGAATACCGCGGCCGTCGTCGCGCACAGTGCAGGAACCGTCAGGGTTGAGGGTAACTTCGACCTGCTTGGCAAAGCCCGCCAACGCCTCATCAATAGCGTTGTCGACAACTTCGTAGACCATGTGATGCAGGCCGGAGCCGTCATCGGTGTCGCCGATATACATACCCGGCCGCTTGCGGACCGCGTCGAGCCCTTTCAGAACTTTGATCGATTCCGCTCCATAATCGGCGGCGGAATCAGACGTCGGTTTACGGATGGCTTCGGCCATGCAGAAGGGCTTTCGGGAAAGCTTTGATGAGCAAAAGAATCGCCCGTTTCTTGTACACGAAAACACGGGCAGGTACAGGCCAAATCGACCACGACTAAGATATTGCGAAATCGTGATTTTTCAAGGTTTTCCAGGGCGAAATTTGGCGCTGGCTCGGACCACGAAACGAGGGCAAAAACAACCCGGATTTTGGGGGTGGGGAACCGGGCCGATATGCTCAAAAAAATCGGCCGGAAATGCACGGCGAAATGCTCGCGCTTTATACGACGGGCGCGCGTCCTGCGATGGCTAGTTCGCCAACTTGTCGTCGTGCCCGGGTAAAACGTAATCCGTGCGCGGCCGATACTCCGGCGGCGGCTCCTGGAAGCATTTCAGCGCCGCAGTCCATAGTTCCACCCGGTCGAGATCGTCGTGCAGACGATTCAACGCCTCCATGAGGTTTTTCATCACGGTATCTGGCACAGCGTCCGGCATAGACACTCGATTCCAACTCTCTGGTCGCTGAGGGGTAAGGCGTTGATGGCGCACTAGTTCCCTTACCGCACCCGGACGATAGTGCGTGACCGACGGAACCAGTCGGCGCTTAGCTTTTCGGCAAGCTTAATCATCTCTGACTTGGAGCTGGCCGGAGTGAACTTCCACGAACATCGCTTGGCCTGCGATCTCGACAAAAAGCGCCGGATCCGCGCCCGTCATCCAAACCTGTGCACCGAGCTGCGCCAGTTCGCCGTGTAGCGCCATGCGGCGCGCTGGGTCGAGGTGCGCGACCACTTCGTCGAGAAGCAGGATTGGCGGCGACCCGGTCATCTCGGCAATCAATCGCGCGTGCGCGAGCACGAGCCCGATCAGCAACGCTTTCTGTTCGCCGGTCGAGGCGTCAGCGGCGGCGATGCCCTTTTGGGCGTAGACGACCGATAGATCGGTGAGGTGCGGGCCGTCGAGCGTACGGCCGGCAGCCGCGTCGCGGCCGCGGTTGTCCCGGAGCTTTTCGCGATAGCGTTCTTCGATAATAACCGCGGGCTCGCCGGGCAGCAGGCTCTCCATCCAACCGTCGAGCGCAATTTCAGCCGGTGGGAATGCCGACTGCGCCCGCGCTGAAAGCGCGGCGCGGAGGCGGCTTACTGTTTCCGCGCGCAAACTGGCGACGGCCACCGCCAGCTCCGCCGTCTCATGCTCGACCGCGTCGAGCCAGTGAGTATCGGGCCGCGGATCTTCCAGGAGCCGGTTGCGCGAGCGCAGCGCGCGCTCAAATGCGTTGACCCGGCTGGCGTGCTCGCTGTCGATCGCGGTCGTCAGGCGATCGAGAAAGCGGCGGCGTTCGGCCGGCGCGCCGGTGAACAGCGTGTCCATCGCCGGCACCATCCAGATGATACGCGCGTGATCGGAGAATGAAGCGGCGCTTCCCACCGGCTCCCGATCAATGCGGTATTTCCGTTGCGCCGTCGCGCCGTCCTCGGCTAGGCGCTCGATGCCGGTACCGAGCGTCGCCAGCCCGAGAGCGCCTTCGACTTCGGCGGAAACCGCCCACGAGCCGTCACCTTCGTTGCAGGCAACTTCCTCGAGCGTGGCACGCCGCAGCCCGCGGCCGGGTGCGAGAAACGAGATGGCCTCGATGAGGTTGGTTTTGCCCGCCCCATTTGGACCATACAGCACGATCGGCCGGCTTCCGGCCTTGAGCGTTGCCGCGCGATAATTGCGGAAATTGCTCAGGGTGAGACGGCGGACGTTCGCGGGCATTACGCATCATCATCCGCGAAGGCGGATGATCCAGTATTCGGCGGATGAAGTAGTGGCGCTCGACGCCGACGCGTACTGGGTGCTCCGCGTTCGCGGAGCATGACAGGCCCTACACCCTCATCGGCATCAGCACATAAAGCGCGCCGCGGGATTCCTTGTCCTGGATGAGCGTTGGCGAGCCCGGGTCGGCAAGTTTCAGCACCGCGGCCTCGCTCTCGATCTGGGCGGCAATATCGAGCAAATACCGTGAGTTGAACCCAATATCGATGGGGTCGGCCTCGTATTCGACTTCGAGCTCTTCGGTGGCGCTGCCGGAATCCGGATTAGTGACGGAAAGCAGCAAACGGCCGCCGGCTAGCGACAATTTGACGGCGCGGCCGCGTTCGCTCGCCACCGTTGAAACTCGATCGACCGCTGCCTCGAACTCTTTCTTGTCGACTACGAGCTCTTTGTCGTTGTTGAGCGGGATGACGCGCCCATAATCGGGGAAGGTCCCGTCGATCAGCTTCGAGGTCAAAACCACGTCGCCGACCGTGAAACGGATTTTTCCCGGCGAGAGTTCGACCGCGATCTCAGTCTCGCCGTCCTCGAGCAGCCGCTGAACTTCGCCGACAGTTTTGCGCGGCACGATAATCCCCGGCATGCCGGTGGCACCCTTCGGCAATTCGAGCTCCATTTGCGCCAGCCGATGGCCGTCGGTGGCAACAGCGCGCAAAGTGTGTTCTTGCGCGGTGCTCGCGGCGTGCAAGTAAATGCCGTTGAGATAGTAACGGGTTTCCTCCGTCGAGATGGCGAATTGGGTCTTGTCGATCAGTCGCTTGAGTTCAGCGGCTTTGATCGAGAATTTGTGCGTCATTTCGCCCGGCGCGAGATCGGGAAAATCGCTCTCCGGCAGGGTTTGCAGCGAAAAGCGCGAGCGTCCGGCGCGGATCGAGAGAGCGGCGCGATCGGCGGAGGATTCGAGGACGATTTGCGCGCCCTCAGGAAGTTTGCGCACGATGTCGTAGAACATATGCGCGGGCACGGTCGTGGCCCCGGCGGGCGCCACTTCAGCGGCGATCGTATCTGTCACTTCCAGATCGAGGTCGGTCGCCTTCAGGCTCAGTTTGGCGCGGTCGGCGCGAATGAGCACGTTGGCGAGAATTGGAATGGTGTTGCGCCGCTCAACGGCGCGATGCACGTGGCCGAGCGATTTCAATAGTTCGGCGCGCTCTACGGTAACCTTCATAGCGACATCCGTTCACAACGCAGGGATGACGAAAGTGGCCCGGCAGGGGCCTTTCGGCAAGGGCACAGCACGGCGGAACGGGCCTTTTCCAGCCGTTTCACACAGCCATGACGGAGGCCGGGAACGGCCATTAAAGGCCTTGGGCCGGGCGACAAAGGTGCGCCTTCGGCGCACCGGCAGGGGTCAATCCTGCAATTGTCGCTTGAGCGATTCAATTTCTTCGGCGAACGAGGTGTCGTTGTTCGCGAGGTTCTCGATCTTGCGCACGGCGTGCAGGACGGTGGTGTGGTCGCGGCCGCCGAAGCGTCGTCCAATTTCCGGCAACGAGCGCAGCGTCAGCACTTTGGCGAGATACATCGCGACTTGGCGGGGCCTTACCACGTTAGCGGTACGGCGCGACGACAAAAGGTCGGCGCGGCTCACGTTATATTGGCGCGCAACAATGCGCTGGATGTCCTCGATGCGCACCCGTTTCGGTTCAACCGGCCGGATGAGATCGCGCATTTCGCGCTCGGCCATTTCCAATGTGACCGGCTGGCCGCTGAGCTTGTTGTGCGCCAGCAGGCGATTGACGGCGCCTTCGAGATCGCGGCCGTTATGCGTCACCGATTTGGCGATAAAAACCAATACCGGGGCCGGTACCTCGAATCCGGGGTGATGCGCACACGCAGCGGCGATCCGATTTTTGAGGATTTCGAGCCGCAATTCCTCTCCCAACGAGCCAATTTCGACCACCAGGCCGCCGGCGAGCCGAGACCGCACGCGGTCGTCGAGACTTTCCAGGTCGGCGGGCGGCCGGTCGCTGGCAATGACCACCTGCCGGCCGGCATCAATCAGCGCGTTGAGGGTGTGGCAGAACTCGGCTTGGGTCGAACGGCCCTGGAGGAATTGCAGGTCGTCGATGATGAGAACGTCGATGGCGCGCAGCGCTTCCTTGAAAGCAAGCGTGGTCTGGGTGCGCAGCGCCGAGACAAACCCGTACATGAATCTTTCGGCGGTCAGGTAGAGCACCTTGCGATCGCCGCCGTTGCCGGCCCAGGCAATCGCCTGCAGGAGGTGGGTTTTGCCAAGGCCTACGCCGGCGTGAATGTAGAGCGGGTTGAACATCATGGAGTCGCCGCGCCGGCTCGCCGCCACCTGCTTCGCGGCGGCGTGGGCAAGCGTATTCGAGCGACCGACAATGAAGGTCTCAAAAGCCAGACGCGGATCGAGTGGCGAGCCGCCGAGCGCTTCGTGCACGCTCATGAACGGGACGCTTGGGCGCACTTCCGTTCCGCCTGGGTTCGTTCCCTGGTTTTCGCGGGTCGATGAGGAACTCGGCAAATGTTTGGGTTTGACCGGAAGCGGCCGGATTGCCGAAGAGCGAACGGTCAGCTCTAGGCGCATGATGGCCGGCTCTTCCGCCTGCCAATTGCCGAGCACTTTCTCGCTGTAGTGCGATTGGATCCAATTGCGCAAAAAGCGCGTCGGCACCGACAATCGCACGCCGCCTTCGCCGACTGCTTCCAATTCCACGCGCGCGAACCAGCTCGAATAAACGTCTTCGCCCAGTTCGATCCGCAGCCGGTTCTTGACCCGCTGCCAGCGCTCTTGATCGATGCTCGTCATATCAGCCTGCTTGTTCGCCTAAGAGAGAGAGTGCGAGCGACTAAGACGCGGTATGCCACCAGCCCGGTATCGGGCGAACGCTACATACTCGTGGACGGACGAAATCGGCGGTTAGAGCGGAAGCAACGCAACGCCGACCGAAATCGCGGCATCAGCCGCTGAGGATCGCGGTGGCGAAACGGCCGACGCGATCGAGGAGTGCGAGTGGCGGAAACGCGCCACCTGACCAAATCCTCTTCGCATTTAGCGCTGGCTGAATTGCAGCGTGCATCCCCCACCTCCATCGCTCCCGGACCCGATGACGTCACCGCCGTCTCGGCGAATTTCCTTTGCGAGATCCCAATGCGCGTTTCCGTTCATTCAGATCGAAATCGTCAAAGGTCGCCAGTTGGTTCTGTTCTACTCGACATAAAATCGCGGCAACGCTCTCCCGCACCCACGTCTTCATGAGTCCAATCGGGTCCGATTGTTGAAGACCTTCGGAAGCCGAAGTGAGAAAAACGCTATCACGCGGATTCCGCCCCGCAACCGCAAAAACGTCGCGATAACATCGGCTTTCGAAGCGTGACGTCGCGCCGTCGCCCGCGCTGCTTTCGGCAACGCTTTGACTCAACGGGTCAATTCACAATTCGTGCACAATTCACTTTGCGGCAAAGCCGGCGGAATTGCGCGGCGGAGCAAATAAAAATCAAACGCTCTGATTCAGCGGCGATTCAAACTCCGATATCGCGCATGCGCCATAACCCTTTCATGGCGCATCAATTCTTTTGATCAAGATTCAAGGGGTGCCCCGCGCTGGCTGTGACGGAGCAAATAAAGATTCGGCCGACACGATGCTTTGAGCCGAGAAACGGCGCCCAACCGGTTAATTTTACAATGTGACGTGACAATTCTGCAACAGACATATGGCAATCCACGGCCATAACGCCGCGATGCCAGAGCCAGCGATTGTCAGAAAACGGATTAGGCTTTGCCGAGTGCGGCGATGCGGTGAGCGAGGCGCGAAACTTTTCGTTGTGCCGCGTTGCGGTGCACGACGTTTTTCTGCGCTGCGCGAATGATCACCGGTTCGGCTTCGGCCATGGCAGCAACCGCGCGCGACTTGTCGCCGGCGGTGATTGCTTCCTCGACCTTTCGCACTGCGCTACGCAGCCGCGAACGCCGCGTCCGGTTGACCGCGGTTCGCCGTGTGCTTTGCCGTGCAGCCTTCTTGGCAGACTTTGTATTGGCCATGATCTGTGAACACGAACTAACGAAGCGCGGCTTATAGGGGCGCCGCCGCCTTGCGTCAACGCTTACGGTTGCCGCCCGGGCCGGGCTCGCGCGTATTGCCATCGGCCGGGCCATGGCTCACCATGCCCTGGCGGCGCCCGGAGGGGCTCACGACGTGCGCCGCGTTGCGGCTTTTGCGTTGGTGCGGGGGCACCGTTGAGTAGCGTAGGCGTCGCGGTTCGGCGGTTGCGGGTGCCGGGCGGGTCCGCCGTTTATCGGCCGGGGGCTTTGCGCGCCCGCCGTCGGCCGCCGCAAACACGCAGCCAGTTTCCAGAGATCGACTGTGTACGCGACCTGTTGCCGACGCAAGTTATCGCGGCGGCGGAGCGTCGGGCCATGTCGATCGGTTTAGGCGCCGATCGCGTGCTCATCTGTGCCGATGTCATGACTGAGGAAGGGTACCTCACAGCGCTTGCCACCTCGCTCGGGACGTTCTTCGATCCGCTGGACAATGTCTCACGCGCCAGCTGTCCGCTGAGCGACGACCAACTGATCCAAGCTACTGCTGCCGGCCTGTTGCCGGTGCAATACGGCGACGAGCTTTCCTGGATCATCGCGCCGCGCTGCCTTACTGCGCGCAACCTCGCCAATCTCGGCCACTCAACGCCGCAGTCGCCTCACTGGTTTCGTTTGACGTCGCCGGAGCGATTGTCACGTTTCGCCGCGCAGTATGCACAACGGGCGCTCGGACAGCGCGCCGCCGGGGAGCTTCGGCGTGTGCAGCCGCATCTCTCTAACGCCCCGCGGGCCGCGAGTTCAGGTTGGATTGCGATGGCGGCAAGTGCCGCTATCGGCGGCGCGGTTTTCGCCGCAGCTCCGGGTTTGGCGATCCACGCGTTGGCGACATCATGCTGTGCGGCCATTTTGGCCGCCGGCATGCTGCGGCTTCTTTGCGCCTTCCGTGCAGGCCCCGCGCCAGCGCAGCGTCCGCGCATCGCCGACCACGAGCTTCCGATCTACACCGTCATTTGCCCGCTGTACCGCGAAGGCGCGGTGGTTCGGCAATTGGTCGCCGCCATTCGCGCGCTCGATTACCCGTTGGAAAAGCTCGACGTGAAGCTTGTCGTCGAGGCGGACGATCAAGAGACCCAACAGGCGGTCGCGGTGCTCGACCTTGGCCAGCCGTTCACAGTGATCATCGCACCGCCGACCGGACCGCGGACCAAGCCGAAAGCGCTCAACGCCGCACTGCCGTTTGCCTACGGCACCTTTACCGTCGTCTTTGATGCGGAGGATGTTCCGGAGCCCGATCAACTTCGCCGCGCGCTGGATAAGTTTGCGGAGGCCGATGATCGCCTCGCCTGCGTGCAAGCTGCGCTGACCATCGACAATACCGCGGATGGCTGGCTCGCCCGCATGTTCACTGCCGGTTATGCCGGACAGTTCGATGCCTTTCTGCCGGGCCTTGCCGCGCTGGGGTTGCCGCTTCCGCTCGGCGGATCGTCGAACCATTTCCGTACCGCCGCGCTGCGGCGGGTCGGCGGCTGGGACCCTTATAATGTGACCGAAGACGCCGATCTCGGCATTCGGCTGCATCGGCTCGGTTATCGTTCGGCGGCGATCGCGTCGGCCACTTATGAGGAGGCGCCCGCTCGGTTTCGCTCGTGGCTCAAGCAGCGTGCCCGCTGGTACAAAGGCTGGATGCAAACCTGGCTCGTGCATATGCGCCGCCCGGGCCGGCTGGTGCGGGACTTAAGGCCGGCCGGCGCCATCGCTGTCCAGCTGTTCCTCGCCTGCAACGTGCTCGCAGCCCTGGTGCACCCGATATTTGCGGCGGCGCTTGGTTATTCATTACTCGCCGGTATGCCGCTGACCACGGTGACGAGTTTTAATTCGTGGCCGATTTTCGCGGCGACGTTCCTCTGCGGCTACGCCTCGACCATTCCACTCGACCTGATTGGATTAAAGCGGCGGAGGCTGCTCGGTCACGGCTGGATTTTGGCGCTGACGCCGTTCTACTGGTTCTTGCTCTCGCTCGCGGCCTGGCGTGCGCTCATTCAGCTTATTTGCGACCCGCAGCGCTGGGAGAAAACCGAGCACGGGCTGGCGAGGACTTCACGCCTTCAGGCGCGGCTTTCCTCGTCGGACGACTAAGTTTAGGATCGCCCATCTGGTTTTTCCTGCAGCAACAAACCTACGGTGTCATTAATGGGGCCTCATTCGTTCGCCGGTCTGGGCGGTCGCCTGTCATTGCGTCTGGCAGCCGTGATCTGCGCCGTCGCGGTCTCGGCATCTGGGGCGTCGGCCCAGTCATCGGTGCCGTCCGACAGCCGGCTCAAATCCATCATCGCCAAGAAGGTCATTCGGATTGCTTACCGCGCCGATGACCGGCCATTCTCGTTCGTCAACGACGCGAAGGAGCCGCTCGGCTACACTATCGACCTCTGCAAGCAGGTCACCACCTCCATCGCCGAGCAATTCAAGGTCTCGGACTTAAAGATCGAGTGGGTGCCGGTAACCGTCGAGACGCGTTTCTCCGCCGTGGCGGGCAACAAGGCCGACATCGAGTGCGGATCGTCGACGGTTACGCTTGGACGGATGAAAGAGGTCGACTTTTCCATTCTGACTTTCGTCGAGTCGACCGGCATTTTGGTCTCGCGAACATCGAATATCCACGGCTTAGCCGATTTGGGCGGCAAGAAGATCGCGCTGGTTACCGGTACGAGCAACGAACGTGCCGTCAGCAATATCGTCACTCAACTGAGCATCCTCGTGACGCTGGTGCCGGTAAAAGATCGCGACGAGGGCGTGGCCGCGCTTGAAAGCGGCAAGGTGGATGCCTTCGCCAGCGACAAACTCCTGCTTGCCGGCGCCAAGTTCAAGGACGAGGAGGCGTTTACCATCCTGCCGGACGATCTCTCGATCGAGCAATACGCCATTGTGGTGCCGCGCGGCGATTGGGCTCTGCGCTTGGCGGTCAATACCGGGCTCGCACGGATCTTCCGCGGCGGGCGGACCAAAGAACTGTTCGAACGATGGTTCTTTGGGGCGCGGCCCGGTTTGCTGCTGGAGGCGGTTTACGCGTTGGGGCGTATCGCCGATTAACGCACGGATGCGGATTTAAAGGTATCTGCGCAACTCGGCGGCGGCCGCGTCCGGCGTTTGCTTGAGGTTGAACGGCGCTACGAAGCGACCCGCTTTGTCCATCAGATAGACAATTGCGGTGTGGTCCATAGTGTAGTCGCCGTGATCGAGCGGAACTTTCTTGGCGTAGACACGATACGCTTTGATGGCCGCATTGACGGCGCTCGGATCACCCGTGAGGCCGCGCAGATGCGGGTCGAAATTCGATAGATAATCCTTCATCACGGCTGGCGTATCCCGTTCCGGATCCACGGTGATGAAAAGCGCTCCGGTACGGTCGGCGTCGCCACCGAGCTTCTGCAACACCTGCGAAATGTCGAACAAGCTTGTCGGACAAATGTCCGGGCAGTGAGTATAGCCAAAGAAAACCAGGAAGGGCCGTCCCTTCATGTCCTGATCGGTGAACGGCTGGCCGTTCTGGTCTTCTAGGCGGAACGGCCCGCCAACCGCGGCCACTGCCGGCCCGATTGGAGATTTGACGCCAAAATAGACGATCACGGCGAAGACCAGCGCGAGCCCGCAGATGAACGCGCCCAATATCGGCAGCGCGCGCGATACTTTCTCCGCCCTCAAGCCGTCCTCCTTGCCGTAAATAAAAGGCCCGTGCGGCAGGCAAATTCAACCAAGTGAAGCCTTATTCACCCAAAGGGCAAATCACCACCGCAAGCGCCAATATATTCGCGGCGCACCTTCGCTGCAGCCGCCCCGGGATCAAGCGCGGTGCGACAGTCCCGCGCACGCGGGCCGCTTAGCGGCAGGCATCGTAGAGCGAAGCGAGTTCGCTGCCGCGAAGCCCGATTATTCGCGGTGTCAAACCGCCGTGCCGCGTGATCCAGTTGCGGATCGACTGCGGATAGAGCCGCATCACCAGCCGCGTCCCGGCGCGCGTCGGCACCAGCGAACGGCTGGCGTCGTCGTAATAAGACGCCGCATGGAAGCCAAGTACTGCCCGCGGTGTTACGCAGACCTGTTGCCGCGGCAAGAAGGCGGTGAACAGCGTGCATGCCGAGAGACACGGCCCGTCAATGACCAGACGTTCCCCGGAGGCGCGCAGATTTTCGAATTTGGTCACGTAGGAGGTAATTTCTCCTCCCGGATCGTTGGTCACGCGCATCTCTGCAGAGGCCACAGAGGTGATCAGAGCCGACGCAATAGCGCCGGCCACGGCGGCCTGCCATTTCATGTTGGATCCTTTCCCCGTTCGTCCGCAGCTATGTTGTGCCATTGTGGCGACACTTCGGAAAGACCGAAGTTTGTTCGCGCAATCGGAACTCGCCGCCGCACGCAACATTCCCGGCGCGACGATTTACCGTCGGTGTAATTCGTTGCAGTCAAAGAGCTTTGCAGACGCGCAGGCGCGAAATTGGCGTGCTATGCTGGCCCGCCATTAACCTGAAGTCTTCACCAAAAGGACGAATTGGCCGCACCATGGACACGTCAGTCGCGCGCGGGAGCAACGTCGGCGATTTCTCCACCGCTTATTACCTGCTCGAGGGCCTGAGCGAGATCGGCATCGAGTATTTGTTTTGTAACCTCGGCACCGATCATGCGCCGATCATCGAAGAAATGGCGCACCGCCGGCAACGCGGCGAAGCGATGCCCAAGGTCGTGCGCTGTCCGCACGAGAATACCGCCGGCCACATGGCGGCCGGCTATGCGCTGGTGACCGGCCGCGGCCAAGGCGTGCTGGTCCATGTCGATGTCGGCACCGCCAACACGGCCAATGCCATGCACAATATGTATCGCAGCCGGCTGCCGGTGCTGCTCATGGCGGGCAGGGCGCCGTACACCATGCACGGCGAATTGGTCGGTACCCGCGACACCCACGTGCATTTCGTCCAGGAGCCGTTCGATCAGGCGAGCTTGGTGCGGCCCTACACCAAATGGCAGTGGACGCTACCGTCCGGAGTCGTGGTCAAGGAGGCGCTGCAACGCGCCTATTCCATCATGCAGAGCGAGCCGCGCGGTCCGGTCTATCTGATGATGCAGCGCGAAACGCTGACGGAGCACTGGGGCGTCGACGAAATCCACCGCTATCCGGGCGACCGGTTCGGCGCCCTGTCGCCGGCCGGCGCCGATCCGGCGCTTATTGCCGACCTTGCCGATCGGCTTATTGCCGCCGAAAACCCGATCCTCATCACCGGCTATGGCGGCAACGACGTGCTCGCCGCGCAAAAGATTGACGAGGTCGCGCAATTCGCCGGCATTCCGATTTACGAGGCCAACTCAAAGAATAACATTTCCTACGAGAGTCCCTGTTTCGCCGGCTTCTCAGCTGACGAGCATCTCCCGGACGCCGATGTCGGCTTGCTGGTGGATGTCGAAGTGCCATGGTTCCCCGCCGAGGTGGCGCCGAACGAAAAATCCTTTTGGGCGCATATTGACGTCGACGTGCTCAAAAGCGGCTCGCCGATGTGGACCTTCCCCGGCAATTTGCGCATGCAGGGCAATACCGCCCGCATCCTCGGCCAATTGCTGACCGCTCTGAAGGCCAAGGCCACGCCGCGCTTTAAGGCCGCCGTTGTCGGACGTCTCGAGCGGCTCGCCAAGCTGCGCGAAGGCCGTCTTGCCCGTGCCGCCAAGCTCGCGGCGAACAAGGGAACGCACGGCGCCATCAACCCGCATTATTTCATGGCCGAGCTGGGCAAAGTGTTGGACGACGAAGACATGATCTTCAACGAAGCCGTCACCAACACCGGCGCCGTTCTGCTGCAAATCCCGCGCCGCTGCCCCAATACCGCTTTCAATACCAATGGTGCCGGCCTCGGCTGGTCAGGCGGCATGGCGCTGGGCGCCAAGCTCGCGGCGCCATCGCGGCTGATGGTTCAGATTTCCGGCGATGGCGGGTTTTATTTCAACAATCCGACCTCGGTTTTCGCCGTCGCCCAGCAATACAAATTGCCGATTTTGTCGATCGTGCTCGACAACACCGGCTGGGGTGCGGTCAAGGAATCGACGCTGCGGGTCTTTCCCGATGGCGAGGCCCATACGGCGAAGGAGTTCGAATCGGAACTCGCCGCGAAGGTTGAGTTCGGCAAAGTAGCGGAGGCATTCGGGGGCTACGCCGAAAAGGTCGGTGACCCAGCCGATGTGCCGGCGGCGATTGCGCGCTGCGCCAAGGCGGTGCGCGGCGGCCGCGCGGCACTGCTGCATGTCCAAGTCACGCACTTATAGGATGCGTGAGCCGCGCGGATTTTTTATACGCTTTCAGGCGCGATAATCGGCCGCGGCGGTCGCGTCGAGCGGCGCCACCCCGCTGCGCAGGCCGTTGAACACCGGCGTCAACACGACCGCGATTACCAGGTTGAGGACGACGGTGAAGAAAGCCGCATAGCCGGGGATAGCGTAGCCGCCAAGCGCGATCGTGTAGGTGGGCGACAGATTGGTTGAAATCGCCATTGCCGTGCCGGCGACGGTCCCGACCGCCCAGCCGATCAACAGTGCCCAATCGTTGAACCAACGGGTGAAGACGCCGAGCATGATCGTCGGCAAGGTCTGGATGATCCAGATGCCGCCAAGAAGCTGCAACTGAATCGCGTACTGCGTCGGCGCGAAGATGATGAACAAAAGCGCGCCGAACTTCACGATCAGCGATACCCACTTCGCCATCTGCGCTTCTTCTTTGTCGGTCGGGTTCTTGTTGATGAACTCGCGGTGGATGTTGCGGGTATAGAGGTTGGCGGCGCCGATCGACATGATTGCCGCCGGCACCAGCGCACCGATCCCGATGGCGGCAAAGGCGATGCCGACGAACCAGGCCGGGAAAATATGCAGGATCAACGCCGGAACGGCGAAATTGGTGCCGAATTGTTTGAAGCCGCCGGCGAATTCGGGCAGGGCGCCGACACCGGCAGCGATGGCGAAGAAGCCGAGCAGCGCCAACAGCCCAAGCATGAACGAGTAGGCCGGCAGCATTGCCGCGTTGCGGCGGATGGCATGGCCGCTTGAAGCGCTCAGGATTCCGGTCATGGAGTGCGGATAAAGAAACAGCGCCAGCGCCGATCCGATCGCTAAAGTCACGTACGCGCTGTACGAGCCGGTCGAATGGGCGGGAGGTATCGCGAGCAACACTTTTTGCGCAGGTATCGCGGCGAAAATCTTGCCAAAACCGCCGAGTTGAATCGGTGCGACAATGACGGCGGCAAAGGCGGTGATGTAAATCAGGGTATCCTTGACCACCGCGATCGAGGCCGGCGCCCGCAAGCCGCTGGAATACGTGAAGGCGGCGAGAATGATGAAGGCAATGACCAGCGGCACGTCGCCGGTATATCCAGTGCTGGTGACCCCCAGCGCGCCGATCACGACCTGCAATCCCAAGAGCTGAAGCGCGATGTAAGGCAGCGTCGCCACTAGGCCGGTCACCGTGATGGCGAGCGCGAGCCAGCGATTGCCAAACCGACCGCGCACGAAATCAGCCGGAGTGACGTAGTTATGCTTGCGGCAGACGTACCAGAGCCGCGGGAACACCAGAAAAAGGATCGGATAGATCAAGATAGTGTACGGGACCGCGAAGAAGGCAACCGCGCCGGCGCCGAAGGCCAGCGCCGGCACCGCGACGAAAGTGTAGGCGGTGTAAAGATCGCCGCCGACCAGGAACCAGGTGATGAGCGTGCCGAAACGCCGGCCGCCCAGGCCCCATTCATGCAGCTGGTCGAGATCGCCCTTACGCCAGCGCGCTGCGGCGAACCCTAGCCAGGTGATGAAGACGAAGAGGACGACGAAAACAATCAGCGCGGTCCAGTTGACTTCCTGCACGACATCCCTCCCCCGATTTAGTTTATGTTTTTGGCTGGCGTCGCGGTCAGCTGCTCCGCGGTACATGCGCGACGGCGAAATAGACAACGGCCGTCAAGATTGCTCCGAGGATCACGCAGAAAAGCTGATACCAATAGAAGAACGGAATGCCGATGAAAGTGGGTTCGATTTTATTGTAGAAAGCCGGCCAGATGACCACGGCAAGCTGAATCAAAAACAACAAATACCACCAGCTCCAGCCGGTGTCTGGATCGCGGCGCTCGCTCATGTCTCCCCCTCTCGGCCGTGTATTTCACGGCCTCGTCGATTTTTTTGGAGCGGGCGAAGGGAATCGAACCCTCGTAATCAGCTTGGGAAGCTGATGTTCTACCACTGAACTACGCCCGCGCTTTTTTGCCGGATAACAGCATAGCCGAGCAGCGAGGCGTCGCAAGAGTGCGCATCGCCCCGAGATGGGTCGAAAGGCATTGAGCACTTGCCCCACGCTCAATATCAGCCGCGCCTCTGGTGCCGAGGTTGCAAACGGGGCGATCAGTACGAACCGCACGAAACCTTGCCCCGGGCGAACGCGCTTTTGCTCAGCGCGCAAGTTTTGCCAGCCTGGCGTCACGGAGGTGGTGGGCGAATGGGCAAAACCTGTGCGCGATGAAATTGCGGAGCGGAGCACGCCACTGAAATGGCGTCCCCGGCGGGTAGGCGGAGGATAATATGGCGCTGGATGCGCCCAAACCGAAAGTCCGCCCCTGCGGCCCGGAAACCGCCGTTCTATGTATGAAGGCTATATCCCTGGTCGTATCTTATGGCTGTATGCGACATTCACTCCGGGGCTGCTTCTTGCCTATCATTCATTAAGCGCCGGAGAGCGCTGTTGTGACGAGGGGAGGTTGCGTTTTTGACCGCCATTTTTGGCCGCGCCCGCAGACCGATTTGCGCAAGCTGTACGGATTCGTAAGTGGCTGGTCACGTGTCCAGTCAGACGATGAGCGCCGGTATGCTCGCTTTGAAAGCCGGCCGCGCGCGGCGCAGAGGCAGCCTGCTCGAATATATCGTTATCGCCGTCATTGTTGCGCTCGTCTTATCGTTCTCGATCTTCATTCCCGGCTTCGCCACGCTGGGAAATTTGCGCGTCATCGCGTCGAATTCCGCGGCGCTGGTGATTCTCAGCTGCGGAATGGGAATGGTGATCATTTCGCGCGGGCTCGATCTCTCGCTGGTCGCCACTATGGTTGCAGGCGCCACGGTTTTTGCGCTCTCAAGTGACTCAGGCATCGCGTGGCCGCTCGCATTGGGATTGGCGCTGCTTGCCGTCGGCGTGATCGGCTTCATCAACGGTTGGCTGATCGCGTACGTCGAAATATCCGCGATGCTGGCGACCCTCGCCTCGGCGATGGTCGTAACCGGCTTTTTCCGCTACGTGGTGCTTGGCGGCGAATATTTGCTTCTGCTGCCGAAGACGAATCCTGCGGTTATTTTTTTTTCCGGCGACATCGTGCCGGGGCTGAGCGCGCCGGTCGCGCTGATGATTGTCAGCTTTGTGCTAACCGCGATCCTGCTCCGCACCACCACGTTCGGCCGCATCACCTACGCGATGGGCGATAACTTCCAGGCCGCACGATTGACCGGCCTGCCGGTTCGAACGACGACTTTGATGATCTACGTCTACGCGGCGGTAATGGCTCTGCTGGCGGGGCTGGTGACAGCGGCATCCAGCGGCACGGTGGATTTCCGGACGGTCACCAACGGAACGCTGCTGTTCGAAGTCATCCTTGTCGTCGTCCTCGGCGGAATCCCGTTGCGCGGCGGCCGCGGCGGCATGCGCAACATATTTGTCGGAGCGGCGCTGATAGCGGTGCTGCGCAACGGCATGACGCTGGTTGATCTGACCACTCAGACGCAGGACGTCCTCAAGGGACTCGTGCTGATCATCGCGATCGCAACCGACAACTATTTCAACCCCAGAGACACGGAGACCGATACGGTCGGCGATCTCTGACAGTAACGTCGTCAACGAAGGAGGAAGACATGGTGCCTATAACGAAAAACACACTGCCCAAAATCATCACGGGATTTGCAATCTGTGCGTTGCTCGCCCTTGGCGGCGGTGGCGCTCGCGCCGACAGCAATATCGCCGGCAAGAAGGTCATCTTCGTGCCGATCTCGATGGGGATCACGCTGACCGAAGCGTGGGTGCGCGGCATGAAGCAGCACGCGGCGATCTACGGCTACACAGTTGACGTTCGCGATGCGCATTTCAACACCGGAGCGATGTCGGAATTGCTGGCCAAAGCCATCAGCGATAAGCCCGATGTGCTCGTGGTGCACAATCCGACCGTGCAGCTCCTCGCCCGGCAAATCAAGCAAGCCGAGTCGGAGGGCATCAAGGTCCTGCAAATAAACCTTCAGTCGAACCAGCCGTCGACCGCATTCGTCGGCGCGAATTGGGAGCGGATCGGCCGCGAAATCGCCGAGGATATTGTCAAGGAGTGCGGCAACGGCAGCGGAAAATCGGGTGAAGTGGCGATCATTCCCGGGCAACTAACGGCGGCGGACAGCGTCATTATGAACGAGGCCGCGTTCAAGGTCTTCGCAGCTCATCCCGAAATCAAGGTGGTCTCGAACCAGGCGTCGGATTGGGAGCCGGAAAAGGCGCGCCAGATCACCGCGACGGTGATTCAGCAGCATCCCAATCTCTGCGCCATCTTTGGCCATTGGGACGTCCACACCATGGGTGCCGGCAAAGCCGTCAAGGACGCGCACCTCGAAGACAAGGTCATCGTGTATGCGACCGGTGGCGGCGACGACAAGACCTGCCAGGCGGTCGAGGACAAAATACTCGATCGGGTTTGGAGCTACGATGCCGATGGTCAGGGCCGCGATGCGGGCACGGTGATCGACATCCTTCTCCAGGGTGGAGTGGCCGCCGACCATTCGATGCTCAAGATCGAGTCGCCGATGAAGATCATCAAGACCGGTCCGACCTATAGCCCCAACCTCTGCTTTAAGCTGTAATCAGCCCCGGAAGCTCGGGCTAACAGCAAGCGCCTCGCGCGCGGGGTCCGCTCGACGGGCCCCGCGTTCGCGAGTTCGACGGATATATACAAGTTGTCAGTGCAGATCGATTTCGCTCGCCTGCCTCGCCAGCGCGTGCCGCGCTTCGTGCTCTCGCCGCGCCGCATATTGTCCGACATTCTGTCGAAGGGCTGGGTCGAGAGCGCTATCCCCTTTATTGCCTTCGTCATCATGGTGCTCGGCGTGGTCCTCGGCACCAAGGGGTATGTGACCGCGACCAATCTAAGCAATCTGACGCAATACGCCGCCGATGGCGGTCTTGTCGTTCTGGCGCTTTTGGTCGTGGTCGCCGTCGGCGGCATCGATTTGTCGGTGGGCTCCAACTTTGCGATGTCGGCGTTCGCCGCGCTCTACGCCTTTCATATTCTCGGCTGGCCGGTGTGGGCGGTTCTCGCTTTCGCTCTGGGCTGCGGTGCTCTGGTTGGTGTGGTCAACGGTGCTCTTGCCGGGTTGATGGGTTGCGGAGCGTTGCTGACGACGCTCGGCACCATGATCACGGTGCGCGGCCTGTTCACGCTCGCTTCCCAGGCTCGGCTGGTCGCGATCGCCAGCAGCTCGCGCAGCAATGATCTTTGGGATTGGATCGGCTTTGAAAAGCCGTTCGGTATGCCGGTCGGCTTTCTGGTTCTCGTCGCCGTCGCCCTCCTGATTTTTTTCATGTTCCGCCAGTCGCGGTTCGGCTGGCATATTCTTGCTGTCGGCGGCAACAGAAAGGCCGCGCGGCACGGCGGCATCAACGTCAAATTGACGGTGTTCTTCGCCTACGTCGTGGCTGGCCTGATCGTCGGCCTGGCCGGATTTTTGTTCGCCGCGCGGCAAAACAGCATTGGTTCGGACACCGGCATCGGCCTCGAGTTCTTTACCTTGACGGCCTTGGTCGTCGGGCTGGGCGGCTTCGTGCCCGGCCGTGGCGCTGTCGTTGCCGTTTTGATGGGTTTCGCCACGATCTACGTTCTCGAAAACGCGCTGATCAACTCGGGCTTTCGCGGCGATTTCACTGAATTTGTGCTCGGCGTGATCATTATCGTGATCCTCGGAATGGACGTCAGATTCCGCAAGAACCGGCACCGCTTGTTAGCATCGACCTATCTCGATCCCGTCGCCCTCAACGTCGACGATATTCGCGGCATGGCCGGATTGATGCCGGATGCAATTGCGCCAAAATTATCGGGAGCCGCGCTGATCGGATCTGGCAAGATCGACGGGCCCGAGGACGTCCTCCTCGATAGCTCGGGTAACCTTTATTGCGGCACGCGCGATGGACGGATCGTGCGTTTCGCGGCGCCGGACCATACCGAGACCAGCGTTGTCGCCAAGATCGGAGGTCGTCCGCTCGGGCTCGCACTCGACGCGGATGAGCGGATCGTGACGTGCGTGGCCGGTATGGGGCTCGTGCGCGTGACGCTGAAAGGCGACGTCGAATTACTGACGGATCAGACCGAGCGCAGCTTTTTCAGCATCCAGGATGACACCACCATCCGCATGGCGGACGATCTCGATATCGCCGCCGATGGGACGATCTATTTCACCGACGCGACCAAGCGCTACGATATCGCCGATTGGGGCCTCGATTTGTTGGAAGGACGGCCGAACGGCCGGCTGCTGAGCTTCGAGCCGAAATCTCGGACCACCAAGACGGTCTGCGATAACCTGATTTTTCCGAACGGCGTCTGCCTGACCCATGACGGCCGTCACCTGTTGGTGGCAAGCACGTGGACCTGTTCGATCCTGATTTTCGATCTCGGCAATCTGGCAGACGGCCCGCGGATTTTCGTCCGCGGATTGCCCGGCTATCCAGACAACATCAACCGAGCTTCGGACGGCGGTTATTGGATCGCGCTCGCCGGCATGCGCAATCCGGTGATGGACGAGGCGATGACCATGCCTCGATTGCGCCGCCGCATGGCCAAACGCGTGCCGCCGACAAACTGGTTGTTTGGCAATCTCAATATCGGCGGCGTGCTCAAAATCGACGGACAAGGGAGAATTTGCGACGCGCTGTGGGATAAGCCGGACGGGCCGCTTTATATGATCACCTCCATGCGCGAGCACAAAGGCGCGCTTTATCTCGGCGGGGTGACCAACAACAAAATCGGCCGTCTCATTCTTGATCGGGCCGACGCGACATGGACGGGTCCCGGCAGCTATTGGCAGAAAGCGTGACGATGTTCTTGCGCAGGCGTGAAAAGGAAATGCCGGCGATGCCCTTGGAAGGCGCGCTGGGGCCCAATAGCCGCCTCGACGACGCCGATGCGCTTGCCATCGCAAAGCCGGATGCCGTTTGCGTCAACGGTGATGGTCATCTCCTTGCCTCATCCGGTTTAGAGGTGTTGCTGATACGGCGATGGGGCGAAACGCCTGAACGCTGGGCGGGTTTCGATGCCCCGGTATCGGCACTCGCCGTGAGCGAAGGCGGCCAGGTCGCGGTAGGGCTCGCCGGCGGCCGCGTAGTTGTTCGCGGTCCATCGGGAGAAGTCTCGCCGGGTTGGACACCGTCATCCCCTCCGCGCGCGGTTGCCGACTGTCTTTTCCTCTCCGAGGACGAAATCGCCGTCGTCGATCACGGTTACGGACCACAAGACCCCATCCTCTCGCTGGCGCCGTGGGACACCGCCGCGCGCGGACAGGTGATCGCGATCAGCCGCACTGGCGAAACCCGGGTCGTGGCCGCTGGGCTTCATTGCCCGATGGGCATCGCGCGAGGGGCCAATGGTTCGCTGGTGCTGAGCGAGCTCGAGACCGCGCGCGTTATCGATTCCTCCGGCAAGGTCTTACAATCAGGGTATCCCGCTTACCTCGGTCGCCTGCGCAAAGCCGGCGCCGGCTACGCCATCGCTTGTCTGTCGCGGCGCGACCCGCTGATCGAGTTCCTCAAGACGGAACGCGAATTCGTGACGCGGATGAAAGCCAATATCGATCCGCGGCACTGGATATCGCCACGCGCCAATCCCGAGTTCAGTTACGAGTTTCCGATTGAACTCGGAGCGACCCGGCTATTCGGCGAGATCAAACCGTGGGCGCCGTCATTCTCCTACGGCTTGGTGATCGAGACCGACGCCGACATGACCCCGGTTGGTTCGGCGCATTCGCGGGCAAACGGCTTTCGCCATGCGATATCGGATGTAGCCGCTTGGAACGGCGGCCTCATTGCGGTCAGCCGCGCGAGCGAAGAGATTTTGAAATTCAGCCCGACCGGAAACGCCAATGAGCGCTAATCCGATCGTTCGGCTCGAAGGGGTGACCAAGCTCTATGGCGGCATCGCCGCCCTGCAAAGCGCCGATTTCGACCTGCTTCCCGGCGAGATCCATGCGCTCGTCGGGGAAAACGGCGCTGGCAAATCCACCCTTTGCAAGTTAATCGCGGGTGTGATCACGCCGTCCGACGGGCGTGTCTTCATCGACGGGCAAATCGCGAATTTAGCGGCCCCGAAGGATGCCGCGCGCTACGGCATTTCCATGGTTTACCAGGAGACCAGTCTGGTGCCGCAGTTGAGCGTTTCGCAGAATATGGTGCTCGGCCGCGAACGCGCGTTCAACTCGGTGCGAAAAGTGCGAAACGCGGCGCGGCAAGTGCTGCAGCGGCTCAACTTCAACGTCGACCCGTCTCAGTTGGCGGGTTCGCTATCAGCGGCCAAACGCCAGATGGTCGAGATCGCCCGGGCCGTTCTCAACGACGCCCGGATCATTATCCTCGATGAACCGACCGCGGCGCTAACCCCCGAAGAGACCGATCATCTGTTCGAATTGATGGCGTCGCTGCGCAAGAGCGGCGTGGCGATGATCTTCATCTCGCACGCACTTGAAGAAGCGCTCACCCACGCGGACCGCATCACGGTGCTGCGAAACGGCCGGCTGGTGAAAACCGGACCGGCGAACGAATTCGATCGCGATCGTCTCATTCGCCACATGATCGGCGACGATCTCGATGTGGAAGCTCCGTCGCATCGAGCCGCGCGAGCGGTGCGCACCGCACTTCCGGTGCTGCGGGTTGAGAACATCCGCATGGGCAGCGTCGTCAACAATATGTCGTTTTCGATTTTTCCCGGCGAGATCACGGGCATCGCCGGACTTATCGGCTCCGGACGCAGCGAAGTCGCCAAAGTGATCATGGGGCACACCAAACGCAACTTTGGCGGCGGTCTGATTTGGTTGAACGGGCGTGAGATCCGTTACGTGCTGCCCGCGCAGGCGGTAGCGGCCGGCATCGCTTACGTCTCGGAAGACCGCAAGCTCGACGGTTTCTTCGAAATGATGAGCGTGTCGCAGAACATCGGCTTTGGCTGGCTGGGAAAGTTCGGGCGCGGCATATTTCTCGCCCCGCTGGCAAAAATGCGGGCCATTGCGCGCGAATGGGCGGATCGTCTTTCCATCCGTCGCGCCAGCGATGACCAATCAGTGCTGTTTCTTTCCGGCGGCAATCAGCAAAAAGTCGTCATCGCCAAGTCACTGGCGCAGAAGCCGAAGCTCGTCATCTTCGATGAGCCGACGCGGGGCGTGGATGTGGGCGCCATCGCCGAAATCCGCCAAATCATTCGCGCCTTCGCCGATGGCGGTGCGGGCGTGATGCTCATTTCATCCTATCTGCCGGAAATCCTCGACCTGTCCGATCGCATTCTGGTGGCGAAAAGCGGCACCATTGTCGCGGAATTTGCCCGTTCCGAGGCCAGCGCCGAGAAAATCCTTCACGCCGCGATCCATTGATCGCAAGCCGGCCGTTCAGGTCGCGGAAGTGATTGAATCGAGCCGCAGGGCGACGTGCAATTCCAGTACCGCAACCGGATCGTCCCAGCCGCCGGTGATTTCACGCAGGGTGCCGAGCCTTTGCCGCACCGTATTAATGTGGACGCCGAGAAGTTGAGCGGTACGCGCAATGTTATGCTTGTTGTCGAGGTAACACAGCAGCGTCTTTTTCAGCTGCGTCCGTTGCCTGCGGTCCCGTTCTTCGATCGGCAGCAGAATTCGCTCCAGGTAGCGCACAATGCGTGAGGCGTCGCCGGTCTCGAACAGCTTGGCGAAAAGATTGACCTGAGAATATTCGACAAACCGGGTGAGGCGACGCATTTTGCGCAACACGCGGAGCGCCGATTCGATCTGGCCGTAATGGACCGCGGCTTTACTAAGGTCGGAGAACGCATCCGAGACAATGCCGCCTATTTCCCAACCTTTTCGCCGGCGAATGAGCGTCTGAAGGAATGCGGCGACCGATTTTTCGGAACCCGCCGCCAAGTAAGCATCGCCGATAAGATCAACCAGTAGATTCATGTTGGCGGCGGATGCCCGGATCGTGGTGGTTTGCGCGGCGCGGTCGAGACCGGTCATGGCAATCAGCGCCAGAGTTACCGGTTGATCCGCTTTTATTTTCAGGCGGCTCCTGATCGCGGAGACCGTAGAGCCGTCGGGCGGATCGACAAGAATGAGATGGCGCAGCAAGGTCGAGGAGGCGATCAGCTGGTCGGTTTCGCGTTTCTCGCTCCACAGCTTAGCGATGGAAAGCGCGACTGTGCTGCGCTCGAGGTTGCGAATGTCAATCGGATCCAATTCGCCGCGGTGGCAGATGACGAGACTCTCGCCGCGCTCGGTGCCGCCATGCAGCGCCATCACCCGGTAATGTTCAGTCCCGGCATCGAGCACGACGGATCGTCCGCTGCGGCGGGAGCGGGAAATCGCGCTGGCAAGCATGGCTGACTGGACCTTGCCGTCGTTGAGGTCCAACAGCGGGCCGGCAAAAGACCTCGAGGTGAATTGTCCTTTCACCGCGAGCGAATCATCACACAAAATAATCGCGCCATCGATCTGGTCGGCCATGCGCTGAATGAAAAGCGGCCACTCGGTGCCTTTAGCCAACAGTGACGTCATTTCGTCGTGGGCCGCGGCCGAAACATCGACGCGATGAATGTGATCGATCAGCGCGGTGCGGTTGCGCTCCGCTTCGGCCAACGCTTCCGACAATCTCCGAAAGGCGTGGGCATTTCGCATCGCGACGCCGGCGTACAGGGCGAACGAGCCCAATATGGAAATCTCACGCTCGGACAGTTTGCGGCGGTAACGGTCGGCGACAAACAAGACGCCTTGCAACTTGTCCTCCGACAGAATGGGGAAGCCGGCGAGAGACACGATGCCCTCGGCCTTGAAAACCCGATCGAGAGCTTCCGAATGGCGGAATCGCCTATCGTGCAGATAATCCTGGGTGTCGAAAAACGTTTTGGAGTTTATCGCCAGGCTTACTGCGCCGTACCCGACGCGCGTTTTCATCTCCGACGTTGCTGGATGGATGTGCCCGTCGGCGGTGACTGTCCGCAAAATACGGTGATCGTCGTCGAGCATTGTGAGATAGGCGACGTTGGCGCCCACGAGGCTTCGCGCCCGGCTCACGATTGTCTGCAAAAGGTCCTGAAGCGCCAACGTGCCGGAGAGATCGTGGGTCGTGTCGATAAGAAGCCCGAGCCCGCGCTCGCTCACGCCGCGGTCGCGTATCGCTTGATTGACGGTTTTGAGATGGAGATGCAGGCGCTCGACGTCTTGGGCGATGCAGGATGATGGCAACGCTGGCCGCGCCATCTCGATCATTTTGGCGATTTCTGAATCGGATGCGCCGAGCAGCGCCTTTTCGAGGATATCCGTAACTGTTGAGAGCACGTTTCCGGACACGAAACCGACCCTGATCCTGCAAAGAGTAGCCAAGCGACATAATTATCGCACTTTTATAGATGGATCGGCTACTTCCGGCCGGGCGAAATCATATCCTTCGCCAAGGGCGCGGCGGCGCCCCAATCGGCATTATCCCTCCAGACTGAGCTGCAGTACCTCCACCAGCGCCGCCGGCGCCGTGACGTTTGGGCTATGGCTCGCATCGAGGTCGAAATTCCGCCAGCCGGGCTTGCCCTTGGTCGCGGTGTCGAATTGGGCGAAGGGCTTTTTGTCGGCGAAACGCGTGCAATGGATGTAGACGCGCGGCAGGGTGAGCGCGGCCTGCAGGCGTAACGGCTGCGTGAAGCATTTGGCCGATTGCGGCATGCGGAATTTGCCGATCCATTCCAGATCTTCCGCCGCAGTATCGGGCGGTGTCGGATTGGGGGTGACGCGCCAGCCATCGCCGGTCTTGACGCTGTCGAGCAAGCGGCCTTTTTCGGGCTCTGGGACGAAATCGATCAACGCCTGACCGTCCGCCGGCACGAATGCATCGAGATAGATGAGCCGTGCCACGCGGTCGCGCGCGCGATCGGCCACTCCGCTCGCCACCATGCCGCCGTAGCTGTGTCCAACGAGTATGACGTCGCGCAGATCCTCGTAAGTGATGACGCCGAGCACGTCGGCAATGTGCGTTTCAAGGTCGTTGTCCGGACCGGCCAAGTGGGCGCGTTCGCCGAGCCCGGTATAGGTCGGCGTGAAGAACAAATGCCCGGCCGCCGCGATGAGCGGTCGCACCTTCTTCCACGCCCAGGCCGCCGACCAGGCGCCATGCGCAACCACGATATTCGCCAAATCCGTTCTCCCTCGCCTACCGCGTTGTTTTGGCGCAGTTTGTCCGGCCTGTCGCGAATGAGCGCCAACGCGTTCGCGATCAAACCCTAGCAATGAAACGGAACGGGGTAAAAGCGCGGAGCGGCCGCGCTCCACGTCTGCGCGGTGTGGATGCTTTCGCGAGAGCTGCGTTACGCCGCGTAAACGGCGTTGAGGAAGCGCTCCATTTCCGCCGACAAGCGGTTGCCGTCCTGTGCGAGCGTTTGCGCGGAGGCGAGCACCTGCGAGGAGGCGGCAGTGATGCCGGCGGTGCTGTCGGTGACCTCGATGATGTTGGCGTTGACGCGCGCGGCGCTGCCGGCGGCGGCGTCTACGTCTTCGGCGATCTCCTGGGTCGTTGCCGCCTGCTGGGTAACCGCAGCCGTGATGGCGCCGGCGATTTCCCAAATGCGCCCGATCGTGGCGCCGATTTCCTTGATAATGACGACCGAGTCTTCCGTCGCCGATTGAACGCCGGTGATCTGCACGCCGATCTCTTGGGTCGCCCTTGCCGTTTGCGCGGCAAGCGCTTTGACTTCCTGGGCGACCACTGCGAAGCCGCGACCAGCCTCGCCGGCCCGCGCCGCCTCGATGGTGGCGTTAAGCGCCAAGAGGTTGGTCTGTTCGGCGATGTCGGTAATGAGCTTGACGACGTCGCCGATGCGGCCGGCCGCGCGCGCGAGCTCTGTGATGCGCGAGTCGGTCTTTTCCGCTTGGGCGACCGCCTGCAGCGCGATCCGCGTCGATTCCTCGACCTGCCGGCGAATTTCGCCGACCGAGCCAATGAGGCGCGCTGCGGCACCCGACACCGAGGTGACGTTTTCAGAAGCTTGGGTCGAGGCGGAGAGCACCTTGCCCGACAGATCGCGCGTTGCCGCCGCCGTGCTATTGAGCGCTTCCGCCGCCGCTTCGAGCTCGGTCGATGACGAGGTTACCGAGCGCACCACGCTCGCCACCGTTGTCTCGAACTGCCCGGCAAGCGCGTGCATGTCGGCCTTGCGCTGCTCGGCGGCGCGGCGCGTGCTCTCTCTTTCGGCGGCTTCCAATTGCGCGATACGCGTCAATTTCTCTTTGAAGTTTTGCGCTGCGCGCGCGTTGGCGCCGACTTCGTCGCGCCGTTCGAGGTACGGCACGGCGACATTTCTGTTGCCGGCGGCGAGTTGCAAAAGCACCTCGCCGATGCGCCGGATCGGTCGGCTGATGGCAAGCGCGCCGAATACCGCGACGCCCGCAAGCGTGGCAATGACGAATAGGCCGATGCCGAGATTGATGTGGCGCACACGGGTCGTTTCCGCGAATGCCTGCGCCTTGCGTTCCGCGGCCGCGTTGATCAGCGTATCGGTTGTCGCGTCAAGCAGCGAATTTATCTCGTCGCCGAGTTTGCCGCTGCGCGCGACTTTCTCGACGGTGTCGCCATATTCCTTCGCCGCGGTGGCTAGTTCCGTGACTACGGCGGCATAATTTCTCACCAGGGCGGCAAGCTTCTCGAGGCGTTCGCTGTCCGCCGGTTCTTGGGTGATGGCAAGCGCCGCTTCGATATGCCCGGCGGCCGCTATGTGAGCGGCTTTAAGTCTGTTCAACGCCCGATCGACTTCGCCCGCGGCGATGGCGAGGCGAATTTCGCGCGCCTCGGTCTGCATGCTGCGTACATTTTCGGCGGCATGCAGCGCTTCGAAGGCAGCGAGCTGGCGGCCCTCGGCGGCGCGGCGCTGTACCGAGGCCGAGTAGTCGCCATATTGCTGTTCGATGAGCATGCCGGCCACCATGACGACGGCGACGCCGGCCCAGGCCGCAAGCCTGGTGCGAATAGAAAAGTCGAAAGCCGCCATTGGGGCTGGTCCAGGGACAGTAACCGCAATATTAACGGCGACGGTTAATTCGCGGTAAAATGGGCACGTCGAACGCGGCTCAGCTGACATCGTGAGGGACATCGCGAAAAACAGCCGCTAATCGCGTCTAAACTGGCGCCTCGGCTCGGTTTTGGCGCGTTCCTGCGGCGCGAAGTGTCAGCTGGCCCTTTCCAGGCTCGGCTGCAGATCAACCGCGTCGGAATCATGTACGGCGACGCCGACCATCGGATCAATCGGCGCCTCCCAGGGCCGCCGCTTGAGCGTGCGCGCGGTATCGGCGTAGCCGGCTTGCCAGCGATCGGCGATGCCCTGCGATGAGAAGTCGATCTCACGCAGCAGGTCGTCATTGCGTTCCGGATTGGCGTTGATGCGCACAATATGCATGAGCGTACCGCAACCGTAGCCGGCCATCTCTTTGACCTCCGGCGTGTTGCGCAGGTTTTCCGGCATCATCCGCACCAGTTCGCGCACCATGTGGCGCAGCTGGTGAATATGTTCCTGCCGCGGAATTTGGCTGTCGGCGCGGCTCGCATATTGAATGTCGATCTGGCGGCTTAGCACCTGCATGACCGATTCAGGCTCCGGGCCCGCGATCGGAAATATCTGTACCGAGAACACCACGGAATCGCGGCGCGGGTTGTCGTCGAACACCACTTCAATAGGCGTATTGGAGTAAAGGCCGCCATCCCAATACGGATCGCCGTCAATACGGACCGCCGGAAATCCGGGCGGCAATGCTCCGGAGGCGAGTATGTGATCGAGGGCGAGCGGTTGATCGCGGCTATCAAAATAACGCATCTTGCCGCTACGCACGTTAACGGCTCCCACAGTCAAGCGCGAATGTTTGCCGTTAAGGTGGTCGAAATCCACCAAATCGGCGATCGTCTTGCGCATCGCATCGATGGTGTAAAAGGCCGCGCGCTCGACGCCGACGAGAGCATTGAGCCCGCCCCAAGCGAGCGCTTGGTTGGGCGCGTAATATCCGGCCACCCCGTTGAACAGCGACATCATATACGCCGCGCTGCGGTCGATCATTTGCCCGAACGGGTTTTCGGCCCATAACGGCTTCTGCTCAACACGCCGCCAAAATTCGCGCAACCGCTCGAGCCGTGAAGCAACGTCGTTGCCGGCAATGAGCGCACCGTTGAGCGCCCCGATGGATGTGCCGACGATCCAGTCCGGTTCGATGCCAGCCTCATGCAGCGCCTGATAGACGCCGCCCTGATAAGCGCCGAGCGCGCCGCCGCCTTGAAAGACGAGGACCACCTGGCCCGGGAGCCGGGGCCGCTCTCGTGCCGCTTCATGGGGCTGCTTTTTCAGCACGATCTGATCCATGGTTCTTCTCCCGGTGTGCGACCCGCATTGTTGTAGTTGTGCCATGCCCACGCCAACGGCAAGGTTGCCGCCGCGGCTCGCGGATCCAGTGAGCGCGCGAATTGACAATGCGGCGGCACTCAGTCGAGCGCCGTCGCGCTCCTGAGCGCACGTTCAATCATCGTGCCGACAAGGACGCGCCGGTAGGCACCGCTGGCGTGAATATCGTCGGGCGGATCGGACGAGGCCGCTGCCGCAGCGGCGGCGGCGATAACGGTTTCGTCAGCCACGTGACCATTGAGCGCGTCCTCGGCCGATTTCAGACGCAGCGGGCGGTCGGCGGCGCCGATAGCGCCGACATGGGCGTTCGTGATTTTACCGCCCAGGTCCGCGTCGTAGAACACCGCCGCGGCGGCAAGAGCAAAGTCGCCGCTTCGCCGGGCGAATTCTGCAAAACCGAAGCGGCGATGCGCCGGCCATGGCGGCAGGCGAATGTCGCGGATGAGCTCGTCGGCACCAAGCGAAGTCACGAGCGGGCCTTGGAAAAAATCCGCTGCCGCGATAGTCCGCGCACCGCTTGCGCCGACAACGCCGATTTCGGCCTCGCAAGTTACTGCGAGGCAGGGCATTTCGGCTGCCGGATCGGCGTGGGCGAGACTGCCGCCGACAGTGCCGCGGTTGCGAATCTGATAATGAGCGACATGGGCGATTGCCGCGGTAAGCAGCGGATGCGCGACGCGCAGTTCCGGACTTTCTAAAATCTCGCGCCAGCGCACCATGGCGCCGAGCGTGATGCCGGCTTCGGAAATGTCGATGCGGCGGAGCTCGTCGAGCTTGCGCAGATCGACAATCAGGGAAGGGGAGGCGACGCGAAACGCCAGCATCGGCACGAGACTTTGCCCGCCGGCGAGCGCTTTAGCTTCCCCGCCATGCGCGGCTAAGAGCGCCACCGCGTCGGCGAGCTTTTCGGGGCAGGAATATTCAAACGGCGGCAATTTCATTTGGAAATGTCGGCTTCGCTTTCGCAAGCTGCATCATATCGCTGCCGAGCGACAGCCGCCATGTTTGAGGGGCACCCTCTGTTTCCGGGCGAGCCGTTGTCAGTGCGAGGTCTGACCCCGCAGGTCCGCCACGGTTTTTTCCGTGACCTTCGAGGGTTCGCTGCCAAAACGCGCGGTGACATAATTGGCGACCGCCGCGATTTCGATGTCGGAATAAGCCGCGCCAAACGCAGGCATCGAAATAATGCCGTTTGGCGTCGATCGCCGCGTGCCTGAAATCACGATCTGCGCGATATTGGTGGCCTTAGGATCATTGACCGCTCGCGCGCCGGCGATGGTCGCATAGGGCGAAATCGCGCTGATCCCCGACCAGTCATGGCAACTGACGCAGGCTTCCTGGAAGACCTTCTTGCCGAGAGCGACGGCCGTCCGATCTTCGTCCGGTCTCGGGGGCGCCGCCGGCGCGATTGTAGCCGGCAGGTCCGGCTCAGAAATGGCCGGCACGCTCCGCAGATAAACGACCAAAGCACGAATATCCGACGGCGCCATGTGACTGAAACTCTCGTCCACCGCTTCGCCCATCGGGCCCGCCGCCGTGCCGCGGTTGAGCGCGTGACCGGTCGTGAGGTAGGCCAACACCTCGTCATCGCTCCAGCCGCCGATGCCGGTGCCTTTGTCCGACGTGATGTTGAAGGCATGCCAGCCGGCCGTTTCGGCGCCGGCGAATTTCTTCCGATTATTGAGCGCGAAGGCCAAGTTGCGCGGCGTGTGGCACTCGCCGCAATGCGCCAGCGCTTCGGCGAGATAAGCCCCGCGGTTCCATTGCGCGCTTTGCGCCGTGTTCGGCGCGAATCGCGAATTGGCGTTGAAAGCCCAAGACCAAAAAATCATCGACCAGCGCTGATTGAATGGAAAGCCGAGCGTGTCGGCGCGGTTCGCCGCGCGTATCGCCGGCCGGCTAAACAAATAGGCTTTGATGGCGAGCGCGTCGGCGTCGGTTATGTAGGTGTAGGACGGATACGGCATGGCGGGGTAAAGCCGCGAACCGTCCTTGCGAATGCCGCGCTGCACTGCGTTGAGAAAATCGGCGTCGCTGTAATCGCCGATGCCGGTCTCTTTATCGGATGTGACGTTGGTCGAATAAAGCGTGCCGAACGGTAATGGAATCGCAAGTCCGCCGGCAAAAGCCGCTCCACCGGGCGCGGTGTGGCAGACTTCGCAGTCGGCAGCGCGTATTAGATATTCGCCGCGCTTGATTTGGTCGGCACCGGCCAGATTCGCCGGCACGCCGGTTGGGTCCGCCTCGCGATAATCAGACAGCGCTACGGTCTGGCCGCCGGCGAACGCCATCGGTCCCGGACCGACGAGCCAAAAAAATACCCCGGCAGCTACTACAGCAACGATTACGATTGCTGCAATGATCAAGCCTTTGCTGCGGATCATGACTTACGCCCTCTTCACAGCCAGGGCTTGGCGGTCGATCGGCAGCCGGCGTAGCGCAACGCCGGTCGCCGCATAGATCGCATTACGCAGCGCGGGCGGACCGGCAGTGGCGCCGGTCTCGCCTATGCCGCCAGGATCTTCCCCGCTTTTGATGACGTGCACGTCGATTTTCGGCACCTGGTCGATGCGAAGCATACGGTAGTCGTTGAAGTTCGATTGCAGCACCCGTCCTTTTGCAAGGACGACCTCGCCGTAAAGCGCGGCTGTTAGTCCGAAAATCAGCCCACCCTGCAACTGCGCCACAATCGTATCGGGATTGACCGCGATGCCGGTGTCGACGGCCGAGGTGATCCGCCGCAGATGGACTTCGCCAAATTCATCGACCTCTGCTTCGACAACGGTTGCAATAAAACTGCCGAATGATGGCTGGACGCAGACGCCGCGGCCGACGCGCGCCGGCAGCGGCTTACCCCAATCGGCTTTCTCCGCCACTAGATCGAGCGCCGCTTTGAGCCGCGGATTGGTTCCGAGCATGGTGCGACGGAACGCGACGGGGTCGCTGCCCGCTGTGCGCGCCAGTTCGTCCATGAAACATTCGATGGCAAAGACGTTGTTGTTCGGACCGACGCCGCGCCAGAAGCCGGTGATAACGCCCGGCGGCTCGGCGCGCACGTATCGCACCTGCAAGTTCGGAATGTCGTAAGGCATGTCGACGGCGCTATCGACGGCGTCGATATCGATGCCGTTCTGGAATGCCGGCGGCAGCCAGCGCACCATGATCGACGAGCCTGAAACCTTATATTTCCAGGCGAGGATTTTGCCGTCCTTGAGGCTCGCCGAAATGACGTCGCGATAGGCAGGACGATAGACGTCGTGCCGCATGTCCTCTTCGCGGGTCCATATCACCTTCACAGGTCCGTCGACCTGCTTGGCGATACGTACCGCGCTCGCCACCATGTCGGCTTCGAGCCGCCGGCCGAAGCCGCCGCCAATCAGGTGATTGTGCACGGTCACTTTGTCGAGCGGCAGGCCGGCCGCTTGCGCCGCGACGGATTGCACGCGTGTGGCCACCTGGGTGCCAGTCCATATCTCGCAGGCGCCGGGTGTGAGCGCGACGGTGCAATTCTGCGGCTCCATGGTCGCATGCGCCAGAAAAGGAAGTTCGTACTCGGCGTCGAGTCTATTGCCCGCCGTCAAACCTTTCTCGACGTCGCCAACGGATTTGGCGACAACGCCGTCGGTCCGGCTTGCCGCGCGCAGCGCATTCCAGATATCCGCCGAATTGACGTTGGCATTGACGCCTTCGTTCCACGTGACATTAAGCGCGTCGAGTCCGGTTTTGGCCGCCCAGAAATGATCGCCCACGACCGCGACGAGATCGTCGACCACAACAATCTGGCGAACTCCCGGAATTTTTTTGGCCGCGCCGTCATCGACATGCGCGACCTTGCCGCCAAGCACCGGGCTTTGTGCGAGTGTCGCAAACTTCATCGCCGGCAGCATGGCGTCGATCGCGTAGATGACCTTGCCGTCGGTCTTGTTGGGCGTATCCAGGCGCTTGACCGGCTTCCCGATCAGCGTGAAATCCTTCGGCTGCTTGAGCGGCGGGTCTTTCGGCACGGCCAGCGCGCCTGCCGCGTCCGCGAGATCGCCATAGGCTGCGACCCGGCCGCTTGGCTCGTGTTTCACCTTGCCGCCGGCCGCCGAACAACTCGCCGGATCGACCTGCCATTGCGCCGCAGCGGCCTGCACCAGCATGGCGCGCGCCGCCGCCCCTGCAACGCGCAGCGGCTTCCAGAACGCGCGGATGGAATTGGAATTGCCCGTGACTTGAATACCAAAAATTGGATTGCCGTAGAGCTTGTCGCTCGGCGGGGCGTGCTCGAGCACAACTTGTCCGAAATCGGCGTCGAGCTCTTCGGCCAAAATCATCGCCACCGCGGTATAGACGCCTTGGCCCATCTCGACTTGCGGCATGACCAGCGTCGTCTTGCCGGAATGATCGATGCGGATGAAGGCATTGGGGGCAAATTGGCCCGCAGTATTATCAGGCGTCTGCTCCGGCTCGTTCGCGGCGCGCAGCGGCAAATGCAGGGCCAGAACCAGACCGCTCGCGAGACCAGCCTTGACGACGCGGCGACGTGAAACACCTTGAGAAAAATTTATCAGCTCGCGCATGGCTGCCTCCTATGCCTCGCCCGCGGCGCGCTTGATCGCGTCGCGGATGCGGACGTAGGTGCCGCAACGGCAGATGTTGCCGGCCATGGCCGCGTCGATATCGACGTCGGTGGGATTGTGGTTGCCGGCGAGAAGCGCCGTCGCCGACATGATCTGGCCGGACTGGCAGTAGCCGCACTGGATGACTTCAACGTCGAGCCAGGCTTTTTGCACTCGCGCGCCGGCTTCGGTCGTCGCGACGGCTTCTATGGTGGTGATAGCGCGATTGCCGACCGTACCGACCGCAAGGACGCAGGACCGGACAGGCTTACCGTCGAGATGCACGGTACAGGCGCCGCACTGGGCGATGCCACAGCCGTATTTGGTGCCGGTCATGCCCAATACATCACGCAGCACCCAAAGCAGCGGCATGTCGTCGGGCGCGTCGAAACTCTTATCCTCGCCATTGATTTTGAGCGTCGGCATAACAACCCTCCGGTCGTTTAGGGCGCAGCCACCCGCCGGTCGCTGCGGAACCCTCGTGTTACATGGGCAGATAAATGCTGGGCCGCCAGACCACCTCCGTCCTCACCTGCCGCTATCGGCTGGAGCTTTGTTTGCGTGCGTTGCGTCCGTTTTTAAGCACTACGCCTCCCGCGACTTGCCATGCCGCATCGTCCAAATAGGGATCCGATCCGGTGCGTACTCATTTCCGATCCACGGCGTACCGCAAATGCGCAGATACGCGTAAGGCGTGCCATCGAACGAACATAACCCACGCGCCAGCGTCCCGGACGGTCTTCGGCAAGCCGCAACGTTTGGCGTCAAAAGGCCAAATGATCATCCAGTGAGGGCCGATCGCGCTTGCGTGCGGTTTCGTCGATCAAAGCCACTTCACGCGGACTTTCGCGAAAAGGCAGGGTTGCAGCCCGGGGCGCTGGCGGCGGCATCTCCATCGCGCCTAGCGATTTCGACTGCGCCTCGACTTTTGCCGGTGATCCCGCTAAGCGGGCGACGCTATGCATCAAAGCCAAAAGCAATCCACGCGATACGCTGGAATGCCGGCTGGAACGCGCGCCGCACACGCTGCGCCTGCGCTGCTGTTAGGCTTGTTCTGCGCGGTCTTTGTGCTCGGCGGCCGGGAGGGGAGCGCAATCGCGGCGGAGGCCGCTTCGGCAGAGCCGCCACCGTCCGTCGCGGTGCCGGGTTTCTGGGATCCGCGGCGCCGGCCGGAACGGCCCGATCTGTCACGCTTGCAGAGCATCCGCTTTCTCACCGATCTCGATTATCCGCCGTTCGACTATGCGGGCCCTGACGGTAATCCGACCGGCTTCAATGTCGACCTCGCCCGACTCATTTGCGACGAGATCAAAGTCGCCTGCACCATCCAGGCGCGGCCATTCGCGTCGTTATTGGAAGCCCTCAACGACAATCGCGGCGATGCCGTGATCGCCTCTATCGCGCCGACAGCGGAGACGCGGCGGCTCGCCGACTTTACCGATCCCTATTATCGCACGCCGGCGCGGTTTGCGGCGCGGCGCGACTACCCGGCCGGCGACGTAGTGCCGGAGCGGCTGGAGGGTAAAAAGGTTGGGGTCGTCGCCGGAACAGCGCACGAGGCCTATCTGAAAGCGATGTTCACGGAAGCCGAGGTGCGGCCTTATCCGACGGCCGAAGCAGCGCGCAACGCGTTGCGGCAAAAGGAAGTCGACCTTTTGTTCGACGATGGCATCGCACTCGCTTTTTGGCTCAACGGCACCGATTCGGCGGGCTGCTGCGCTTTCCGCGGCGGTCCGTTTCTGGAGAGCCGGTTCTTCGGCGAGGGCGTCGGCATTGCGGTCAAGCGCGGCAACGATCTCTTGCGACAGAGCTTGAACTGGGCGCTGTTTCAGCTTTGGGAAAAGGGCAGCTTCACCGATCTCTGGCTGCGCTATTTCCCGATCAGCCCGTTCTGACCAATAATATCGTCGCACCGTTATCGCGTCGGCGGCCCTGTCAGCCGCGGCCTTTGATGTGAAAGACAACGGGCAGGGTGAAGGTCAGCCCCTCGTCGGCGACGAGTGGCGGCGGAGCTGGGACCGGATCGGCGCGTTGCAGCATGGCAAGCGCGGCCGCGTCGAAAGAGGAATCGCCAGAGCCTTTTAGGACGCGGGTCGAGATCACGTGTCCGCTGCGGTCGAGAACGAAGCTGACAACGACTTCGATGCTGCGCGGGTCGCGATCGGCCGGATAGCGCTTGTACTTGTCGAGATGAGCTGCCAGTTCTTTTTGCCAGGTGACGCGTGCGCGCTGCGTGCTCTCGCCGTTTCCAGCCGCCGGAGCAACAGAACGGGGCGCTTCCGGCGCTTTTTCGAGGCTTGGCGTCGCGGTTTCTTCGGAAGCGGCTGCTGCGATCGAAGAAACGGTTTCGACCGTTGTGATTTTCGGTTCGTCCTCTTTGGGCTTCGGCGTGTCGGTTGGCGCGACCACCCGATCGGGGTCGTCGGTCTCGGTCGGAATGGCCTTGGGCAGATCGGTGTGCTCGACCACCGCCTTGGCTTCGATCTGGGCGGGAGAAGGAGCCGCCGCTTCGCTGTCGGGTCCGACCGGCCGCTCACTTTGCTCGAGATGCGGTGCGGCGAGTTCGATGCTGATCTCGATGGCGCGCGCACCAACGTCGGCGGGATCGTCCTGCGGCATGGAGGCTAGCGCCAGCACGATGCCGCCGGCATGTATGGCGACTGCGCCAAGCGCGGCCGCTATCCAGAGCGAACGCGATGAGTGTTTGGGCGGGTCGAGATCAAACATTTTGGCGTGACTATTGCCGATATTTTCCATCGCCCGCGGCGGGCGATTGCGCCGGATCGTCCGGCGCACCCTCCTGCGCGACGAGCGCAACCTTGGTGTAGCCGCCGACGCGCAGACGTTCGAGTACATCCATGAGTTCGCCGTATGGGACGGCACGGTCGGCGCGCAGGAAAATGCGCCGGTCTTTGCCCTCGTCGGCGGACATGGCGTCCAGCGAGCGCGCCAAATCAACACGTTTAACCGGCGTCTCGCCGATGGCCACAGCGAGATCGGCCTTAATGGTCACGTAAGTCGGCTTGTCCGGGCGTTTTTGCGGCACCGCGGTCGAAGACGGCAGATCGACCGGCAGATCGACGGTGGACAGCGGCGCCGCGATCATAAAGATGATCAGAAGCACGAGCATCACGTCGATGAACGGCGTGACGTTGATCTCGTGCGCCTCGTCAAAATCTTCGTCATCGTCGTCGATGCCGCCGATCACGCCGCCCATGGCTTACTCCGCCGCACGCGACGCTAAGCTGCCGCGCATGCGATCGAGGTCGCGCGAGAGCAGCCGTCCGACGGCGCCCGAGCCGCGGGCGACGAGTTCGAGATAGCCTTTGGTCGTGCGCGCAAAGTGATTGTAGATGATGACGGCCGGGATCGCGGCCACGAGTCCGATGGCGGTCGCGAGGAGTGCTTCGGCGATACCCGGCGCCACGACGGCGAGATTCGTCGTCTGCGCTTTCGAGATACCGATGAAGCTGTTCATGATGCCCCAGACCGTGCCGAACAATCCGACAAACGGTGAGGTCGCTCCGATGGTGGCGAGGACGGCCATGCCTTGGCGGATGGATCGCGCCTCGGCACGCGAGATTTCGGAAAACCGCGACGCCGCGCGCTCCTTGATTCCCTCCTCACCGACGCTATCGCTCGACAGCTTGATTTCCCCGATCGCAGCCCGCAGCAGCGAGGCCACAATACTTTCGGCGGAGCCGAGCGTCAGTTGCGCTTCGGCGAGCGTCCGTAGCTCGCTCATTCGCTCGAGCGTGTGTGCAAGCCGCCGGCGGGCGCGCGCAATTTGTACCGTCTTGGCGAAAAAGATCGTCCAGGTCGCGATCGAAGCGAAGCCGAGCGCGATCATTACCGCCTTGACCAAGTTGTCGGCGGCCAAAAACATCGACCACGGCGATAGATCGCGCGGCATGTGGACGCCGAGCGCAATGGGGTCCGCGGTTTGCGCCAATGCCGGCCACGGAGCGACCAGAACCACCACGGTGAGAAACAGGCCGTAAGCGGTTCGCATGGGGACCACGTTCATACCTCGGCCCAATAGCGGATGAGATTGTGATAAACGGCGCTCAATCTCAGCACCTCCGGGTCGTTCCTGCCGATTCGCCCGACCAGCGCCTGTATCGCGGTGTCGAGATCGAAGATCAGGCTTCGCGCATGATCGTCGCGGATCATGCTTTGCAGCCAGAAGAACGACGCAACGCGTACGCCGTCAGTGACGGCGGTGACGGTGTGCAGGCTCGAGGCGGGATAAAGCACGAGATGGCCGGCGGGCAGCTTGACCCGGTGCGAGCCATAATGGTCCTCGATCATCAGCTCTCCGCCCTGGTATTCGTCCGGCTCGGACAGAAAAAGCGTGACCGAGAGGTCGGTGCGTATGCGCATTCCGCTGAGATGATCGCCGCGCACCGCGTTGTCGACATGCACGCCGAAATGGTGACCGACGCCATAGCGATTGAATAGCGGCGGAAAAATCTGCCGCGGAATCGCCGCCGATACGAATAGCGGGCTCGCGGTCAGCGCTTTGATGACGCGCTCCCCCAGTTTGCGCGACGCTTCGCTGTTCGGAGGCAGTTGCTCGTTCTTTTTCACCATGGCCGACTGAGCGCCGGCGGTGGAGCGGCCATCCTCCCATGCCGCCGCATCCATGATCGCGCGGAATTCGGCGACCTCGATTTTGCTCAACACCTCCGGGACGCAGACCAGCATTCTTTAGACCAACGATTAGAGCGGGACGTTTTTTAGAACCGGGCCGTCATCTGCACGCCGATGACACGACCGGGCGCCGGCAGCACGAAGGGCGCGGCACTTTGATAGAACGCGTCATAATACAGCTGGTTGAAGATGTTGTTCACGAACACCTTCCACTCGTAATGCTGCCAGAAGTATCCCTCGATGAACGCATCGAAGCGCCAAAAGTCGGGCAGCACCGTGCCTTGATTGGCGGCGAGTAGAGTGCCGCCGTAGATTTTCGACCGGTACGTCGCCTGGCCGCCGATTTCGAGCCAGTTGTTGACTTTGTATTTGGTCAGGACGTTGAAGGATTGATTGGCAACGAATGCGAGCGGCAATCCGATATTGGTCGGGACGGCGGAGGCATCCACCCGGTTATTCATCAGCACGAGGCCGGTATAAATGCTCCATCTGTCGGTGAACTTGCCGGTTGCACCGAGATCGATGCCTTGGACGTGATAAGCGGCGCCGGCCTGGACGGTGCCGGCATTGGGAAAGCCGGCCGGCACGAGTTCGCGGGCGTTGCTGACGTCGGTGCGGAATAGCGCTGCCGTCGCCAGCAAATGACGATCGAATAGCTCCCACTTGGTGCCGACTTCCGCCGCCTTGCTTTCGATCGGGCTGAAGATCTGGTTGATTGGTGAGGTCGGGTTCAGTCCGCCGTAATTAGCGGAAGTGCCGTCGAGCTCGGCGCCGACCGGCTCCGATCCCGTTCCGTAGGCCACATAAACACTGGCGAACGGCAGCGGTTTCACGACCGCGCCGAGATTGTAGTTCCACATGCCCGAGTCCGCGGAGATGGTCGCGAAACCGTTCTTGGCGGCGGTGATGTCGTACTGGTCGAAGCGCAGGCCGCCGTTGAGAATGACGAAATCGCGATAGTTTGCGGTTTCCAGCACGTAGGCGCTGTTGTCATTGACGGTAATGACGTTGGGGTTGCCGGTGACCGTCGGATTAGTGCCGAACGGCAAATTGTTCGGCGGAAAAAGAACAGAGACCGGTCCGACCGTACCGTTGGCAAATGCTCCGGCGCCGAGCGCTTCCGAGTTCAGCCCGCTATAGCTATCGATGCTGACGGCTTCGCGCGACAGTTCCGTCCCGGTTACGATGGTGTTGCGCACCGGACCGGTATCAAACTTGATCGTGGCCGAGGTCTGATCGGCGAGTACGTCGGTCACCTGATAACGGCTCGTCGGATTGAGGCAGACCAGCCAGTTCGCCGGGTTAGGGTTGGCGAAGTTGCCGCCCATGGAATTGCAGGGATTGTTGGCGCTGCCGGTGCTCTGCTCGGGGATGGTCCCGATGTAGTTCAGGACCGATCGTTCGTCCCTGATCTTGTTGCTGACCGTGACGAAGTCGTTGACCCGCCACTCGGCGTTGATGGTGCCGATGTCTTGCTGAGCGATCTGAAAGTCGCGGTTGACGAAGCCGTAATAAGTATCGCGCGGCACACCCACCGAGGTCACCGGCGCGCCGGCGACGGTATTGTAGGGAACGCCGAAATCAGGCTGCGACCACAGATAGGTGTGGATGTAGTTGGCGGTGACCGTGACCGTGTCGGTCGGCGTCCATTTCACCGCGGCTAGCCCTCCCCAACGGTCGTCGGTGGCGAAGTCCCGTTCCGAGATGTTGGCGTTCTGCCACATGCCGTCGAAGCGGACCGACAGCGTGGGATTGATCACCTGATTGACATCGAAGGTGACGCGTCTGGTGTTGTCGGTGGCGAGGATCGAATCGGCATTGTAGAAGTTCTGATCTGTGGCCTGTTTGGTGACGATGTTGAGAGCGCCGCCGGTGGTGCCGCGGCCATCGATGGTCGCGGACGGGCCTTTCAGGATCTCAATCTGTTCGGTGAAAAAATTCTCGCGGACGCTGACCGACGGGTCGCGGATGCCGTCGACAAATACGTCGTTGCGGGCGTCGAAGCCGCGGATGAAGAAACGGTCGCCGAAAGCGTTGCCGCCTTCTCCGGTGCCGAGGGTTACTCCAGGAGTCGTGCGCGCCACGTCCTTCAGACTGGTGGCGTCCTTGTCATCGAGGATTTCCCGGGTGAGGACGGTGATGCTCTTTGGCGTATTGGCAATCGGCTCGCTGAACTTTGGCGAGGCGAGACGGTCGGCCTTGTAGGGTGCAGCCGGGTCGGCATAGGGATCGCGCGCCAGCGGTTCTGCCGCCGTGTTTGTCGGCACCGCCTTTGCCTTCGCCTCGGCCTCGCGCTTGACCCGCGCGGCGCGGCGCAGCGCCGCGCGCACGCGCAACTGTTCAGCACTGGGTTTGCTCGCCGCCGGGCGCTTGGCCGGCGCTTCGACCGTGACCGGCGGCAGCGTTTGCTCCTGCGCATCGGCGGCGGTCATCGAAGCGACCGCGAGCAGACAGCTTGCCGTGGCTTTGCGGGTGCTGCTGTTTCCGTCCCATAGGTCGCCAATAAATCTTGCTCCGATCGCTGCGCGCAGCGATCGCGGTACGCTCATCTCGTTCATTTACGTCGCCCCTTTTCACATCTGCGCCGTTGTTGTTGAACGGGCGCCGACGTGGTCGCGGGCGCAATCTGGCAAGAAATACGTTTAGAATCAAACAAATGTACTGTATTTTCGCGATTCAATACTTCGGTTATTCCAAACCGGAAAAGTATTCAGTTTTGAACTTCTCTAATTCAAAACTGCGAACGCAGTTTAGCTGCGTTCGAATATTGCCTCTTCCTCACTGTTTCTAAGGGCGAAATCGTTTTGCAGTAGCTTCGTGCCGCGCGGGCATCCGCACGGAAATCAAGCAGCGCGCGAACTTGCTAATCGGTGCTCGGCGGTTTCATCAGCGAAAATAATTCATCGACGGTCCTTTCCGCGGTCTCCCGCACGCGCTCGACATCGAGCGTGCCGGCAATTCTGACTTGGCGCACCACCGCATGAATTTCGTCGCGAAAGCCGCTCAAGAACGACAACGGATCCTTGGAGTCGTTCGCCACCCTCGCGATCAATCCGGTAATCAATATCTGACAGGCAATCATGCGGCCGTTTAATTCTTCCATTCCGTCGTCCCCCTTGCTCACGTGGGCGGCGATCTCTCACAGCTTGCGAGGTTGCACAAGAGAGCCGCGATAAGACGCGTTTTCCATTTTTCGAAAGGTCGGGCAGATTCTCGCTTGAGAGTGCGCTAATAACGGGCGGCGAAAGGCCCACTGAAGGCATATGTTCTCGGCATGACGATTTCGGCTGCTCTTGATCAAACCGCGGAGCTGCGCGCGCTCGCCGAAGCCTCGCCGGCTTGGCCGTTTGAAGAAGCGCGCAAAATCGTCGCGCGCTTAAAGAAAAAACCGAAGGATGAGGTCATTTTCGAGACCGGCTACGGCCCGTCCGGCCTGCCGCATATCGGCACGTTCGGCGAGGTTGCGCGCACCACCATGGTGCGCCACGCCTTTCGCGTGCTCACCGACGACAGCATCAAGACCCGGCTGATTGCATTCTCCGACGACATGGATGCGCTGCGCAAAGTGCCCGACAACATCCCCAACAAGGAGATGGTGGGGGAGCATCTCGGCAAGCCGCTGACCAAGGTGCCCGATCCGTTCGGCACCTATCCAAGCTTCGCCGCGCACAACAACGCGCGGCTGCGCGCCTTTCTCGATCAGTTCGGCTTCGACTACGAATTTCTCTCGGCGACCGAATGCTACACTTCAGGGCGTTTCGACACCGCGCTTCTGAAAGTGCTGCAGCGCTTCGATGAAGTGATGGCGATCATGCTGCCGTCGCTGCGCGAGGAACGGGCGCAAACCTATTCGCCGTTTCTGCCGATCGATCCGCAAACCGGCATGGTGCTGCAGGTGCCGGTGGTCGCCCATGATGCCGCGGCGGGCACCATTACTTACGAACATCCGGATAGCAAAGAGCGGGTGATCACGCCCGTTACCGGGGGGCGCTGCAAGCTGCAATGGAAGCCGGATTGGGCGATGCGCTGGATTGCGCTCGGCGTCGATTATGAAATGGCCGGCAAGGATTTGATCGACTCGGTCAAGCTCTCGAGCGAAATCTGCCGCGCGCTCGGCGGCCTGCCGCCGGAAGGATTCAACTACGAGCTCTTTCTCGACGAGCAGGGCCAGAAAATCTCCAAGTCGAAAGGTAACGGCCTGACCATCGACGAGTGGCTGCGCTATGCCAGCCCGGAAAGTCTTTCGCTGTTTATGTATCGCGAGCCGAAGGCCGCGAAGCGGCTTTACTTTGACGTCATCCCGCGCCACGTCGACGAATATCAGCAATTTCTCGACGGCTACGCGCGGCAGGACGGCAAGCAGCGGCTGGCCAATCCGGTTTGGCACATCCATGGCGGCAACCCGCCGCAGGCGGACCATCCGGTGACTTTCGCCATGCTATTGTCGCTCGTCACCGCTTCGAACGCCGAGAACGCGGATACGCTGTGGGGCTTCATTGGCCGCTACCGGCCGGGCGTGACCAAGGCAACGCATCCACACCTCGCGGCGCTGGTCGACTACGCCATTCGCTACTTCCACGATTTCGTGCTGCCGGCCAAAAGATTTCGCGAGCCGGGTGCGGCGGAGCGCGCCGCGCTGATCGATTTGCGCGATGCGCTGTCGCAATTACCCGCGGATGCCAACGCGGAAACCATCCAGAACGTGGTCTACGAAGTCGGCCGCCGCGAGCCGTTTCTCGATCAAAAGAAAAAGGCCAAGGACGGCAAGCCCGGCGTTACGCTCGACTGGTTCAACATGCTCTATCAGGTCCTGCTCGGCCAGGAGAAGGGCCCGCGCTTCGGCTCGTTCGCCGCCGCTTACGGCGTCCAAAACACCATCGACATGATCGACGGCGCGCTGGCGCGCTCAGCTTAATGCGTGCCGAGAATTTTCAGGCAGCCGTTACGAGCGTATCGGCGAGCCATTGCGGCTCGTCGAGCATGACGATGTGATAGGCATTTGCTTCGAGCGTCGTCCACGACTTGTCGGCTTTGCACTCCGCCAATGCCTTGTCAAAAGGCGGGCTCGGAAATTTTGTCGCGCGGACGTAGGTCTTTTTTACTACTTTTTCGCGCGCGCCGGAGAGCTTGATGGGCTGGAAATAAGTGCCGATTGGCTGAGGCGTCAGTTTCGAGTCGACATAGTCCCGGTCTTTCTCGTTGACAAAAACCGGAGGCAGTTTCGGCGGCGGTGCGAAGCTTGCCTCGTTCTTCTCCGCCGCGCCGGTGATCAACTTGCGGAATCCTTCGTTGGTGAAATCGACCGGCCGATGCCCGTCTTCGGGTTTGAAGGCGTCGAGCCACACAATCGACGAAAGGCGATTCCCGATCTGCTCGACAACGCCGGAGCCGACCCACCCGCCGTACGAATGCACGACCAGGCAGACATCGGCCAGGTCCTCCCATTTGAACACGTTGACGACATCGGCGATGTGCGTGTCGAGATTGATGTCTTTGCTCATCAGGTGCGAGCGCTCGCCGAGCCCGCTGAGCGTCGGCGAGAACACCTTGTGACCGCCCTTTTCCAGAAGGTCGGATACCCGGCGCCAGTACCAACCGCCGGCGAAGGTGCCGTGGACAAGGACGAATGTCTTTTGCGCGGACCGAGCGGAAGCCTTGCTGATGGCGGACGTGGATGCCGCGAGGGCGGCGCCCGTCGCGATGCCAGCAATCATTCGACGGCGGCTAACGTTAGGTTCGGCCACGACTGCTCTCCTAATTTGTCACCAGCGAAAAACCGTGTCGTAGCCGGACGCGTGCGAACCGGCGTGAGAAATTACTGACTCGCCCACAAAATGCGGGCGATCCACAGCACGTCGACGGCGGCGATGGTGCGGTCACCATGATCGGTGTTGAGCGAAGACAGCTCGATTGACTTCGCGGTGCGGCGTTTGAGTTCCTTGGCCATCACCTCGCCCGATCGCGTGCGCACCACGACGCGGTCGCCGCGGCGGATCGGCGCCGCCGGCGAGACCAGAATCACGTCGCCGTCGCGATACGCGGGCTCCATGGAGTGGCCGGAGACTTCGAGCGCGTAAGCGTGGGTGTCGCTGACGGCGGGAAAGGCGATTTCGTCCCAACCTTCCCCGACCGGGAAACCGCCGTCGTCGAAATAGCCGCCGGCGCCGGCCTCGGCGAAGCCGATCAGCGGCACTGCCCGCGTCGCCGGCCCGCTGCCGGAATTGATCAACTCGACGAAGATCTCAACCGGGGTTCCTGTGGCGGTGAGCGCCTTCGCAATGGACTCGGTCGACGGCCAGCGGGCGCGGCCGGAAGCGGTGATGCGCTTCGATTTATTGAAAGTGGTGGGATCAAGCCCCGCGCGCCGGGCTAAGCCCGAGGCCGACAGTCCGGCACGCGCCGCCAGGCGATCGACGGCCGACCAGACTTGCGCGTGGGTGAGCATGAAAACCCCTCGGCGCCTGCCGCCGCAGCCGCCACGTCTTAAACCCTCGCCGCCATGATAGGAATATATTGGCGCAGCCCTCAACCCCCGGAGGAGCGCCTTTACCGCCGCACGGAACGATTAGGCGCTGGACGCCTTCTGCTCGTCGAGCGGATCAAACGTGTCCGGCGCGGTATCGACGTCGCTCTGCACCACCGGCAAATCTCTGCGCCCTTGGCGCGGCTGCGGCCGTTCGCGTGGCGGCGTCCGCCGGGCGTTACTGGGCCGGCTCTGCTGGGCGTAGTTGTCGTAATCCGACGGTAAGTCCATGTAGCTCATGCGCGCCTTTTTCAGCGCGCCTTCGGCCACGGTTCGCCCGGCGCGCTCGCTCTCCAATTGCGCCTTCAGCGCGGCAATGGTCTCGCCGGCCTTGGTACGCTGGCGGTCGGCCTCGGCCTCGAGTTGGCCGACGCGGGCGCTGAGCGCCTGGATTTCCTCTTCGGCACGCGACAGTGCCTTGTCGCGCTGGCGGACATTGAGCAGCAAAGTGTTGGCGCGTTCGGCGAGCTTGGTGCGGAACTGCTCGACTTCGTTCAAAAGCTTCTCTTTGCTTTGCAGCGCGGTCGTCGCCAGTTCGAGTTTCTTTTCGGCCATGTTGCGCACCAGCGTCGCCTCGACCACCTTGCGCTCGGCGGCATTGTTGTCCTCGGTGCGGCTGAGCAGGTTTCCCCGCACCTCGGCCAGAAGCTTCTCCGCGGTGACGGCGCGTGACGACATCGCCTCAAGCCGCGTGCTCAACGTGTTGGTTTCGACCTGGCGCTTGTCGTTGGCTTCGGCGAGCGCCGCGGTGATCCGGCCTCGCTCGGTCTCGGCCGCCCTTAACGCCGCTTGCATCTGGCTGAGCTGCGTCAATGCCTTCTCGACCGCCGCCTCGCTGTCGGTCACCCGGCGCTGCAGCCGCGAATTCTCTTCGACCAGTTGATCGACCGATGTCTGCAGCGAGCGGTTCTCATCCGCGCCCATGGTGAGCTTTTCGCTCGCCGCGCCGATAAGGCCTTCGAGTTCGGCGACGCGCTTGTCGGCGGCGGCGCTGTGTTTGCTCAATGCCTGCTTATGCTCGGTGAGCATGCGCACAGAAGTCGTCTCGCGCGCCAATTCGCCTTCGAGGTCCGCGATCCGCGTGCGTGCGGGCTCGAGTTCACCGGTGATCTCGAGTTTTTCAGCTTCCAGCGTGCCGACGGTCTGCTGCGATAGTCCGAGCTCGTAATTGAGGTGCTCACACTCGCTCTGGCTCGTCGCCAGGCGCTTGCGCACGTCCTTGACCTCGGCGCGCAGCTGCTCGTAGCCGACGCTGGTTTCTTCCAGTGCGTTGCGCAGATTGGCGTTGTCCGCCGCCTCGCGCTCCAGCGTGTTAAGCGCGTGACCGATTGGGACGACCAGCTCACCAAAGATGTCGCGCAGATCGTCGAGCGCGTCGATGCGGCGGCCGACATCGATCAAAAGGTTCCGCAAGCTTTCGTTGTCACCGCCGACCCTGGTCCCTAGATCGGCCCAGGCTTCCGATGCCGGCGGCTGATCGATTGGCGCTTCCACGGCGCCATCCAGCGACGCCTCGTCGTACTCCTCATCGGAGGTTTTCGTCTGGAAGTGGTCGAAAATCTTGGACAGTGTACTCATGTACCATTCCCAACGCGCGCTTTAACCGGTTACTTACTATTTTTAGCACAGCGGCTTCAGTGGAAGTTCGCGCCTTCGCGTTAGGGTTAAGTGGCCTAATGACCGTTATCTATAAAATCTGCCAGCGGGAAGAATGGCTCGCGGCCGAACATCATGGTGAATTTCGCGGATCGCCGGCCGACGCGCGCGACGGCTTCATTCATTTCTCGAACGCCGCTCAGCTTGCCGGCACCGCTGCCAAGCATTTCGCCGGCGCCAGTGATTTGTTGCTCGTGGCGGTCGATGCAGCCGCGCTCGGCCAGGCGCTTAAATGGGAAACGTCGCGCGGCGGCGAACTCTTTCCGCATCTCTACGCCGCGTTGCCGCTCAAAGCTGTGCGCTGGACGCGTCCGCTCGCCGACGAGGTAAATGGCGTCAGATCAGTCCCGGAGCTTTCGTCGTGATCGGCGCGTTAGAACATTTAGCGCGGCCGCTGCTGGCGGCGCTCGATCCGGAGGGCGCGCATCGGCTCACCATCGCCGCGCTTAAATTTGCGCCGCTGCCGCGCGCCGGTAAAGACCATCCACGCCTCGCCGTGAGCGCCTTCGGCCTCAATTTCCCCAATCCGGTAGGGATGGCGGCAGGATTCGACAAACACGCCGAGGTGCCTGACGCGCTGTTGCGGCTGGGTTTCGGTTTCGTTGAAGTCGGCACCATCACGCCGCAGCCGCAGCCGGGCAATCCGCGGCCGCGGGTCTTTCGCCTTGACGCCGATGCGGCGGTGATCAATCGCCTGGGCTTTAATTCGCAGGGCGCGGATCGCGCCTTGCGGCGGGTGGCGCGTCGGGCTCGCCGAGGCGGCATCGTCGGCATCAATATCGGCGCTAACAAAGACTCATCCGACCGGATCGGCGATTACGTGCGGCTGATTGAGCGCTTCGCGCCGATCGCAAGCTACATCACCATCAATGTGTCGTCGCCGAACACGCCGGGACTCCGCAATTTGCAGCAAGCGTCCGCGCTCGGCGATCTGCTCGCGCGGGTTATCGAAGCGCGCGCGCACACAACGCGCGATGCCACACCACCGCCGCTGCTGCTCAAGATCGCACCCGATCTCTCGCTCGACGAGCTTGACGATATTGTCGATGTCGCCCGCGCGCTGCGCATCGACGGCATGATCGTCGGCAACACAACGATAGGGCGGCCGCCGAGCTTGCGGGAAAGTGCGCGCGGCAAGGAAGCCGGCGGACTTTCCGGCCGCCCGCTATTTTCGCTCTCAACGCGCATGCTGGCGGAAAGCTACGTGCGAGTAGAAAATGCGTTCCCGCTGATCGGCGTCGGCGGAATCGAGTCCGGCGAGGCCGCGCTTGCCAAGATCCGCGCCGGCGCGACGCTTCTGCAGCTTTATTCCGCTCTGGTATTTCGCGGCCTTGGTCTTGTCGCCGAGATCAAAGGCGCGCTTGTCGATGCTGTTGCGCGCGAACGGCGCGACGGCTTGAGCGACCTTGTCGGCGTCGATGCCGCGGCAGTCACCGCGGAGCCGTGGCCGCAGTGAATTATTTGCTGTCTTCGTCCTTCAGCGCCGCGAAGGAACGGGAAGCGCCGACCGCGCCGGGCGAGGGGATGAGTACCGGCTTGAGCGCCGGCATGAGCCGTCGCCGCTCGCGCCGCGCCGGAATGGCCCGATAGACCTGCTTGGTTGCTTCGACAATGTGCACGCCGGCAAACGGCGCCGAGATGGTCGCGCCGGCGCGTTCCCACGCCGCCGCGGAGCGCAGGAACAGCCCGAGCGAAACCGGCGGGACGTAAAGCGCTTCGCCCCAGCCGGTTGGCGTGAACCAGGTCTCGCGCAACAAATGCGTGATCTGCGAACGCGAATAGGGCCGGCCGGAGCCGAACGGCGTCGTGTCCATGCGCGCCCACAAGCCGCGCCGGTTCGGCACCACGGCGAGGAGCCGGCCGCCTCCGGCAAGCACCCGCCACACTTCGCGCAGCAGCCCGATCGGGTCGGCCGAATTCTCCAGCGCATGCACTAAAAGCACGCGGTCGACCGCCGCGTCGGTGAGCGGCAAATCGTCTTCCTCGACCAGCGCGGCCAGCGCCGGCTTCGACGACGGCCAGCGCACCACGCCTTGCGGCGCCGGCATCAGCGCCAGGCAGCGTTCGGCTTCCTCCCGGAACAGGCCGAGATAAGGTGTGGCATAGCCGATGCCGAGAACGCGCAACGACGCGGTGTTGGTCCAGCGCGCGCGGATGCCGCGGGCAATGAAGCGGCGGGCCACCGTGCCGAGGCGCTGGGCATAGAAATCGCGCAGATCGACAACATCCATGTCCGCAAAATAGCACGGATTTGGTTGTCAATTCGTGCCCGATCCCCACGTTAACCCATGCGTGTTGCGTCCCATCCGGTGAAAGCCGATGATCCAAGAGACGGAAAGAAACCCGGGAAAAAACATGTCAGCACAAACTTTTCTGTTTCCTTGCTTA